>Ga0302114_10001763_pt1 | contig 14113 bp, 14 predicted proteins | sample AG5_Surface_MG_FD_203107 | JGI IMG/M metagenome (GOLD analysis project Ga0302114, IMG submission 203107) | Marine microbial communities from Western Arctic Ocean, Canada - AG5_Surface | ecosystem: Environmental > Aquatic > Marine > Oceanic | place: Canada: Western Arctic Ocean | collected...
GAAGTCATCGACTTGGTCGAGAGGGTCAGAATTGAAATTCGCTATCTCGTTCAATTCGAAGAGAATGTCACAGAATGGATATCAGAATCCCAACTCGCTGAGTACTCCTCGCTCTTCATCGAGTATGACAATAAACAACAGATTATGGCTCGTGTCCAATAGTTTTTTGCATATAAATGAGTGAGATGTTGCTGTAGAATTGTGAATTATGTGTTTGTTGATAGAAAATGAAAATTACTTTTTCACTGGCCTTGTGGCCTCACACTAATAAAAAATATATTGTTGCGGTGGATTCTGGCTAAGTTGCCGTACTGGGGCAACATTCTAAATATGAGAGTTCAAGTGGCAAAATGGGGAGCTGAACTCTCAAAATCAGAAATTTTTATATAAATGCCAAAGAGCCCCCCCCCCCCCTCAACTTATCCAATGTTGCCGCTCATGAAGCTGTCACTATCGCTATCACAGTCGCCCTCTCCCTCAGAGTCGTAAATGCTATCTTCAAAGTCTCCTAGCTCTCTGAACATTGCCAGTCCAAATCGCAGAAACAGCACCTCTATCAAACCTCTCTCCTCCCCCCCACCCCCCCCCCTCCCAATCTTGCTAACGCTTGACAAATCCTCCCCTCCGACCTCGATCCCGCTCGCTCTTCTCAGCCTTTCGTCAATTGCGTGGTGGCCGAATTTCAGCAGCATCCAGCTCACTAGGCAGCTCAAGACAGCGCCTGTGAAGAGATACCCGCACTCGGACCCCAGCGTGGCTACCACGTCGAAGCAAACGTCGTCCCCGTCAAGCTGGGAATCCAGATACTGCGCCAAAATGACGTTGATCGCATCACACTTGTCACCAATGATAAAGGCCGCGAACTGTGATATTTGCATGATGGCCGTGGCTACGCTCACGACGAAGACCTCGCTGGCGCTCCAGGCGTTTGCAACTTCGGCCAAGACGAACAGCAAGCTCTGCGCGACGTGACGTGACATGAGTGGGGTTAGTTCCAGTTCCTTCCTCCTTCCCTCCTCCCTTTCTACTTCCTCACCTGCTGCTTGACGGTGAGCCTCACTGTCCACAGTATAATCATAACCAGCAGGCAGCAGAACGGCATGCCCAGAGCGAACAAATAGTACACCGTCTCAATCCACCGGATACCGAAGTCTTCTGGATTTTCGACGGATGTTGGAATCGTTCCGCCCAGCGAAACCAAGCTGAAGCTCTCCTTCGCGGCGTCTCCGAGCACCAGACCCGCCGCTCCCTTGAATTCGAAGTTGAAGCTCTCGCTGCACACCCCCACGCCGAGCAAAATGACGCTGCAATATGATACTGTTGGTATTTGCTCACTCCCTCTCTCTCCCTCTCTCCCTCTCTCCCTCAATCACTCAATCACTCACCTGAAGCAAAGAAGCAGAAAAATAATTGTTTGGGCCGTTCTCGTCAGCCTGATATTTTTCGTTCCTTCCATAATTGTGAAGACGTGGGCCTTCAGAGACTCTTTCCTGCCGCCCTTGGGCATGGCGTTGTTCGCAACAGCGTGCCTGTGGCACGCGAGCATAATGTGGCCCATTGCGAGCGACGTCATTGTCACTAGCAAGAATGTGTAGAACCCGACTTGGGGCGTCACAAACACATCAAACTGCAGGAAGCTGCTGTGCCGAGCGAAGCGAGGCGCATTTTTAATGAAGCACGAGCGAAACAAACGGAGCGAGCCAAACGAATTAGTGGTTTAGCTAGTTTTGTAGTGGATATAGCCGTCTGTAGTTATTTCGCCGGATTCATCGCTCGAATCTTCATCAAGGCTCGCTCGCTTCGCTCACTCACCTTGTGGCCTCAACTTTGTCCAGAACAACGTGAAAGCGGAAAGCAACCATCATCAGGACTAAAACATAAGTGTCGACCAAGCTGTACTTTCCGAGCGCGTCCAGCCACATCAGCAGCTGCTCTCTTTTCCTCACGCTCAACCTGCTCGTGGGCGCCGTCCACGCAAAGAGCATGAGCAGTAATTTCAAGTACGGCCAAGCTGCGCCCAACCCAATTTAATGTTCTGTTAGTAGAAGTGTCATGCATGCAAGCTCATCTGTCCACTTATTCAATTTACGCTACACTACTCACCTCCTGAAAACAAGCCGATCAAAATGGCTAGCGGGTACACCTTGGCCTCCCACATGTCGTGCATCGTATTTCCAAGGCTGAAGCTGAACAAAGGCGGAAGACTGTAAGTCTTCTCGTCCGTCATGATTCGCGCCCCCACGTCGGCCCCATCCGAGATGTTGCTGTAGATCAGCAGTCCCACGCAGGCGATGCACACAATCGGAACGGAAAAGCCGTATAACAGCCCGACGTCTGGGTGGAACATGAGAGACTTTCCCCAGCCTTCCATGTCTGACGAAACTGAAGTGAAGTGAGGTGAGGTGAGGTGAGGTGAGGTGAGGTGAGGTGAGGTGAGGTGAGGTGAAGTGAGGTGAAGTGAGGCCGGATTTGGTTAGTGTATGTTCGCTCGTGGATCGCTTCGCTCGCACTCACCGGTGGAAATGTTGGAGCTTGATCTGGTCGGTTCAAGCAAAGGTCTGCTAAGGTCTGCCGAGCCATTGTTGTCCTCCTCTTCGAATGCATACCCCAGTGTTCCCTTCTTCCCCTTCCCCTTTTCCTTCTCCCCCTCCCCCTCCCCCTCCCCCTCCTCGTCACCTCCACCCTCCACCATTCTCTTCCCGCCGCCCCTATCCTTCTGGCAGTACACAAACAAGAATAAAATGGTTCCACATCCATATCCCAGAATAGCCATTCCGGACTTCCACCAGCCATCACCCTCCCCCGGGTCAACTGGGTCGGGCACCGGAATGGGGGTTCCGGAGCATACGTATGGAGCTTCGTAAACGGACTCGCCAAGATGAGTGTTGAGGGCCGAGAAGGCGGCAACGACTGCGCCGAGCGTAAAAAGAATGAGTGGATTAGTTGGAGTTTAGTTAATTTAGTTTAGTTTAGATTAGTTTAGTTTATGGGTGGTTTTAGCCATTTCATTTCATTTCCGCTCGTTCGCTCGCTCACCTGCAGTTTTGAGCGCCTTGTTGACACTGTTCGTTGTGTCGGTGCCGTTCCAGATGTGCGACATATCGGCTTGCGAGCTCCCTTCCTCAAACTCCAACTCCCCCTCAAACGCTCCCAAGTGCAAGCTCGACCCGTACAGCGCTACCAGGTCAATTGTGGAGGTCAGGCACTCGGGAGTGGCGAGATCCCCAACCTTTAATGAATTGAGCTTGTTCAAATCAAACTCCATGTTCAAGCCCGTGGCGAAGCTGCGTGTTGGGAGTGGGTTAGGAGTGGGCTGGGAGTTGGGTAGGGCTCGAGTATTTCTTTTCGCTCGCTCACCTCAGATCCCCTACCGACAAGGTTACATTAACGACGTCCGAGATGTGGTGCGAAGGGAAATCGAACTCCACGGTCGCCCCCAGGTGCATCGGGGTACATTGCGGATCGTGAACGTTTCCCGCCCCCCCACACTCGCCAGCACCAACCTTGTTATTCATGTGGAAGTGATCTAATTCCGGCTTCAACAGTACAAATTCGCTCAGGGTGCCAACTCCAGCTTCGGGGCTAGGATACCCCCAAACCAAGTTTCGAATACTTGTGCGTTTTGAAAGATTTGTTTATTATTAGTTTTCAAGCAAGTAATTCGCACTCACTACACTTGACTCACCTCAAATGCACCCCAAACCCATCAAATTCAAACACCTCGCCGTCGAACGCCCCATCCTCGACCAACGTTTCGTAACCACAATTTATCAAATCATTCATTCCCCCCACCCCCACAATGTCATTCACCAAGCTATCAACTTTACCAATGATTTCGCTCTCATCAAATTTTATGTAGCTCGTGTTTGCGTACAATGGCGTTTTGGGGCATTGGTGGTGCGGAGTTTCGCTCTTGGCGTTGCCAATCGCTAGGTTCAGCACCTTGTTCAATCTCTTCTTCGCCGGACCTTGCAAAAACCCATACATGACGTCCGTCACCAGAGTGTTGTAGTCCCCGACGAAGAGTGCGATTGTGTTGTCGATCAGCAGGTCGAGCTCGGCCTCGAGCGAGTCTGTCCCAGTAACAGCGTCCAACCGGATCGCATCGACGCTCAGGAGGGCAGACACGTCGGTGAAGTTGGCCGCGAATAGCGTCGTTAGCACGCACGGCCAGTACAGCGTGCCTGCTTTGGGGTCGAATTCGCTGTACAGCAGCTGGTAGATGGAAAGGTCCCGAATTTCCGCCTTTTCCACGGCAAGCAGCAGGTTTGCCCACAACGAAATGACGCTGAGCTCCAACGCCACGTCGAACTGCGAGCAAGCCAGAGTGGTTTGTGTGTGGGGGTAAGTAGATATATTGATGTGTTCTGTAAAGTGAAATAAAACATCGCTCAATACGCTCACCTCCTCTCTCAACGTTTGACCCTGAATCAGACCCCCGGGGATCGGAGACACTTCCAACACAATGCCAAAGGTTAGGTTGAAAGCCTGCATTGCATGTAATCACGAATTTTAGTTTTAGTTATAGCTTTGTACAGTAAAATCCTTGGCACGTTACTCGCTCACCTCGGACCCAATTCCTGAAATCAAAGAGTGCTTGTCGTACGGCTCCAATATAGTTAGGTTCGTTAGCAAATCTAGGCCGGACGCGTTTGCATATTTCGCTCCTAAAGTCAGAGCCCCTACGCCGTCAACGATGATTGTCGTGTTGAGTTCGGCGGGGTCCAAAACCACATTGATTGAGCCTGTGTTGTTCGTGTACTTGTCAATCAGCCCGTTTAAGCCACCGAACGACTTTCCGCAGGTTGAGTCGGGATGCGCATCCAAGTGATTGTTAATGAACTTGTTAACACCCAGAAGGGTGTTTTGGACCTTCCCCGCGTCCGTCCAGCTCACCAAATCAACCTCGGGAAGAGGCGGAATAGGTGTGGGCTTGTTCTGGACTATTTCCAAAAGCTTGGCGTCTATTCGCTGCAACGTCGTGGTGAGTATAGGATCGACCTTCGCCTTCAGCGGATCGCACATTTTGGTGGAAAGAAGCTTGGTCATCTCTTTAGCAATCGGGCCTTTAAATAGATTGGTCAAATAGGCAGTGATTGAGCCGGTGAAGGTGACGGAACTTTTTGGAATCACAATGGTCGAAACGCAGTGCGTTACGTTTCCTTGCACCGCAAGGTAGTCCAACGAGTCGGAGGCGAACGTAATGCCCATTTCAAGGGATGAACTCTCCCCCACACCCATCGTTACGTCGCCATGAATGCCGCCAGTTATGTGGTAGGACCCGGCGCACGATGCCTCAAGTTGCTGCAGACCGAACGAGAGAGTCTTCGCGGTGGCGTAAGAGGACGTTATTGATCCCACGTTGAGATGCTCGCAATAAAGGGAGGACAGAGTGATTGTTACGATCCCCTCAGGAATTACAACATCGGGAATGTCGATGTGCAGATTGTACAGCCAGCAAGCAAGGGGGTCATAGTTGTCGCCGGGGGTGCAGGAATCCGCATTTCCGACTGGAGAGGTTAGGAGGGTGGTGGAGAGGGTTGGACCAGAATTCAGTTTGTCTGTTCTCGCTTCAACGACCGAAGTCACTGCTACAAGGAAAACAATTAATTTGATCATGGAATCGGGTAGGTGGGATGTATTTGGAAGAAAGTATTAGTTTTAGTATTGAGTTATATTTTGGCGAATCAAAGTGCGAGAATTGGTTTGGGACTTAAAAGGCAAGAAAAAAAAAATCTTCAAAAATTTAACACCACCAACCGGTCTCCATACATCTTCTTTTCCCCTTTGTTTGATACAGATAAACCGTACAAGGTTATTGTTGTCTATCCCACTAATTGTTACAACATTAAATCCTATAAATCCCTCCATGCCTCCAACGTTAGCACACTCCCTGTGCTTGTGCTTCCGCTTTCGCCCTTATTTCATGTTCAACATGAACTTCGCAAACTCGCTTATGTCAATCTCTCCGCTCTCGTCTTCGTCCACCTGCCGCATCATTTGGCTAAGCCGAGTCGAATTTCAAGAAATCTAATACCACACTTGTGGGTCCGTCTCCAGCTCCAGGCTCCTGGATGCACCGGTTCAGGAGGAGCATGCCCTCGTGCAAAACCCGCAATTCTGCCTCACTCGCTGGTGGACTCGATGGCGCCTTGCACGTCTTCTTGTGCTTCTTCCACGCCGATTTCTGGCACTCGGCGGAGCAGAAGTAGCTGGTTTTGCACCGGGCGCACGCTTTCGTTGTGGCGGTCTTGCAGACGTCGCACTTGCGAGTCGGTTTCTTCACCACGTCCTCCACTTTAACCAGCTCAGCCTTGTCGTACTTCATGTGCTTGATGAAGGTGCAAGCGGTGTTGTAGACGCCGAAGATCTCCTCGTCGACAAACTGCTTGGGGAGGTGTTGTCGGAGGAGGGTGGGGAAGGGGGTGCGGGAGATGTACTTGGGGGTGAGCCGGAGGACGTTTCTGATCTCTCTGCACGCATTTTGGTTTTGAGCAAAATCAGGGAGCGTGGCTCCCTGAGGCCAGCCCTCGCCTAAAGCTGAGAGGGCAAGTGGGTGTCGATGGATCATTCGAAGAGCAAGAAACACGAGGGACTCGCTGTATATCTGGCTAATGCAAGCAATCTCCTTAAGAAGATTAGAATTGTAGAATTTGAGCACTTCACGCACCAACTCGTCAATGTGCTCATTGATCCACTTGTGACAGTCTGCATACGATCGTGATCTGATCCATGTACCATCTCACCCCTCCAATAAGCCACTGGTGCGTACAAGCGGTACATCCCCTTAAAACCCAACGAACGAGCTTCCTCGGGAGTGAGGGAGAACAAGCTAATGATCTCAGCACAGGCTCCACTCCTACGAGCAATGTCGATGAGAGTTTTGCCTTCCTTGTCTCGTGTGGTGAGGGCCTCTGGATTCAACCAAATCGACTGCACGCCCACATCGGCAAGAGCATGTGTGTGTGTCTGAGCTTTCGCTGCCATCCAATGATGTGGCAGTCGTCCATGCTCATCTCTCCTCGTACTTCCTCGCGCGCAATTCTATATATCCACATCTGAGTCAAGCATGATTCCTTGTACAAAAAGCCACTCACGCTTCTTGCACCATTTGTGGTGCTGATTAGTCGCCATTCTCTAAAAAAATTGTGATGGCGTGCAATAGATGGATCAACAGGTGTGTGTGCCTAGAGAGAACAGTATCGAAAAGTAAGTAGTAGTTAAAATTCATATTTGCAATCGAAATCTGAAATCATTCAATTTTGAAACATTAGAGTCCTCCACACGACTTCTTCTTCCGTCCTGGCCACCCAGCCAAAAACCAACCAACCCACGACTCCACAAATCACCTCTTCCCCATTGTCCCTTCGCCAAAGTTTCCTCCTCCATCCCCAATCAAAAACATGCCCTCTTCCCACAATAACAGGCATGAGCTGGATTGTATGTCAGATGATGATGAGTTTGCGTATGATAGCAGAAACAAATCCGAGCAAAATAACAACAGTAAGATGGGCCGCAAGAAAAAGAATCCTCAACAAAGCTTGCAATCACAGCTGAGTGGACTGCCCCCTACTCCATCCGAAGATAAGGTCAAGTCCGGTGTTCGCTTCTCCAAGCAGCGGGCACAAAAAAATGCATCGCGTTCAGCTCCCCAGACACAGCGAAACTCCAAAACTGCACAGAACGCAAGTCGATCGCGAAAACCGTCAAGAAACGATTCCAACGATGAGCGAGGCCTTGAATCTCTTGATGATCCACACAACAGCCCGTCATTCATGGCAAACATGGCAAACGTGGCAGCAAACGTGTCCTCAATGGCCTCGAATACTCTCAATTTCATAAATAATAAGCAAAAACAACACAAAAAGCGCAGGATCGAAAACTCAAAAGGTGGTGGGGTGCTTGGCGACATTGGCTGCGAAACCCTGAAATTCTCGAAAACCCCCAAATTAAGCAACCAATCAGACAAACACCATGAGGCCCAGCGAAATGATCAAAGTCATCAAGCAGAGAATGCGTTGAATTTTGCGGATAATTTCCAGAATTCCTCCCCAGCCAGAAAAAGTCCCAATAACAACAACAATCGCCAAGGTCGTGATTGGTACCAATCCAAGAATAGCAGCAACAACAATCACAACAGCAACAACCACCACAATCAAAAGTCTTACGGCCATGCACCCTCTCACAACACACATAACAACAACAACAACAACAACAATAACTACAACTACAACCACAACAACAACAAGAAAAAGTCCAGCTCCTCATCAAATTTCGAACAAGGAAAGTTCAACAATGACTACGACAACGACAGCAACTACAACTTTCCCAAGCAATCCACGCGCTCCTCCTCCAGCAGGAAGAGGAACAAGGACGGCAACTCGGACCAGCCCGTCGATCTCATCAGCGACTCCGATACCGAAGGAGGAAATGCATCGTCTGGCAGTGACAGCGAACTGAACCTCGCGCTGTCGAATAGCAGGAGGCAGTCGCTTTCCCCGGCTAAATCTTACGGTGCGGGTGATTGGCTGAGCGTCGGGGTGTGCAAAATCGGCATAGGGGGCAAAATATTCAGCAACGAGTGCAAATTCAGGATGAAGGGTCCCGCGCAAACGATGGAGATCTCTTACAAGAGCAAGGCCACCTCCGAAACCCTCACTGCGCACACGATCAGGTGCAACATTGAGGACGACGAGAACGACGTCACGGAAGCATATTTGTACCTGAACGGTGCTGACATATCTGAGGGAATTAGGAATGAGCGTTTGAGTTTGAGTTTGAGCTTGAGCCAGACCCAGGAGGACCCTCTGTTTTTCCTCGCCCTTCGCGTGAAACCCACTGCAGACAACAAGAACAAGATTAAGAAGGGGAATGGATTGCACCTGTACACCAACAAGTACGCGCAGGACGAAGAGAAGCTGGCCAGCTGCCGGGAGTCAGCGGACAGGTTTCACCACGGCTACGTTGTTCTCGAGCTTCGCGATGACTCTGAATCTACAAAGAAGGACGTGGATCGGATGCTCAAGAATGCCAAGCTCAAGGAGGTGAGCGAGCAGCAAGCGAAAACCAAACGCTTGCTTTGCTTGCTGCTCGCTAGATTATCTCGCTTCGCTCGCGGCTCGCTCCGCAAAAACTCGCTGGTCACAAAACTAATTAACTTTTTTCACGCTTCGGTCCTCGACGCAGCTCCTGGACAACGGAAAAACTCTGCTGAAGAGCGAGGCAGTCAAATTCATGCGGGGCATTACAGATGACTTCAAAAATCAGCAGCAGCGAGCAATGGGGATATTGACGCGGAGCGGTCGGGGGAAGGGGAAGGGGAACAAGGACAGCGATGAACTTTTGTTCAAGTACCCGTTCGAGGAGCAGGAGCATGGGAGTTTCAGTAGAATTATGGGAAAGCTGCACGTGGGTTTGCAGCCGAGCGTCGAGAGCGAGAGCGAGAGCGAAAAGAGTGAGAGCGAGAGCGAAAAGAGCGAGAACGAGAGTGAAATTGTCGTGATTGACAATGACAAAAGTTGCTGCGAGATGATTTTGCTCGATAATAAATTGGAGAGTCCTAGTCGGGAGGAATTGAAAGTGCCATCGACATCGACGACGCCAACGACTTCACCGCCAGTAACTGTGGCCCACCCAGATCCCCTCCAACAGAACCCAAAAACGACATCCAGAATAAAGGACATAATCGAAATCCGGTCCTCCGACCGTGACAGACTTGCCCCAGGAGAGTTTCTAAACGATTCTATCATCGACCTGTGGCTGAGGTTCATTTCGAGCAACAATAACAATAGCACGTGCCACTTCTTCACGTCCCACTTCTACACAATGCTCAAAGGAAAAGGGCCGGAGAGTGTCAGGAAATGGAGCACCGCAAAGAACTTGGACGTGTTCTCTAAGCGGTTTGTGTTTGTGCCAGTCAACGAGTCGCTCCACTGGAGCTTGGCTGTTGTCGTAAACCCCGGGGCGCTGGTGAATGGAAAGGAAAACATTGAAAATCACAGCGATACTGACAATAATAATAATTACGATAACGAGGAGGCAGGCTGCATCATCTTCCTGGACTCGCTGAAAGCCCACCGCATGGCCACGATTGCTAGGGCGCTCAACGGCTGGCTCAACGACCAGTGGAGCATGAAGTGCGAGCAGCAGCAGCAGGTGAGCGAGCGAAGCGAAGCGAAGCGAGTGAGCCTTGATGAAGACGAGAAATATATACGAGCCACTATTAAACTAACGTTATTCCACTCAATTACATTCGCAGCTAGACGACGAAAGAATATTCACAAAAGAGAGCTATCGGGTTTTAAACCCCAGGATCCCTTACCAGAACAACTCGTGTGACTGCGGAGTGTTCGTGCTGCGGTACGCGTACGGCCTGTACCAGAAGAGAGAGCAGAAAGTTACGAGGCGAGATGTGAACAACTCGCTGAGGCAATACATCACGGAGGATGTGTGGTTTGACTTTGGCATGAGCAACATCCGGGACATGCGGGTGATGATGCGAGACGAGCTCGTTGACAGGCTGTCAGAATTTTACGTTGGGGTGAGGAAGGCGGAGCTGGAGGAGGAGAGGAAGGAAAAGAAGATGAGGAAGGGGAAGAAAAAGAAGGAGGGTGTGGTGGAAGAAAAGGAGAATGAAGATAAAGATGAAGAGAAGGGAGACAACAAATTAGGAATTGATATTTGAACATTTTTTATTTAACATTATGTGTTGTTTAGGAGAGGCGCGTGTGCTCTGTCGCAATTTGGTTGTGGTGGGATCTTCTCATAGTTTTTAAAATGTGGTGGTGTAACTTATTTGAAGGGGCAAATTCCTCAAAACCTTGTTATTAGAGTCCAACTGCATCCAACAAAAATGCGTATTCAAATGACAGCTCTTTCAAGTACTTGTATCGATCCGACGCGCTGAAATGCCCCGCCGCCATATCAATCTTCAGCAAAATTGGCTTCTTATTCCCATTCTTCGCCTTCTGATGCCTTATCTCCGCGGCCATTTTCATGGGCTCCCAGTACGCCACTCGAGGGTCGTGCAAGCCTCCAGTCAACAGACACGCAGGATAATCCCCATCCGTGACGACATTCTGCATGGGGCTGTGGGGTTGGATCAGTTTTTTTGTTTTTTTTTATTTTTGCGCGCTCAAAGGCTCGCTCACCTATACTCCATCATGTAGTCGAAAAACTCCTTCTCGTTGGGATTTCCCCACTCCTCCCACTCAACGACGGTGAGTGGTATGCTGCAATCGCACATGGTCACTGCCACGTCAACGAAGGGCACACTACGAGCGGTGAGCGAGAGTGGGTTTAATGTGTGTGCGATGTGCGTATGAATTACGTGCGTAGTGAATTACGTGCGTTTGAATTACGTGCGTATGAATCACACTCACCCGTAGATTGCAGCGCGAAACAACGCCGGCTCAAGGTTGATCGATGCTCCCATCAACAATCCACCTGGTGGAGCGACGCGGAGCGAGGCGGAATTAATAAAGCGTTAGCTAGCGTTTGGACACGGTGGCGGGTTTGGCCAGGCGCATCTTTTTGTGCTAGAGAGTTGTTTCAAAAAGCACAAAAAAAAATCCCAAAACACGCGCTCACCTGCCGAGCGACCCTCCGCGGACAATTTCGCTGGCTCCGTCATCCCGCTGTCTACCAAGCTCTTAGCCACGTCCACGAAGTCGTAGAAGGTGTTCTTCTTGCACTTGTACTTGGCCCCGTTGGGCATTTCGTACCAGCCGCGGCCAAGTTCACCGCCACCTCGAATATGGGCAATAACGAAAATCATCCCCTTGTCAAGCAAAGCGAGCCGAGTTGACCTGAAGTCGGCCTCGATGCACGCCCCGTAGCTCCCATAGCCGTACAAATGAACGTGCTGGGGGGTTCCCTCCGCCTTCCGCAGGCTCTTCTTCCAAACCATGCTGCACGGAATTTTAGTTTTTCCGTCTCGACTCAAAACCTCCAACCGCTTGCACTCGTATTCGCTCGGGTCATAGCCACTGACGACCGTTTCTTTCACCAGATCCCTTCCACCAGCCGCCAAGTCAACCTTGAGCGTCTTCTGGGGAGTCGTCATGCTCTCGTACGTAATCCACAGCTTGTCGGTGTCGTACTCAAGATTTTTGAAACCCCTCACGTCGTAGACGTCCTCGTCGAACTCAAGTCGCTCAAACGCTCCAACGTTATCGGTTCCGTCGTCAAATTTTGCAACGAAAATCTGAGGCATCCCTTCCTCCCTCCCATAACAGATCATGTGGCTCTTCAAGCAACACACCCCGTCCAAAACTCGCGAATTTTCACCGTCGAAAATTCTCTCGCCAGCGAAAGTCACGGGCTCCCACTTGTCCTCGCAGTTCGCTTCGGCGGGGCAAGACACCAGGTGAAAGTTAGGCGTCCCCCCTACATTCGTCGAGATGTAGAACCTGCCGTTGCGGCTCTCAACTTCGTACAGAACCTTCGACCTCCGCGCCGCCACGCATCCCAGCTTCGACTTCGACTTCGACTTGAGGTGCACAAAATTCACCTCGGAAGTCTCCTTGCTCGCTGACTCGATGAAGATGTATTCGCCATCTTGGCTTTTTCCCAACGACAGCCAAAAGAGTGCGTCGGGCTCGGTGAAGAGAAGCTCGTCCGCCGACGGGTCGGTCTTGAGAGTGTGCCGCATGGTCTTGTACGGCCGATGCTCCTCGTCCATCCTGTTGAAGTAGATAGACACGTCATCCCCCCACAAAACTGCCGCGTCCACCTCCTTGACAGAGTCATCGACCACCTCGCCAGTAGCAATGTCAACAACGAAGATGTCGTAAGTCTCGCCACCCACTGTGTCGAGTGAGTAGGCCAGCTTCGAGCCGTCAGGGCTGGGTTTGCACGTCCCTACTGAGCAGTAGCTCTTACCCTCGGCGAGGACGTTCTCGTCAAGCAGCACCACCTCGCCCTCCATCACGGGCTTGGACGGGTCGTTTGAGACGTTGCATGGCTGGAGGGTGGAAGAATCTCGAGGCGCTCTGCAATGCACCTTGTATGATTTTCCCGCAAAAGTCCTCGTATAGTAGCAAAATCTGCCATTTGGGGTTGGCGCCGTAAAGTCAGTTTCGGTGATCTTGGAGAGCATGGAGTTGTAGATAGAAGTCCGGAGGGACTCTAGGTGGGACTGAGACTCAACGGTGTACTTGTTCTCAATTGCAAGATGGTCGAGGACTTTTTGTGAATCTCTCTTGTCAGACCTCATCCAGCCGTACGGATTTGGAACCGAGACTGGGGGCGACATGAGCTTGGTCAGATCGGCACCATTGGTCTTACGAGCCTTCACATCCCCAAAGAGGCAGATCGCTGCCTCATCCCGTAGTGGGATTGGAGGGGTGATGCTCATTGCCAGTGATGATGATGTCGTTGAGCGATGTCCAAACGAGGTTGATAGTCGATGAATTGAGAAAAACCCTTGCAGGAGTCGCATTCAGGTCGAGTCTGAGATTTGTCCAGCGGACGTGGAATTTCAATGTATTAAGCTATATTAAAGAGTGATCTGTCACTTCACACCTTCTCTGACGTGGCTAGAGAACTACCCAGCTGGCCTGAAGCTGAACGTGACCTTGGCAAAGAAGTGCGTGCTGTGCTTGAGTGTTCATTTTTTCCAACCACTCAGCTTAATATACTTTTGTTTGAGAAGGTATCCACTGCCCCAAACGCAACCCCAGCACACCATACTAACCCAATTCTCCTACCTTGCCCCAGCAACCCACCTCCTTCTCTCCCCCTTCTCATTTGAGATATTTTCACGAGCATATCTTTATGCCTTCCAATGAGCACCACAAGTGGCTCAAGAAGCGTGAGTGGCTCTCGGTACAAGGAATCATGCTTGACCCTGATAGCGACAAAGCTTTGATCGTGAGCAAGTACAAGGAGAGCGATGAGCATGGACGACTGCCACATCATTGGATGGCAGCGAAAGCTCAGACACACACACATATTCTTGCCCATGTGGGCGTGTGGTCGATTATCTACAATGAAGAGGCCCTCACCACACGAGACAATAAAGGCGAAACTCCCCTCGACATTGCCAGTAGGAGTGGAGCCTGTGCTGAGATCATCGGCTTGCTCTCCCAAACTCCCGAGGAAGCTGATTCGT
>Ga0302114_10001767_pt1 | contig 14094 bp, 10 predicted proteins | sample AG5_Surface_MG_FD_203107 | JGI IMG/M metagenome (GOLD analysis project Ga0302114, IMG submission 203107) | Marine microbial communities from Western Arctic Ocean, Canada - AG5_Surface | ecosystem: Environmental > Aquatic > Marine > Oceanic | place: Canada: Western Arctic Ocean | collected...
GTGCTTCCAGGAGCCGATCGAGCAGCGGGGTGTCGCACAGCCACGCGCTCTGATCCCCCCCCGCGCCCATCGCGGACAGCAGCATGCTCTGCATCGGCATCATGCTCCCCGGGTCATCGGCGCCCACGAGCCGCAAGAGCACCTCCGCCACCGCCAACGTTCCCACGTGTTCCACCAGTCGGTTCACGAACCGCGGATTGGACTGGAACCATCCGACGCACTCCGCCGCTCGTCGGCTCACCAGGCACGTCACCGTCTTGCTGAAGTACCCCGCGAGCATGCTGTTCAGCCGCGTGCCGGGCGGGACGTCGATGAAGGACATGACGCGGGAGAATAAGGCGCAGTCATCGTCGGTGAGCGCGCCGAGGATGGCGTCGATCTCGCAGCTGAAGATCTCGCACGCCAGGTACGGGTACTTGTACTCTCGCTTCGGGTCCGCGTCGGGCGGGGGCGGATCTACGAGGTACGACACCAGCTTCTCCACGACGGGCCGCGTCTTGAGGCTGCGTGGATGTGCGGGGACGGGGAGATGGTCAGTGGACGGCGTTCGATGATCGTGGGGCGAGCGGGATGAAGAGGGTGAAGAGGTGGGTGAAGAGGATGGGGCACGCGTTTGTTGGCTTGGTTTTAGGGCAGCGAAGCCGCGCGGAGGGAGGGAGATGAGATGAGGTGATCTGGGCGGGAGGCGGGGCACTCACAAGTCGATCAGGCGGCTGTTGAGGGACTTGCACTCCTGGATGACGTCATCCTCCTCCAGGAGCTCCTCGAGCGTGAAGCTCTCCTTGTCGAGCACCAGCTGTTGGGCGGGGAAGGTAGGGAGGGAGAGGGTTGTTAGTGCCCGAGGCGAGAGAGAGATGGCGTGATGTGGCCACGACGGGACGCGCGCGCGCGTGGGACGTCGGGAAACGGTGACCGTACGGGGGCGCACCTCCACGGGAGATGCCTGCACGAGCCCGGGAGAGCGCCAAAACATGGCGCCGGGGTCCGATCGGGGTTCCGGGCGTCCTTGGGTCGAGCCACGCGTCCCGCGCTGACCTCTCTGCTCGCCCGGGTTCAACGGACCGTGAACAAGAGACACGCGGAGACGATTTAAGTTAGACAACTGTATGGGCAATCATCATGGTATCTAATAGCAATTACGACCGTCACTGACTGAAAAGACGATCATTTATTTTTGCCTTTCCCCTTCAATTTGTCCTTGGTGTCCACCAGCTTCGAGGGCACCCCGTAGTGCTCGACGAGGATCCTCGCAACCTTCTCCACCGCGTTCCCTTGCGCCACCACCTCGCGCCTGCCCACGTTCTTACACCCCTCCAGCTCCCCAGTGGCACACGCGGTCGCCAGCTTAACACCCAACGTCCGGGCCAGCTCCTCGGGATCGATCAAATAAGTCTCGCACCCGACAACCCGAGTGATCCGCCTGTCTCCGCCGCGCCTATCACTCTCCACCCGTAGCGGCTGCAGCGCACCTTTCTTCACCACCCGCGTCCCACCCCGCGACACGGACGTCTGCGGGTGGAACCTGTGAAGCCACGCCTTGGCGACGTCCGATTTGGACATGCGCTGCGGATACGCGTCCCCTTTTTTAAGCACGCCCTTGAACAAAGCGTCGCACAGATGTGGATCAAGCGTGACGTTCCCGGCACCCGCGTCCAGTCCTTTAAGCGACACGTACTTCACCACGAGATCCCGCGCCTCCGGGCCGGTGTACAAAGTGTCTCCATGTGGGGCGTCGATGGCGTCGAGCACGGAGGTTAGGTTGACGTGTGGCTTGTACGTTTCCTCCAGTCGAAGCGGAGCCGGTTTGCCGCCCTCCGCGGCTCCCGCGGCTGCGGCGGCACCCTTGTAAAAGTCCTTTCGTCCCGCGCGTTCCTGTTCCTCGGCGATGCGCTCCTGTTCCTCGGCGTCGGCGGCGGTGCCGTGCGGCGTGTGACCCCGGACGTCGGGGTGGGATCGAACGATCCCCGTCACCGCGGTCTCCTTCGTGCGTTTGTCTTCCTTGCACGTCGCCCACCCCATCTTGTGCACGTGCTTCAACAGGGCGCTCATCTTTTTGTACGTAGATCGCTTGATGTCCAGCGGCGTGGTACCCGCGGGCCGGCTCGGGTTGACGTGCCGGGCCCAGAACGCGGTTCCGAGCATGGGCAGCGACTTGTCGTCGATGGTCCGATCCCTCGACAGCGCCTGCAGCACGGCGGATTCGATCAGGGCGTCCATCTCCGCGCTGGTGAGCTGCCGCGGTGGCGTCTCGGTACCCTCCTCGGCACCCTCCTCGGCACCCTCGGCGTCGCCATCGTCGCCTCCATCGATCGTTAACCCCGCGACCGCCTTGTTCACGGCATCGTCGTCGCTCTCAACGTCGCTCGCAGCCGCTTCCTCGTCGCCGCCGCTCTCGTCGTCGCTCTCGTCGCTCTCGCCTGCGTCTCCCCCGATAGGCACGACACCCTTCTCCAGGAACCCCTCGTTCGGTACGAGCGGCGGGCGGGACGCGTGCGACGCGGCGTAGTCCCAGAGCGCGTCGCGATAGCTGGTGAGAATTCTGAGAAAGCGTCCTTTGCCTCCCGCGCCCCCCGCGTCCCGCACCTCGGCGCTGGACATCTCCGCCTCGCCGATGGCGATCGGAGCCGGGTTACCCGGAACCACCACCGCGAAGAGCCTGCCGCGGCCGAAATCGATCGGCGGAACGCGGCCGACGCCCGGTAACATGAGGTCGGCGCCCTGCACGATGAACTTCGTCACCGGCGCGCCCAGCACGGACACGGGCTCACCCAGTATCCCCGGCGCCCGCCACAGCGCAAACACCGTGGGAAACAAGTCACCTTTCCCGCTCGCATCGTAGAACACCGGCTGGCCGTCTCCCACGTAGATCTGGGTCCTGGACGGCGCCGCGAGCTTCTGCAGGGAGAGCTCCGACTTTTTGGGCACCAGTTCCATGGCGTCCTCCTCGGTGGCGCAAGGGAAGGCGGCGACGATCTGCTTGCGGAGCTTCTTCTCGTCGCTGCCGCCGAGCTTGTGCGCGCCCGTCGTCGGCAGGGGTTTGCGGAACATCGCTTCAACAGCTCGATCGCCGCCTTCGCCCGCCAACGGCAGTCGCCCTTCTGTGAGACGCTAGATCGCAACCGCCAAGTCGTCCTGTCGCGCTTTTTGGCCGAGTCATCCAAGCGAAGGATTACAAGATGTGCACATGTTGCAGTCAGGATTGGCTGGAGATCTCGCAAATAGAGGTTCCCACTACGGGCAAATTGTCACGATCGGTCCAATTTCGGGGTCAATGACACATAAATCAACCGTTTGACCGTCGACTATAAAGTTCCCAGCTGTCGCGATTTGGCCAATGAACGGCTCAGCTGCTCAGGATGAGGCGACCCGCGGTAACTCTATCCGCGTCAGTCCCACGCGTCTTCACTGCAGAGGACACACGACACGCATGTCTTCCATCGGCGCCATGTCGCTGTCGGCCTGCGCCAAGGTGGTCGCGCCCCGCGCGACCCTGGCCCGCCGCGCGCGCGTCCCGACGACGCGACCCGCGCGCGGAGGCTCCGCCGCTTGGGGAAAGTCTCTCAGGACGAACAATCTGTTCGTTGAGCGGGGTTCCCGCGCGTGCCACACGCGCTCGCTCGTGGACGCGGCGAACGCCGAGCCCGGCGCGTCCTACGACGATGAAGATGCCAACACGGCCGAGACGTACGACGCCGATGACCTCGAGCAACCGGACGTCGCGCTCATGCAGCGCTCGCGCGAAGTGCGCAAGCCCTTTCGCGAGTTTTCGTTGATCGAGAAGGTCGAGTACGTGTTCGTCCGGTTCACGCTCGTATCCGCGTCGCTCTTCGTGCTCATGGGAGTGCTGGCGTCCCTCATACTCTCCGCGCTGCTGTTCTCCATGGGGTTGAAAGAAGTACTCTTCGACGCGGTACAGGCGTGGGCGGGGTACTCACCAGTCGGCCTGGTGTCATCCGCGGTTGGCGCGCTGGACAGGTTCCTCCTCGGCATGGTCTGCCTCGTGTTCGGCCTCGGGTCGTTCGAGCTGTTCCTGGCGCGGTCCAACCGCGCCGGCCAGGTCCGCGACCGGCGTTTAAAGAAGCTCGCGTGGCTCAAGGTGTCGTCAATCGACGACCTGGAGCAGAAGGTTGGCGAGATCATCGTCGCGGTGATGGTGGTGAACCTGCTGGAGATGTCGCTGCACATGACGTACGCGGCTCCGCTCGATTTGGTGTGGGCGGCGTTGGCGGCGGTGATGAGCGCGGGTGCCCTGGCGCTGCTGCACTACGCGGCGGGGCACACCGGCGGGGACCACAAGGATAACAACGGGCACGATCAGGGCGCCGGGCTCCTCCACTGATTTTTTGTGTGTGTGCGAGTGAAAGTCTTTTTCTATTTTTTGGCGTTGATTGAATGATGCAACTGTAACTTCGTATTAACGAGAGGGCGCCTCGCTCTGCGCCCCTTTTCGATCCGGCTCGTCCCTGCTCCCGCCGATCACGCCCGTGCTGTTCACCTGGTCGATCAGTCGCTCCTTATACCCCCGCTCGTTCATTGTCTCGCCCGCCTTTTCCCACGCCGCCTTGAGTTGCTCCGGCGAGCTTCCGTCGATGTCGAAGATGTCGTCCCTGATCAGCGTGTGCAGCCTGTCGAACAGCTGCGCCTTGACCTGCGAGAACGCCAGCTCCAGGCGGTTGAGCTCCTGCGTCGCGTTCTTGTTGTACATGAAGAGGCCGTAGTACAGGTCGAACGAATCGTTGCTGGTGTTGTTCACCAGGTTGAGCAGCGACTCGTACCCCTTGGTGTTGATGGTGGTATCCTCCAGCTCCATGCTGCCGAGCATCCGCCCCACGGTGTGCGTGATGAACTGCGAGCTCGCCGCCTGCCTGTCGTGCTCCTCGCACGACATCTCCACCATGCGGCACCCTTCATCCTCGAAAATGCTGAGAAGGTTATCCACGCGTTCGCGTCGAGGCTGTTCTTCTCCGATGCGAACTTTGTCATACACCAGCGGCAGGTTCTTCCACGTCCCTTTGCCTGAATCCGGCCCGAACATCGGGTGCAGGCACACGATGTCGAAGTCATCGGGTAGCCGCTGCAGGAAGAGCTGCTTGGGAAACTGTTTCACGGAGAGGACGTCTGCGACTAAGGTGTTCCTTCGTAGGCGTTGCACCGGGAACGAGTTGATGGTCGCCTCGGTCGAGAGGATCGATGTTGCGAAGATGACGACGTCGGGGTGTTGCTCGCAGAAGTCGTCGGGATCGGGGAAGTAACGCGCGCCCATCTTCTTGGCGGCGTCCGAGTAGTCGCCGCGGGAGGTGGCGATGACGGCGTGGTCGTTGTCGATGAAGCGTTTGGCGAGGAACTGGCCAAAGTTGCCGAACCCGACGATCCCGATCTTGAGCTTGCGAAGGCGCTTCGCGGCGCGTGCTTCGTTGTCGAAGGGCATGGCGGCATCGAGCGCGCGGACGCCGAAGCGCGCGGTGGAGCGCGCCGGGGTCGACGTCCGCGAAGGCACTCGCGACGACCCACCCAGCGCGTCTCGCGCGGACAGGGAATCCGCCCCATGGCACTTTGCGAACGCCCTGGTTCCCGTCGTCGATGCGACGCGGGTCGAGACGGACGATGCCCTCGGGTTGGCGGTGGAGCGCGCCAGGACGCTCGAGGCGATGAACGCGGACATATCTGCCGGCGTCACTGGGATGTGTGGCCGGTGCAGGTGGCCGTGCCCGTCGTCTTGTGTGAACGGCGGCTCGGATAATCGTCGTCTCTTTTTCGTCGCGCTTTTCCAACTGAATTAATCGGCCCCTCGTGGTCCCTCCCAGTGGCGGAGGCGCGGAGGAGATGTCGTCGTCGGCGCTCCGAGCCGCGTGCCGGAGGCTGTCTCGGGTCGCCCTCGATGCGCCCGCGTCCACCTCATACCATCGCGAGTGGGGCGCCGCCGCGGTGCGCCACCTCCATTCGTCGCACGGGGCGTGGGACAGTCAGCATCATCGATCCGAGGCGGCGTCCAAAGGAGGGGCCGCCACTGGACTTAGACAAAACAAGGGCGCCGAGCTCAGGCACACGATCCGAGGGAGGGTTGCCGAACGAGGGGATTACCTGCCATCGGGCTCGATGCTCAAGGGCATCAGGGAAGATGACAAGTTCGCCAAAGAGACGGCGCTCACCGACGAGTTCAAGCACACGATCCTGCACACGGACTCGTTGTACACGCTGATGACCCGGATGACCAACCCGGTTCACAACGTACGCGCGGTCCTAGTCGCCCTCCGCGAGATCGGCTTCCCGGGCCAGTTCCCAAAGTGCAAGTTCGACGAAGGCACCGGCGCCATGTGCGGACCGTGCGTGATGCGCAATCGAAACGCGGTGCGAAACGACGCAAACGAGAAAAACCACGAGCCGTGCTTCGATCGATCCCTCGGCGGCCGGGCGATATCATGCTTCGACTGGCAGGAGTGGACGTACGCGGCGTTGTACTGCCAGCTGTGGGTGGCGGGGTGCGCGGCGGCGCACACGTGCTCGGAGTGGTCCCTGACGGGGTTGGAGACCAACTTGCTGCAGTTTCAGTTGTTGCAGCCGCACAGCGCGTCGCGGGCTTGGTTCCTGGCGTCGTGCGCGGTGGTGTACAACGTGCTGTTCCTGGAGTACGCCCGAGTATGGCTCGCGGGGACGACGTACAGGGCGATAGGTTGGAGGATCGTGAAATACGCCTCCCGGTGGAGACGGTACAGGCGGTGGCTCTAAATCCCGGGCGCTTAATTTTTTCAACATCGATAGCCAAACAAACGAATACTAGAGTACATTAATGAGGTCCTCCACCGTCGTCTCACGGCGAGTCCGCGCCCGGTCCTGGAGTGATGACGAGGCTATCGTCGAGGTCCGGTCGCTCGTCGCCGTCCAGCTGCTCCTCGCCCACCGCCGGCGCGGGCGCGACGGAGAAGCCCGCGCCCAGGCCCAAACCGAAGATGTTTCCGCCCGCGAGACCTCCGTTCCCGTCGTCTGTCGCTGCCCGTTCCGCGCCGCCTTCACCCTCAGCCTCTCGTTTGTAGTCCAGCATGAGCTCCTTGAACGCCTCGAAGGACGTCAGGGTCATCAGCAGGTCGAAGACGTCGCCGTCCAGCTGCCCTTCGCGCGACTCCATCATGTCGAATAACTCAGTCGCGTCGAACCCCTCCACCGATCGGTCCAGGTGTCCCATCATCTTATCCTCCAGCGTCTCCGTGTACTCGTCGAAGATTGGCGTGTACTCGAGCTTGTTCTCCTCGGTGTCCTCGAAGACGTCGCACTTGGCGCGGCAGAACTGCGCCTGAGCCTCGGCGAACCCGTCGCTCATGAGAAGATCTTCGAGCGCGCCGATGATCGCGTCGAACTTTTGTGTCTCGGCGTCCACCGGGCCTTCGGTGGACGTGATCTCGAACTCGCACTCGTCCATGGCGTCGTCATCCTCGCCGTGCGAGATCTCCTCGGCTGTCGGATGGGGAAAAGGCGGGAGGTCGAGAAGAGTCAGACGAGCGCGGAGTTTGGAAAGTCAAACTTTTCTGATGGCTGATGCGCGGGGCCGACGAAGGGAGGGTCTGGCGGAGGGCAGGATGGGCGTGGGACGCACCGAACTCGCCCGCCTGGAGCTTGAGCTCGTTGAAGCTCTGGGGGCTGCCGGGTTCCTCGGCCATCCTCGCCGTCATCGGTCTGCGCTCGCTGCTCTCTTTCTGATCTGGGGGATGTTGCCCGTTTTCTGCGCGATTAGCGCGCGGCGCGCCACTATCAGATGTCCTCGTCGGCACTGTACTTTTTCTCGGCAATCCCACCAACGGACGCCTCACTGTCCTCTACGAGAGCGGAGGCAGACACCAAGTGAAACGGCAACTATGGCCAGCTTCGCTTGCTCGGCCCTCACGACGGCCCAGGTGAGCCTCCCCGCGACGTCCCACGCATCGTAAACCGCCCAACCGGCCGTTATCCGGCACCGATTGGCGCTTCGGGTTTTAGGGTTTGTTTTCGGAATCCAGGTTCGATGATTATCCACAACTGACCCGTTCGACTCCCCGTACCTCCCTCCATGTGCAGGGCCGCATCGCGCCCGCGCGTAAGGCTGGCTCAATGCGCGCAAAGCCCGTCACGGCGTTTTCCGTGAGGAAGACCGCGTCCAAGGAGCGCTCCGTCGTCGTCATGGCGACGGATCGCTCCGACGCCCCCGAGGAGGGTTTCGTCGCATCCACCGACGGTCCCACCCTCGGTGGCTTCGCGCTCCCTTCCGCCAAGACCATGGCGCTCGCCGTCACCGGCGTGACCGCCGCGTTCGTGGCCCAGCCCATGCACATCCTCCAGATGGCCTTCGCGGGCAACGGCGGCGACGGCGCGAGCGGAGGAGGAGACGGCGGAGACGGCGGCAACGGCGGCAACGGCTGGGGCGTCCCCGCCGCCTACGCCTCCGACGACGACGACGACGACGAGGACGATGATGACGATGACGATGACGACGATGATGACGATGACGACGACGACGACGATGATGATGATGACGACGACGATGACGACGACGACGACGACGACATCCCCGCGCGCCGCGTGCTCAAGGATGGCAACTTCATCGTCGAGTCCGTGCTCGCCACCAACCTTCCCACCGGCCCCGGCATTCCCACCAAGGCTGAGCTCTTCGGAGGCCTCAACGCGCGCAAGGGCAACGAGGTGAGCAAGGATGACCTCTCCGCGGATCTCGAAGCGCTCCTCAACACCGGCTTGTTTGCCAACGTGGACGCCAACGTGACGCCCAAGGGTAAAAACGGGTACGCGGTCGAGTTTGTATTCCGCGAGAAGATCTGGCCCAACGTCCAGACGTTCAAGGTGCAGGGCGCCACCGCGCTGCCCCCCACGATCGAACGTGAGGTACTCACGACCGTGCGCAGGCAAGGCCAGTGCACCGTCCGCGTCCTCGCCACGATGAAGAACATCATCGAGGGGTACTACACCAGCAAGGGGCTCACGTTCGGCACCATCTCGCACTTTGACGGCATGGAGACGGGCGACGTCGTGGCGCACGTCATCGAGGGAGAGATCACCCGCGTCAAGGCTGTCTTCCTCGACGACCAGATGCAGCCCATCACGAGGGGCAGGACCCACCCACGGGTCATCCAGCGCGAGCACAACTTCAAGGTTGGACAGCTGTACAACGTCGAAGACGCCAAAACCGCGCTCCGCGACATCTTCCTCCTGCAGCTCTTCGACAACGTGCAGGTCGTACCGAGGCCCGACGACAGGGACCAGAGCAAGGTCCAGGTGGACATCGTACTCCGCGAACGGCCCGTGAAGACGGCGGAGTCCGAGCTGGAGTGGTCCATCGCCCCCGGCGAAGGCGGCAAGCCCGACTTGGTGTCCATCAAACCCGGCGGCTCCGTCTTTTTCGAACACCGCAACCTCGACGGCTGGGGCCGGCAGCTGTACGGCTCCGTCTCCACCGCTAACTTCCTCCAGCCCCAGGACGACTTAGGGTTCAAGCTCGAGTACCACCACCCGTACTGCCTCGGCGACGGCGACCCCGACAAGACCAACTTTAAGACGTCCGTGTTCAACTCGCGAAAGCTCTCGCCCGTCTTCGCGGGCGGGCCGCTGATGGAGGAGGTTCCCTCCATCTGGGTCGATCGCGCCGGCGCCAAGGCGACCGTCACGCAGAACTTCACCAGGCAGTCCAAGGCGACCGCGTCGGTGATTTGCGAGGAGGTTACCACGCGCGACGAGAGCGGCGCCGTCGTGGGCGCGGGGGCCAAGCAGGGCGCGCAAGGTCAGCTCTCCGCCGACGGACCCCCCACGACGCACAGCGGCAACGGCACCGACAGGCTCATGTTCTTCCAGGGCGGCCTGATCCGGGATACCACCCACTTCGTCAACGGCACCCCAGTCGGCGCCAGGGACATCTTCAACCTCGCGCAATCCGTCGGCCTCGGCAGCTCGTTCCCAATCTACAACCGCTTCAGCGCCGAGTGCACGCGGTTTATCCAGCTTCGACCCGAGAACAAGAAGAAGAACACCCCGCCGCCCGTCCTCGTGGCTCACGCCAAGGGCGGCACCGTGGTGGGTAACTGCGCCTCCTACGACGCCTTCACCCTCGGCGGGCCGCACAGCTGCCGCGGGTACAACGTCGGCGAGCTCGGCGCGGCTCGTTCTTTCCTCGAGTACGCGGCGGAGTTGCGGGTTCCCATCCCGAAACTCGACACGCACGCGTTTGCGTTCTGGGAGCGGTGCACCGACTTGGGTACGTCCGGCGCGGTGCCGGGTAACCCGACGGAGTACTACAGGCGCGCGGGCAGCGGCACGAGCATGGGTGCCGGTATCAAGCTCGGGCCCGTGCGGGCGGAGTACGCCACAGACGGGAACCAGGCCAACGGCAACTGGTTCGTGCGATTCGGCGAGCGATTCTGATCATGTAACGGGGATTATTAACATTAACACACACGGGAGGGATACTGGGAGAGAGAGAGAGTGATAGAGTGGAGCGCGGGGTCCCTCCTTTGGGTCCTCCGCGCTCATCGTGAGGGGTTTAGATTCGATATTAATATGACCGCGCCCTTCGACTAACTTTAAAAATCTATGTTTTTAATTTCGCCTTTTTGACGCGGTCCGCGATTCGCGCCGGGTCGTTCTTCTTCGTCACGCTAAATCGGCCCTTCAGCTCATCCTTATCGACCTTGTCCCCTTTGACCAGCTGTACCACGTCCTCGTCCTCCAGCGGATGCTTTACCCCCACGCGCTGCCCCATGTGCTTCGCGCTGGTTCCCCAAACCTGCGCGTATTTCAAGTTTTTAGCCATCGTGTTGTGAATCTGATCGCAGAAGTGCTTGACCCCCGTGCCGCCGCGGTGTTCCGCGAGCACCACCGGCTCGTCGAAGTCCGGCTTACCCCCGGTCTTCTTCGTGTACACCCGCACCAGTCCCATCGCGGCCCACATCCGCCGGAGCAGCCGGTCCATCCCGAGCTCCATGTAACACGATATGCAAACCGAGTCGTCCCTTCTGGAGAGCGAGTCCACCTCCTCGATCGTCAGCGCGTCCACCTTGTTGTACACGTACATACACGATATGTACTTGCGGTTACCTTCCAAAACGTCGATGAGCTGGTCCACGTCGATGTCCTCGCGGATCAGCAGCTCGCAGTGGTGGATCTTGTACTCGGCCAAAACCTTCAGCACGGTGGCCTCGTCGATCTTAGTTAAACCGCCCGGCACGGTGTTGTTCACCTGGACCCCGCCGCTGTGTTTCTTCTTGATGTACACACGCGGGGGTTGCTGGTTCAAACGCAGACCGACAGCTTCTAACTCGCGGGTCAGGATTTCTTTGTGAGCGTATCGCGAGTTGGCCGCCTCAGATTTCGTCGCGTCGAGGACCATGAGGATGAGGTCGGATGACTTGGCGACGGCGATGACCTGCCGCCCTCGGCCTTTGCCCTCGCTCGCGCCCTCGATGATCCCGGGGAGATCCAGGAGCTGGATCTTCGCGTCGTTGTAGTGGATCACGCCCGGGATGCAGGTGAGGGTGGTGAACTCGTAGGCGGCCGCCTCGGAGTCGGTGCCGGTGAGCTGGGTGAGCAGCGTGGACTTACCGACGGACGGGAAGCCGATGAGGGCGACGCGACCGTGGCCGTACTTGGACACCTCGAAGCCTTCGCCTTCGCCGGCGCCGGACTTGGCCGGCGCGAGGAGCTCGGTGCGGAGCTTGGCGAGCTTGGACTTGAGGATGCCGAGATGACCCTCGGTCGCCTTGTTCTTCTGCGTCCGGCTCATCTCCAGCTCGATGTCCTTGATCTTCTCGAGGATGCCCATGACGACCCGCTGATGACGATCGCGGGGCTAGCAGCACCCACGGACCCAGCCTCTTCGGCGATGTGCAAAAGCCACGCGCGTCCCTTAACGCACGCGCTCCAGAGAGTGGACGCCAGATCGATCGACGAGGTTTTTTCGAGGTTTTGGTTGGCCGACCGGCTGGATGTGTTAACTTACAACGCTCTCTGTATCTATCTAAGGAGGTTGCGGGTGAGCTGCTCCCTCGCGATGGCCAGCGCGCTGGCGAGGCTCTGCTCCGCCAACGGGGTGTCTTGACCCTCCGCTCCCCGCATGGTCACCCTGTTGGCGATGTTATTGGGATCCGTCTCGAGGATGATGCCGCCGTCGATGAGCTCGTCGATTGTGAGCAGGACGAGGTCGAGGTTCTCCAGCGCCGCGCGCTTCTCCACCACCCCCCGTAGCAGCAAGGACACCGCGTCGAAGAAGGCGTTCAGCACGGTGGCGACGATGATCTCGTTCTCGTCCACCTTCGCGGTGACGAAGAAGTGTAGGTCGGCGCAGAATTTGTACACGACGATGTGATTGTCGAGGAGGGCGATCTCGGCTTCGCCGCGCGCGTTGTTGCGTGACGTCTTGCTGAAGACTTCCTTCTCGAACTTCATCTGCGTCGCCGTGGTCTTCATCGCCGAGTCGTAGTACCTCACCGCCACGCGCTTGCCGTCGGAGTCCAACAGCAGCACGTTCAGCACGCCCGGGATCTCCCCGAGGTTGCTCATCGTTCGTGTGTCTCTGCCCTAAGTGCCGCGCGATTCAATTCCACCGCTCCGTCACGTGGGATCGGGGCGCGGGTTCTGTGTGCGACTGTGCGCCCGGTTCCGAGAACGGCGGCGGTGGGTGGGTTCGACGTTCGCGCGCGTGTGTCCGCCGCGTCCGTGTGTGGGCCAGTGGGGCGGAACCCGGCGGTCTTCCTTTCCTTGAGTTGATCAGCCCACTTTCGTCGTCTGTTGATTTCCTCGCGCGAAGGTCACGCGATTCAGACTGACTCGACGTGCGCGTTGCAAGCGTTCACGGTTAGATTTAATTGTTTCGTATGAGCAAATAGTATGAGCAAACAGGTGGTTTGAGTCTCCAAAGTTGAGTCTCCAAAGTTGGATCATGAAATAACCAACCACGTGTTTCCGGCACCACGTGTTTCTCCACACGCACCGAGCGCGCGCCTCCGGTCAATAAAGCCACTCGCTCGCGTCGCTCGCGTCCCGTCACTCGACGAGACGAGCCCCGATCCGTCGAAGGACACCCCGCGGGTCGTTTGTATAATCCACGAGGACACCTCCGCGTCGAGTCGAACCCTTTCGGAATTGTATAATTCACGATGTCGATGTCGGCGAGAACGCAGCCGCGCGTCACCGCGGCCGGGGTGACATACAAGAACGCGCGTAAGTCTCGAGCCCCGCGCGCGTCTCGAGGCACCGCGCCCGCCGCCCGCCGTCGTTCCGCCGTCGTGACGAACGTCGCGGCGGGACCCGCCAAGTCCATCGAGCCCGCGCCCGCGCCCGTCCTCCTCGATCGCGACCAGTACCCGCCGCACCTTCAGTGGCCCGAGACCCTGTACGACACCGACGTCGTGGGACACAACAAGGAGTTCGACGCCAAGCTCGCGGACGCATCCGCCGCCATCCACGCGTGGGCCGAATCCGTCGAGTGCGGCGACATCGAGTCCGTCACCCCCGAGGCCACGGAGGCGGCGGAGTGGATACGACAGGCGCTTACGGCGAAGATCGACAAGAACGACAAGGACCTCGCGGTCAAGCAGTCGAAGACCGCGGGCGCGTCGGACGGAGACAACCAGGGCGACCTGGTGCTCATGGCGCAGTACGGCAGCGTACACGCGCTCCTCGCGCTGCAGGCGATGTGCCACAAGAACAGCGTCGTCTGCGGGCGACTCGTCAAGTCCGACGACGTGTTCAAGGTGGTCAAGGAAACGCTCGAGCATTCGCCTTACGACCAAGTGCGATGCAGCGCGATGGCCCTGGCGTCCGCCATCCTCGGGTTCAACGACGAGACGCACAAGATCGCCGCGAAGAACAAGATGGCCATCCTGGTGAACCAAGAGCTCGCGCGATGGTGCACCGTCGACGACGACGAGGACAATGCTACATGCAGCTTTGAAGTCGGGTTTCAAGACCTTCGCGGCATGGACGTGTGCGACCACGCCAGCGTCACGTTGCGGCACCTCAGCACCAACGCCGCGAACCACAACATGCTCAAGAAGATCGGCTGCGTCGATCTGCTGTTGAACTTGATGGCTGCCAAGGAGGAAACGTCCGTTCGCGTCAACGCCG
>Ga0302114_10001769_pt1 | contig 14088 bp, 8 predicted proteins | sample AG5_Surface_MG_FD_203107 | JGI IMG/M metagenome (GOLD analysis project Ga0302114, IMG submission 203107) | Marine microbial communities from Western Arctic Ocean, Canada - AG5_Surface | ecosystem: Environmental > Aquatic > Marine > Oceanic | place: Canada: Western Arctic Ocean | collected...
GATCATAAGCATCGGCGGCGGGAACGTCAAGAAGAATCCAAACGAAAGGAAACACGTCGCCACGAATAGAAGACGCAAGTAGTAGTTTTAGTAGTAGTAATACTAGTATAATACTAATAGAGTATTACGAGTGCAGTTTCGCTGAAAAGAAGATGTCTCTCGTCTCGCTCTCTTTTCTCGCAAGACAGTCTATTTTCACACATAAGGGGGGCTTTATCCCTTCCATCATTCTCTTCTTTCTCTCTCTCTTTCTTTAATAATAACAATAACGAAGAATACGCGCGAAAACAACGCGTAGTATTAGTAGTACAACTGTAGTGTTTTATTCGATCACAACCTCTCTCTATTTTGAACGCCTTCTCTGTCTCCGCGCACACGTAATAATACTAGTATTAGAAAAGAGAGATCATTTGGATGATTTCTTGTCGTAATAGCTTTGAATTTCCTTTCGTCTTTCCCAGTGCGAATACTTCCAAACCGCCCCGGCGACTAAACCTAAGGACATCCCGATGACGGCTTCTTTCACGAGGTAGACTTTTTGCGCCACGCCGTGGTACACCGTGGGGCCTGCCATTTGATATATATATCTCTGAACAGAACAAAAATCTGATGAAATTGGATCCGAGGAAGAGAGAAAAACCTCACAGCCTGAGTAAATAGGGCTTGACGCCCTAAACAAAAAAATTTGAATCCTCCCCTTTTGGGAAAAAACAACAACGGCATTTTATCACACAAAGCACACATATAAGATGAGGAATACTACTAGTAATATTCAATCGATCGACCCCACATCGGTGCACAGAATATGTTCCGGACAAGTCATTTTAGACATCTCCTCGTGTACGAAAGAACTCATCGAGAACAGCATAGACGCCGGGGCGACGAACGTGGAAATTCGAATAAGAGAGTTTGGATTGGAATCCGTCGAGGTGAGCGATAACGGTTCGGGAGTTGCGAGAGAGGACGTTCAAATGTTGACGATGAAATACGCGACGTCGAAACTGAGAACGTTTACGGATTTAGAAAACGGTGTGGAAACGTTTGGGTTTCGAGGCGAAGCGTTGTCGTCCTTGTGTGGGACGTGCGAGCGATTGATAATCACCACGAGAACTTCGAGTGATGAGGAAGGTATGAAGGTGACGTTTGATAAAAACGGCGACGTCGAGACGGAGGAGATTTGCGCGCGGTCAATTGGAACGACCGTGAGAGTTGAGAAGTTATTTCATCCGTTACCGGTGAGACGGAAACAGTTTGAACGAAACAAAGCGAAAGAGTACGCAAAGTTGTTGCGGGTATTACAAGGCTACGCGTTGGCCTCGGAAACGAGCGGGTGTCGATTCGTCGCCACGCACCAGCAAGGTAAAAACGGCGCCAGGCAGACGGTGTTGCAATGTCGAGCTTCTGTTTCGAATGGTGGTGGTGGTGGTTTCCGCGATCGCGTGGCGTCGGTTTTCGGCGCGAGAACGGCGGAGAGCGTGTTTGAAATCGACATCGGTTTAGAGCGAGAGAAGAGCGCGGATGAAATTTTAGAAGAAGAAGTAAAAGAAGAAGAAGAAGAGGGTGTAGATAACGACGACGACGATCGTTTCGGACGATGTACAGGGTGGGTCTCTTTGCCTGGTCTCGAAAATAAGAAAACCTCCGCGCGAGCCTCGGCAGATCGGCAATTCTTTTACGTCAACGGACGCCCGGTAGATTATCCGAAAATCGCGAAAACTCTGAACGAAACGTTTCGCGCGTACAACGCGACGACGACGAACGCGAATTATCCGTCCTGCGCATTGAATTTTGAAGTGCCGAAACATCTCGTGGACGTGAACGTCTCTCCTGATAAGAGAACGGTCATGTTTACGAACGAACACGACATATTGATGTACTTTAGGAACGGGATCAAGAAAGCGTTCGAACGCGCGGTTGGCGGGAACGGAGAAAGAGGGTCGGCGGATGGTCTTGTGAGGAATTTTAAAGCAACCGGGGTGGATCTGTCGCAGCTGCCGATGACGCCCGCAGACGCATTGATTGATGCCCCGACTAAGGGTTCGATGATGATTGATACCGATGAGTTTGAAGTTATTGACGACAGCGATGGAGAACAAGGAGGAGAAGGTATCGCTTGCGCGTTACCCATGCCGCCAATCCAAGTCAAAGAGGAGGAGCCGATGCGAGTTTCCGCCGACGCTTCGACGCAACAACAACAACAACAGCAGCAGCAAACAGATTTACAAGCCTTTGGTTTCACTCGAGAAGCTGTACCTGCCACGCAAAGGAGAAACGCAGCCGTTATCGATAAGATTGCGGCCGAAATCGCCGCGGTTGAAAATACGGAGACCAAGTTTCAATCGTTACCGGAGACATACAAAGAACGCGCGATGATGTTACCGTCGGATTCGGAAAACGACGACGACGACATGAAGGATGCAGATTTCGACCCATTCGCGATGAAAGCGACGATGGCGGGTAAAATTGCGTCGAAGAAGCGCAAAGTAATCGATGATCTAAACGCGACGACTGAAGCGGAGGAGAATGAAATGGAAAACGACGCAGACGGCGAGAAAGAAAATAACTTTGAGCATCGAAACGCTCAACAACAACGACAACAACAACAAACGCTTAAAGAAGTCGAGTTTAATATCGATGTCGTTCGCGTAAAGAGGTTGAAACGAGCGAAAAGAGAGAAACGCTTAGCGCTCGAACGGGAGAAAAAAGCCTCCGCGGATGCCGAGTTGCTGAAGGAAGCTTCTTTACACAACCAAGATAACGCGGCGGCAACCAACGCGCTCATCCGGCGGTTCGATAAATCCGAGTTTGCCAACGTTCGCGTCGTCGGACAGTTCAATCTCGGCTTCATCATTGTCGTTCGCGACAATACCGATATATTCATCGTCGATCAACACGCCAGCGACGAGATTTACAATTTCGAGCGACTACAAAAAACGACGACGTTGAACAAGCAACCGTTGATTCAACCGCAACGGTTGGAACTGTCACCGGCGGAGGAACAGATCGCGAGATCGAACGAAAAGACGTTCTTAATGAACGGGTTCGGGTTTTGTGACGTTGCAACATCTCCTCCCAACTTTCCGGGCGATGAATCCTCCTCCTCTCGCTTGGCGCTCGCCGCGGTCCCGTTTAGCAAAGACACCGTCTTCGACGCCTCGGACGTCCACGAGCTCGTCGCAATGCTCGACGAGGGAGAATACGCCGTCCCAGTTCGTTCTCAACTTTCCGTCGGTTTAAAAAACTCCGCCGATGCCGGCGGTAGTAGTAAAACCGTCCTCCGTCCGAGTAAAGTCCGAAACATGCTCGCCATGAGAGCCTGTCGGTCGTCGATCATGATCGGCCAGCCTTTGAGTCGACGCAGGATGAAGAAAATCTTGCAAAACTTATCCGCGTTGGAGAGGCCGTGGAACTGTCCTCACGGAAGGCCAACCATGCGACACGGCTGTCGATTGTAATATTATATTTAGCTATTTCTATTTTAGGGGATTTCGACACCGCACAATAAAAAGAAGAGTCTATGAAGTGGCCACCCGCGCTGTTAATCCCATCCGCATTGGAAGACTCTCAACAGTTCATCGATGGTACTCCCGAATCATTCATATGCGCGATAACGTTGAGAGTTATGAAAGAGCCAGCTTTGTCGGTGAAATCAGGGCGAACGTACGAGCGAGAAGCGCTTCAGGAATGGGTGGAAAAAAGAGGCACGGACCCGTTAAATCCATCCGCGCGAATGGGCGTCGACGATATCGCGCCGAACTTTGCGATTCGCGATTTGATCGAACAGCACGTGAAAGACGCCGCGCTGCGTTTCCTCGTGATGAATGAGAGCAATGTTGGAGGTAATACTAGTAATGATAATACTATTGATAGTAATACTAATAATAATAATAACGGTAGTAGTAATAGTGTTCGTGAACGAGATGATGACGATGATGACATCAGAGAAAGATTTCTGTTTCCAAGACGCCGCGTGGTTGCTATTGCACCGGAGTTCAAGGTGACGAGCGTCGAGTTTCCAGATCCGGCAAAGAGCGAGCCGAGAGGAAAGTTTTTCCGATTCAAGATGGTAGATTTAACAAACGTCGTCGGCGAGTGGGCGTGCGAAGATACGGAAGCGTATAAGACGCAGGAAATAAAAGGCGGTTCTGGAGCGTCGTTCGTAGCGAGAAGGAACGGGACAGATGTAAACAAAGCCATTTGCGTTTGGGGCGGTCCAAATGGCGAAGGGGTTGGGTGTTGGAACCCGGCTGGATACGCCAAAGAATACGATTGGGAAGTTGGAGATACGGTGACGTTGTTGAATTACAGCGAATCGTACGCCATGCCACCTCTTACTTTTCCTCTCAGTATCTCTGAGTATAAAACGCACTCGCAAACTGGATGGAACTTGCCCGGGGAAATGATTCGATTCGGAAACGCGGGTTTAGTCGGTCACTGGTGGAAAGAACTCGACGTGGAGTTTGTACTCGACAAATCCAACGTCGGAATTCGAGTTTGTGGCGTACACACGGACGCGCCTTACGAGAGCTTATGTTTTAACGTCAAAGCGCTTCGCTCGGACGGTCAGTGGCACGAAGTTCCTTTGGGTCGTGACAAAGTCGCGTGGGGACGCGCTTTCGCGCAGCCGATTGACGACGCGAGGTCTATTCGAGTCACGTGGCCGGATACGGATCTTCATAAACTTCCCGGCTCGACGTACAGATCCGGAGGCGGGCTTCACGCAAATATTGTCGGGTGTTCGACGAGTATAGACGTCCTTTCCGTTTCAGAAAACGGGTTGCAATTCCATTTCGATACGGATGCGATGGCGGCTGCGTTTGGCGGAGATAAAAATTGGCCCGGAACGTACGTCTGCCACGCGCTTCGTACAGGCGTAACAGGTCCCGTTAAATTCGAAAAGTCTTCTTCTTCTTCTTCTTCTTCTTCTCCTTCCAAGAAAGGCGTGCGCTTTTTGTTCGCGAAGATGAAAACGAGCGACGATGTAAACGACGAAAGCGACCCGTTTGGCGTGGGAAGCTTCGAAAAGGACGCAAACGATTGGCGCGTCGGCGATATCCTACTTCTCGAAAAAAAAATCGCGAAAGGCGAAGAAGACCAATTGCCGCAGAAAGGATCCGACGCGTGGCTCGAGATTAACTTTCCAGAACCGAAAAAGAAGAGTTCGAAAATGGAGGAATATCCCACCGTATGATGAAAATATTATTAGTCATTTGCGTTTGTAAAATACTGTATTATAGTACACGATTTTTGGGACTTGCCGCGTATGCGTATGCCATATGTAAAGTATCTCGCTCCTAGCGTAATTTGTTCTTCAATGTAAAACCCTAAACAATAGCAAGGCCTGATTTTGGTAACAAACAACTCTTTCACCGCATTGTAATCTCTCGCTCTTTGATTACACGAGAACAGGCTCGCAGCAACAACACCAACACAAACAACAAAGATTATAAGACAAAGACCTAAGATCATGTCCAAAGAAAAGAAAGAGAAGAAAGAGAAGAAAGAAAAGAAAGAGAAGAAAGACTCTGAATCTCCCTCGGGATCATCTCCGGAGAAGAAAGAAAAGAAAGAGAAGAAAAGGAAAGAGCCGGAACCTGCGACCATCGAGAATACTAAAGATGAGGAAACGAAGAAGGTAAGTATTATTCGTTGTTTTATGTTGTGCTCTTCGACGTCTTTTTCTCTCTCTCTTGACACTGGAGTGATTAAAACGAGAGAGAGATTCGATTTGATTTCGTGAGAAAGAGGCGCCGCCGCCACCCCGCTTTGGCCCCTGATTTACCAAACTAACACCAAAAATTTTCTTATTTACGCTATAGGACGAGGAAGATGAAGATGAAGGCGATTTCAAAGTGCACAAAAAGTCGGACAAGCAAATAGTCGGCGGGAAAGTCTTGGACACGTTCGAAGACGAAACGTTATCCTGCCGAGACTGCGCGGAAGACTTTGTGTTTACCTCCGGCGAGCAAGAGTTTTACGCTTCGAAAGGGTGGGAAAACAAGCCGACGAGATGCGAGGCGTGCAAAACGGCGAAGAAAGCGAGATTTGGAGAAGATAAGCCGAAGTGTTACGCGTACGAGAGAGGCGAGTGCACCAGAGGAGAGAATTGCAGGTTTTCGCACGGGTCTGAACCGACGTACGGTGGCGGCGGCGGCGGCGGCGGCGGTGGCGGCGGCGGCGCTCCGGTGTGCTACGCGCATCAAAGAGGCGAGTGCACCAGAGGCGATTCGTGCAAGTTCTCGCACGAAGAAGGCGGAGGTGGCGGTTCCCGACCGCCGTCGAGAGGCGGCGGCGGTGGCGGCGGTGGTGGCGTCTGCTTTGCGTTTTTGAAGGGTGAGTGCACGAGAGGCGATTCGTGTCGATTTGCTCACGATAAAAACGCCGCCCCGCCGAAAGCTTCCGGCACGTGTTACGCGTTCCAAGAAGGGAGGTGCGATCGAGGTGACGCGTGTCGATTTCAGCACAATTAATGCACTGCGTGAAAACAGTGTTTGTGTGTGTGTGTGAGAGAGAGAGAGAGAGAGAGAGAGAGAGAGAGAGAGAGAAAAAGAAAGAAAGAGAAAGAAAGAGATACGAAGAAGCGCGTGAGAGCAAGCATCGTATCGTGAGTTACTATATATAAAAACCATTATAATATCAATATTATTACAAGTCTTGAGTTGAGGAAAAAATACGGGTACTTTCGTTCGTTCGTTTCTTTTCCATCATTCGCTCGCTAATGCTTTTGACTCTCTTCAATCGTCTACGTCCATATTGTCGTCGCCGTCGTCCTTCTCTTCTTCTTCTTCTTCTTCGGAGTCCTCGTCGTCCGGCTCGTAATGCGTCCCTTCCGGTAAAGGGTAAACGAACGCCTTCTCCGCTGTTGCGGCATCTCTTTGTCTCTTTTCTAAACTATCCGGCTCTTTCGCCGCGTCGTTGACCATATCCGCGTCGTCGTCGTCGTCCTCCTCTTCCTTCTTCTTCGTAACCGCTCCCGCGCCGCCGTCTGTCAATTCTATGCCTCGTCGCCACGCGTCGTACACGCCTTTGAAATGTTCTAACGCGTACCCTTCTGGATTACCGTACCGAGCGGATTTCCAACCGTCGTCTGCTTTTTTGGACGGATTCACGTTCCGTTTACAATGAATCGCCCACGCCGACGGACTCGTGTACACTCTCCGATCGCAGCTGCCCACTTTGCACCCGCAAATAATCTCCCCTTCCTCGGTCAAATCTCCAGTATACACGTTCCCTAAATACACGACAAACATCTTCTTCTTCCCTTTTAACAGAAATCCAAGCTTTGTCAGTGTCGCTAAATTCACCGCCACTTTCACTGGTCTCCCAAACGCCGCCATGTGCGCGTCTGCGTTTATCTGTCCTCTCTGCATGGCGTTCATCGCCCTGCTCCCTCGGTTCACAAAGCTCAACTCGTCCGCTCTCCTCGCTCGATCTCCAGCTACAATCCCGCTCGTATAATTCGGATCTTCCTTCTTCCTCCTCGCGGTTAACTCGTCGTGTCTTTTCTTCCATCGTTTCTTCGATTCAATCAACCACTTTCCTTTATCGCGTTTCCAGAGTTGCAACATGGCGTCCGCCTGCGGTTGCCGGTCCAGGACGATTTGCATCGTCGCCCAGTCTCGGCCGACGTCCACTTCGTTCGTCTCGTCTTCCGATTCTTCTTGCTCTTCTTCTGATGCTTCGTCTTCGTCTTCGTCTTCGTCATTATCCTCGTTTTTTCGTTGCGAATCATCATTCGCTTTCGTCGTCGTCTTATCGCCGCCTTCTCCTCCTCCTCCTCCTCTCGAAGGATCAGAATTCAAATTTAACGTTGTTTTCCGGTCCGCCTCGGCCGCGTTTAAGAATATGTCCTCCTCTTTTTCCTCCTCCAAAATGTCCTCGTCGTCAACAAAAGCTACCTTGTTCTTCTTTCCTTCTTCTTCTTCTTCTTCTTCTTCTTCTTTTTGCTTCTTTGTCGTCGTCAAAGTCGAGCATCCGATGCGCAACACTTTCCCGGTGTACCCGGAGACGGCGACGAGAGATTTGATTCGTGTTGTTGGATTATTTTTGTTGTTGTTGGAGGACATTTCCATCGTTTGTATCATCTCTCTCTTTCCTAGTGCCGATGGATTATGCGTCTTCGTCCTCTTTTTCTTATTCTTTTTCTCTTTTGCGCGTTTAAAGCGACAACAGAAAAGGACTGTTGTTGTTGTCGTTGTTGTTGTTTGATGTGAGGCATTCGACCCCCAAGAGGGAAAGATGTAAACGTCAAAAACACTCGAAAATTTTCTCTCATATTATTATGGCATATATAAAAAACGAAGAAGGCTCTACCAAAGCAGCGGGTATTGGCGATAGTAGTATGAGTAGTATTCGTATTACTAGTATTAGTAGTATTAGTATTACTCTTCGAGTAGTCGTTGCACTAAATCGGCTTTCAAACCGTCCACGCTCAAACCTTTCGCGGTTAAGATTTCTTTGAGTTCTTTCACGGTTCGTTTGCTCAAAGTCGTCGCTTTGTCATTTTTTTCAGGCGGCGGAGGATGGGGTTCGACGGAAGCGCTTTTGGAGCGGCGCGATGAGCGTCGTGGTTGTTCTTCTGGCGCGGGAGATGGAGATTTCGACGTTCGCTTTCTCGGCACTCTAGTCGCCGCCGCTCCTGCTGCTCCTGCTGCTCCTGCTGCTTCTGCCGTTGGCGGTGGCGGGACGTCTATCTCTTTCTCCTCTGGTATCGTCTCCGGGATGTTTTTTGGCTTTTCTTTTCTCTCTTCCCCCGCTTTTTCGGGTTTCTTCGCCGGCTCGCTCATCGTCCATGGCGCCAAATCTTTCGCGTGTATCCCGGGCGATACCGAGCGTTGCCTCGTAAATCCTCTGCTCCCGATTTCAGGAATTTTTGGCCCGTCCGCTCTGTTTCTATTCGCATTCAAGTTAACCGACGGTCTCGTCCACGTCTTGGCCGCCGCTTTTTGTTTCGAAGGCGGCACGTACGGCGCCGCTTTCATCGTCATCTCCCCGGGCGGCGGCACGAACTTCTCCTTCCGCTCTCCTTCTTCTTTCACCTCTCCGTCTTCTTCTCCGTCGTCGTTGTTCGCATCATCATCTTCTTCCATTGCTCTCATTTTCTTCGGCGGTGGCGGCACAAACGACGCGTTTTTTTTCTGTTCCTTTTCTCTCGTCCACTCGTTCGTCGTCGTCGCCATCCGTTCTCGATCCATGGGTCCCTCGTATTCTCTGGTCCCTCTCCCTCTGTCGTCGTCGTTAATACTACTACGAATATTCGACGGTGGTGGCCTTTGAAACCGTCTCGGCGCCGGTCGTTGTCCTCCTCGTCGTTCCCACCGATGATGATCACCACCATCGTTCTCCTGCTCCTCCTTCTTCTTCGTCATGAAATCCACCGCGCGTTCGCTCGCGCGTTCATACAGTCGAATTTTTTTCAGCAAATCTTTCCGTCTCTTGAGGAGCTTTTTGTCCTTCATCTTTGTGTTGATGTCATCGTCGTCGTTTCTCTTCGTCTTCTTCGTCTTCTTTCGTCGTCTTCTTTCTTCGGAAGAGGAGGAGGAGGACGAATAAGAGGACGACGAAGATCCTCCCGTTTCGCTCTCCGAAGACGACGAAGAGGATTCAGAGGAAGAAGATTCATCATCTCGCCGCCGTTTTCTTTTTGCCATTTTCGTTGTGCTCTTTATGCTGTGTTGTTAATGTCACCGTTAAAGAAATGGATGCTTCAAATCGTCGTCGTCGTTAGAAAGAACGTGTTTTGACGCACAGAGTGAGAGAGAAATCGCGTTTTATGCCGGTGTTTTGTGTGGTTTATGCGCGTGAATTAGAAGACTATTAATGGGGTACACTCGTAGTTTTTTGTCTTTGTTGGGAACTTGAGACAAAATTCCCCCTCATTTTTGTTTTCCCCTACTACAACTGCACATGCGCTTGTCTTTTCGCTGTTCTTGTTGTTCCTCGTCCTCCTCTTATATAGTATTACCGAGCGACATCGAACGCGGGATTCTGCGGCCTCGCTTTCCCTATTCTCTCCCTGATGTACACCTTTGGTTCGATCAACAACGTTTCACTCTTTTCGTTTTTCCCGCGTTTTTGTCTTTGTTTCTTTTCCTCTTTTCTCTTCTCGAGAAGAGTTTCAATCTCTTTCTTTTTCTCTTCGACAAACGCGTTGGCTTTTTTACCGAAGGCGTCGACGAAGGGTATGTCGTTTTTGCGGTTCGGGTCGCGGAGGACGAGGTGGAAGGAGACGAGGGCGGCGAGGATGGAGAGACGGCGCGTCCATCTCGTCCATTTTAGTTGTTCGAGTTCCAGTTGTTGTTTGGTTTTGGATTTCGGTTTCTTCTTCTTGGACGTGACTTCTTCTTCATCGTCTTCGTCTTCGTCTTCTTCATCCGCGCGAGCGCTACTATTCGCGGGGGCGGCGGCAGCATTTTTCGCGGACGGCGGTGACGTCGAGGAACGGATTTGACCCATTTGGCTACTACTAGTTGGGTTTTGGTCGTCTCGTTGGTTGCTCACCGGAAACGCTGGAATGGCGGGTTCGTTGCCTCTCAAATATTTCTCGTGTAGAACTCCCGCCGCTCTCTCTTTGGTCAAATTGACGTACCTGCCTCGTCTGGCTCGAGACGTCGCGTCGATATCGGTTCGTAAAGCAATCTCTAAATTCTCCAAATTCGTCTCTCGTTTGCGCTGGAAAGACATTTTCGCATCTTCGAGGGTTTTGTGTTTTGCCATTTTCGGAACGTCCTCCGTCTCGAGAGCTGTTTGGACCGCGTCTATGAATTTGCCCGGATGTGCCGTCGCCAGAACGACGAGAGCGTTTTCACCGTCGTGGTTGTTCAAACCCATCGATTGCGCTGCATGTAGAGCTACTGCCGTGTGCGGACATGCCAAGTATTTGTGCACGTCCAAGTTATATTTCATGCTCTCAAAAGTGTCGTAATCCGACACCTCCGCGGTCAAAAATGTCTCTCTGAAATTTCTCAAAACTTTCTTCGGCAACGTCGCGTGTCCGTAAAATTCGTACGTATCTTGAATCCTCCGTAAAATTTCGGTATCGCCTTCCGCGCAATAATATACAACTCGCCACAAGTTATATGGCATCACGCAATCCATCGCCGACGCGACTGTCTTCTCTGCTTTGCTCTTTTTCACAATCTCACCAGTCATCGCAATCTCGTGCGCAGCTCCGTTCGCGTTGGTCGCTAAAACCACTTCCGTCATGGGCAAACCCATCTCTCGAGCTAGCTGAGCGGTGAACGCGTGTCCCATCGCCCCAGTCGGCACCACGCACGTCATCGTGTGGTTCTCAATCTCCTCCTCCGTCGTCTTCCCGTGCATGGTTCTAAAATAACACCAAAAAAAATGAGGCAGTTGCGCTAAAATCCTCAAAATGTTACAGCTATTCAACGACGTGATCCCGTTCCTTTGCACAAACTCCTCGTCCGCAAAGATCTTCGAGCACACGTCGTCGATATCGTCGCACCCTCTTTCGCACTCTTTCACTTCAATCGCGTTCACATTTTCACCTCTCTTCGTCGTCATCTGCCTTTCCTGCGCTTTCGAAATCTTCCCGCTCGGGTACAGACACCAACAATCGATGCGATTGTTCCCGAACTTTTCAATCGCATCCAGCGTTGCCGGCCCGGTATCTCCCGTCGTCGCTACGATCACGTTCGCGCGTTCGTGTTTTTTGCTCAAAAAAAACTCAATCATTTGCACCGCGAACGCGAGCGAAATATCTTTCACCGAAAGCGTCGGTCCGTGGAATAACTCAGCCACGTGAATTTGCACTTTCGTTTCGGGAGATTTTTTTTTACTTTTACTCTTCTTCTTCTCATCGTCATCATCATCACTATCTTCGTCTAAAACGACCAGCGGCACCACGATATCGCTCTCTTCGAACCCTTTGTAACACTTCTTCACGATCGACCGTAACTTTTCTTTCGGAACGTCCGTTTCGGTGATGAATAAGCGGAGAATCTCGAACGCTAAATCTTCAAATCCTAAACCGCGAAGGCGTTTCAGTTGCGCGCGATTGAGTTTCGGAATCATCTGTGGGACGAACAAACCTTGGTCGTTCGGGAGATTCAATAAGGAGGCGGCGTGTAAGGAACACTTATGAGTTCCGCCTCGGGTGGAGACGTACCGCATTCTTTATTTATTTCTTATTAGTACGTGTTGTTGTGAGTATTTATTCGCGTTGTTTGTTATTGTTGTGTCGCATTTGAAAATGAGAGAGAAAATCTTTCCCGTGCGCTATTAAGTACGATCGATGATGTTTAAAAGCAACACGCGTAATGCATCTAATAAAATGGATTAATATGTTCACTAATTGTTCTTCTTTTTCTTCTTCTTCTTCTTATTATTATTACTGTCAATTACCGGGTGGAGGCGGTGGCGGTGGAGGTCTTCGTAACGCGGCGAATCGATTACCGCCGGGCGCGTATCCTCCTCCGGGAGGCGGTTGTTGATAGTATCCGGCGGCGGCGCCTCCCGTACCCGGCGGTGGTGGTGGTGGTTGAGCGTAGGCCAGGTTTGGTGGTATTTGCTGGTAGTATTGCGGGGAAGGTTGCTGATACGCGCCGTGTTGTTGCGGTGGCATCATGACGCCTCCTCGTTGTTGCATCTGCAAAGACTGCATGAGGATGCGTTTACCGGCGTCGTTCAAACCGGCGGAGTTCCCGTTCGTTCTTACGACGTATGCGCGCAAACGAGAATCTTCGATGAAGAGTTTTGGTGGTGGTGGCACGTCGCTCTGGTCCAATATAGGTTTCGGTAACACCGTACCTTCCAACAACCTCGGCGGCACTTTCGTCGTGCCTAATCGATACCGAGCGCAAACAACCCTATTCTCGTTGATATTCTCTTCGCGCATCATCGGTGACTCGATCTGTTTCGGGCAACAATCGCCGTCCGAGGTTTTCAAAGGGAGCACTTCGCCACACGCGCCGTCGGCATCAGCAGCGGGAATTTTCAGCGCACATTTTTCGCGAATATCCTCGTCGTCAATTTTCGACGCGACGTTGGCGATTTTCAACATGCACTTGGAAATTGAAAGTTGTTCGTGTGCGTATAAGAGCTCGATGTTGATCGTGTTTCGGTTCGCTTCTTCCGGCGTTAACGTGCAATCCAAATTTCGTGTTTCCGTGAGTAAACGGTCGGCATCGATCCACGGTAGCAGTGCCACTGCTTGCCATGCGAAGCGTTTGCCGTTCATGTCCAAATCAAAATGTTTCGGGTAGAAATCAATGATTGGACTGTCCTCATCCGTCATCAACGGGTAAAACGCCGGAGGTAACGCGTGCGCGGAAGCCGCAGGTAACACGCCCATCAACTGATCGAACGGTTTGAAAGGTTTTCCAAGCTCGAATTCTGTGGAGATGAGTTCTAAATCCACCATATCCGTCGCGAACGGCGCGTAATGGTACGGATAAAACCAACCCCAAGAGCAACACCCCTCGTAATAGTACTTACAGACCCACAGTAAACCTCTTATGAACTCTTCCACCATGCCTCGAACAACTTTTCGTCGCGAGTTTAAATCGTGCGACCCCATCTTCGTGTCGTAATAACGCTCTTTCCATCCAATTTCCCCTAATCGAATGTTATCCGCTTCCATCTCGTCCTCTCGATCGTTCTTCTTCTCCAACAGCTCGTCCAACTGTTTCAAAAACACCGCTTTTTCCATCGCGTCGCCTTTTTTCAACCGAGGGATTTCCGACGGTTTCGGACATCCGCATCGAAAACACGATTTGCGCGTTTTTTGCATGTCGCCGCAACCGGACGGACACCGCCAATCGCCTGGTCTCGCATCCGCGCCGGTTGCTTGGACAAACTCAAACGGCACGTCGTCGTCGGTTTCGATGGATTCAAATCCAGAATCTTCTCCTTCCTGTTTGACTTCTTCTTTCTTGATTTCGTTGAACAAATCGCTCGCGTTTTTTACGCTGTTCTTGGTCTCATCTTTCTCTTCTTCGTCTTCTTCTTCCTCCTTGACTTTGGTTGTACTTTTCGCTTTCTTCTTCCCTTTATTATTGATCTCTTCTTCTTCTTCTTCTTCTTTTTGTTCTTTCGCTAACGCTTTTTCAGATTCCGACGCGATTT
>Ga0302114_10001770_pt1 | contig 14086 bp, 18 predicted proteins | sample AG5_Surface_MG_FD_203107 | JGI IMG/M metagenome (GOLD analysis project Ga0302114, IMG submission 203107) | Marine microbial communities from Western Arctic Ocean, Canada - AG5_Surface | ecosystem: Environmental > Aquatic > Marine > Oceanic | place: Canada: Western Arctic Ocean | collected...
TATCATCTTTACCACAGCCCCCCCAGCCCCAGCCCCAGCCCCAGCCCCAGCCCCAGCCTCATCCCCAGCCCAAACCCAAATTCCCCCCCTCAATCCCAAACTCTCATCCTCTGGGTCGTCTCGTCCCCCCCTCCATTCTCCCTCTAGTCGCCACCCAGATTGGCGGTTCCTCGCTGTTCACCAGCAGCACGCTTCCAGATGCGCCCGAGGGCGAGCGCGTCGGCTGCGTCAGCTCGAGAACTATTGTCGGAGTATTTCGAGGAATTGGCTTGCTCATAGACGCCACCAGCCCAAACTCAAGCGCCGAAGCCGAAGCCGAAGCTTCCAATTTACCCTCCTTGAGTGCTATTGTTCTTGCCACGGCGGAGAAGAAGAAATCTAAAGCGAAGAAGGATAAAAATGGCAGTGTCAATGGCAATGACAAAATCGAAACGAAGAAACGAAGCCACGCAGAGATGGCCAACCCCAACCACAACCACAATCCAAACCCAAACATCTCCTCTTCATCTCCCTGCAACCAACTCATCCTAAACTCCCTCCGTCCCTACCTTACCGCAGCCCACCTCCCCCTCCTCACCACCTCACTAATCCGAACCCCCCCGGCGATATCCCAGCTTGCGAAGAAAATCGCCGAGTGGCTCGTCCAATCCTACCCCGACCTCTTCTTCACTATCGAAAAGGCCACGAAAGCTCAAGAGGGCGTTAGAATTCGACTCAGTGACGCAATGCCGCTCAACAAGGCCAGGGCTAACTGGCTCATCTTCCACGCGTGCGCAATCGTCGGCCGCGGCATCAAGGAGAGCGAACGGCGCCTGCAGAAGGAGGAGTCCTTCGAGGCGTCCAAGCTTGCCAAGGCCCGCGCAATCCAGGAAGCCGAGGCTGCTCTCCAGCAGCAGAAGCTCCTGGCCGAGCAGCAGCGCCAGACGCAGCTGTTGCTGCACCAGCAGGTGAGCGAGCGAAGCCCTTGTGACAGAAGAGTGTGACAGAAGAGTGTGACAGAAGAGAGCGAAGCGACTAATCCACTCCTACACCACTCTTCCTCGCTTCGCTCGGCGCAGCACCAGGCCCACTTCCAAATGCAGCAGCAGATTTACTTGCAGCAGCAGGCCATCAATAACAATAACATTAACAGCAACATTAACATGCCTCCCGTGGTGGTGGTGGCTCCCACGCCACCCCCACCACCACCACCTCCAGCTCCGCTCCCACCCCCAACTCCCGCCCCCCCCCTCACCCCCTCCCACTCAATTCCCTTCACCACGGCGTTGCTGGACATTGCGATTCTCATCCTCAACAAGAAGTACAAGCTCTCCAAGGAGGTGAGCGAGCGAAGCTGTTTTGGACCGTGCGTGGGTGTACAATTTTGAGTGGCTGAAGAGGTTGTGCGGTGGAGCTGGGGGTGATTTAGTGATTCGCTTTTTTTTTTAGTTTTTTTGAGGTTCACATTGACGTCAACTTGGCGTGTACGTCAACTTGGCGTGTTTTGGACCATTCTTGAACAAAACCCATTCACAAAAAGATGAGTCTTGCCATACGTCGGAGTTACGGCCGATTTAGTAATTTGCCTTTTTTTGCCTATTTTTAGTTTTCCACCAACGAGAATACGCGCGATGAATCCCGCGAAATGAAATGGCTGCAGACATTATGGCTGCATCCACTACTGAACTAACCCACTCAATTCTTTTGACCCGCTTCACTCGTGTTGATCTTGCTTCATTAAAAATGCGCCTCGCTTCGCTCGGCGCAGGTTGACCAACTCCTCCCGCAGGTACCTTCTCTTTGCGAGCGGCTCAGCAAGGCGCTGCGAGAGCGCGAAGAGATCAAGGTAAAGGAGTACGTCCTGCTAAGGGATCTGCTGGAGAATAGCGGGGCGAGTGTGAGTGACAGCAACAGCAATGGCAACAGCAACAGCAACAAGTCCAGCTCCAGTTCCACCTCCCCCTTGATCCCGATCGAAGTTCCGGACAAGTTCCACGAGCTGTTCTGGGCGGCGATCAAATCAACCAACGTTGGGCTTGCCAGGGTGGGGGAGGTTTGCGAGGAGGTGGGGGTGTTCGACTCCCCATTCCCGGTGGAGCTAGAGGGTGGGTACTTTCAGGACGCGGGGAAACCCGACGACGTTGCCTTTCACCAAAATTTGACCGCGGGGGAGTGGCTGGAGAGGGCCAAAATGAACTTGAATTTAAACAGGGCTAGGGACAAGGTATTGAAGGCGAACGAGGAGGAGGTGAGTGAGTCTGCTATAAAATATAATATACCAACCAAAAAACTAAAAAAATCGCAGCACCACTTCTACGGCTCTGCCGACTTGCCCATGTCTCCTGCTGCCGGGGGAGGTGCTCGAAAGGGGCGCAAGCTTGTGCAGTATTCCCCTCTTGCTTCGGATCGAGTGGACGACCAATCGTCCACTTTCGAGCTCTCCAACTCTGCCGATGCCCCGCACAACTGCCCCCCGTTGGTTTGCGAGGGAACAAACCCGTACGGAGTGTTCCAGTTGAGTGGCGGCGGCATTGCACCGACCATCCCGTCAACCCGACACAACGACCACACGGGGCCGATTTTGTGGAAGGACATTGTCGAGGAATTCAGTGTGGGCGACGATTTGTTGGACGACGGGGGGGCCATCGAGCCGATACAAATCATGGCTCCCGGCATTCGCGTGCTGAGCGAGGCTGAAAATTGCAACCTTGACATCTACGAAGATGGCGAGGCAGAAGATGACAGCGATGCGGCCTTCTTGGCTGCCCACGATGAGGTGCTAGGAGGAATGAAAGAGAAGATTGATAGCCTTCTGGAGAAGAAGAATAAATTAAAATGAAGACCTGAACTGAAATGAAAGTATTTTGATTATTATTTGGCCTTGGTGGTTACTTCCTTTAAGATTGCTTGTGTAATGAGCTTGGCACCTGTATCGTTGAGGTGCAGACCGTCTATCATGAGAGTCAGCCCGCTGGACTTTCCAATATCGTCGTAGCTCATTTTCAATACTGCTCCGAGCGAAGCGCCGAGCGGAGCGAGTTAGGAGTGGGTTAGGAGTAGGTTAGGAGTGAATTAGGAGTGGGTTTGGAGTTGGGTTAGTCGCCTCGTACTCTTCTGTCACACTTTCTGTCACACTTTCTGTCACACTTTCTGTCACACTTTCTGTCACACTTTCTGTCACACTTTCTGTCACACTTTCTGTCACACTTTCTGTCACACTTTCCCTCCCCCGCTCCGCTCGCTCAATGGCAAAAAAAGGCGAATCACTAAAACGACCACAACTCCAACGCACAATGCCTTTAGACACTCAAAATTGGACACGGTGGCGGGTCCGGCCAGGCGCATCTTTTTGTGCGAAGGTGTTGTTCAGGGACTTGTCCAAAACACGCCATCCGCACGCGCCAATGTGAAAACTCAAAAAAGGCAAAAAAAGACGAAACAACTAAAACTCACCATGCTTCTTGAAGGCGCAAGCGATGCCGACGGAGCCAAAGTTGTCCACCTTCAAGCTTTTGTTCCTGAACTCCTCGGTTGTGTTGGCCTTCAAGTACCTTTCTAAGAGACCAAAGTTATCAATGAATCTCACTCGCCCCTCATTTCCCTTTTTCGCTTTGTGTTTCGATGCGAGCTCCAATATGATCGCATTTGCAGCAATACACTGCTTGTTAGCCTCGCACTCCAAATTCTCACCCAAGGGGCATAAAGTGTGAACAACGACAGTTGCCTTTTTATTCTCAGAAAGCAACTTTGATAAAATCTTGTCATAGTTTGATGTAAACTGCTTCAAGCTCAGCTTCTCCTTGCCCATCTTCCAGGTGGTGTGCGACCCCTCTCCCCACTCTGGCTTGTAGATTCCCTTGATATCGTTCGTCCCAATGTTTAGAAAAACAAATTCGGGCACTGTTTCCTTTACCCAACTCACTCGCTCCTTGAGCACCGTGTGCGTGCAGATCGAATTCTGCCCGCAGTTGATCACGTCGTGTGTGTCGACTGTGGCAGCAGCCACCATTTTGACAAACTCACCAGATAGGGCCTGGTGCGTAATTGAATCTCCAAGAAATACAATTGCCTTTTTCTTTGTGTTGAACTTCAACGAACTGCAATACGTGTGTGGATCCATGGCTGGGGGTTTAGTGCCTTCTTCAATGAGGAAGCGGCAAAAAGCGAATAGGAGAGAGGCCAAGTAGACGACACATCGTAGTTTGAAAGAATCTATTTTAATGAGCTCGAAGTGTAGGGCTACAGAAATGGTGAAGAAAAGAAATGCAAGTCGTTCGTACTTCGCAATGTCTCCTTCGAATCCGTCGCGACCCTGTCTAGGAGGAATCATGCGAGTGTATAAGCTACTACGCTAGAAAAATTATAATTTGAGCGAGAAATGCTTTTGCGTTGTTATTACCATCTGTCATTACCACTTCCAAAATTTCTTTCTCTCCACCCCTACTCCTTCTGCTGCTGCTGATACTAATTCAAATTAGCCCCACCGCCTCCCTGTGGATGCTTCGAGCTGCAGCACAAAAGGTTTTTGTCTTCCCTTCTCTCAGAGTCTCATGTTCCACCACACCCCTCTACGCCCGCTCAATGGGCAGCAGCAGCAGCAGCAGCAGCAACGGCAGCAGCAACAATAGTTACGACACAGAAGAAAACAAACGCCGACTGATGCGGATAACGATCGTAAAATTGAAGGAAATAATCCTGAACCACAATGCCTCCCTCCCTCCAGAGTCGAAGCGAAAGAAGGTTCCCCTCTCCGGTTTGTGCAAGGACGACCTAATAGACAAGTTGCTAAAGCTGGACTGGGCCGCTTCGCCCACGACTGAGGAGATCATCAAGTCGATGTTGGACCCTCTTCCCTCCTCATCCACCAAGGGCAAGAAAACCAAGCCGGCTCCCAAGTACAAGACACCACTGGCCGAAAATAGCAATTGTCCAGAACCAGAACCAGAAACAGTCCTGAAACCAAAGCCGCCCCCACCCCCTCCCCCTCCCCCACCCCCACTCACAACACCAACCACAAACCACCAATTAAAAACTGGCAAGAACTTCACAAAAGCCTGGATATCGGAGACGTCGCACTCGCTGGGCTGGGTCCAGAAGTCCCCCCCCTTCTCTCTCCACCTCCCTCCCCAGTTTTTTGTTGAAAATCGCGTAACCGTGCCCATCCCTTGGGGCCTATCCCCCTCCTCCTCGTCCGAGTTCAACGCGTGCCCCCAGAGCTACCTGTTCAGGTACCTGCTCAAGGTTCCGGCCTTGCCCGGCCTCGCGCTGCAGAGGGGGACGCTGATCCACGAGGTGCTTGAGAAAATCTTCGACCAGGACTGGGGGAGCGAGCGCAGCAACGAGGACGAAATTAAGAACTGGGCGGTGGACGAGTTCCGGAGGCTGTGGGGGAAGGAGAGGGAGAAGAGCCAGATTGTTTACGACGAGTTGTTTCAGGATGATGATAGTGGTAGTGGTAGTGGCAGTGTTAGTGGTGGTGGTAATGTTAATGTTAATGGTAATGGTAATGGTAATGGTAATAGTGACGATAATGACAATAACAATCACAAATCACATCTCTCCCGGACCCAAAAGCAGCTAAAGATGGAGAGCGAGTGGGGAGGTGAGCGAGCGAAGGAGAGGAAATGGCTATCTCGCGAAATGGCTACAGCCACCCATATCCACTACTCGGCTAACCCACCCTATTCGTGTAACTCGCTCGTTTCCGCAGCCGAAAGCCTTAAAATCCTCTCCAACTACTTCGAGATGGAGCAGGAGGAAATTTTCTTCGACGAGCCGCCGATCGCGAGGGAAATGTGGGTTAATGAGACGGCAGATCTGGGGAAGAAGAAGGGGGAGGGGGCTAAGGTCCGCGGAATCGTAGGTGAGGCGAGCGAAGCGAGCGAGCCTTGACGAAGACGAAGACGAGAAATATATACGAGCCCACACTACTGAACCTTCTTCGCTCGGCGCAGATCGAATCGACCTTGTCAACGACAACAAAACAACTGGCTCGAGCAAGAAATACATTCGCATAACAGACTACAAAACGGGCAAGGCCCCCAACATTCGCCAGTACTCGGCTGATACCACTGAGCGAATTGTTCGGGAGAAATTTGCGCAGCTCAAGATCTACGCGATATTGCTGAGAAATATGCAGATTGATGACAAATTGAAAAACTCCCCGGTCAACAAGAACTGGGACGTGCGATACTTGCGGTTGATGTATTTGACGAGCAACAATGGAGAGGGTGAGACGCTCGATATGGACCTCGGAAAGACCAACGAGGAGCGCGAGGGCGAGCTCCAACCGGTCGTTGACGAGCTTAACTCGACCTGGAAAAACATTTTAAAGCTAACCAAGCAGGCAAACGAAGAGCAACATTTCCAAATGTTCAACCATTGCAAACGATCGTTTTGTGACTGTCACAAACTTCGGGATAGGTTTGTCGATTCGAAAAGTTTGTTTAAACATTTAGAATGAGACTGAAAATTCAACTCTAAATCTACTTCATTTCAAGAAACATGGGCCTCTGGAACTCCAGAAACTTCATCTTCTCAGTCTCAATTTGGCTGGGTGGTACTACTTCGAAGCCGCAAGATCGCCAAAACAATATAGATGAGATGAGCGAGTCAATTTCATACCGCCCTTTGAATTTAGACAGCCGTATGAGCGAGATTACGGCCTGCACGAGCAAGCCTGCTGCATGTTAGTTTATGTAGCGTTCGCGCGCATCAAAAGACGATTATCGCGGTATGCGGTATCGCTCACCTCCAACGCCCTTGCGTTTCGCCCCAGTGAAAACCCCCATTATGTCAATTTTGAAGTTCTTGTCCTTCGTCACGGCAAACGCGAGCGGAAAATCGACCCCCTCAAGATAAAGGCAGCGAAGGTTATTCTCAGCAAACGCCTCGCAAATTGGTGCGCCCGCCCGCGAGAAAAAGGGCGCCGGGTTGGTCGTGTTGTTTGAAGAAGAGAAGCTGTCCTCATCATAAGAAAGCCATGTCAGCAACAAGGCCAGATCAGCCTTTGTCGGTTGTTTTAGCTTGGTGTTGGTGGAGGATGGTTCTATGCTACACTGAAACTCGGATAGTTTTGTGGCTGGTAAAAGACATTGACCAAGCGATCGAAGCTCTTCTGCCTCAAGCTTATATTTATGTCTAGCTTGTTCTTCAGCTTCATCCTTAGCTCGCCATTCATCAAATAAGTTATTGGCCAATTTGTTCGTGAGGGACATCAAACTGGGGGAAGATGATTCTGCACGTGTTCTGAAAGATATTTTTTGGATTTTCAACAAACTCAACTAAAACAACTCCGCGCTTGATCATGTGTGTTTCCTTCAATATGGGTGACTCAGTGTACTCGCCGCTGGGGAGTTGATGGCTGCTTTTTGTGTTCACAGTCACTGCAACTTCTTTTTTGACAACTCCAGCAACCAAACGACGAAAATCATGTTCAGTTCGTTCAGTCGGGAGTTAATTTAAGTGTTAAAACCTCCACCTTCCCGTAGCTTTTTCTAGGTGACAATTGGTTTACCTTCTCGAGCATATGTCTACACATAAAAAGATCTTTACCGAGCTGTCAGCTTTGCTGGAGGATGCCGCCTGAACGTCCTCCCAATTGGCTCTAATTATCGACAACAAAATCACCACCTCCTCTGCAAAAATTGGATGGCGCCCCAACGCCAACATTATTAAACACCTATCCAAAGGAAGTTGCGCCAAGACGCGTCAGCTCTCGGGCTAGATTGGATATACCAACGGATCACCTCCTGTAACGTCATTTACTCAACAAAACTCGCGATGAAGTGCGCAAAATTCCGACAACTACTAAACTGCTAACCCACCCATTTCGTTCCGTGGGTAGTTTATGGCAAACTTGATTTTCAGCAACAGAAATGAGTTTGTGGCAAAATCGCGCTGCACGCAACGGGGTTAGGTTTAACAGAGAAGTGGAAATTGCACGAAGCCAGTTCATTGAGGCGGTATGTGCTTTTGGGTGCAGTGACGAGTTCACTTGCTAATCTACGAAGCTTCTAGTTTGACGTGGGAGGGGGTGGGAGAAATATTTTGTAGGTGTCAACAAATTCTCGTTTATCTCTACTGTGCACCATAGCAATAAGAGCTTGCAGGCGTGTCAATCTTGACCGTCGGGACCTCCGAAACTTCTCCAGCGGTGCTCCTCGCAGTGGGCGTCTCAATAAAGTTGGTCCTCTTCCCCTCAACTTCTCCAGCGGCGCTCCTCGCAGTGGGCGTCTCAATAAAGTTGGTCCTCTTCCTCTTGAGGCCACTACTAGCGGGAGTCTGAGGATTGCCATTGCTGACCGTAGCGCTCTCCTGGGGCGACCCGAAGGAAAGTTTCGCCTTGCTGGAGCCAAGGTTTGGAGGCGAATCAATCAAACCCTCTCCTTCAACCTCGTCACTGAACAGCACGCTGAAAACGGGCATGGGCTCACGAACCGATGTCGTGACTTCCATTCGGTGGCACCTTGTTTGGATGCTGCCAAGCGTCACAATTGGCCCGATCGGCTTTGTGGAGTGGGTCGAGAGGGTTGACGGGGGGCTGAAGAGAGGGGAAGTTTTGATGACCGAGCGCTTGACATTCGGGTTGTACTGCATTTCGATGGAGAGGAAGTTGTTGTTGTTGTTGTTGTTGTTGTTGTTTTTGTTGTTGTTTTTGTTGTTGCTATTGGACTTGTTCTTGGGGGGATTGTTGGAAATCGTGTTGGAAATCAAGTTGGAAATCACGTTCTTGTAGAGATTGGCTGTGGACGCCACAAAACTTGGGGAGACAAGACGGCTTTGGGGAGGCGGTGTGGATTCAAGGGCGAATGTCCAGGTTTGGAGAACGCTTGAGCCTTGGGCGGGGTTCTTTGGCTCGGTTTGGACAGCAAAAGTGATGGAATCGAGGACACCTTCCTCGAGGCTTGGGAAGGTACCGTCCTGGAGCCAGGCAAACAGGGAATAGGCCTCCCACGAGATTACCTTGCCAGATTTGCAAAATGGGTGGAGGGTGGTAGGAGTGGAATCAGAGAAGACAGACGTTGGGAAAATGTTCTGAGCTTTTGTAATGTGAGCGATTGTTGAGAGGATCGTAGTTTTGACATCTGTGTAGTCGTTCATTGTGCGGAAATTCAGTATCAGATGGGAATGACGAGGAGGATGAAGAAGTTGGATCGAGGAGGAAGGAGAATAAGAGCATATGTTCAAATTTTGTAATTTTCATAAAATGCGAATGCTCCTTGCAATCATCCTCTCACTCACACGAGTACGGCTGCCAGCATTCACTCATAAATACCAAGTCCCTGTCAGGCGAAGAGCATTTTCAACATGGTTCAAAACGATCTGCACTGTTGGTGATGGCGATCTCTCCTATTCAGCCAATCTCACATCCTCCCTTCTCTCCAACGCAACAACAACCATAATTGCAACTGTTCTCGAGAGCGAACACGATCATTTGCAAACCTACAAGCACAGCAAGGCAAATGCGAAAACCATCCTCGACAATGGCCACAGCATTAGATACGGTGTCGACATTCGCGACCCAAATTGCCTTGCCACCGTGGGAGCATTATTCGACGAGATTCGATTCAACTACCCTCACTATCCCGGCAAGGCCAACGTGAAGTATAACAGAGAACTAATCAACTATGTCTTCAAGAACCTCCAAAATTACCTGACCCCCAATGGCACCATCAAGCTCTCGTTGATGGATTCTCAATCTGGATATTTTTGCAAGGATAAGGTTGAGTGGAAGGGCTCGTGGTTGATTGGGCGCTTAGCAACCGACAACTCTCTCTTCGTGAACAGCATTGAGCCTATCGAATCGGGGGACGTCGGGTATCGACTTTCGAGCTACCGGGGGCGAGACTTAGGGTTCAACGTGGCTGCAAGTTCCTTGTTGAGCTTCAAGAAAGTAACTGCGTGTTTGGACCGTGGTTTACTTTTCGACAACAATCAAATGATGGTTCACTACCACGAGCTACATTTGAAATTGGCAAACTCCGACGAGCTTCCATCCACCAGTCTCCTCGAAGAACTCGTCAAACAAGCGGTTGATTTACAAAAACCAGAACACACTCTACTTCCTGTTTTCGGGGAGGTTAAGTTTGTTGCTGATTTGAGGGAGCGAGGAGGCGATTTCAATCCCGCAGGCAGCGTCGTTGTGTACGAAGTTGCGTTAAAAAGCGCTTTTTTAAAACGCGAGCACGCAAACGCGATTCGGCACGCTCTTGAGACGGACGTGATTAGAGGCGAACAGATCTTCGAACTTTACGAGAAACCAAATTCCTCCTTGGTTGTTAGCCAGCCAATCCCCTGTTCGTTTTACTACAGGAGAGCAGAAGAGTACGCGGCTTCGCACGTGTTGTAATATAGAAAAACGGTTAGCAAATCCTAGTTGTAGTTGCTCTCTAAATACTTTAATCAACCTCCTCCTTGCTTCTCGCTCCCTCTGCCGCCGATTTATGCCGCTCGTCGTTCAACTTCATAATATTGTCAAACTCTTCCTGCCAACCCAGCAGCTTTACGAATTTCATTACCACATCATCGCAGTCCCCAGCTTCAAACACGTCACGATAATTGTCTTCCTCGCCCGCTTCAAAATTCCCCACCTTCTCCCTGTTGATCAGCATCCTCGGCACAAAATCCCCGACCATGTCCGGAATTTGGCTAACTGGGGAAACCAGCAAGCTCGTGCCAATCACTATTAACAAGTCGGCCCTCTTCACGTCGTTGCGGATCAAGCTGTGGAACCGCTGGGGCAAGTCCTCCCCGAAGAACACAATGTCGGGCTTACAGTTGCCGCCACACTTTTTGCAAATTGGAACTTTACCATCATTCAGTATTGAGCTTCGCACAACGTTGATGTCTTGCTGCGCACAATGCATGTTAGTTGAGCATTGGGTGGAGCAGTGGGTGGAGCAGTGGGTGGAGCAGTGGGTGGAGCAGTGGGTGGAGCAGTGGGTGGAGCAGTGGGTGGAGCAGTGGGTGGAGCAGTGGATGTCGCACACTCACTCACTCACTCAAGCACTCACCTTCTTCTCGCAGTCTGCGCACCTAGCACTCCGATAGTGGCCGTGACACTCTACAACGCACTCTTCGTCAACTCCGGCAATTACCTCAAGCCCGTCAATGTTCTGGGTGTAGTTCCTCATCAACACTTCTTTTTCGTCCAGCAACTTGATGAAGCAATGGGTCGGGGTTGGTTTGAAGTGCCCTTCCTGGGGCCAAAGCTCTTTCGAGAGCTGCGCCGAGCGAAGCGAGATGTGCGCATTTTTAACGAAGCACGAGAGCAAGAGTAAATTAGGGAGTGGGTTAGTCGTTTCGCACTTTTCTGTCACAAGGCGAGCTAGCTGGGTCACAACATTGTTTATTATTGCTGGCCCGCTCGCTCGCTCGCTCACCTGGATGAAAGGCTGCGGATTCTCGCGGTAGAAATCAATGTCAAACACCGCTTCGGGGGCAGGCAGACTGTACTTGGCGAGATTGTCGTAGAGACCCGTCCCAGGTGTCCTGAAGTCGGGGATGCCAGCAGAAACAGACGTTCCTGCTCCTGTGAGAATCAGGATTTTATTGATTTTGTTGTTGCGGATTTGCGATGCAACCTTTGCCATCGTTGTGTCGTTGTCAAGAACGGCGGACATTTGTTTCTTTATTGTTTCTTTTTGGGTTTGGGTTTGGGTTTGGGGAGGGGGAGGGGGGAGAGGCCTTTTGTATTGATTCTGAAGCTGCTCGAGAATTTGTTGAATACCACCATCATTCGCTCGTTCCGGGTTGGCTTCCAGGAGCTCTGACAGCTCCTTTAGATCCATGAACTTGTGTGGAGAGGAGTCAGGAGTTGTGTTTGGGGAGGGGGAATCTGACGAGCTTTCCTCAGGGGGATTCTTGTTATGAGCAAGGAGTCGTTTAGCAAAGCTGGCCAAATTAGCCGACATTATTTGAATGGAGAGGGCGGTCGAGAATAGGATAAATAAACTTGCTGCGGTTGTGTTTATATAGGGGGAGATTTCTGAACGTGAATGGGATCTGAAATCGAATTAATGGCAAAATAATGTTCAGACTCACATCACCTCGAGCGCTACGCAGCAACACGTGCGCGGCAGCTGTGTGCGAGTCGTTAGGATCCAAGCTCCAATATCGACTCGATTGGCCCATTTCCGGCCCAACCTCTTCTGAAATAAGGGTAAAGGTGGCTGCGACTGGTGTGAATTTTGCTGAGATCCTTCAGACGCAGGGTCTCTACCAGGAGAAGAAGGAGCCACCATTCGTCCCCGGAAACGAGTGCGCCGGCGAGGTCATGGAATTGGGATCATCAGTGACGAATTTTAAGATCGGCGATCGTGTGATCTGCCTTGCTCGAGGAAATGGTTACGCGAGCGAAGTCGTCGCAGATTCCAGAGCTTGCATAAAGTTACCCGAATCCGCGGCGTCGGCAGATATGTGTGAGGCCGCGGCGCTCCTGGTAAACTTCGGCACAGCCCATCTCGCGCTCGAAAATAGAGCAAACCTGCGGCAAGGCGAGACCGTTCTGGTCACAGCTGCAGCAGGAGGAGTTGGGCTTGCAGCGGTCGAGTTGGCAAAGCTCATGGGCGCCGGCGAAGTTATAGCCGCAGTGGGAAGCACGAAAAAGTTAAAAATTGCGCAGGGTAAAGGAGCAGCAACGAATGGCGTGATTTACGAGGGTTTATCAGATCAGAGAGCGGTTAAGGCTGCAATCAAAAGTGCCGCCCCGAACGGTGTGGATGTTCTTGTCGACATGGTTGGTGGGGACGTGTTGGAGCCGGCAATTCGATCGTTGAACTGGAACGGGAGAGGGGTGATTGTGGGATTTGCGGTGAGCGAGCGAAGCGAAGCGAGCGTGCCTTGATGAAGACTCGAGATTAACGTAAAATGCGACATTCTCGTTCGCTCGGAAGGGTGGAAAAATTCCGGCCATTCCGGCAAACTTATTACTTGTCAAAAACGTTTCGATGAGCGGCTTGTTTTGGGGGGCTCACATGATACACGACCCCACAACGTTGTTGAAAAGTGCGAGTAAATTGGTGGACTGGTGGCTCGCGGGGGAAATCAAGCCACACGTTTGTGAAAAGGTTTCGTTGGCAAACGCGAACGACGCATTTGAACTTCTTGAATCGAGGAATTCGGTAGGGAAAGTTGTTCTCGTTCCTTAACCTTAACCTTAGCCTTAACGAAGAAGTAAAGTAGATCTAACGTCTAAATTTCAAACACGTAACAATTACAACCTGCGTCAACGAAGGCTTGATCTAAATCGCCTCCCCCCTTCAAAATAGTCATCCTAACCAAATTAAAATTCGCCAGTTTTGCTTCATCCTTGATGAAATCGCCACACTCCTCCTCGGTAGCAATCATACGCTTTTCGTTGAGATTCATACGCACGCACCAACACAATACAAAGAAATGAGTTTTCACCCCGCACCACGATTTAGATGACCTTGCCTCTTGAATGAGCTTCATGGCTGTCGAAAAGAGCGGCCGAACGATTGACTTGTCGTATATTACGTCTATTGCAAGTATAACGTCCACGACCGTTGGGTCAGGAAGGGAGGAGGATGGATCGTTGACATCTAAAAGAGCATAATTTACGAGATTGGAAGGAAGAGAATTCTGGACGCAGTTGTGCTCAACTAAATGAACAGTGGTGAGATCGTTGTCCGAAAAATAGTAGTGAGCCGGATTGGGGAGAAGGAATTGCTTGTTGTTGAGCAGGAGGGCTATACCAACGGCGCCTGCTCCACAACCAATCTCAAATATTGTGTTCCCATGGAACACCTTATGGAGGAGGTGAGAGGATGGTTCATGGGAGAGCAAGGCTAGAATGAATTTCGAGCACAACCACACTTTCATTCCTGTACTGTCACCTGTACCATTAGACAGGGTCGTTAAGTCAGATAGCGGAAGGGAGGATTGATGTGAGATTCGTATAGGGATGTTGTAGAGATTCGTGAGAGTCTCAAAGTGAGCGAAGGTAGAAATTGCCTTCCTGTTGCTCATCTCATCTACGGTAGAAGGAGCTTCGAAAGTCGATGAGCGAAGGCTCTCTTGAAATGCGTGGGTGGCGTGTGTTATTCGTAAGATTTTAGAAGAGATTTTAAATTTTTGGTACCGT
>Ga0302114_10001772_pt1 | contig 14079 bp, 22 predicted proteins | sample AG5_Surface_MG_FD_203107 | JGI IMG/M metagenome (GOLD analysis project Ga0302114, IMG submission 203107) | Marine microbial communities from Western Arctic Ocean, Canada - AG5_Surface | ecosystem: Environmental > Aquatic > Marine > Oceanic | place: Canada: Western Arctic Ocean | collected...
AAGACAGGAAAAGACAGGAGAAAAGAAATAAAAATGTTTGCAAAATAGGAAAAGTCTAAATTTGAATCTAAAGAATCAAAGAAGTCTAATTTTTGCGAGTCGCCCCACTCAAGTACCCAAATTGTGAAACTTGTCGAACAGCTCGCGTTCCTTGCCGTTGAGCGGCAGCGCTATGTCCTCGTCGCTTTCTGGGTAGCTGTCGAAGTTGCACGTGTGGTCGATGACTCGGTCCCCGTTTCCTTCCAACGCCCCCTCCCCGCCCTCGCCCTCGCCCTCGCCCTCGCCCTCGCCCTCGCCCGCCTTCCCCGCCCTTGGAACGAACGGGACCTCGCACTGCAACTTACCCACCGCATCCCAGTCCAACCCTTCGAACCACTTCTCCTTCTTGACGTCGTTCGCCCCCCCCCTCCCGCACCCTAGCCTCTTCCGCCGCTCGTGGGTCAGCAGCCCCCCGACGAACTTCTTCAGCCCCTTCCTCCCCTTCTTCTTGTCAAAATACCCCTTCTTGTACACCACCTTCCCGCGGCTGATCTGCTTGTATATCTCGAACGGGGTCTGTGTAAGCATTTTTAACGGAGCAGGATGGAGGCGAGCGAGAGCGAGAGTGAGAGCGAGAGCGAGAGCGAGACCGAGAGCGAGAGCGAGACCGAGAGCGAGAGAAAACGAATTGACAGTTAGGTTAGGTTAGGTTAGGTTAGGTTAGGTTAGGTTAGGTTTGGTTTGGTTAGGTTAGGTTAGGTTAGGTTAGGTTAGGTTAGGTTAGGTTAGGTTAGGTTAGGTTAGGTTAGGTTAGGTTAGGTTAGGTTAGGTTAGGTTAGGTTAGGTTAGGTTAGGTTAGGTTAGGTTAGATTAGATTAGATTAGATTAGGTTAGGTTAGGTTAGGTTAGGTTAGGTTAGGTTAGATTTGATTAGATTAGATTAGATTAGATTAGATTAGATTAGGTTAGGTTAGTTTAGTTTAGTAGTGGCTCGTATGCTCGTCTTCCTTAAGGCTCGCTCGCCTCGCTCACTCACCTTGGCTATGAATGGCGGCATGCCGGTCAGCATTTCGTACGTTAAAATCCCCAAAGCCCACCAGTCGACTCCCATCCCGTGGCCCTTGTTCTCGATCATTTCCGGGGCGAGATACTCGGCCGTTCCGCACAGGGTGAACGTGCGATCCTGTGAGTGTGCGTGTGCGTGTGCGTGGGTGGGTTAGTCTCGTTTTCCACAAGTCTCGCTAGCGGCTCGCTTGGCTCGCTCACAATTATGATCTTGGCCAAGCCAAAGTCAACCAGCTTGACATGCCCACCCCCAGTGAGCATTATGTTCTCCGGCTTCAAATCCCTGTACGCGATCTTCATGCTGTGCAAGTAGCTGAACGCGAGTACAATCTCGCTGACGTAGAACATCGTCTCGGCGCTGGTAAAACACTTCCTCGCTCTGAGCAGCCGAAACAGCTCCCCCCCGGGCACGAACTCGAAGACCATGTACAGCCTGGTCTCGTCCTGAAAGTGGCTCACTAAATTCACGATGAAGTTGCTGTTGAAGAGGTTCAGGAGAGTCACCTCGCCCAGGACATGCTCAAACTGACCCAGTTTTATCACCTTTGTCTTCTTCATTATCTTCAGCGCGAACAGCTCCTTCGTTGCGAACAATCGGGCCAGCCGGACTCGCCCGAACTTGCCCTTACCCAAGGTCGCTGTTATCTCAAACTCTGTCAGCTTGAATTCCTTGATTTGCTTTCGAGTTGGGAGGACTACCTTCTCCTCCTCATACGTTTCCTTCTTGAACAGCTTGCCAAAGAATTTGATAATGGCTGCCATCTAAGGGCAATGGTTGCCTGTTCTTTGTTGGTTCAGATCAGAAGAAGAGGAACCAAACACCCAAAATAAATAAAATAAATTGAAAAAATTTAAATTTAAACAACAAACAGGTCTGGTCACGAAGCACCAACCCAGCCACGTCCTCCTTCTTTACCCCTTCCCCTTCCAATAAAATGGATCGGGGAATTTCCCATGTGATAGCCTCAGCTCGTGCCTCACTAAACGATGCTCCAAGTTCTCTTCCTTGCACCCCCAGAGACCATCCCTCATCGTCATCGTCGTCCTCCTCCTCCTCCTCCTTATCCTCCACCCTCCTCAATGATTACAATTCGATAAAGTCCTCATACGAGCATCAGTACAATACAGTAATGCGGTCAAAGACACATCCCACTTCAACTTCCAGTTCAAGTTCCACCTCCAACTACAAATCCAACCCCTTCCTCAATCCCTCCTCCAACTCCTCCTCCACCACCCCCGCCACCACCCCCCCCCCCCCAACAAAACCCTCTTCCCCGTCCCCCCACAAAACTAGAATGTCAACCCTCCTTTCCTCCCCCCAAACCCCCGAAACCCCAAACAACGCAACGATGGACACATTGGACTCAATGGACACATCATCACTGATGGACGCATCTCTCGTCGTGGACGTGTGGTGCACGAGGCTGGAGAACTCGCTGAGCGTTCTGAACGATTTTTGCTGTAATCTCTCCTCCCCGCCTTCTCCCCCCTCCTCCTCTTCTCTCTCCGCAGGCTCCTCCCCCCAAATCTCCACCTCTGCCGCAATCGACCAGGTCTCCGTCCTCATCTCCAGGTCGATTTCCCTCGCTGAGGAGTATTCTTCTCTCCAGGATAAGTCCAGCAGAGACATAGGCCTAGGCAGAGACAGAGGGGCGTCCGTCGCCCAGGGCAACAGGAAGAACCTTATAACGTCCATGGAGCAGCAGATGGACAGGACGATGCGGTGCGCGCAGAGGGTTATAGAGGAGTGTGGGTTTTTTAGGGGCAACGAAAATGAAAATGAAAAGGACAAGGATAAGGACAAGGACAAGGATAGCTTGCTCATTTACAAGCTTTGTTTCGGTAGCACAGCTAGCATCCTTTACCTGGGGATCACGTATTTCAACAATCCGTGCAACACCAGGTAAATCCACCGTCAACCAGTTCTTTCTCAACAATTACTCAATAAAACTAACAATCTCCCTTTCTTCTCTCGGCAATGATAGCTCCCCCACAATGTCCCACAATGCTGACTACCTGATCTCCTACATATCTACCGCCACCCGATTCCTCTCCTCGACCCCCCTAACCCCACCCGTCTCCTCCCTCTTCTTCGAAATCCTCTCTGAGCCCTACCTGGCATTCTTCTCCAACGTCCTAACGATGGTGTCTTCAACCTCTTCCCCCTCTTCAACTTCGTTCTCGGCAATAACCGCGATCGAGTCAACCGTACTTCTCGTCGAGAACATAAAGCACATTTCCATCTCCTCCAACTCCCATCACATTATTATCAACCCAATTTCCTCCAAACTATCCGACTCACCCCTGTCGAACTGCAGCCCAACTATTCTCTACCCCAAACGTGAGCGAGCGAGCCTTAAAAAAGACGAGCAACGATGAATCGTTGACGAAATGGCTGCAGACGTTTGTTTTCAATTGGTTTTGCACTTGAGATGTTTTGCCAAACTTGCCGCCGTGTTCAAATCTGAGCGTCTAAAAACTCCATACGTTTGAGTTTACGGGTCGATCCAGTGATTCGCCCTTTTTTGTTTTTTTCGCTTCAATGGCTACAGACGGCAAAGATCGAAATGGCTACAATAATAATGGCTACATCCTCTACTAAGCTAACCCACTCAATTCGTTCGGCTCGCTCGCCTCCCCCCTGCTCCATTAAAAATGCGCACAATCTCGCTTCATTTTGCTCGGCGCAGCAAAATACAAATCCCTTGCTGCCGTCTTGGCCAAGCTTTTAGACGAGTCCATCGATTCTTTCAACATTCAACAGAACGTCGACGACACAATCTCCGACATGCTGGAGGTGCTCGTCTCTTCTCTTTTGAATGCCTTTCGGATTCTGACCGGCATTTCCGACAAGCAGATCAAGGCTGCTATGCTCAAGAACAAGCTCCCAGTAATCCTCTGCAAGTCTCTCCAAGGCCTTCCGGACACGAACAATGCGTGCAGGTATGAATCCCGCGAAATGGCTACAGACTGCTATGTCCACTAGTGAACTAACCAACTACTCAACTATTTGCTCGCTCGCTGCACTCGTGTTTCGTTGAAAATGCGCCTCGCTTCGCTCGGCGCAGCGGAATGGAGAGGTCATTTGCGACTGACGCAAATTCAGCCCTTTCCTCCGCCCGTGCAATTGGCCGTCTCTCCCTCTCCGAGCCCATGCGGCAGCTAATCAACGAGGACCCCCACAACGTTCGGGACCTGTTCCGCCTACTCGTGTACTGGAGCGACAAGTTCGTCATGATGCAGTATACCAGACAAGACGATGACGCCTCCTCCTCCTCCTCCTCTCACCACAACAACAATAAGAATAGCAACAACGACAATCCTCAAATCTTGCTCAACATCATCCTCCGATGTGCCTTTTGCCTTGGAAACCTCACCTCCAGCAACGACTCCAACAGGAAGTTCGTGGTTCTTCGGTTCGGAGGAGACAACAGCATGGGCGGCATATTGTCCGGATTGACCGCTTCGTACATGAGGGAAAATGACGATTCTCCCGAAAAGCCCCTTCTCGCGGACACGCTCGTGAAGTTGACGCGGCTGATTGCGAACATTTGCATTAACCGCGAAGCTGCAATTGGGCTGGCGGTCAGTACTGGAATCGACAGTTTGGGGAGTTTGCTCATGATAGTGATTGAGAACGAGAAGGAGGTGAGAGTGGGAGTGAGTGAAGCGTGAGCCAGCCGTACATTAGACTAACACGCTCACTCGCTCGGCGCAGGAGGAGCTGCTGGTCAACGTTGTGAGCTGCATTACGAATTTGAGTTTTTACGGACGATTGGCGGACAGTGGCGACGATGGCGAGGGATTCCGGTGCAAGAATAAGATTTTCGACAGGCGAGAGGAAATCTGCGGCTGCCTAGTGGGCGTTTTACTCCACGACAACAAGCAGGCTGTTGTCGAGGCAAGTCGGGCCTTCGGGAACTTCAGCAGGGACGATATTGTTAGAGGAATGATGGTTCACGCACGGGCAGACGAGGCCATGGCGATGCTGCTGGACACCGACAGTGATAATTTAGAGAATGGGATTGTGTACAGCGTTATCGGTTGCTTCGTCAACATAGCGGCGGACGTCAAGTGGAATAGAATTTTCGTGAGCCAGGAGGCCATTATAATGGAGTACCGGGTTGTGTGTAGGCTGATCAAGCTGTTGCGAAAGAGTGGGTTGAAGGAGATGACTCTATCCAGCGTGATCTGCAAGGTCTTCTCCAACCTTGCGTACAGGTGAGTGAGCGAAGCGAGCGAGCCGTGAGAAAGAATCGAGCGATGAATCTCGCGAAATGGCTGCAAACGGCTACATCCACTACTTGACTAACAATATTCCACTCAATTCGTTTGGCTCGCTTAGCTGCGGCGGAGCAAGTTCCCACAAGTTCACTTCCTGCTTCCACGATCTCTCCGATCTCGATCTGCTTGGAGACACGCTGGAGGAGCTGCTGGACATTGCCAAGGACGCGCACGACGAGGCCTTCGAGGAGGAGCAGAGAGGAGGGGAGAGAACCAAGAAGGGCGGAAACACAACCACCCAGTACAGCATGTTCATCGAGACCGGGACTCCGCTGGAAAAGACAGTGCGGGAAGCTCAAGCATTTCACAACACGACGCTCGACTCTTCCTATGAAGAAGAGTCAAAGAAAAATCACAAATAAATGAATCCAAAACTACTCCACAAAACCTTTTTCAACCCTTCTTCTCTCCGCTCATAATCTGCTCCTTCAACCGCCTCTTCTTCTCCCGCTTCTCTTCCTCAATCTTCTCTTGCTCCTGGCGCATCCTCTCTTGCTCCTCCTTCGCGGCAATTTCAGCCGCCTCGTACTGGTCCTGCACCAACGTTCTAATCTCGTAGAGCATTTCTAAACACCAACTGTCCAAGTGCGACACGTTATCATAGTTGTAGACGTGGTCGGCGAAGGCGTGAATGTCACTCGAGTTATACAAGACAAGGATATTTTCTATGAAGAGGCATTCCCTGCTGTAGGCGAACGACGCATCGGCGGTTTTGAAGTCCATCATTTTCTTCTTCAGCCGGTTGAAGTAGATTGGCCCGGCTGCAATCAACAAGAGTCCGCTGCGAAAGAAGTGCTCCCTGGCGTTGAATTTCATCAAATTGTTGTCCAAGCAGCGCAGGCCAACATTCGCATAGATGGCGGCAGCGTCCTGCAACAAAAAGTTTATTAGTCGCGTCAAAAATAGGGATTTCTCACTCACTCACTCACTCACTCACTCACTCACCTCAAACTCCTCCATCAAACCCTGGTAGTAGGCCACCTTTAACAGACACAAATCGCTCTGCGCAACCTCGTTATCCCCCAAGAAGTAGTCGCTGGCCTGCCGGTACTGATCAATGGCATCGTCGAAATTTCTATCTGTCTCGTACATTTCGGCTAACTTTTTTTGGATTCTTCCCGCCGTCCCGAACCGACCAACCTCGCAAAGAAGCGAGATGGAATTGCGGTAGAATACAATGGCGTCGGCAGGGTTGACTCGCTCAATGATATCAGCGGCTTCCGCCGAATATGTTGCAGCCTCCTCAGGACAACCCATCCTAAGTTGGATATCTGCCGCCTTGCTGTACGCATCGCAGGCTTCCTGCCACTTCTCGCCTATCCGATACGCTTCAGCAGCCTTCTGATACGCATGGGTGGCATCCTCAAACTTTATGTGGAGGACTCCATGGCCCATTATAATTTGTTCCGCATGGGCTAAGTGTTTTGTTCCCATCTTTTGCCACTCGAGCAAGTTGGTCGCGATCCCTTTCATTTCTGCCATGTTTTTGTTGCTGTTGTGAAGTGTGCCTAAAAATTCTCCCAAGATCCCCTGTCCCCCGGTTTTGTCCCCAGCGTTTTGATGCGACTTTGCGAATGGAGTTCGGAGCTACGAAAACCACAAAAATAAATAAGATCAAACTTATCCAACCACTTTTCAGCACATCACACTTCACAAAATCAATCATGGGAAATATTGTAATTGGTAAGCATCTCACCCACAAATCTAAAATTTATACTCATATTTGTATCATCTTTACCAAACCGAAATCTTGATCTTGGATCTTCTGGGTTCTCATCACATTTCTTGACTCTCCTCTAACCATTATCTCCAATTTCTTGGCAGCTTCACCAAATGAATGCAAGGTGGTTTCCGGGGGTTGCTTCGGGATGTGCTCAGGAACCAACTACCTGATTGGCAAGTCTCAGTGTGTTCCCTGGTTCTTCTGCCACTACCAATCAATTGGACTAAACCTCATCACCCTGGAGGTCAAGTCTCTCGACGTGGAAACTTCTCACGGAGTAAAGCTATCCGTGGTGGGTATTTGCCAGGTCAAAGTGCCTTCGGGTGACGATGCCACGGATGATTCCAACATCAAGCGTGCCGCCCAGCATTTCCTTGGCCAGTCATCCAACGAGATCGCTGAGGCTCTGCAACTCACCATGGAGGGACACCAGCGTCAAGTGCTCGGCACGCTTTCGGTGGAGGAGATTTACAAGGACAGGGAGGCTTTCGCCTCCAAGGTGCGCGAGGGCGTTGACACTGACATGAAAAATATGGGATACGCCGTCGTCTCTTACGTCGTCAAGGATGTGAGCGACCACAATGGCTACATGGACGCGTTGGGAGCTACCCAGACTGCCCTGGTCAAGAGAGAGGCTGCCGAAGGAGTTGCCCGCAACGAATCAGAGCAGAGGAAGAAGGTTGCGGAGTACACTGCGCAGGCCCAAATCGTAGAATCCCAGCAGCAGTCCATGAGCCAGATAGAGGTTAACGAGCGAAGGGCCCAGGCGTCAATTGCGGTGAATCTCAAGAAGGAGGATGAGGTGAGTCTCGCTCAGTTTCCGCTCGCCTTGATGAAGACGAGCATCCTCGCGATGAATCAACACCCGCGAAATGGCTACAGACATAATATAATGGCTACATCCACTAAACGAACCCACCCAATTCGTATTCTTTTGATTTGCTCGTTTTGCTCTTGCCTCATTAAAAATGTGCTTCTCTTCGCTCGGCGCAGGCCGATTCCGACAAGAAGCTCCAGATCAAGGTGGCGCAGAACCAGGCGATTGTGAACCGTGAGCGAGAGACTGCTTCCGCAGCCGGCTCCATCGAGAAGGCGAAGCAGATGCAGGAGGTCAAGAGGGAGCAGGCCCAGCAGGAGGTCGAAGAAGCCACGATTAAGCTGAAGGTAACTGAGCAGCTTGCCCTGCAGATTCAGGAGGAGTCCAAGGGTACGTCTCTGGCGGACTTGGTAGAGAAGAAGAATCAAGCCGCGGCCTTGCTGGTCGAGACCGAGGCTCAAGCCGCCAAGATTACCATGTTTGCCGAAGCCGAGGCAAAGAAAATCATGTCCCTTTCCCAGTCCGAGGCTGCCAAAATCACTTCCATCGGAGATGCCGAGGCCGGGGCGATTGAGGCCAAGGGTATGGCCGAGGCAAAGGTCTTGAAGGAGAAGAACCAGACCTTTCAGTACATGGGAGAAGCCGGACTCGCGTCAACAATTGTCGAAAAGCTTCCCGCGATCGCCGCAGCGATTGCCAAGCCCCTCGAGAAGACAGAGAAGATGATTTTCATTTCTCAGGACTCGGCGACTGGCAGCAAAGTAACCAACGACATCATGAAGATGATCGCCACTATGCCCGAGGCCGTCGAGGGCCTCACTGGGATTGACCTCAAGGCGGTCATGGCCCGTGCCGTTGCTGCTGACCCTTCTTCTTCTGGAAAAAAGATCAAACTTTAAAGTCCAAAAGAGAAGACATTCATTTTTTATGAAACAAAATTTTAGTAATTCTCCATCAACGGGAGCATCACGCTCATCTTCTTTTTAATTTTCTCCACCGCCCCCCCTCCTCCTCCCTTACTGCCCCCCTTACTGCCCCCCTTCCCCTCCCCCCCCTTCTCCTTCTCCCCGACATTATTATTCGCCTTCAGCAACTTGAAGCAACCGGTTCCCAACGGAATAGGCGTTCCCATGATGATGCACTCGCTCACGCCAACGATGTCGTCGCAGCGCCCGTGAACTGCCGCGTCGAACAAGTGGTCGGTCGTTCTCTCGAAGCTGCGTCGAGTTGGGTTAGTAATAATTTTGGTTTCAAGCAGCTCCTTCCTCTCTCACCTCGCCAACATCAGCACGCTCTCTCTCATCTTGCTCACTCCAAACCTCGTAATTCCTAGCACCTCCCCCTTGAAGGTCATGACGTCGCTCAGCAGCAGCAAGTGCCGGCTGTCAATTCCAATGCCGTACATGCTCATGATGTAGCTGATTTCGTGCTGAATCTTGGCCCTTGCGGCTTCCACGCCGAGCACCTTCTCCACCTCAATTATGTGGTTGCTTGTGGTTTCGTTTGCGCTCACTCCCTCGCTCCCCATGACGTCCAGTAACCCGTAGCCTTCCACTAACAAGTGAAATCTGTTCTTGTTCGCCTCCTCGCTGGCCGGAGTTGTGGGGGTATTTTCCACGCCCTCAACTCCCGTCTTGGTGTCGTGAATGACCGCCCTGACAATCTCGTCGTAGCCGGACACGACAACCTTCGGCAGCTCGATCTTTAGCTGCTGCATCAGCGAGTAGACGGCGCTTTGCACATTCGGGTCCTTGCCCTTGCCCCCCCTGTTTGTCGAGTCTTCTTCTGCTTTACTACTGCTATTCCCCCCCCTCGGCTGCTTCTTGTCCGCAGGAACGTAAACCCGGAGCTTGGAACTGTCGCTAATGCTCAAACTGATGTTGTCGTTCTTTAGAGATCGCAGAATTGCGGGCCTCGTGATTCCCCTCATTCCCTTCAAGATGTTGTCCCTTACACTGACGTTATCGATATTTGTTAACTTGTTCTTTTTCAGCGCCTTCATGTCCAGCTTGATGCTAATGTAGCACTTAGTCTCCTCGGCGTAGACCTCCTTGATGTGGCAGCTGACCTGCCCCAACGTCGTCTTTTCGATTTTCGCCTGAGCCGCTCGCGCTAGCTGGAGGTTGCTCCCGTCGGTCAAAGCGGCGGTGATGATCGGGGTGGAAATTTGCTTAGACGCGTTGATGATCTCCTTGAGCCTCGGCACTCCGAGAGTAACGTTCATCGACGACACTCCGGCGAAGTGAAAGGTTTTGAGGGTCATTTGGGTTCCGGGCTGCGCCGAGCAAAGAATTGAGTGAGTGGGTTAGGTTAGGTTAGGTTAGGTTAGGTTAGGTTAGGTTAGGTTAGGTTAGGTTAGGTTAGGTTAGGTTAGGTTAGGTTAGGTTAGGTTAGGTTTGGTTAGGTTAGGTTAGGTTAGGTTAGATTTGGTTAGGTTAGGTTAGTTTAGTTTAGTAGTGGACGTAGCCATTATGTCTGTAGCCATTTCGCGGGATTCATCGCGAGTACTCTCGTCCTCGTCAAGGCTCGCTCGCTTCGCTCGCTCACCTCGGAAATTGACTGGGCGCCGGTAGCACCGACTGCCTCTCCCGGTTCGATTCTACTGCTCCCGTATTTCAACAACGCCTTCTTGATGATCCTCTCGTACTGGCTCTTGGTCATTCTCCGCTCGAACTCGTCCGAGCTCGTATTCAACTTCTCGCCGCACTCGGCGAAGTAGCTCCTGACTTCTTGGAGCATTTTGTACTCCTGCGCCGAGCGAAGCGAGGCGAGGCGCATTTTTAATGGAGCAGGGGGAGGCGAGCGAGCCAAAAAATTGAGAATAATGTTAGTTTAGTAGTGGCTCGTATTCTCGTCTTCATCAAGGCTCGCTCGCTTCGCTCGCTCACCTCCGCGTTTGTCTTGGGCAGATCCTGAACCCAGTCCGGCACCAGCGCTTGCCAGCTCGAGTTGCTCAGCTCCTTCTCGACCAACTCGCTCAGCTTGTCCTTGGTCAAGTTTTCAGAGCCCAAATCTTGGAAATCCGAGCAGATATTTTTCCGCAACCGGTGGAAATCCACCGGGCGGCTGTTGTTCTCCATGTACTCGGGATTCAGGCCGTCGTCTCCGTACGAGAACTGGACGATTGTGCGCTCGGAGTTCCTGACCGTGTTGTCGTACTGCAACGACAAGTCCTCCAACGCCTGAGCCGAGCGAAGCGAGGCGCATTTTTAATGAAGCAGGGGGGAGGCGAGCGAGCCAAAAAAATGAGAATAATGTTAGTTAAGTAGTGGCTCGTATTCTCGTCTTCCTCAAGGCTCGCTCGCTTCGCTCGCTCACCTTCATCAACCTCCTCGCCATGTACCCGGTTTCGGCCGTCTTAACGGCGGTGTCGACCAAACCCTCTCGGCCTCCCATGGTGTGGAAGAAGAACTCCGTGGCCGTCAAGCCGCTGAAGAAACTGTTGCTGACGAAGCCCTTGGCCTGGGGCGTGAGCTCGTTGGGGGTGAAGTGGGGGAGAGTGCGATTGACGAAACCGTTCTGAATTCGCTTTCCGCCGACGTCCTGCTGACCGACGCAAGCGATCATCTGACTAATGTTGAGACTGCTGCCCTTACTCCCACACTCCGCCATGATGCGAGGGGCGTTGGACCAGGGTAGCGTGTCCATCGCCTTGTTGCCCATTTCCTCGCGCAATTTTCCCAGCAGCCCGTTCAAAACTTCCTCGAGCGACTGAATTTCGTCGCAACCCGCGCTCAACTCCAAAGTGTTGTTCTTGTACTTCTCAATCTTGCTGTCGGCATCCTTGTACCCGTCCGAGATGATCTGCTGCTTCAAATTGGAGAGATTGGTGTCGGGGGTGACATCATTGATGCCGATTGAGAAACCCTTGTAGCCCCCAAAGTAGCGAGAGCAGAACTTGGCCAACCTGTTCATCACTCGAGCGGACTCGTCGGTGCCATAGTCTCGGAGGAGGACGTAGAGGAGTCCAGTCTTGCTGCCGGTTCCGATCGTTTTCTTGGCAATGTTTCCGGAGATGAGCTCGGATTGCCGGAAGCACACGTATCCATCGTTCTTGCAGAAGAATTTGGCGTCGCCCTTGTTGTCGTAGTTCTTCTCTTTCATTTCTAGGTTGACGAAGACCTTGGTCTCCTTGTTGGGCTTCACCATGATGCTGTAAATCTGCTTCCCAGTCCACAGCTCCACCGGCTTTATGATGCTCGGGGGAGGCAAATCGATGTGCTCGGCGGCGTCCCCCAAGTAGCTGACCAGCTGGCAGAAGTGCTCCTTGTCGAAGAAGACGTCGCGCTGGGTTAAGAAGTAGCTGGCCGTCAGAAAATCCTGACTCGCGGCAACCATGGGCTCTCCGTTGCGCGGAGTAATCAAGTTGTTGTTGACACTCATCAGCAGCGCAGCCTCGGTCCTCGCCTCTTCCGTTTGGGGCAGGTGCATGTTCATCTCGTCGCCGTCAAAATCGGCATTGTACGGTGCGCAAACACAAATGTTGAACCGGAACGTTCGCCACGGCATGACCTTGACCCTGCGCCGAGAGAAGCGAGGCGCATTTTTAATGGAGCAGGAGGGAGGCGAGCGAGCCAAAAAATTGAGAATAATGTTAGTTTAGCTGTGGCTCGTATATGTTTTTCGTCTTCCTCAAGGCTCGCTCGCTTCGCTCGCTCACCTGTGGGCCATTATGGACAGCTTGTGCAACGACGGCTGCCGGTTGAACAGCACAATGTCGCCGTCCTCCATGTGGCGATCGATGATGTCGCCGATCTTTAGATTGCCGGCGATTCGCTCCCGGTCACAGTAACCCAAGGAGTGCTTGAACTTTTCGGGTTTGTTTTCATCGGCGCAGTAAGCAATGTTCGCCCCGGGGTGGACGTCGGGGCCGTTCCGGACGCACGCTTGGAGCTGCGCCGAGCGAAGAAGATGCAAAACGAATTGGGTGGGTTAGAGATGTTGTTGTTGAAAAACAGAATATTGTTGTTTGAAAACAAAATATTGTTGTTGGGTGGTAAGACATAGTTGTTTAGTAGTGGATGTGGGTGGCTGTAGCCATTTCCGCTCGTTCGCTCGCTCACCTTCTCCCTATTGTACTTGTTGACTTTTTCGGGGTAGGTCATGGTCTTGGCAACGTGCTCCGGCACGCCAACCTGGTCGATGCGGAGGTTCGGATCGGGGGAGATGACGGTTCGGGCCGAGTAGTCGACACGCTTCCCGGACAGATTTCCGCGGAAGCGGCCGCTGCGCCGAGCGAAGAAGGTGCGAAAACGAGTTTGAGTGGATAATATAATGTTTTGTTTAGTAGTGGCTCGGATATATATCTCGTCTTCACCAACCCCCCTCCCGCTCCGCTCGCTCACCTCTTGCCTTTGAGGCGCTGGCAAAGGCCTCGGATTTGTTTGGACTGGCCGATGGGGCGCTGGATTCCGGGCATCTCGCCGTTTATGTACTGCGCGACTTGCAGCTGCAAGAAATCCCACTCCTCGAGGATTGTTTTGTGGGCCGCACCGCGCTTCAGGGCGATCTCCAGGGCAATGTTGATGTCCTGAATCTCCTGGAGCTTGACCGTTAAATCGTCCTCGTTACTCCCACCGCCGACCTCCATCGCCACCGAAGGCCGAATCGGCACCGGCGGAACTAGCAAGTTCTTAAGCAGCAGGTTCTCCGGGCGCCCAATTAGTGGGTTCAGCCAGAGCAAGCGGCAGTCATTGTCTGTGATGTGGCTGAAGAGCCGCAACACCTGCGCCGAGTCAAAAAAAATGAGTGGGTTAGTTATTTGATGCAGCCATTTCGCGGGATTCATCGCGAGTATTCTCGTCTTCATCAAGGCTAGCGAGCCAGCAACACTTTCACTAGTTGCGACGCGAGCGAAGCGAGCCAGCAACACTTACACTAGAAATTGCGACTAGCTCGCGAGCGAAGCGAGCCAGCAACACTTACACTAGAAATTGCGACTAGCTCGCGAGCGAAGCGAGCCAGCAACACTTACACTAGTTGCGACTAGCTCGCAAGCGAAGCGAGCCAGCAACACAACACTTACACTAGTTGCGACTAGCTCGCGAGCGAAGCGAGCCAGCAACACTTACACTAGTTGCGACTAGCTCGCTTCGCTTGCTGCTCGCTTCGCTTGCTGCTCGCTTCGCTTGCTGCTCGCTTCGCTCGCTGGCTCGCATGCTCGTGTCTTAATCAAGGCTCGCTCGCTTCGCTCGCTCACCTTCAAGGGGAG
>Ga0302114_10001773_pt1 | contig 14076 bp, 16 predicted proteins | sample AG5_Surface_MG_FD_203107 | JGI IMG/M metagenome (GOLD analysis project Ga0302114, IMG submission 203107) | Marine microbial communities from Western Arctic Ocean, Canada - AG5_Surface | ecosystem: Environmental > Aquatic > Marine > Oceanic | place: Canada: Western Arctic Ocean | collected...
TATGCACATCATCTGACATTACTACGAAAAATACTTCATTGCTTTGATGTGTGCAATATGGAATATTATACACGTTAAATAGGTTCTTGTCAATACCAGATATGATTCTATACAAAGATTCATACCCTTTTAGATGGTTCAGTACACCGGACATAATAACCTACTTGCTGTAGTCATAGAATGGTTCATCACTTTGATATTCGTACTCTTCGATGAGCATTCCTTTACCGGATTCCCAGAACAAATTACAACGGTTAACTATGTATGCGTCCTCTTCTTTAGGGTCAAAGAAGCCTTCCCACATTAAATGATTTTTAAATGGGGCAGTGCGATTTTTAACTAGGAATCTTTCTATAGGGAGGTCGCCTGCTGTATAACCTTGCATAGAAACAAATATGAGTTTATCCATATCATTGGTTTCTAATAGGTCACCGAGGCTATCGTCATTAGTTTCAAGAATGACGATCTTGTAGTCGGGTCGATCAATAATTTTCATGCTATAACTCTTCGATTTAATATAGAATTATATAGTACTTTGGTTAGTTTGTCAAGGGACAGTTACTACTTATTTTCAAATCTTTCTGGAAAAACTCTTCTGAGTAGTGCAGCTGCATCCTTACGCGAATTTTTGCGGTCATGCTTCTTACGTATAACTACAGTTTGGTCTGGGTTTTCGCCAGCACCAGAAACGCCCGAAGTATTGTTAGCAATCTCTTCTTCGAATGATTGCATGAATTCTTTATATGTTTTCATTTCATTATCTCGTTAGCGGAGAATAGGACACGTCGTCCAGTTCTCAAGTGGGTTCCTTCATATATGGAGATGCCTAGAACATCGTGACATAGATTGTCTTCTTCGACACGGACTTTATCGCCCTTACGTACAAACTCAATCGCAGTATCAGTGAGACTTTCATTGGCCATTTTATATACGCCTTGACCTAGATTTCCATCCTCTAATACATACCAGTGAGAATTCTCCATAAGAACATCTAAGATATCGATACCAGTATGCTCGTGTATCTTCTGTAAGTTTCGGTCAGATAGGTCACCATCTTCTTTGATCAATGCCAGAGCAGCACCATAACGAGCAACAATAGATTGTCCACCCGGCACCTTCGCCATTAGTCTCTTTAGATTGTATACTAATCGATGGAATGAGGTATAGTAGTTACGGTAATTATCACGTTTCTGCATGTCACCCATGTCGTAGTCTTTAACTTTTTTGCCATCTGCATCAATGATACCATACTTAAAAGCATCTGTTTCCTCGAACTTAGTAACAAGTAATTTTAGAAACCGAATTGTATACACCACATCTGCGGCAGATTTTAGGATACCCATCTTATTTCTCTCAACTTTTCTATAACGTATTTATCCATTTCGATACCTGTAAGGTCATCATTTTTTATAGCATTGAGAAAAATGAGAAATGGTTTGATTGTTGGCCACTGTTCTAGAGGGAGTTTTAATGCTAACATCTCAACTCCAGCCTCATACCCAAAGACATTAAAGATCACTATTAGGTGATTTAGTATAAGTCTTTCGGCAAGGTCGCCATGCTGATGATACCGATTCACCAGTCTCTTCACATACTTAAATCTCTTGATATCATCATTAAATTCCTCACCGTCGATAAAGGTAGGGTTGTAGTAATGTTTTGCAGCGTAGACAACAAGATTGTTCTTAGTCAACTTCATAGTATGGATCTTCAAACTCCGGTAGCCTGTACCCCATTGGGTACATATCCATACTATTTAGTTTTGTAATAAGAGGCAATATCCAACTAAGTTCTGGAACTCCATGTCGAGTAGTACTATCAAAATCCTGCATGTACAGATAAGAGTACTTGGGATTTTCATTTTTTACTCGCATATCCAACTTGCCTTCATGCGATAGTTTTTTCAATTGATAGTATTGTAGAGCATCTTCACCTATTCTATGCTCAGTATCGAACCTAGTATACTCTGCTGCCTTACGTGAGTAGAACACAAGTCTATTGAGAGTGTTCATCATATCACCATAATTTATACTATATTCTTCTGCGACCTTTCGGTTCTCCATCCATTGTCTAGCGACAGTCGGTGCAATACCATCGTTAATAAGTTTTTGTATCTCTGGTTCGGCAACGGTAGGAATATAGGTGTTGCGAGTTTGTCTTGTTTTCAAATCATGTGTCCAATGACAACGATGCTTCATTGGAATAAAGAAGTGATCTTTACGAACAGATCTACTGTCTACCTGTTTTTGAAACAAAGAAAGGAAGTCTTTTTGGGGAGATCTCACTGACAGTTGATTCGCTAGACATATCATGTCTGGGGGGGAGTCGCCATGAGCAACTGTTCGGTAGAGGTTTCTACCGTAGGGGGTGATTAGATCGTCACCGTCAACCTGTACCATATACTCGTTATCGCTCTCTAAGAATTTATCGAGCAATGAGTTCTTACCAGTTGAAGGTGTGCCGTCGGATTCGGTTATGTGATATTGAATATCATTATTCGTACAAAATCCCGTGGCCTCAATAACGTACTCTGGATCCAGAGAGTTTATGATAACCACGGTCTCGTTAGGTTTGAGGGTAGTAAATTGACGTTCTAATGTCTGGATGTTACTACTAGTAAGCACATAGTATTTGAAAGACATGGACTATCCGTGGTGGATTCCTGCTTCCTTCATCTTCGCAACTAGAATTTTTTTTCTACGGCGACAGTCTAATCTTATACCATTCGCCTTTCCAAGTTCGTCTATTTGACCCTTAGTCATATCCTCTATCGGTATAGTAGGAACATTTTCATTACTATTCCCCTTAACTGTAACAACTTCTGTCGGTGGATCTTGACGAAATAGCTCTACAATATACCGAAGCATAGGTTCTAACATGATTTAATACCTTATCAATAACAATGAATTACTTAGGTGATTTGTCACCATTTTTCAGATTGTCAGCACCGCTTCGAGCAGGGGCTTGTTTTTGATCCTTACCACCAGCTTTAAAGGTCTTGGCGTGACTATCTTCTACACCATCTTCAATCTTCTTATCAGACTTCTTATGATTTTTGATAACGTCCTTATCGTGCTGGGATGAGTTATCATCGTACTTCTCGCCATCTTTCTTAGGCGCAGTTGCTTCAACAATCTCTGACCACATTTTTTCAAACGCAGAACGAGTGTCTACACTCTCGATCTTAGAGATCTCAGCTTTCTTATCCGCAGTCTTGGGATTCTTTTTAATTTCGGAATCTCCGTCAGCTTCTGGTTCTTCAACATCACCATCTACATCTGCAGGCTTCTTCTTCTTAGGTGGGAAAGGTTTCTTATCAGTCTCGACATCATCTTCTTCTTCTTGTGCTTCAGATAGTGTCCAACCCTTCTTGAGGTATTCTGCTTCCTTAGACTTGTCGATTACGATAGTCTTACCACCCTTAGTGACCATAGTGTCTTTCTTAGGATCTTTCATTTGACGTGCTTCGTCAATCTCAACTTCTTCCTTCTTGAAAGGATTAACACCCTTCTTAGGTTTAGCATTGTCAGCAGGTTTCTCTCCACCGTCAATCTCGTTGTCGATTGCCTTACGCTTCTTATGTAAGAACTCATCAGATGAATCTACGTCACCGTCGTTATCTATATCTTTATCTTTACGATCAGTGAACTTCTTATCGTTCGCCTTATCGTCTACTGCATCCAACTTTTTAGCTTCGGCAAGTGCTTCTTGCTCGGAGACCTTCATTGACAAATAAGCCTCCATTATATTATTGATGTTTGACATCACTTTAGTCTCCGGTTAAATATTAAGCGTCAAAGAATACTTTGACGACCAAACCAGCAAAGACGGTTGCAGATAACGTAATGATATACTGCATGACCTTTACTGTCTTTCCCTGTTCCTGAACTGTATCTTCTATATCATCCATTCTCACGGAGAAACGATTCATACGTTCAAAATGTTGGGAGCTTGATTTTTCTATGTTTATAAGTTTTTCTTCAGCACGAGCGAGATCGATCATTGCGTCGGAAAGCTTATCTATTTTGTCCTCAATTCTTGCGAGTCGAGATTCCTCACGTTGCACATGGTCTATTAATGCTGTGTTATTATCTGCCATTTTCGATCAGCCCATTAGTCTAAATGATATAAGTCTTAAATAAATTAGTAATAAAGTTTATATTAATGTGTAATAAAATGTTTATTAATGTAATTAGGTGACTTATTAGTTAAGGTTAAGTGTATTTATAACGTATCAATTATCTACTTTTGCACCGGCTCGCCATTGATAACATGACCAGTACCGTGCTTTCCACTTCGGGCCAGGATCCGCACAGTTGTGCCTCGCCCTGAAACTCTTGCGACGTGCTGGATCATCTCGTTTGATCTCCATATCTGGATCTCCGAAAGAAACTTTAACCACGTTGCCTTTCTCGTTCTTTACATATACGTAAAACTTCTTACTACCGCCACGAGTAGGATTGTTAAGTTTCACGTTATCTTTCTTACCATCTTCGTTGATGAATACACCGTCTTCAATGATGAGTTCTTCTACGCAGTCTTCACAACAAGCTTCTGTAGACTCTCCGATAAACAAAGACATATAACCTCTACGGTCTTTGTTGCGGAAGTCTTTCATCTGCTTACCAAACGCCTTTGACATCGCTTGGTTCATTTGCTGTTCTTTCTTGAATGCAACATCCAATGCTTTCTTTGCCGCTTTCCACTTAGGGTTCGACTTCACATCATCCGGTGTAAGTCCATTATTACCACCACCGTGTCCCAAAGACTTCTCTACCTCTTTGAGTTTAACACCAAGTTCTTTGGTCAACTTACGTTGCACACCAACTGACTTAGCAGACGCGACAAATGACTTACCATATTCTTTCTCGGCATCAACACTGTCTGTTATAAATGAACGAAAACTTTTCATTATTATCTTTCTGCTCTAATATCGCTAAGAGTTTTAGGTGCAGTAGATTCTACAAATATGTCTATGCTTGTAGTATCCTTAAAGATAACTCCATGCTTAGTACTACCCTTTGAACCTGTCTTACCAAGCATACTGATCTTTTTAATATCTTTAGACGTTCTGATAGCGTGCCATTGAAGAGGACTTACTGTTTTACCATCCAATTTCTTTATATCTTGAACCGAAATTGCTTCGTCGAGGTCTACAGATTCTTTAACCTCTGCATCGAATCCAACAATATCACGGAGGTTCGCAGTAGATAGAAGACGAAGATATCTTAGCTTAGAACTCTTAGTTTCAAACTCTGCGTGTTCGATCTCACCTTCACTAGACTTCTGAGATAGGTTATATAGAAGACCTTTCTTAACATCAATCTTAACTAAAGGAAAGATATCGCCTGCGACAGTGCGGCTAGTAGCATAACGGAATACTGTTTGACCAGTCTTAATCTTTGCTTCCTTACCGACATATGCTTTGTCGCCAGCATCCATACCGAACAATACAATACCATCTATCTTACCGTGACCACATACACCGATCTCTTTGTAACCCTTCTTGCGTCCATAAGAGATTGCCTTGTCTTCGCCCCAGTTAGGAGTCTTATCCAAGAACTGCTGATATGCTTCGTCCAGTTCGACAGACTCAGTAGCATACTTCTTCTTTAGTTCTGCATGACTTGCGGCACGATCCTTGGCACGTTTGTCAAGATCAACACCGGACTTCTTTAGTCGGTTGGTCAATCGTGCGGCACCAGTCTTACCTTCTTCGACAGACTCTTTCATGTCTGCCATCAATTCTTTTACAGTCTTCATGTCCAGACCCATCTTCTTAGCAATCCACTGTGCAGATTTACCTTGATCGATATAGTCATGAAACTCTTTCATCTTTCCTTCTTCAAGGTTTACCGACTCAGAAACCGACTCGGCAAAGTCTTTAACAATCTTCCTTGACATTCTATTGTTTGCTTTACCACTAATTGCAGCAGTAAACGTCATCCTATTTTTTAAGGATCCTTTGTCACCCACGAAGGTAAGAAGTTTTTCTGAATCTAATTTATGGGTATTGATAAAATCGTCGACAGCATCAGCTCTAGTACCAGTGTATCTAGATATTAGTGAAGCGTTGTTACTTGCTTCGTCTAATGATTCGACACCTTCTTTAACTACCTTACCGACTTTAAGCATCTTGAAATCAACACCCAAACGTCTGGCTGCCATGCTGATTGCTTGACGAGCAGTTTTCGCTTTAACAAACATTCCACCTTTACCACCACCGATTGTTTTACCAGAGATAGTTTGTTTTGGTATCTCTACTGAGAACCCTGCTATCATACCTTTGGCACTCTCGTCCCAGTATCCTTTTTCTTTCTTAGCAGCGTTCTTTGCTTGATGTTTCTCAATCGCTTTACGACGAGCAACTTCTCTAGCATTAGACTTGGTAGGTTCTGCAGCGGATGCTCTCTTGTCTCGTTTATGCTTAGGAGTTTGACCTATGCCCCCAACGCTAATGTTTCGGAGTTTTGCTTCGTCAATAACTGATTCCTTTTGTCCTGCACCCATGATTTTACGTGAAAGTCCAATAAGCACATTAATGTTTGATGTTTCCATCTTCTTCTTATTGGCATCAGATACTTTATCGTATACATGGGTAATGGTGCTTGCGGTGTACATATCTATCATAGTACCACCGATCTTTTTCGCTTGTTTGTTCTTGACGATATCTTGGAACTGAGGAATGAGGTTCTTACCTTCCGTGAGGTCGGTTGACTCTTTGATGAACGTAACAGGGAACAGTGCAGAACCGCCAGTCTTAGGATGTATCTGCATAGCAAAAGGTGTTCCTTTGATCTTGGTCTTAAAGTCCTTGTGAATCTTGGCGTAGTTCTTCGCAGTCATCTCGATCTCGCCTTTGGCATTTAACTTGCCTTGCGCTTCACAAAGTTCGTCAAGTTCGACAGACTCATTCATCTTTTGGATATCGCCTGGCTTCATTCCTGCCCATTTGGAATCAGGATGAATATTCTTCTGACCCTTTGGTGGTTTAACTTTCCACACTATAGCTTGTTTTGCTTCCATAATGTGAGCATCAACACCGCCAGTAGACTTTAGTTTCCATTGCTTTGCCGCTTTCTTTGCCGCATCATATGAAGTGGGTGCAGTAACTACTACCTTACCTTTCTTAGCATGAACTACAGTGTATGTGTGTTCTTTGGCTTCGTTCACTGGATCCCAATCATCTGAGGCACCACGTGGTTTTTGAGTAAGATACTTGATAGCACCTTTTCGCAAGACAGCATCCGACTTACCTTTATTCGCGGCATACTTCTTCATTATACTCACGGTCTGGACAACCTTCTTTTCGAACTCTTTTGGAGAATCCTTTTTTTCTACAATCTTGCTTTCGTTAAGAGTTCTTAACTCACTAAAGTTCTTCACGTTTAACTTCCTCTTGATGCGCCCCGAATCATTTTCGTTGCTGCTCGGTTTGTATTATTCATTTTTAAAGTGGGGCCTTGCGACCCCATTGTACTAAATTGGTTATTTTCAAAACTAGTCGACTGTAACTTTTCCTTCTTGGCTTGTGACATCTTCTTGTTACGTGGTTTCTTAGTCTTGCTCATAAATTATATTCCCTAGAAAGAACCACCGGAGAGATTAACATAGGGCCCGGCATTAACATTAAATGTATATGATCCGGTTCCATCGGTTCCGATAATCTCAAACTTGACCAATGTGCCGATATTATTCAATCCTATAATCTTATCACCAGCAACAACTATTCTTCCTACATCGCCAGAGAAACCAACAGATATAGTATTACTAGGACTAGTTAGATCGGAACTATCATATACGTAGTAAGCGTTCTTTGCCTGAATTACAAGTCGATTATTGAACGTGTCAACTCCTGACCAATCACCGAATCCGTCTGATCCCGAAGGTGCAGCAACTACTACTTCACCAGTAAAGTCAGGATTCATAACATGGGTTCCATTATTAGATGTTGTCACGATCTTGTTATCGAAGAATTGGGAACTACTGCGTGTTATGGTACCAGTCAGTTCCAATTCATTAGTTCCATCATGATCGTATCTACAAATAAATTGTCCTGAATTGGTACTGAAAACGAATATATGAGCATCCGTTATTAGAATTCTTCCTCCGAACATGTCATTGGCTGCTGGATTTGATCTCTGAATTTTTACTTCATTAGTTCCATCTGCATCGTAGACATATACTGCACCTTGTTGAGAAAAATTCTCCGAACTTCTTGGTGCTCCAATAGCGACCTTTCCATAACCAGCGGCAATAGCTTGGCCAAAATGACCACCATGTGGCCCGGCAGAAAACGTAGTAGGAGTATTAATCATAAAGTCCACTGAACCGTCTTGGGCGTAGACAAACACTCTATTTTGATTGTGGTCGCCAGCATAAATTCTACCGGCAGAAACAGCTGCTCTAGACGCTCCTTCATGGATAGTAAACAAATGGTTTCCTGAACCGTCATATACCTTCGGAACTGAAACGCGACCAGACACATGGCTGTGTACAAAGAATACTGGTACTGCACTAGGATCAGGAGCAGGAACCATATTAATATCCATCTTTTCGATTGTGAAGTCACTACCAGACCCAGAAGAGTTTTTACTTACTACAACTGTATACGTAGATGATGTAGCAACAAATTCGACAGTAGAGGTTGATGCCAGACTTCCAACCGCATTTCCACCACTAGGATTTGGAGTTTCACTAATATGATGCGCTTCTAATAGAGGAGAAATATCGGCCCATTTGAATAGACCAGTAGTGTTAGAAGGCGTCACACCAACAACTATTTTTGCAAATGAATGAGCATTGTTATTTTCGAAACCAAAAGTACCATCCACATCAATAGAATAAGTTTGTCCGACAACAAGACCAGTTATTTGTTTAGTGGCAACTTTAGTTGGATTGAATTCATAATACGTGGAAGGGTTTTCTACACCACCCTTAATAGTTGTTAATCCATTATAGTCAGGTTTGTTATATGATACTGCGCCCCCACTGGAATTTTGAATATATTCAAAATCGGGGTCACCATCCTGAGATGAAAACGTTGATACTGTAACCCAACCACTATTCTCGTCTAATATATCGTCATATGGTGACGGTGTAGATATACTAACCCCACCATAAAATTTGCTTCCTGCTTTTAATTTGATACCCATTTGTTATATCTTCCTGTAAAATTTTTAGTTGTAGGTTAAGCTAAGTCTTTGTCGTGGTTGAGACCACCTTTCTTTTTCTTCACTATAAAGGCGTTAACTCTCGCCATTCCCCACTGCTGGGGGGTTGTGCCTGGACGGTGTCCCGTCTTCCATGCAGCAACTCCACGTCGATACACAGTATTTAGTGTATCTGTAGATATACCTGACTTCTTTGCCTTCGCAGCGATACCGTCCGGACTTTCATCCAAGTCAACTGTATCATACATGGCATATCTCTTTTCGTCAAGGTATTTCTTAAAATTAATCATGCTAATTTCCTAATCATCTGTGCAAGTACTTTAACGTCAATGTCTAGACCAAACTTACGAGCAGTATCTGCCGCAGCGAAGTCCGGAGACTTATACTTACCGTTGTCAAGTTCTTTCTTGATATGATTTGCAACTTTAGTGTATTTATCTTTATTGATAGTTTTAGCACCTATCTTATGCATCAATTCAGATGCCCATGACTCTATTAAGTCATTCTCTTCTGCAACACAATTCGGGACTGTCTTACCACCTTTCTTTTTCATACCGACTTGCTTGTAACCGTCCCAACAATCTTCGTCGTACATGTCCTTGAATGACTTGGTGTACTTGGAAGGTTTGGTCTTGGCAGTTGCATCGCCTGGCGCTGGGCCATCTTTCTTTGCTTTGAAGTGTGCGTCACGTTTTACCTTGGTAGATTTCTCTAGACCTTTGTGATAACGTGATGGTTGAGTCCCTTCACGATCCTTGATATCTGGATCCTGTCCTTCGTATTGCACGACCGGACTAGTAGTTTTGAAGTTCTTCTTACGCATAATAGTCTTGTTAACCATTTCGAACTCACCGTCCTTATAGTTTACAACGACAGGTAAATTTAGGTCTGACTGCATATCTTTCAATACTGCCTCAGCATCCCCATGCTTTTTTATGCCTTTGCCCTTGTTCTTTGCAATCTTCTTAAACAGACGTTGAAGTTCCGTTACCTTAATAGCAGGACTATTACGTGTATCGTTCATACGGTCTGCGAAGTGTCGAGTAAACTCGATGTCGATATTGAACTTCTTCAATAGACGGTCACCGAACTTCTCTAAATCATTAAGTTGCTTCTGGTCAACGTCTTCGGAGATCAACTCCACAGACTCTAACCATTTACGCATCTTCTTACCATCGCTAGTTTCAACGATGACGTAGTTTGCACCTAGGACGGATATAGTAGCAACCTCTTCACTTTCTTTGATTACTACTATATCGCCTACCTCGAACAATTCTCCTTGCACGAACTTCTCTCGTGTTTCGGATACTGTTTCTAGTTCTAGGTGATTACGAAATTCATTAGCTTCTTTCAGTCCCATACCCTTACGCACGTCATTATATAACTTACGCGTGTCTGGATTTGTCATTGACTTAGGAACCCCCTGAGAGAATGAAACAAAATCATTCTTAGAAGCGTTCTCTCTTTGTTTGGAGGCAGACATACCTTCTACACCAACAGCATCTGGATCTCTCTTACCGGCAGATACTATTTTAATACTCATGAAGTTGTAGAAGCCGTGTCTGGCTTTAGTACCATTATACTTATTTAATAGTACATCAAATTCTGTAATGCGGTCGTCACCTACAACCATAGTTACTGTCTTGTAACCTTGATCATATAGAACGACCATGGCGTTGATAGCTGTTTTAACAGACTTATCCACCATTATATTCCGTGCATGTTTCGGAAACATTTTTCTTGTGTGTTTGATTTTGTCGGCATACGATAGCGGATTTTTCTTTGCGTCTTGTGACTGTGACACAAATACCTTATAGTCTGATTTCCCAGACTTCATCGCTAACGAATCCATTACTTTACCGTGACCAATCGTAGGAGGATTCATACGACCGAAAGTAAAATAAACTTCTCGTTCTTCTTCAACAAGATACTGACTAAAATTCTTAATCACTTTTTAACGCCCGCCTTCATTCTATTTCTCTTGCGTTCGATTTCTTTCTTACGAACAACTTTGATTAATTTCTTGGCGTTGCGATCTATCTTTGCCTGCATGGCAGGTTTTTGTAATCTAGTTTCGATATCTTTTTTACGTGCGAATGACATGTCACTTTTGTCTTGACCTTTAGCGATCTTAGCGACAACTGCATTACGTGCCTGTTTACGTGCACGTTTCTTTAGGGTGTCCATAGAGGCAGTTTTGCGTTCAGAACGTTTTCGCGCCATGGCGATACGTCCCTTATTCTTTTTCATTCGCATTGCGAGTTTACGACGTTGCATTACGTCTAACACTTCACTAAGCGTATCTTTAAATGACATCATGGTCATCTATTCCTTTTTTTGGTTTATCCCATTATTTACGGGCTGAATCCCAGCCCTTTAATATATCGGATGAAAAGTTGTTGTATGAGAATTCCATACGATCAACAAGTTTCACCGCATCACCACCAAGTGTGTCAATTGCTACATAACCTTCTTCACCAGTTACTTTGTAACCTTTAGAAGTTTTAACGAAAGTATCAATTGTCTTTAGTTTGTCTAAACTATTTATAAGTTTTAATTTGACCAAAACTATCAATTTCTGTAATTCGAACATTTTAACTAGGTTAGCACGGTTTTTTGCAGAGAAAAACTCCATTTCGTCTGCATATTTCTGTCTCCACGTCTCCTTACCACGTTCAGACTTCTTACTGTCTATCTCCTTTTTATAGTAAGCTTGTCTATTACTTATCAATCCGCTAACATGTCTTTTTGAGTCAGGTAACAATGCACCGGCACGAACGAACGAATTGTTGTAGGTTTCTATTGCCTGTGCTAACTTCGGAGAGGCCTCTAATGTCTTTAGAGTTTTTGCAGAGGTCTGCTTGAATAGACGACCGATCTCAGTCAAACGTGCATTAACTTCAACGGTGTCCTTGTCTGACATTGTCGCTTTAGTAGCATCACGCAACATCGCATCCTGAGACCATACGTGTTTAGACTTCGTTAGTTTAGAAACGTCTACTCCGTATGACGCTGTCATAGATTCGAAGGTACTACCTTTGTACGTAGTGTGCCACACGATACCGATCTTAGCATCTCGTACAGATTTTGCTTGATCATATGGTACTGCATATGCAATAGTGTTTGGGTGGAATACTGTATACTTCTGTCCTTCGATAGTCTTAGTAGACACATCGCCTTTACCGAACAGGAAGTCTCCCTGAATAACACCGACGATTCCTAAGGCAGGAAGATATAGTAATGCTTCCTTTAACTTCGCATTTAGGTCACCAGATGTATCAGCATCGATGTCAGCATCAGTCTTGTATACCATTGGATTCTTATTGAAGATACCTTTCTTAGCAACAAAGAACTTACCATCACTTGGATCTGTTCCACAGAATACAGCAGGAGCACCGTCCCACTTAACAGAGACCTTACCAGCACCATGGCCAGCAAGTAGATCTCGTAGATCACGTAGAGCATTAATAGACTGTCGAGTACCATCAACACCACCATAGAGAACCTTGTCCTCAATATGAGTCATGTGTGTATTTTTGTTCTCTGTGATGAATTCTGCGAATGCTTCCATAATTTTAACCTTAGTATATTTTACAGTATGGCCCGGACAGTCTGGACTCAGATGCCGCGTAGTTTACCACACTTGATGTAAATTGATCTTTTTGTTTAGTAGTACCATTCTCGATAATAGATATCAACTGAGTTGTCATGATCTTAGAAAGAAACCAATTCTGGTCTTTCTCTTTAGTAGCTTTAATAAAGTCTGCTTTACTCATATTATCGTGGTAAGGAACTGATTTATACCAGTCGTAGAATTTATCTTCGTCTGCTTTAGTTCTATTCTTGAGCATTATCTGGGGAATCATATCAACACCGAAAACTTCTTTCACTATCTTTATAATAGGGCCTCCCGATATCTTACCCATATTTGCAAACTGACCTTTCAGTTCACCCTGCCATGTAGATCCAAACTTTCGTACTTGCATCTTAGAACCACCGAAATACACATATCCATCACCGGAGTTGAAGAAACTTACAAGACCTGTAGTAGTAGATTCAAATGCAAACGTCTTTCTAGCAGAAGACATATTAAGTTCACCGAATCTAGGATTGGCCATCTGCAATTTCTTCAAAGAGACTCCAACTATATCCTTGCTCTTGTAGTTTTTTAAGAGCAAGTTATTCAGTTCTACTAGGGTATTCGTTTTAGTAAGATCTACTCGTTTACCCATAGCAGATACCAACCATATATCAGCTGGAGACCACTTGTTTAAATTGCCAAATGGGCTTCCTGCTTCGATATTTAATTTTTTATAATGTAGAGAAAGTTTTGTTACCCAAGCAGATCCGCGATGAGCGATGTAACTCTTGCCAGTGTTAGGAAACTTATTTTTTAGAAATTCAGCACCTCTTACACTAGACTGTATCCATGACTCGTCCAGTTTGGTCATGGTATCAGTAACACCATTAGTAACATCGTAGTGAGAAGACGCACCTAGAAGAGAAGCCTTATCGTAAACTCCTTTCTTATTATACTTTGCCGCGAGGTAGATACACTGTGCAGATTCAGCAATATCGGTAAGATCACTACCAGCACCAGAACCACCGCCACCTTTAATCTTGCACTCTACACGGTAACTATTGGTAAATTCAGTTCTACCAATAGAGGATCCGCCACCCTTATCATTATACTTACCACCCCACAATTTAAGTTTAGAAGCAATGTTCATTAGTGTACCGACTCGATCTCCACCTCTAGGGAGGAGAACAACGACAGTCTTTAATGTATTACCATCGTTAAGATCTGAGTATCCACACTCATTTAACTCTATCTTTAGATCGTCTCTTGTTTTAAATTTAGGCACTAAATAATCCTCTTTTAACTCTTTGTAGAGTATAACAG
>Ga0302114_10001774_pt1 | contig 14075 bp, 14 predicted proteins | sample AG5_Surface_MG_FD_203107 | JGI IMG/M metagenome (GOLD analysis project Ga0302114, IMG submission 203107) | Marine microbial communities from Western Arctic Ocean, Canada - AG5_Surface | ecosystem: Environmental > Aquatic > Marine > Oceanic | place: Canada: Western Arctic Ocean | collected...
TTGTTGTTAGTCCCTATGGTCTAGCGGCATGATACCTCTTTCGGGTAGAGGTGGTCGGGGGTTCGATTCCCCCTGGGGACCATTGAATATGAATATATATTCACGAACAGCACAGAAATTAATAATTATTTGAGAATGAAAGTGAGCAAGTTGGCGGACATTATGAGAGTTACAAACCCTTTCCACTCAATCGATCGAGTCGAGTCGCCCCTTCCCCTCCCCTCCCCTTCCCTGCTAACTCCACACCACCCCCTCCCCCTTTTTTTAATAATTAACTTTCCCAGTTTCCCTTTTACCAGAGAGAGAGACCGTAATAAACCCATCATCAACCCAAAGCCCTTTGGATCATGTCCGACTCTCCCAAAAAGAAAACGGCCGAGGAGCAGCGTCAGCACGAGCTGAAGAAGAATGTGGTTCTGACGGAGCACAAGGAGCCCCTCGGGGACCTCCAAACCCGCCTGGGAACCTCCTTCGAGTCCGGGCTGACCACCGCCCAGGTCAAGACCTTGCAGGATAAATGGGGAGCAAACATGCTCACCCCGCCCAAGGAAACTCCCATGTGCATCATGTTCGTGAAGGAGCTGACCGGGTTCTTCTCGCTGCTTTTGTGGCTCGGCGCGGTGCTGTGCTTCGTCGCTTACTACCTCAAGAACGAGGCCGACAACTTGTACCTCGGCACCGTGCTTGCTCTCGTCGTTCTCATCACCGGGATCTTCAGCTTCCTGCAGAACAAGAAGTCCTCGGACCTGATGAAGAGCTTCGCGAACATGCTCCCCCCCAAGGTGCTCGTCCTCAGGGACGGGGTCAAGGTGAACGAGGATGCCAAGCTCCTCGTCCCCGGGGACATTGTTGAGGTCAATGCCGGGGACCTCGTCCCCGCGGACCTCCGCGTCCTGGAGTGCTCCGACAACCTCCAGGTCGACAACTCCTCCCTGACGGGGGAGTCCGAGCCCCAGAAGCGCAAGAACGTCTGCACCAACGACGACCCCCTCGAGACACAGAACCTGTGCTTCTTTGGGACGCAAATTCCAGAGGGGAGCATGACGGCGGTCGTCATTTCTACCGGGGATCACACGGTCATGGGGAGGATTGCGGCGCTTGCTATGCAGACTAAGAACGAGCAGGTGAGAGCTGGGTGTTGGTGTTGGTGTTGGTGTAGGAGTACATGTGCAAGTGTATTATGTTCAAGTGTATTTTGGGTTTGTTATGTTTTTATTTAGTTTTGCCGAAACTTTTAAATATCATAAACAATGACAAGTCAAGTACAAAAACACAAGTACAAGTACAACAACAAGTACAAAACGCAAACACAAAAACACGAGCACCACTAACGCAACTTGCACCTTTCCTTTCAACTTCACTTTCACTTCACTTCACCTTGACATTACCACACACCACACACCACACACCACACACCACTCCAGACTCCAATCAACAAGGAAATCGAGCACTTCATCCACATCATCAGTGCCATCGCCATTTTCCTCGGAGTTTCCTTCCTGATTGTCAACGCCACCAAGGGCGCCGACCTCACCACCAACCTGGTGTTCATGATCGGCATCATCGTGGCCAACGTCCCCGAGGGCCTCATCGTAACCGTGACGGTCTGCCTGACCCTCACTGCCTCGAGGATGCACACCAAGATGGTCCTGGTGAAGAACCTCGAGGGGGTGGAGACCCTCGGTTCCACCTCCTGCATCTGCTCCGACAAGACCGGCACGCTGACCCAGAACATCATGACGGTGGCCAGGGTGGTCTACGGAGGGAAGGAGGGCTTCACCATTGAGGAGTGCGAGAGCTCCTTCTCCAAGAAGGGCGCGACGTACCAGGGCGACAGCGAGTCCTTCCTGGCCCTGTGCAAGTGCGCGACGCTCTGCAACGTGTGCAGCTTCGACGAGAAGTCCAAGTTCGTCTGCGACGCCGAGAACGAGTACGTTCTCGACGCCGCGGGGAGCAGGCAGCCGGTCCCGTTCTTCAACATGAGGGAGCAGGGGGACGGATCCACCATCAAGGAAGTTGCGTGGAAGCCCATTGGGAACGCGAGCGAGGCGGCGATGATCAAGTTGATTAATCCGATTCGGGATGTTGATGCCGTGAGGGCAAAGGCGCCCGCGGAGACGGTTATTCCCTTCAACTCCAAGAACAAGTACCAGGTTCACGTGCACACCCAGGAGAGCTACAACGAGGGGGGCGCGACGGACGCCGCTGAGATCATTGCCTCCAACAAGGGAAAGAGGATCGTGTACATGAAGGGGGCGCCGGAGAGGATCCTGGACAGGTGCGACAAGCAGATGGTCGATGGGAAGATTACCCAGATGAGCGACGGGGACAGGAAGACCATTGAGGACCTTAATATTCAGCTTGCTGAGGATGGGTTGAGGTGTCTTGCGTTTTGCCAGGCGGAGCTTGGTACCAAGGAGTTTCCTCCTGGGTACAAGTACGAGGTGAGATTTAGTTGGAGTTGGAGTTGGAGATGGAGATGGAGTTGGAGTTGGGTTGCATCATGGATCATGGATTTTAAAATCATCATCCATGATTCATTCATGGAATCATTCATGAATCACTTCATGGAATCATTCATGAATCATAACTTAATTTTAACTACAATTATAACACATACACCATAACAAACACTAACAAGGTATAATGCTCACTTCACTCGCTCCATCCCCCCCCCCCCCCCAACCTCACAGGCCGACCCTGATGGGTACTGCAGCCCCAACTTCCCCATCGGAGACATAAAGACGAAGTACTCCGCCACCGAGCCGCCCCACCCTGCCGCCAAGACCGGCATGGTTTACCTCGGCATGATGGCCCTGATTGACCCCCCTCGCCCTGCCGTTCCTGGAGCCGTTGGAAAGTGCAAGACCGCCGGAGTTAAGGTTATCATGGTTACCGGGGACCACCCCGTGACCGCCCAGGCCATCGCGTACAAGGTTGGGATCCTTTGGTCCAAGACCAGCAACGACATGGAGAAGGAGAACGACCGTGACGGGCTATCCCCCGGAGATGAGGGGTGGCAGGATCCGGACGAGGCTCAGGCGATCACCGTCCCAGGGCACAAGATCGACGTTGACATGCCCGTGGAGAAGTGGGATGCGATTCTCGAGCACCCTCAGATTGTCTTTGCTAGGACCTCCCCCCAGCAGAAGCTCATCATTGTTGAGAACTGCCAGCGCCTTGGGCATATTGTTGCCGTGACCGGCGACGGTGTGAATGATAGTCCGGCGCTTAAGAAGGCTGATATTGGTGTTGCCATGGGGATCATGGGATCGGAGGTGTCCAAGAACGCTGCCGACATGATCCTGCTCGATGACAACTTTGCGTCCATCGTTGCTGGAATTGAGGAGGGCAGGTGAGTGAGTTAGGAGTTAGTAGTTGCCATGAAACATAATCACACTATTCACATTTTTAAACAATTAACAACAACACTAACAAATACAAACCATCGCTTCGCCTCGCCTCAGGCTCATCTTCGACAACTTGAAGAAATCAATCTGCTACACCTTGACATCGAACATTCCCGAGATCTCCCCCTTCCTCTCGTTCATCGTCTTCAACATTCCCCTCCCCCTCTCGACCGTATTGATCCTTGGCATTGACCTTGGAACCGACATGGTTCCCGCCATCTCCATGGCCTACGAGAAGGTGAGCGAGCGAAAAACTGATACTGCGAGCGAGCCTCAATGAAGACGAGCATACTCGTTAAACTAACAGAATTTATTCCATTTCAACTTACTTCGCACCTTCCTCGCTTCGCTCGGCGCAGTCCGAGGCCGACATCATGAAGCGCCCCCCCCGTAACGCCAAGGTTGACCGCCTGGTCACCAAGAAGCTCATCCACCTTGCCTACTTCCAGATTGGAGTCATGCAGGCCATGAGTGGCTTCTACGTGTACATGCTCGTGCTCAACGACTATGGTTTCCCCCCCCACATCCTCCAGGGCCTCGGCCTCGGAGACTACTGGGGCAAGCAGGCTTTGTACTGCAGGTTCCAGGGAGGACAGTACGTCAACACGTTGGGCCAGATCGCCACGGACACTAACGCTGGAGGTGCCAGGTACAACTCCCTGGGCGTAATCATCTCCAAGCCATCCCGCGAGTTCCCGTTCTGGGACCGCGGGGACGGCGGCTACGTCATTGACTGCGAGTTCCCCACCAAGAACTTCCGCGGCTCCAAGGACTCCCCTTCGGGATTCAAGAAGGCCGACTCTTCCACCTACACCGACAAGACCGAGAGCTGGTCTGTCATCACCTCCGAGTCCATCGAGGCCATGGAGGTGAGCGAGCGAAGCGAAGCGGAAATGAAATGAAATTTAAAAAATGGCTACAGCCACCCACATCCACTACTAAACTAAACTAACATTATTCCACTCAATTCTTTTCGGTTTTTCGCACCTTCTTCTTCGCTTGGCGCAGGATGACAACTACTATGAGTACGTCGCCTGGCGCTCGAGGATGAGTCCGTTCTGGAACACCAACTGGCTGAACTGGGACATCAAGGAAAGCGAGGGCGTTGGAGGGAGTCTTGGAGACTCTGCCAACACCAACTTCTTCAACTCCCAGCCCGTTGGCCTGTGGAGTTTGTGCGTCGGAAACGATGGCGGCTTGGGAGTGGGCGCTGACGAGGACACCGGAGGTTACGGCATGCTTGCTTCCTCCGAGGCCACCGACGTCGTTGGAAAGTGGAACCCCAGTTCCGGAACCACCTGCAGTTCTACCGTCACCACGATCGGAGGCAAGACGCTCTACAACGGGGCTAAGTTCTGCAACGGAGGTGAGCAATGGCTACAGACATAATGGACATAATGGGGCTACATCCACTACTTTTAACTAAACTAAACTAAACTAACCCACTCAATTTCTTAAAAATGCGCACAATCTCGCTTCGCTCGCGCAGGAATCGGAGAAGACTCCACCTGCGATGACCTCTACCCCTCCACCCACATGCCCCAGTGGTGCGAGGACTGCGCCGACACCACCAGCTGCGGGTCCCGTGAGACCTCCACCAGGAACAAGGTCTGCCTCAACATTGCGTCCAGGTCTTCCCAGAAGGAGGCGCTCCACCACGCCCAGGGAAGTTACTTCATCAGCATCATCGTCGTGCAGTGGGCCGATCTGCTCATCTGCAAGACGAGGTGGTTGAGCCTGAGGACCCAGGGACTGGGCAACAGCGTCATGAACTTCGGACTCTTCTTCGAGACCCTGCTGGGAGCTTACTTGAGCTACGTGCCCTTCCTCAACACTGCGTTGGGAACGAGGAACATCAGGTTCACCCACTGGCTTCCCGGAATCCCTTGGAGCATGCTCATCTTCACCTACGACGAGGTTAGGAAGTACTTGATGCGCACCACTTCTCCTGAGACTGTTGACCACTCCACTGGACAGGTCAAGAGGATCAAGGGATGGCTTGAGCTGAACACCTACTACTAAAGGGTTAGTGTGGGATGGAGTGACATAAATTGAATTAAACAAAGTGCATGGGCATGATAAAAAGGAAAAAAGAAAGAAGAGTGGAGATTTGGGAAAGAGGAGGATGAGCCATAAACCATAAAAAAGCGTTCTCAAACGAAACAATTTTTTTGCCTATTCTACAACTCACTTCCACTGCCGCCACTCAATCCCTGAAACCCGTTATTCACGCTAGGTGGGACTCCAACTTGCAAACTCGTGGCAAATTGCTTCATCACCCTGCTAACGTTCTCGAACCTGTGCCTACTATCCCTGTCAATCGCCTCGATCTCGCTCCTCGCCTCAATGCCATCCATTTTAACGGTGCTTATGCTAGCATCGATCTGATCGACCTTGCTCTTCAAGCCTCTAATCTCGGTCTGCAGAGGCACGACGGACTCGTCCACTCCGCTCCTCAGCCTGACCTGCTGCGCCTGCAGCGTGCTGAGCGCCTTCTCCAGCAGCTCCAAATCGTCCATCCGCTGCTCGCTGCTCACAGCTAGCTCCGACCTTTGTTTGCTGATCTCAGCGCTGCAATCGTTGATCTTACCCACTATTGTGTGGGACTGGTTGTCGAAGTGGCGCTTCAGTTCGGAGCACTCCTTCGCGGTTTCCGAGTTGGTTGTGATTTGCGCGGTTGACACATCTTGAAATTGCTCCTTGAGGGAATTTGTTTGCTCCGAGACAGACGTGAGCCAGTTCTGGGTTTGGTCGCCCTGGGTTTTTATTTGTTGCAGTTCTGTTACCACCAAGTCCTGCTTTCGCTCTACGTTCTCCAACCTAGAGGACAACAACTGATTTTGATTCAACAAAAGCTCCATCCTCTGCTCACTATTCTGTACCATCGTGTCACTCGCGTCGATCCGCCGCCGCGCTTCCGACCTCGCCGCATCTACTTCGTGCATAACAACATCACTCAACATGGCAAACGCATTTTTCAGGGAGATCATTTGCCCCATGAAATGCTCCAATGTTTGCTGCGTCTCAAGCTCCAGCTCGAGCTGCTGATCAGCCTCCTTTTGGAGCATTACAAAGGACTTGATCATGTTCGCCGGTTGGACCGAGTCAGCAGCCTCGTTTTCATAATTAGTGTTGTTATTATTTCGAGTGGAATTTGTGGGTGGTGGACGTGTGTTTTGAGGAGTTGCCGAACTGAATTCCGCGTCTGATGCACTACTTTGGGTTCGGGGCATGGGTATAGGGGTGGATTGTGAACGGTGTCTGATTGGCATGGGCGAGAGAGGACGGTGGTGTGGGAAACTTTAACGAAACAGTTGAAAATTTGGTTTGGTCGAATGTGATATTTGGGGTTGAGCAGGAAGAAAGTCAAAGTTGCATTTCGAGTAGTTATTAGTTCTTTACGTCACTAAACAATTACAAATAATGGCGGCAGTGTAACACTGCATTCAAAAGTTATAAAAAATCTGTTTGTTTTTTATGCAATTTTTAGTTTAATATCTTATTTCTCTTTTCACATTCATTGCCCCCACCCCTCACTCTCTCATCCCCAGTATGCTGATTGGGGCCTGACCTTATTGCTGAAATACTTCGACAGAGCTCATAGAAGAAAACAAAAAAAGCGATTTTCATTCCTTCAAATATCCATCTCTTGAGCAGTACCTTGCTCTCGAGGGGGGACACCACCTACTTCATCCCTGACACCCAAATGCTTCTTTCAACAGGTGACTTTTAAGATTGAGGTTTGGACATGACACTGCGGCATGGTTCAGATTGATCAATTACACACCACAACATACTTAAATAATTTGCCATTTGCCCACAACCTCTTCATCCTTTATTTTTATTTCCTTGTTCTCCCTTTATTTTTTTAGTGCTGCTCCCTCTGCCTGGGAGCACACTTGATGATGTCGTCAACCCTCAAAATCATCTCGGCAGCCTCACTAGCAGAGAGCAAGACCTGAAGCTTGCTCTTGAACGATTCCGTGACGCCCATCTCCCTCATGCACGCAACCGAGCCATTATACATGTCAAGTCCCCAGGTATCCTCCCCCTTCGCGTGAGCTGAGCGGAGCTCAGCCACCAGCTGAACCCGAGCGAAAAACCGAGGTGCATTTTTAATGAAGCAAGAGCAAAACGAATGAAGTGAGTCAAACGAATAGAGTGAGTTAGTTCAGTTGAGTGGCTGTGGGTGGCTGTAGCCATTTCGCGGGATTACTATCGCTCGAGTCTTCATCAAGGCTCGTTCGCTTCGCTCGCTCACCTGGGCCGCATCGTATCCACCGTTATCGGCCACAATGGTTGGCATCTGCCTGAGCGCACGGGCGAAGGCTTCCATAGCGAGCGCCTTCTTCCCGGCAATGGTTGGGACCATGTTGTCGACGGCCTGGGCCATCAGCACCTCGGTGCAGCCTCCTCCGCAGATTGTGCGGGTCTCCTTTACAGTCTGGGTGAGCACGGCCAACGCATCGTGAAGACTGAGAGAGTCAAAAGAAATTGATTGGGTTAGTTAAGTAGTTAGTTTAGTAGTGGATGTAGCCGTCTATAGCATTTTTTCAGGACATCGCGAGTATGCTCGTCTTCTTCAAGGCTCGCTCGGCTTCGCTCGCTCACCTTCGCTCGGCCTCGTCGAGCATGTGGTTGGAAGCTCCACGAAGGACGATGGTGCAAGCCTCGCCGGACTGGCAGCCTGAGAATTTGATGACCTGTGCAATAAAAAAGGTTAGGTGATTGTAACTGAAAATTGGAATGTTGCGCACATCACATACCTTGTCCTCTCCAATCATGATCTCCTCGATCAAATCGCACTTCCCAAGGTTGACGAGCTCGGGGTGGTCGAAGGTGGACGCGACCTCTCCCCCCGTCACGGCCGCAAGCATCTCAACGCCGTCAAAGTCGGCGTGCTCGATGCTCATGATGCCAGCTTCGGCGAAAATTTGTTCGGGGAAGTTGTAGATAAGTTGCCTGTTGATGAATACGTTGATTTTGTGGTCGATAATCTTCTGGCATTTGGCCCTCATCTTGTCCTGTGTGTGTTGTTATGTAGTTATGTTGTGTTGGTTGTGTTCTGCTTTGATGTTCTGCTTTTGCTTTGCTTTGCTTTGATGTTGTGCTTTTGCTTTGCTTCCGAAACATGACTGACTCACCTTCTCAGCCTCCTCAATCTCAGCCACCTTGCTCATGGCATCAACCCTCACCCTACTGCCGTAAATCTTGATCTTGTCAGTGTCCATACTCGTGTTGGCAATTAAGATGTTGGCGTTTTCAATCCTCTTGGGCTGGCCAACCCCAATCTTCTTGTCCAAAATAAATCCGTTCTCCAAGTACGAGTCCTTGAGCTGCCCCCCGGGCATTTTAATCAGCCGGATGTGGTCCAAGTTCCCACTCTTGTTGAGCCTCATGACCGCCTCCACGGCGAGGTTCGCAAAGTAGTCCTTGTCGTGGGTGAGCAGCTTGCTCGAGAGAGTAGTCCTAGCAATGTTGAACAGGTCGTTGCGGAACTTAGCCTCGTCCCCCTTGTTGTCCTGGGCGTGGTCCTCGAGCGCCGCCCTCGCCGCTGAGCGCGCCAGGCGCCACCCCTGGCAGATGGTCTGGGGGTGGATCCGTTGCTGGATGAGCTTCTCCGCCTCGCGGAGGAGCTCCCCGCAAAAAACAGCGACGGAGGTCGTTCCGTCGCCGACCTCGTCGTCCTGGACCTTGGCAATGTCCACGAGAACCTTGGCCGCGGCGTTGTCAATGTTCACGGACTTGAGGATCGTGGCGCCGTCGTTTGTGACTGAGATTGACTGGTCGTTCTGAGACACTCGCTGGAGGATCTTGTCCATGCCTTTTGGTCCCAGGGTGGTCTTTACTAGGTCGGCAATTGCAATGGCGCCGATGAAGGAGCTCATGCGGGCGTTTTCACCCTTGTCCATCGAGGAGCCTTGGTTCATGTAGGCGGCCTCCATCTTATTGCTTTGCTATTGCTATTGCTATTGTTATTGCTATTGCTATCGCTTATTGCGTTGGCTTATCGTGTTGGCTGTTGGTTTGATTAGAAAGGATGGATGTGGGGAGTGGTGTGTGTGTGTTAGTGTTAGTGTGGGCGTGCAAAGTTGTTGGATGGGAGGGCAGAGGGGAGCAACCCTTTGTTACGAATGTTGATGGGGAGGACACAACGGGGGCAATTTTCAGGCAATTGAGCAAGAAGGTCGGCAGGGGATTACACAAACAGTATGAACAGCGTGGACGAATTGTTCAAACCCTCACCTGTCTGTGATGATCTATATTGGGCGAATATAAATTTAAAAATAGTTTGCAAATTATTTTTCTTCTTGGCGACCTCATATATTTAAGTCACACACCATTTAACTTAAATCACCGAATCTCTGCAACTTCTAGCCAACCATCATAACTCCCACCTCTGGTTATATCAAATCAATACGAATAGCGTACCGAACGATCACCTGCCCACACCAATCACCAATCCCAATTTTTTATCCTCCAAGAACCTCGACCCGATTGGAAACCAACAGTTTTACTCGTCAACCCTTCTCTCCCACATCCACCCCATCCCTCCACCATGAGCACAACCAACGTAAAGCAAGGAAACGCAGGTGCTGGTGGTCTGCTGAAACCGACAGCTAAGGAGTGGACTCCTAGCGTCACTGCAGTTGCTTGGACCCCTTCTCCCCAACCTTCTAACAACAACAGCAACAACAACACCAGCAACAACAGCAACAACAACAACAACAACGACAACAACAACAGCGACAACAACAACAACAATAACAACAACGACAACAACAACCCAACCCACCTGAGCATTGCCACCCCGGAGTGGAAGCCCGCCACCAAGACTACAGCTGAGGCCAAGACAGCGGCACCGGCCACCAAACAACAGCCAGCAGCAGCAGCGGTAGCCCCAGCCGCCACAGGTGTCAAAGCCACCAGCAGCAGCAGCAGCAGCAGCAACAACAGCAGCAACAACAATTCCAAGCAGCAGCAGCAGCAGCAACAACAGCAACAACAACAACCAAAAGAGAAGAAGCCCACCGCCGCTGTGGCCACGGCTCCTACCCCAGCCCCTGCTCCTGCCCCTGCCCCTGCCCCGGCTGCTGACGAGGGATGGGAGGAGGTCGTCAAGCCCAAGAAGCAGAAGAAGGGTTCAGAGCAGCAGAGCGGCAAGGGCAAAAAGTCCGGCGGCGGCAGTGGCAATAACGGAAGTGGCAGCGGCAACAACAACAACAACAACGACAGGAAGAAGAAGGGCCAGGGCCAGGGCCAGGACAACAAGGGCGGCAGGGACAGGCAGAGGAACAACAACAAGAGCGACAAAAGTGAGCAGCAGCAGCAGCAGGCTGATAATAAAACCCAGCAAAAACTGGAGGAGGCCAAGGCTCCAGCCCCGGCCCCAGCTCCGGCTCCGGCCCCGTTGCCGATCAACATTCCCCGCTGGGGCGCCAAAGCGCCGAGCGCGAAGGCTGCCGCCGCCGCCAAGGCTGCGGCGGAAGCGGAAGCGGCGAAAGCTGCGCCGCCACCGGCTCCAGCTCCGGTTCCGGTGGCAGCGCAGCAGCAGCAGCAGCTGAGCAAGGAAAAGGAAAAGGGGAAAGGAAAGGGCAAGGAAAAGGAAAAGGAGAAGGAGAAGGAAAAGGCGACAAATAATATCGCCCCGGCTCCTACCCCGGCTCCTGATCCTGTTCCTCCCCCCGCGACGTGGGCAAAGAGCAGCGTCCCCCTGGCCTCATCGTCATCGCAACCCTCGTCATCATCATCGTCATCGGACAAGGACGGCGATAGCAAGTGGAGCAGGTCAACCATGGCCCAGCAGCTCCCTCCCGCCGCCGAGGACAACAACAACAAGAGCGGAAACTCCGCCTCCTCCTCCAACAACAACTCCAACAACAACGACACCAGCGGCTGGTCCCGCGGGAAAACTCTCCCGGCGGACCTACTCAAGCCCGGGGAGGGCTCCACCGACGAGGCTAAGAAAGTCCTAAGGTTCAACGCTGAGGACCTGCTGAGCCTCAGGCTTAACTACTTGAGCAAGCCGCTTAACGGGAGCGCGTTTACGCCGACCGAGGCGGTGTTGTGGACGAGTGAGGATAGGTTGGCTAAGATTGATGCGACTGTGAGTGGGCCAAAAATGCCAAAAATTGTTTGTTTTCTTGAACTTTTCTCGAACTTTCTCTAACTCAAATCCCATCCCACTCCACATCCCCACTCCACATCCCCACTCCACATCCCCACTCAACTCACACTCACAGTGCAAAGCCAGCCGCATCGGCGGCGACGTGTCCCAGAAGAAGAACCCGAAGGACACCGCCCCCGCCCTTGAGGACTGTGTTCCTCTTGCCGTGGACGACGCAACCCGCTGGAAGGCCAACGTTTTCACAGGCACGGAGTCCGTGGACACCCCCTCCGTCGCAGACAGCGACGAGCTCGTGCTGAAGAAGAGCATGCTCGTCCTGAACAAGCTCAGCCTGACGAAGTTCGATAAGCTCAGCGACGCGTACGTTGCGACTGGGGTGGGGAGGAACGAGTTCGTCCTCAAGGAGGCTGTGAACATGATCGTCGAGAAGGCTCAGAGCGAGACTCATTTCTCAGCAATGTACGCGAGCCTCTGCATGAAGCTGAGCAGAACGGCGATGGAGGTCGAGACCGACAAGAACGGTGGGAAACGGTTCAAGGAGCTTCTCCTCCTGAGGTGCCAGAGCGAGTTCGAGAAGAGCACCGAGGAGAGCATCGCGCAGGCTACCGTGGGGATCACTGATAAAGAGGAGATCGAATACCACAAAAAACTCGTGAAGAAGTACTACCTTGGACACATGCAGTTCATCGGGGAGCTGTACAAGGTCGATTTGATCAAGTACAAGATTCTCACGAGGGTGACTCCGCCGCTGCTTGGCTTTGGGGCGCATGCGACCTTGGAGGAGCTCCGAGGGTGTAAGATTAGGGCGGTTGACGAGGAGAAGATTGAGTGCTTTGTTAAGCTCATGCTCACTGTTGGGAACCTTCTTGAGGCGCAGTGCAAGTTCTACAGGGAGAAGGGGAAGCCCGAAGGAGACGAAATCATGAACGAGTGCTGGAGAGTAATCAACGGCCTCGCGAAGAAGAGCGCCGAGTTCCCCTCTCTGTCGAGCAGGGTCGTGTTCCTCCTCCAGGAGCTCCTCGAGGTCCGCTCGAACCGGTGGGTCGAGCGCAGGCAGAAGGAGGAGGCCAAGACCCTTCAGGAGATCCACGCGGATATTGCCAAGGAGGAGAACAAGAATGCTAGGCACAATAGGAGTGGGCCGAGCAGCTCCTCTTCCTCGTCCTCGTCCTCGTCTAGGAGGCCACCTAAGGACCAAAAGGAGAAGACCGGAGCAGATGCTGACGGATGGGCAACTGTCCCTCAAACCAAATCCAACAACAGCAACAGCAACAACAATTCCTATTCTTCATCCTCCTCATCATCCTCCTCCTCCAAACCAAAACCCAAATCCACATCAACAAGATCAAAAGCAACAACAACAACAACAACAACAACCACAACAACCACAACCACAACGAAAACCTACACAAGTCCCGCCGAATGCGGCAAGTCTGCAGTTTCCGCACTGAAGGAGTTCTTCACCGGCGGCGACTTGCCCGAAGTTCTCCTTTCCCTCTCCGAGCTGATCGGAAAAGGTGACGGGTCACAGGGGAGGGGAACTGCCGTCGTTCGGGACCTAACCCTCCACGTCATGGAGCAGAAGGAGGAGCAAGCCGACAAGCTAATCAAGGTTCTCGGGGAGGCGCTCGGCCAGAAGATTGTCACTGGGGGGATGTGTAAGGGAGGGCTGGAAGATCCGGTTGAGTTCTTGGAGGATATTGCGGTTGATGCGCCGCTTGCTAAGGGGCTGCTGGGGAAGATTGTGGGGTTTTTGACGGACAAATGTGAAGGGGAGGACTTTGGGTTTGCGAAATTGAGCGTATAGGGAGAAGTTGGAGAGAGGGAGTGGGGGAGAGAGATGAAAAAAAATAGCTATCATGTGCGAATAACAAAACTTAACCTAACCGACATTACGAAATTGAAATTTTTGTCGGAGCAAAAAAAAAAAAAAGTTGTTTTCTTTACTTTTCTACGAAGCGAAGGCCCTTAATATCGGCCCCCAGCATTGTACAAATCGTTGTACCCTTGCGCCCCGGCAACCTGTGACCCGGCAACATGCGACCCGGCAACATGCGCCCCGGCAACCTCGTTCTCCTGAGCCTGCGCCTGCGCCACCTGCAGCGCCATCTGCTGTGTGTACTCTTGGAAGCCAACATACCCATCTCTGTCGTGGTCAAAGTCCTCAAATCTCGGGTAGTCCTTCTCCTCGAGGCCAGGGTAGTTGCTCAGATAATTCTTCACGTACATGTTGAACTCGCCCCTGGAGATTCGGTTATCATTATCGACATCGGGCTGCTTGAACTCATCATAGTCCCTCTGGAGAGCATCATTCTCACCCTGTTCCTGGATCTCAACCGCAGTGTTGTAGTAGTAGTTGCGCTCCTGGATGCACTTCTCCAGCTCCTCGGACTTCCCGCCAAGGTCATTGTAGTACTGAGAGTAGGCCTTTTTAATCTCCTTCTTGTGCTGCTTCTGTAGGAGCTTCCTCGACCGCCGGTGGTAAAGAGTAGAAACACCAAAGCCAACAGAGGCACCCAACAGCCACCCCAGCGTTG
>Ga0302114_10001776_pt1 | contig 14060 bp, 10 predicted proteins | sample AG5_Surface_MG_FD_203107 | JGI IMG/M metagenome (GOLD analysis project Ga0302114, IMG submission 203107) | Marine microbial communities from Western Arctic Ocean, Canada - AG5_Surface | ecosystem: Environmental > Aquatic > Marine > Oceanic | place: Canada: Western Arctic Ocean | collected...
AACCCATGCACTTGTTACAAATGGCGTTCGGAGGGAACGGCGGCGGTGGCGCCGGCGATGGCAGCGGGGGCGGCGGCGGCGGCACCGGGGGCTTCGGGGTTCCGCCGGCGTACGCGGACGAAGACGACGACGATGACGACGATGACGATGATGACGACGACGACGAAGACGACGAAGACGACGACGAAGACGACAACGAAGACGACGACGAAGACGAATCCCCCCGGCGTAAGTTAAAGGAGGGGAACTTCATCGTGGAGAGTGTGCTGGCCACGAATTTACCAACCGGCCCCGGTATTCCCACCAAAGCCGAGCTGTTCGGCGGGTTAAACGCGCGCCGGGGCAACGAAGTGAGCCGAGACGACCTGTCCCAGGATCTGGAAGCACTGTTAAACACCGGGCTGTTCGCCAACGTGGACGCCAACGTCACGCCGAAGGGCAAAGATGGGTACGCCGTAGAGTTTGTGTTCAGGGAGAAGATCTGGCCCAGCGTGCAGTCGTTCAAAGTCAAAGGCGCCACCGCGTTGCCTGTTGAGATCGAGCGGGAAGTGCTGGCGACAGTTAGGCGACAATCCAGCTGCACCGTACGCGTCCTAGCGACGATGAAAAACATCATCGAGGGGTACTACACCTCGAAGGGGTTGACCTTTGGCACGATTTCGCACTTCGACGGCATGGAAACGGGCGACGTCATCGCGCACGTCATCGAGGGCGAAATCACGCGGGTAAAGGCGGTGTTTCTGGATGACCAGATGCAGCCCGTGAACCGCGGCCGGACGCACCCCAGAGTGATCCAACGCGAACACAACTTCAAGGTCGGGTCGTTGTACAACGTGGAGGACGCCAAAACGGCGCTGCGGGATATTTTCCTGCTGCAGCTGTTTGACAACGTGCAGGTCGTCCCGCGACCGGACGACCGCGATCAGTCAAAAGTCCAGGTGGACATCATGCTTCGCGAGCGCCCGGTGAAGACCGCGGAGTCCGAGCTAGAGTGGTCCATCGCACCTGGTGAGGGAGGGAAGCCGGATTTGGTCAGCATCAAACCCGGCGGGAGCGTTTTCTTCGAACACAGGAACCTGGACGGGTGGGGCCGGCAACTGTACGGCAGCGTCAGCACCGCGAACTTTTTGCAACCCCAGGACGACTTGGGGTTCAAGCTGGAGTACCACCACCCGTACTGCTTGGGTGACGGCGACGCGGACAAAACCAACTTCAAAACCAGCGTGTTTAACAGCCGCAAGCTGAGCCCGGTTTTCACGGGGGGGCCTGGTATGGAGGAGGTGCCCAGCATCTGGGTGGACCGCGCGGGCGCCAAGGCGACAATCACGCAGAACTTCTCCCGCCAATCAAAAGCCACCGCGTCCTTGGTGGTTGAGGAAATCACCGCCCGGGACGAAAGCGGCGCCGTGGTGCCTTGTGGGGCGAAGCAGGGCCCTGGGGGGCAGCTCACCGCGGACGGACCGCCTACTACGCACTCAGGAACGGGCACCGACCGGCTGATGTTCGCGCAAGGCGGGATCATACGAGACACCACCAAGTTCGTCAACGGCGTTTCGGTTGGCGCCCGGGATATTTTCAACCTCGATCAGAGCCTCGGTTTGGGCAGCGCGTTCCCCGTGTACAACCGCTTCGCGGTGGAAAGCACGCGGTTCATCCAGCTGAAGAAGGAGTCGCAGAAAACCAACCGCCCTCCACCGGTCGCGGTGGTGCACGTGAAAGGCGGGCACATTTTGGGAAACTGCGCCGCGTACGACGCGTTCGTTTTGGGCGGGTAAGTATTTCCCAATCACCACATTTCGCCGACTGATTGCCCATACACGACTGACATTTATTTTATTTCAATCAGGCCGCACAGCTGTCGCGGGTACACGGTCGGCGAACTCGGTGCGTCCCGGTCGTTCCTGGAGTACGCGCTTGAGTTGCGGGTACCGGTGCCGTACCTCAACACGCACGCGTTCGCGTTTTACGAGCGGTGCACGGATTTGGGGTCGTCGAGCTCCGTGAAGGGAAACCCCACGGAGTTCTTCAGGCGAGCGGGAAGCGGTACGTCGAAAGGGTTTGGGTTAAAACTAGGCCCAGTCCGGGCGGAGTATGCCACGGACGGGAACCAGGCCAACGGCACCACGTTCGTGCGGTTCGGGGAACGGTTCTAATGTTTCCGGAATCTGGGGACCTAAAGGGACGGGGGTATGAATACAAATTTGAAGAGAATGCGGGTCGCGTTTAAATAATAGGACGCGCTCTACGCTTATGGGAACAAACCGGTCTGCGCTTTTACTCGTTTCTTGCGAGTGACCGGGCACACGCTTACGGTTACGCTTCTACTTTCCGTGATATCTCGTGTGGGTAATTACCCGTACCACGTCCTGTGTCTTGATGTCTCGCACGAGCAATTACCCCGAACAACTCCATCTCGTTACGTCTTCAGCTTCGCCTTTTTAACCCGGTCCGAGATTCGATCCGGGTCGTTCTTTTTCGTGATGGAGAACCGTCCTTTTAAATCCTCCGGATCAGCTTTGTCGCCTTTCATGATCTGTACCACGTCCTCGTCCTGAAGCGTGTGTTTTAAACCCACTCTTTGGCCCATGTGCTTCGTCGACGTTCCCCAAACCTGCGAAGGCGAACATAAAAAACAGATCAGGAGGCGCGTAAAAAACGTCAGTCGCGGAGTGTTCGGGTAAGCGGGGTATAGGGGTTTGTAACAGGTATGGGTTTGTAACAGGTACCACGGTAACAGTCACGGCGTACCGTGTCAACGAACACTTACCTGCGCGTACTTCAGCGTTTTCGCCAGGGTGTTGTGTATTTGCGCACAGAAGTGTTTCACGCTTACGCCTCCGCGGTGATCCGCTAACACGACGGGTTCGTCGAAATCCGGTTTGCTTCCCGTTTTCTTGGTATACACTCGAACCAAACCCATGCTGTCCCACATCTTTTTCAACAAATGACCCATCCCTTAAGATAAATAAAAAGAAAGTATCAGTCTTGTATAAGCACACAATCAGGACTTGGTGAAATACAATACGTACCTAACTCCAGGTGACAGCTGATGCACACGGAATCCGGCCTCCGCGAAAGCGAATCCACCTCTTCGATCGTAAGCGCATCCACCTTGTTGTACACGTACAGGCACCGCAGGTACTTCCGGTTTCCTTCTAGCACGTCTTGGGATAGGTAAAACAAAGTGGTTAACGTCTTGTGTTGGCAAACGTGGAGTCTATGATTTGGGAAAGGGAAGGCCCGAACCTATCAGCTGATCCACGGTCACGTCTTCTCTGAACAACAACTCGCAGTGGTGGATCTTGTACTCCGCCAAAATCTTGTGCGCGGTCTGGTCGTCCATTTTCGTGAGACCGCCCGGCACGGTGTTGCTGACTTGACACCCGCCGTTGGTTCTTTTCTTCAAGTACACCCTCGGCGGGTGCTGATTAAGACGCAACCCCACGGCTTCCAGCTCTCGGGTTAAAATCTCTTTGTGCGCGTATTTCGAATTCGCGGCTTCGCTTTTCGTGGCGTCCAGGACCATCAAAATCAAATCGCTGCTCTTCGCGACCGCGATGACCTGCCGCCCCCGGCCTTTGCCCTCACTAGCGCCCTCGATTATGCCAGGCAAATCCAGAAGCTGGATCTTGGCGTCGTTGTAGTGAATCACGCCTGAATTGATGGGTAAAACGAAGTGTCAGTCTTTCGGGCCACGTGACAGAGCGAGTACTCTGCGCAACCGGCAAAACGCAAGCGCCTGGCGGATTTGGGAAAGCCCCATGGAGGCCGTACCTGGAATGCACGTCAGGGTGGTGAACTCGTACGCCGCGGCTTCGGAATCCGTGCCTGTTGCTAGGGTCAACAAAGTGCTCTTCCCCACGCTAGGGAACCCAATGAGCGCCACCCGTCCGTGGCCGTACTTGCTCACCTCGAACCCGTCCCCCTCGTTCGAACCGCCCGCTTTCACGGGCGCCAGCAGCTCCGTGCGCAACTTCGCCAGCTTGCTCTTCAAAATACCGAGATGGCCCTCCGTGGCTTTGTTCTTCTGCGTACGACTCATCTCAAGTTCGATGTCCTTTATTTTCTCCAGGATGCCCATGTTGCCAGGCGGCGTGTGGGGGGCTTGTTCCTTTAAGTCGGTCTTACCAAGCAAACCCACACGGGATGACCCGCGCGGGACGCGAGTGGCGGCGACGCGGGTCATGATTGATGGTAAACGAAAAGGATTTTTTTTTTTTTGAGAGCGTTGAGAAATGAAGACTTGTTTTACCAGGTAACAACAAGAACCCTCCCTCCTGTCGCTCTTTACACGAAACTCACCTCAGCAAGTTCCTCGTGATCTGTTCCTTCGCCGTCGCCAGGGCCTGTGAAAGCGTCTGTTCCGCCAGCGGTGTGGCCTGTTCCCCCTCCGCGCCGCGCATGGATACGCGGTTGGCGATGACGTTGGCGTCGGTTTCTAAGATCACGCCGCCGTCGATGAGCTCGTCGATCGCGAGTAACACCAAATCCAGGTTCTCCAGTGCGGTTCTTTTTTCCATGACACCTCTCAGGAGTAAGCTCACGGCGTCGAAGAAACCGGTAAGTACCGTGGCCAAAATGATTTCGTTCTCGTGCTCCGCGCCGCACACGTAGAAATGCAAATCCGAGGCGAACTTGTACACCAAAACGTGATGGTCGAGCAACGTGATCTCGGCGTCGCCCCGCGCGTTGTTCCGCGAGGTTTTCGCGAACACGTTCCGCTCGTGCGCCATCTGCTGTGCAACAGTCGTCATGTCCTCGTCGTAGTACTTCACCGCAACGCGCTTGCCTTCCGCGTCCAACACGAGGACGGACAGGATGTGGGGAATCTCGCTCATGGTGAAGACGTGAACTTGGGGCGAAGAGTTCGTTTTCGACTCTGTGATGCACGAGGCTGACGGATGAGACGTAAGAGAGGTGTGTGTGTTGTTCCCAAAGCGGTGAGAAAACCCGGTCCGGAGGGAACGGCGGACGCGAGGGTCGCGCGTGGGACTTTTGGAACATGGGATGGGCACGCGGCCAGAAGTTGCGAGGAAGCGATCCGACGATGTTTACACGCGGCCCGATTTTGCCTGCCGATGACCGAAGAATTTTTCTGTCGATTTTTTTCGCCTTACTCAGACGATTCAACCCATCGCCGTCAAGGACGTTGCGCTAGGATGAATAACACTGGGAAGAAGCAACTACTCGAAATACGTCACGTCAGGGTCCCCAATCTTTGAATGTTTAAAGGCGGTCCCGGATGGAACGCCGCGTTGGTCCGCTCGACGTTCGAAAGAGAAAACAAATCCAACGCCGTCACGAGGAAACCTGCCGCTTTACACCAAACACTCGCATTAAAACCGCCGTAAACAGCACACCTTCCCGCTCATTGACATTTCTTCGCCGACGCCGCCGCTTTCTTCTCCGCTTTCTTCGCCGCGATTTTCGCCGCCGTCTTCGCCGCGAACTTCGCCGCCAGCTTCTGCGCCTTCGCGAGTTCCTTCGGCGTCGCGACCGTCCCCGTCGCGCGTGGTGCTTTTACGTCACCCACGATTGTTTCTTCAAGTAACGAGTCCCACCCCATTCGCGGGGACTTCGGCAGCGACGCCACGATGTTGCTCGCCACGTCTCGCGGCGACTTCGGGGGCGTTTTCATTGGCGAGTTGGGGATTGATTTTGATTTTTGCAAATCGCCCCGCGGCGTCATCGGCGGCGACTTTTTCTCCGCGACGGCGCTTCCCACCTCCCGCGGCGAATTCTCTCGGGGGGTTTTCATTGGCGAGCTCGGGATCGATTTCACGATGTTCGCACCTAATTCCTTCGCGGCGAAGGAGACCTGGTCGAACAACAGTCGCGGCGAGGGAAGGGGCGATGCGTGTGGGGGAACCGGCGTCGCGCCGCGAGGCGACGGTTGCGGCATCTTGCGCGGCGATTGTCGCGGCGTGGTCCCGGCGCTTCGCGGCGTGGAAGGCGTACTCCTTTTGGTCGCCTGCTTCGCCTCCTTGGTTTCCTTCGCAGCTTGTGCCTTTTGAGCGTTAACCCAAGCCACGTGGTCAGCCGCCTTTTTCTTCTCCAAAAGTTTCTTCTCCCGCTCCTCGCGTTCCCGCAAACGGAGTTTCTCAACCCGAATCTGTTTCTCCTTCTCCGCGATTTCAAACCGCACCTTTGCTTTCCGCGCCGCCGCTTCCGTTCGGTTCTTCTCCTCAAGCTCCTTCATCTCCTTCTGCTTCTTGTCACCCAAAGCTTTGGCGGTTGTTTTATCAATCTCAAGCTGCTTTGAGATTTTCGAATCCTTCAGCGGTGACTTGCCGCCGCCCGCCGCGGCTCGAGCGCGTTCCTTTTCCCGTCGCCGTTCCCGCTCCGCTTCCTTCGCGTCCTCTTTCGCTCTCGCAGCCTCCCTTTCCTTCCTCGCCGCCAAGCGCTCCTTCGCCTTTCTCGAAACGTCTTCCCTGGCTTTCTCCGCGGCGTACAGCCCAGCAACCGTCGCCGCCCCCGCGACCGCCTGTATCGCGGTGGCCGCGGCGGCGGCGGCGGCGGCGGCGCCGCCCCGGTCCGCGTACGTGGGCGCCGCACCTACGTCACTACTCCGTTCCACGCGCACCGATCGCGGCGTTTGTTTGACCGCCATGAAAAGCAATGGCGTTCCGGTGATAACGGTTGCCGTGGGTAACCACCCCAGCGGGTTCACGCCGAGGTCCGCCACCGTGACTGTGGTTTTAGCGACGCGCCCGCCCCTTCCCGTGATTCGGCCCTGGGGCTTTAAAACCCTAGGGGCGGCGCGACTATTTAGCGATGGGGATTGCCTAAAGCTTTCAGTGCCAATGTTACCTCCGCTCGTCCCTGAGGCGTCGAGTACGTTTATCGACGAGGTTCCGCGAACGTTCGAGGTCGCGGAGGTACCGCCGCTCGTTTCGATCGCGTTCACCCGTGTGGTTGACATTGTGGACCGCAGATTGACGCGTACGTCCGCCCTTGATGACGAAGACGAGCTCCCTGCACCGAAAGTAGTATCCGCGGGCGACACGCGCTTGCCCAGCGTGGACCGCGCGGATGCGAAATACTTGTCCCCGCCGGCGTTTGATGAAGGAAAGTTCATCCGCGGTTGCCCATTGGAAACGGAACTCAACAACGACGAACGCGTTCCAGCAGAAACACCACCCGATGGAAAGTTCGTGCGTGCGGTGGGTACCCGGCCGGACGTGAGATTAGCGGACCCGCCGATTGGGGACGGTTTGACGCTTCCGCCGCTGACGTAGTTGTACGGCCAGCTCCCCGACCGGATCGTTTCCGGGGATGGGGTGTACGTCCCGAAATCGCGCGGCAGATTCGGGGACGACTTGCCAGCGGCTCGCCCTGCAGCGTTGGGGATTTTAGGCCAGTCCTCCAGCCCGACGTTCGGTTCTCCGGGTGTGACACCGTTCGCGCCGCCGCCCGGCTGGTTCGTAGCCCCTCTCGACACAGACCCGCCCCGGGACGACGACCCGGACGCTCTGGAGCTCGAGAACGAGGTTTGCGTGAACCGTCGTGCGGCACCGCTGGAAAACGAGTTGTCGTTCCCGTTCCCGGAAACGCCTCCCTTGCCATTACCGGAAGTAGAAGCGCGTCGCGGCGGCGTCTTGTCGCCACTGCCGCGACCGAAGTGGAAACCACCGCCGGGCCCGAATGACGGCGGGGGGGGAAGGGGAACGCCGGCCATCGGGGACACGCGGAATGAACTTGAAAACGAATGTGCGTGCGAAAACTGCTGGCGGGGACCAGTCAGCAGCCGGTTTGGCAGACCTCGACCCGACCGACGAGTGGTACCGCGCCAACGGCTTGATTTAGCTCCGCCGCAGCGCTTACTGTACGCTCCGCTTTGTTGCACCCTTTCCGAGACCACGGCCCGGCCACTTGTCGGCGGCGCACCGCCCGCGGTCCGTATACCATGGAGGAGTGTTGCGTGATCTGCGCCGAGCCCCTAACGCACGTGGCGTATGGCCCGTGCGGGCACCGAGACGCGTGCGTGGAGTGCGTGGCGCGGTTGCGTTTCGTGATGGACGACGCGCGGTGCGTGATTTGCCAACAGCAGTGTCCATCCGTGTTCGCCACGCGCGCGATGGGCGATTACACCGAGACCATCGGCGCGTCCGCGTTTTCCGAGTTACCCAAACGCGCGCTGCGAAAAGAGCTGCACCACGACAAGCAGCTGAACATGTTCTTCGACGACCAAGTGGTGTGTCGTAAAGTCGAGAGCTTACGAGGGTTACAGTGCTCCGTGTGTCCGACCGACGGTGCCCACCAAAATTTCACCACACTGAAACAGCTGAAACAACACCTTCGCGAGCGCCACGAGCGAACGTTCTGCGACGTGTGCCTTGAAGGCCGCAAGGTTTTCGTGACGCAGCAGCTGGTGTACACCCGCGCACAGCTGGATTCGCACAAGTTCGGCAAGTGCGACGCAATCGACGAACCGTTGGGCGGTTTCAAAGGCCACCCGTCTTGTAGGTTTTGCAAAGGGAAATGCTTCTACGACGAAAGCGTTATTTACGCGCACATGCAGAGCGCGCACGAAACGTGTCACTTGTGCCGGCGAGCCTCGCCCGATACGTATACCTACTACAAAGACTACAACGAACTAGAAGGACACTACAACAAAACGCACTTTCCTTGTCTCCACCCTGAGTGTTTACAGAAAAAATTCGTGGTCTTCCACTCGCCGCAGGAACTTAAAAACCACGAGGGGGTGGAGCACGGCCGGCAAATGAGTAAGACGGAGAGAAAAGAAGCGCTGAGGCTTCACGTGGATTTCAACGTCGGGTTTACGAGCGACGGGTCCGGGGGGTTCGGGTTTGGTGGATCAGCAGGTGGTGCGCAAGGTAGAGGAGGGTATCATACAGGAGGACATGCTGGAAATGACTCCGATGCCGCGCGCCGGCAAGACGAGCGCGCGGCCGGCGGCGCGACCGCCACGGAGCGAGCGCAGTTGGAAGCCGTCCTCCGCGCGTCAAGGGAGGATGAATCATATAACGCACAGCCCGCTCCTCCTTCCATGGAGGAGTTTCCTGATTTGGGTGGCGGGGGTGGATCCCGGGCAGGCGGGCTACAAGTGGGGGGGTGGGCGGGACGCAGTGGGAATGTCGCGTCGTCGCGCATGGGAAGACAAGCGTCGTTGAGCGGGTACTCGAGCGGTCCCGCGATTCGAAACGCGGAAGAGTTCCCGTCGCTAGGTGGAAGCCGGGCGGCGGCGAGTGTTCCGTCGCGGAACCGGCAACCCGCGCCAATGCCGGAAGGGCTTCCCATAAGAGCATCGGAGCACTTACGCCAGAAGTTCGCGAGCATGGCGAACGGCGCGTCCGCGGAAGGCGGCGGCGGCTCGACAAATCGCGCCCCGATTGTTCCTCCCGCGACGGACGCGTCCAACTTCCCGGTACTCGGCGGAAACCTCGCGGGGGCACCCGGGGGTAACTCAATAGGGTTCCCCAAAAGAACCAAAGCGAGTCAAATCTTTTTGAAACGAGAAAAAAATGCCAGGAGGTTGGTGCCTTCCAGCGGCGATACCAATACTAACGACGCGCGCGAAGAAGAAGACGCTTTCGTTCCGGTCGTCGACACCAAGCGCGGCGGCCGGTGGAACTCGGGCGCTCTCGGTATTGGAGTTCCTGACCGTGACGGGAACATGCCAACCAACACGAATGGGAAAGGCCCTTCAAAGAAAGCTGTGCAGCAAGCCCAGGAGCAGGCTGACGCTTTCGCAATAAACGCCGCTGACCGAGCCGCGCGGAACGACCGGTTGGTTTCGTCCGTGCGAACCGCTCTGGACAAACACGGCGCGAGCTTCGAGGTTTTCGTTAATTTATCGACGCAGTTCAAGGATGGCCGGATTACCGGTATTGGTTATTTAACAAAAGTTACCGCGATGGGGGTTCGGTCAGGTGAAATCAAAGAACTCGCGAGCTTGATGCCCGATTTCGGTAAAAAACAAGAGCTGTTCAAAGCGATCGTAGTGAGCGAGCGGGTGCGAAGGAAAGACGAAGGCGTCGGGAGTTCAATCGATGCCGCGGCGGCTTTGCTGTTTGGAAACGCGCGAACCGGTAATAACTCGAGTACTACCGGAAGTACGGACGGAAACGGAAACAGGAATGACACCAACAACAACTCTGTCTGGAACTGCGTCTCGTGCACGTTTCGTAACGAAGCGTCGAAGGTTCGGTGCGACGTTTGCGATTTCCCTGCCATGGGGGGGGGGGTACGTACGTCGACCGGCGAGGAACTCGGAGTGGGGGGCAAAAAACAAGGCAAAAAAGGCAAGGGCGTGAAGATCAGTTTAACGGCGGTCGGCGGCGTCGGCGTGAACTTTCTGGACAAATTCATTGGCGGCAAGGAGAAATCCGCGTGGGGGGGGTAGGGGGGTTTTAGGTCGGTAGGAGGAGTCTTTATTCATTCGTGATATCTTTGTTCAGTCGTGATATATCTTGTTTGCGCTCGGAAGCTTTTGGATGCTTCATCATTTCTCATCGGTTCCCTTCGGCTGAAAAATAAAAACGCCCGAAAATCTCGTGACCAAAAAAACTTCCTTCCCCTTCCCTAAAAACCAAAAACCAAAACCACGGCGCGGCACATTCGAGTCACGCGTCGTCTTGACTCGAGCTGACCGTCGTTACTCACCGCGGCGGTACCCGAGACATAGTTCCCGCAAACCGCGTTCCTTTGTTCCGCGTGGTCCGAGGATCAAATCCCGAGCGAACCCGACCCGCGCCGGTTCCGGAACATCTCGACATCTCATTTCTTTTTCCTGGTTCCGTCTCGGAGAAAAGATTAGGCATCCATCATGAGCAACCCCGACAGCGTGATCCTGGAGGAGGAGATGGACGAGAACTACGAACCGAGTCATGAGGGTACGTCAATCGGTGCTTGTGCTTGTTTTTTCGGACAGGTCAAACCACGAATCCAACGAGGTGTCCGTCGTCGTCTAAACGTCGGGCTTCGTCCCCGCATTCGGGACTTCCTCCGTCGTGTCGAAAAGGGCATTTCGTGATTCCCCCTCCCATCGCGTCTTCAATCCACAGCACGTCGACCGCCTTCCCGAACGGTGCACCGTTCGATTTCGCCGCACAAAACGCGTTTCCGTTGTACGGACGGACATCTTCCAGGGCACACCGCACGTGCGGAACCTACGGCCCCAACTCACATCTCATCTCATGATTACCTGGTCCACAGAAATGGTGGACTACGCGAAGTGGCTCGGGATGGACTTAGCCACGGAGTCTGATTTGCTGTGGATCGCCCGTGAGGGGTTGAAAACCCCCCTTCCCGAGCACTGGAAACCATGCAAAACCCCTGGGACCGGGGATATTTACTACTTCAACTTCCAAACCGGGGACAGCGTGTGGGAACACCCTTGCGACGAACACTACAAAAGTCTGTACGCCGCGGAAAAGGCGAAGCTTTTGAAAAAAAAAGAAAACGCCGCGAACAAAGCGTTCGGGCCGGCGGCGGGTAAGGCGCCGTCGCCAGGGAAAGCTTTGGGTAACACTGGGATATCTGGTTTTAACAGCGGTAACCCCAAACCAAAGGCAGGAGGGTTACCGGGAGTGTCGTCATCATCACATTTAGGCCTAGGCCCCGGTCTGGGAAAAGGGCTCGATAAACCCGCGTTGGTGCCACTTGGGAAAGTTTCTGGAGTTGGCGGTTTGACAAAAAACAAAAACGCAGCGACTCCAATTGCGCTGCAGCGCCCGGGCACCGCGGTGGGCTTGCGGCCGGGGACTTCTTCGGGAGCGCAAGTCGACTCGTCGTCATTGACGCGACCTGGGTTGTCGATGGGTGTTACCCCGGGTGCGCGGGCGAGTGTTACGCCAAGCTCGGGTATGAGCAAACAGTCGGTCGCGAGCCCGATGAAAGTGGACGACGACTTCGACGACAGCGACGAGTTTGACTACGACGGAACCGCGGGGTATGTTTCGAACATCATCAACAACAAGACGAAGGCGGGCGCGACCGAAAGTGGTCACAAAAACAATTCGAGAGCTCCTTCTGGTGCGGAGACCTGGAGGGTTGAAGAGACACTAGCGGATGAGCAACAGCGCAAGCAATTCAAGGCCGAGATGGAAAATGAACGAGAACAATTCGAAAGAAACCTAACGCTGGAGAGCGATCAGCGAAAGCTCGAAGCGGAGCGACGCGTTCGTCAAGCGGAACGCGAAACCGAGGAACGAATCCTGGAGATGAAGCGGGAACAACAGCGGCGCGGCGATGCGTTACGCGCGAGTGAGATTGCGAGTTTGGCGAGGGAAGAGGCGGAGGCAACGATCGCGCGAGCGGAGCGGCTATCACGGCTGGCCGCAACGCTTCAGCAGGAGGAGAAGGAAATCACGGAGAAGTTCGTGGCGGAGATCAGGGCTAAGGCGGTGAAGAAAACCGCGAGCGAGGTTTCAATCGTCGCTTCTGCGACCGCGGCAAAAGCGGAGTCGGACGCGAAAGCGGAGTCGGACGCGAAAGCGGAGTCGGACGCGAAAGCATCCACTGAGGCTCGGTCCCGAAAAGCGGCGGAAGCGGAACAGGCTGCGAAACAAAAAGTCGCTGAGCGCGAAGCGGAGGTGAAAAAAGCAGAAACGGCGATGAAAAAAACGCGACGGGAACCGGAGGCGAAGAAAGTGAACGCCGCGAACGCCGCGCCCGTCGTGGAACTGAACGCGGCGGAGACTAAAAAATCGACGCTGCCAAAATCGCACGAAACCGATTCCTTCGACGACGGAGTGATGGATGGTACCGAGACCCATGACGAGTCATTCAGTGGCTTCGAAAGCGTGCTGGACGTCGACGAACAAGGCGCCCTGTCAAATCCCACCAACTTTGTTTCCGACGCCTTTTTATTGCAAAGCGTCGCGCTATTTCTTCGCGAGCAAAAACAGATCGTTCGCAAACGACGCGACTCGGTGGAAAAAGCGCGGAGGGAGTGGCGGGTTTCCAAGAAAGCAGCTGAGCAAAACGACGAGAAAGAAAATGACGACGGCCGGACAACCGCTTTGTGCGCCGTCCGCGCTGCGCTGGACGCGCAGACGAAACACTACAACAACGACGCGCGTAACCTGCGCGCTTTGAAAGCGGCGGCGGCGTCGTGCCGCGACGGCGCGTCGTTAGCCACGGCGTTTTCCTCGACGGTCATAACAAGCACACCTGGTAGTTTGACCAGTGCGTATTCATCCATTCCAAGCGCGCCTGGCGTTGATAACGAGGGCAACCCGGCACTGCACCACCCGTCCCGGTTCCGCCGCGTTGACGGGAGCCGGTGTGAACAGTTCGGGGACGACCCGCTGCGGGTGTTGAGAAACTCCCTGTTTACCGTACGGCGCGCGGAGCAAACCAGGGCGGATGCGTCCGCGGTGACGATCTCGATGCGCTCGCACAAAGCCTTCAGTGGTGATGTGGGGATGGCGGGGCTGTATGGAGGGTATTCGGGCGGCGTCGGAAGTGTCCAGCCGTCGTCCGAGTTTCTGTCCACCGTGGACCAGTGGAACAAAGTCAAGGACAAGGAGCGCGCGTTGTTCCACGACCACGGGGTTTGGCTGAGCGAGTTCCGGGCGAACATCGAAATGGCGGCGAACAAGACGTTCAAGCGCAACTCAGGAAACGCGCCGACAATGAAGTCGGGGTACTGGAGCCAAACCGCCGCCGCGTTTGTTGCAGCGACGTAGTCTCTTTTGTATTTATTAATGACTTCCTTTTTTGTGAAAATAGTCTGCTTTCCTTTTCCCGCCTTTCGCTTTCCTTCCCCGTTGGTGCTTTGGCAGTTCCCCGCGCGCCCACACGTGTCGAGCCTTGACACGCGCGTCGCCACGCATCCGCGAGATCGCCACGATGTCGAACCGTATTCGTGAATCGCGGGCGTGCGGCGCGAGTCGTAATGGTTTGCCGACCGCCGGTACTCGCCGGCCTTCAAAAAGTACCAGGTATTTCAAATATCCAACGGCTAGAAACGGTGGGCGAATCCACTGCTGCCCAAAAGCCACGACTTCGTAACGCTTTTCTCGGAAGCCACAACACACACGCGCACGCTCCCCTCTGCATGTCTTCCGACGCGACGACCGCGCGCGCAACAT
>Ga0302114_10001777_pt1 | contig 14059 bp, 21 predicted proteins | sample AG5_Surface_MG_FD_203107 | JGI IMG/M metagenome (GOLD analysis project Ga0302114, IMG submission 203107) | Marine microbial communities from Western Arctic Ocean, Canada - AG5_Surface | ecosystem: Environmental > Aquatic > Marine > Oceanic | place: Canada: Western Arctic Ocean | collected...
ACCACCCCCCCACCCCACCCCACCCCACCCCACCCCACCCCACCACTCAATACCACCCAAACTCAATAATTCTTTACTTTGACCCAATCAGACTCAGGAAAATGTTGAATCCAATTTGCACCGTGTTGATGTACAGCAACCTGTGCTTGGTGGGCACGAACCTGAAGTTGATCGTGTGCACCAACGGCCAAACCTTCCACGATCCCTTGACCGCCGTGAACAAGTCAGCCGAAATCTTGGCAGAAATGGCAGCTAGAGAGTCGCCAGTGACGAGTCCAAGGTAGGCAAAGAACACCGTCATGAAGATCGGACACCAGATAAGCTGGTCGAAGAGAACCTTTGTAATGGAGGAAGGTGGGGGATTGGGTTAGGGAATGGGTGTAAATGAAAATTGTAGTAAAAACAAAAACTCTCACCTTCTTGGCTACTGCAACAGGACCGGTACCCACAATCTGCTTGTCGAGCCAGTTGTAGAAGTAGTGGCCAGAAGGACCGTGGTAAAGAAATCCGAAAGCAGAAAGCCTAGCAAACCGCTTGAAGTTAAAAACTCCTCCACCCCCAATGAACGTCTGAGCGAGGTAGTCGCCCAGAGCCCAGCCAATCAAGGAGGTCATGGCCTTCGTTGCGAGGGGGTTGGACTCGAGCTTCTCGTTGTACGCAGCCCAGCCAGGCACAGCTCCACCACGTGTGGCTAGCTGGCGGGGGCTGGTAGTAGCAAACATAGGAGCAGTGGCGGGTTTGCTCTTCGAGGTGGGAAAGAGGGAGGAGGAGGAGGACGTGGTCCTCTGAGCTGGTGACACCGCAAACGCAGTTGTAGTGGTCAACACCGTCAGTAGACAGATAAGCTTCTGCGAAACGGCCGGTTTGAGGGAAGGGTGAGCATTTTTTACGAGCTTACAGCATTCACGGTGCTGGACCAGATGTGCGAATGAGCACGGGCGGTCCTTACCATGTCTTAAAAAATATCTTTTGTGAAGTTTGAACCAAAATCAAAAATCAAATTTTTTTTTCTACAATTAACTTGTCTGGCAAAAATATGACTTCCATCACCATCCCAGAGCACTATGGCATGGTCGTGTTGGCTTGTGCAATAGCACCATGGATGCTATCTGGTGCTATGGGGGGAAAGGTGATGAAAGCAAGGAAAACCCACGATATCCCTTACCCCAACCTTTATGGTTCACCAGGGTTCCACAAGGCAGCTGACGCATTCAATAAAGTGCAACGTGGGCACCAAAACATGCTTGAGATGACTTCTTTTTATGTCCCTGCGTCTCTGGTTGCTGGTCTCGCCCACCCTTTGGCTGTTGCTGCTGGAGGTTTGTGCTTTTGCATAGGCTCCCATCAGTACCAGGCCGGTTACACCAAGGATGTAGCCCAGAGAAATAAAGGATTGGGTTTTCTGAAGTATGTTGGTATCTTGACATCCTTGGTTGTGTCGATCAAAGTGTCCATTTCGATGATCTAAGAAAATTTGTTAAAAACATCCACCCTTTTTCCTTCTTTATCACCATCCCCTCTCTCTCCCCGTCCTATATCTTATTATCTCATTATTTTTTTATTTTTTATGTGCAAATGTCAATAACTGCCTCGATGAGATCGCTGCCCCTCTTGACGACTGCCACCTCCATGCTGCTTGCATACGGAACGGGGGCGTCGTCCATGCACAGCCTCTTGACAGGTGCATCGAGCTCGTCGAACATTTCCTCGCTGATGACAGCGCTAATTGTTGCTCCGACCCCTCCGCTCTTGGTGCTCTCGTCCAGAATGACCAATTTGTGTGTCTTGCTCAGACTAGCTCTGATGGTATCCAAGTCCAGGGGCTTCAGTGCTCTGAGCTCGATCAAATCGATGTCCATGCCTTCCTCGACGATGCTGTATGATTCACGAGCAAAAAACACCAAACAATCGAGTAAGTGGATGTGGGTGTTGAAGTTGAAGTTGAAGTTGAAGTTTTTGAGGTGCTGGAATTAATTAGAATTGTGTCGGGGGAGACCCCCGATACCCCCCTTCTCCGATTTGCGCTCGGCTGCTTTTTGCTTTCCGCTGCGCTCGGCTGATGGATGCAGCGTCGCTCGCTCGCGGCATTGCGCTCACCTGTCGATGCTCAGCTGAGCCTCCTTCACGCCGTGCAAGTACGTCAAGACCGTGACCGCTGTTCCTCCTCTGACGCTAGCCTCGCTCGCCTCATGCAATATGCTAGCCTTGTTCAATGGCAGACAAACGTCCAAATCAACGGAGCCCTTCGACTGCGCCGAGTTGGAAGAAGGTGCCAAACGAATTGGGTGGAATAATGTTAGTTTAGTAGTGGATGTTGCCATTATGTCTGTAGCTAGCCATTTCGCCGCTCGCTCACCTCCTTCATCATCTTCACCGGAGCGAACAAAAAGCAAGGGCCGTTGTCCCTAATCATGCTCTTGGTGATCCCGTAGGCTGCCGCCGGGCTGGCTGCCGTGCAGATCTTCAACCCCGGGATGCCCATCACGTAGGCGTGGAACGGCTGGGAGTGCTCCGCGCCCAAAGATTGGTTCGGGGCGGTGCCCCCTGCCCCAATTATGGTCATGGGCATGTCGAACTGTCCGCCCGTCGTGGCGAACGTGTTCCCGGCGGAGCTTAGCTGCATAATAATGTTAGTTAGTGTTGATAGTAATCAACTGCAGCCGTCTTTGGCTCACCTCCGCCATGCCGTAGATTCCAAAGTTGGTGTTCATGAGCTCGACAATTGGCCTGTAGCCGTTCATGCCCTCTCCGAGCGCCTTCCCGATGAAGTGGCCCTCGTCAATGATTTCGTCGGCCGCCCTGAGCTTTCCGTAGGTTTGTTGAGTGAGCTTGGGGATGTCGTAGCTGCTCCCAGCCTGAAGATCCTCAGCGTGAATCGTGGTTGTCGGATCGCGCAGCATCTGCGCCGAGCGAAGAAGGTGCGAGGCGCATAGTCAACGAAGCACGAGAGCAAGAGTGAGTTAGGAGCGGATCACTCGCTTCACAATCTTCTATCACAAGGCTCGCTCGCTTCGCTCGCTCACCTCCTCGTGGACGGCCAAATTAATGGCGTCTCCAATCGTAATCTCCCCCGCCTTGCTCTTGCCCCGCAGCTTCTCAATGTGCTCCAACACCACGTCCATTTTCTCGCTTGAGATGGTTCTCTTGTTGACGGCCTCCGCAAACGCAGGCGCAACCTTCAAGTTGTAATCCGTGTCGGGAGCATCCGGGTACTCTAGCTCCTTCGCTAGCGAAACGGGAGGCTGCTCGCTGGCGTCAGCGAACTAGGTGTGGGTAAAGTGTTAGTGGGCGTAGTGGTCTTCCACAACCCTCCCCACTCCACTCACCTTGACCGCCTCCTTGACCTTGTCCACGATGCTCTTCTTGTGCGAGTCAAGCTCCTCCTGGGTGATCTTGTTTTCGACCAGGACCATTTTCTCGAAGATTTTGATTGGGTCCTGCTCCGCCCTCGCCCACTTCTTCTCGTCCTTGCGTCCCCGCTCGTGCTCCGGATCGGCCGGAGAGTGGCCGTTGAAGCGGTACGTGTGCACCTGCAAAATTGCAGCGCCGTTCTTCCGCACGTAGTCGATCGCTGCGCTTCCGGCCTTCACCACGTCCACCACGTTGCTCCCATCACACAAAATCCCCGGGATTCCGTAGTGCTCCCCCGCCTTGTAAATGTCACTGTTCGCCGCAATATCCGGGGTGAACGTGTTTATCGCCCTCCCGTTGTCAATGACAATTACGAGAAGCGGAAGGTTGTCCTTGCTGGCGGCATTCAGTATTTCTGCCATTCTGTGAATTTTGGTAGGTGGTGTGGTGTGGTGTGGTGTGGTGTGGGGTAAATGGTGTGGGGTAAATGGGGTGGGGTAAATGGGGTGGGGTAAATGGGGTGGGGTGGGTGTTGTGAGCAGTTGTAGCAGTTGTAGCAGTTGTAGCAGTTGTACATAAATTCTGGCAGTCGTTTTTCGTGCTCACCTCCCGTTCTGACTTCCACCCTCACCAATGAACACAACGCTGATACGATCGTCACCTTCCGGAGGCGCAATGTCCTCCTTCTCCTTCTTCGCATTGTCGCTCATCCCCATGCCACGATCAATCAATATCGACTTGGCAGCACCAGCCGCGTAGGGCAATTGCTCGCTCACCAGCGCCCAGCCACCTTGGAAGTACGTATCCTTGTCGAAGATATGCATCGATCCGCCAGCGCCCTGAAATTGCAGGAGGAGGGGAGGTAGGTGGGGTGGAACACATTAACACGAAATTGAGAACATACATTTTACAATAGGTTTACTCACCTTGCACGTTCCAGTCTCCTTCATCATCAACTCCGCCATGATGGCACCAGGCGCAACACCAGAAGCCAGTGCGTGCGTGTGCTCCCTGTAGTAACTGTACTTCTTGTCGGTAGGCCGAATCGAAGAAGCCACCAGAGCCGGAATGCTCTCCTGACCGTTGTCAAGATGCATGAAACCCCGGATCTTCCCCTTCATATATTCTTGATTGCAGGAATTCTCGAAAGACCTAGCGAGGATCATGTCATCGTAGATCTTCAACAAGGCAGGTTTGTCGTTGTCGAGCAATTCATATTTGGAAATCTGAGAATCGGTAAGAGAGAAAGAGTTTTTCAACTCTTTCTTTATCGACGACCAGGGGAGCGTGATGTGGGTACGCTCAACAGAAGCGGGGGGTGGGGTTGTTGCGTGGAGCCGGGTGGAGGCGAAGGCTGACAATTTAGATCCAAAAGCATCTGAGGTTTTGCACAATAGTGCAAGAAATAGCAGTGATCCCAAAATTCGCATCAGCCTGTGGCGTGTGTGTGTATGTGTGTGTTGTTGTTGTTTGCCCTGTGGGTTTTGCGGTGTTTGGGATGATGATATGATTTTTAAGAAAGTTTAAATTTGACCTGGGACACCTGAAGTGCTGAACACGTGCTTGAACTTGCCCAAACGATGTTTAGGAGTCTCTCATTGACGACATCGGCCTTGTGGCTCTCAAATGATTTTAGTGAATCACCCACGTCTTCACCTGGACAATGTCACACCAAACCCACCCTTCTCTCTGCTTCAGCTGCTTCCAATTCAAAAAACCACTTCTGTATCAAATGTGTCGATGGTACAAGAGTAGTTCCGTATAACGTTCCTTGCCGGAAGGATCAACTTCTACGGCTGAAGAAGGAGAAGTTCGACGTTCTCGTTATTGGTGGAGGGGCGAGCGGCTCAGGGATTGCTCTTGATGCCTCGATGAGAGGATTGTCGGTGGCCATGGTCGAGAGGGAAGACTTCTGCTCCGGAACTTCCTCGCGCTCGACAAAGCTGATCCACGGAGGGATTCGCTACCTCGAGAATGCGTTCAAGAACCTCGATCCCAAGGAGTACGATCTGGTCAAGGAAGCTTTGCGTGAGCGAAAGCACATGCTGGAAGCCGCTCCCTACATGAACAAACCCTTCCCCATTATGATTCCAATGTTCTGGAAGAACTGGTATGATATTTTTCTTCTTCCTTACTACTACGTTGGAGCGAAGTGCTACGATTTTGTGGCTGGAAGTGGCAAGGCGGTTCCAGGTTCCAGCTTCATGTCTGCAGACGAGGCAAAATTTCAGTTTCCAATGCTTGACGACAATAACTTGTTGGGTGCAATTATTTACTACGATGGACAAATGAATGATTCTCGGATGGGGCTTCACTTAGCTTTAACAGCAACTCAAGCGGGCGCTGCGATTTGTAGTTGCGTTAAAGTTCAATCGTTAATTCACGACAAGAAAACAAAGAAAATTGTCGGCGCGAAAGTCAAGGATACGGAGGAGAGCAAAACTTTCCAAATCGATGCTCGCGTTGTTATCAATGCAACCGGACCCTTTAGTGATGCAATTCGGAAGATGGACGACCCGAGCGTAAAGAACATCATCAAAGGTGCCGCGGGCGTCCACATCGTTTTGCCAGACCATTATTCGCCTTCGAAGATGGGGTTAATCATTCCTTCCACGTCCGACGGGCGAGTCCTCTTCTTCTTGCCCTGGGAGAACGGCACGATTGCGGGAACTACGGATTCGAGTCCAGAGTTAACGATGCAGCCACGCGCCACCTCTGAGGACATTGGTTTCATCTTGGAAGAAGGTGAGTCTCACTCAGTCTTCGCTTGCCTTGATGAATACGAGAATACTCGCGCTGGATCTCGCGAAATGGTTGCAGACATTATGGCTACATTCACTAGTTCTACCAAACCTAACATTATTCCACACACTTAATTCAGCCAACAAATACTTGAAAGTTGATAAGAGCGTGTCGCTGCTGGACGTGAGGTCAGCGTGGAGCGGCATCCGCCCATTGGTGTACGACGTTTCCGGTTCTGGTAAAAATAACAATGGCGATGGCACTGACGATGACAACGATACGAAGAGCATTAGTAGGACTCACGTCATCGAGGTTTCGAAGAACGGACTGGTAACAATTGCGGGAGGAAAGTGGACAACATATCGGCGGATGGCCCAGGACGTCGTGGACAAGATCATAGATTTCCCTGACATCAAAAGGCGAGTAAAACGGAGACTTTGCCAAACCGAGGGGCGTGGGATCATCGGGGCAGACCGAGCAGGAGTGATCAGCGGGGGGAAATTCGACAGAGTAGTGGTCACGCTCAGGGAGGATTATGGTCTGAGCAGGGACGTTGCAGAGCACCTAGTAAGCAACTATGGCACAAGAGCGTTGCAGATTGGCGAAATGGTGTATCCGAAGAGCTCCTTCTTCGAGCCCAAGGTGTACCACAGGAATTTTGGAGCTCGGAAACTCAGCAAAAAGTTCCCCTTTCTAGAGGCGGAAGTTGTCTTTGCTGTTAGACAAGAATACGCGCTCTCCGCCGTTGACGTGTTGGCGAGGCGGACGCGCCTCCTATATTTAGACGCCGATGCAGCGCAAGACTGCGTCCAACGTGTCGTAGATTTAATGGGAGTTGAGCTTGGCTGGAGCTGGCGAAGGAAAGCAAACGAAATTGCTGCTGCGGAAAAATTCATTTCAACTTTTCGTGCCACATGCGAGCCCGAGTGATAAAAAATAAATTTGTTTAAAAACGGAAATGCAGCCTAATTTATTGCCAAGTGCCTCATGATTTTGTCAAGCTTGTCCTCGATGCTAGTGAGTCGCTGCTCCACCGACCCTGACCCTGATGATCCGGATGACCCTGATGTTCCTGATAACCCTGTTGACCTCCCCCCCCCCACTCCACCTGGCCTCGGCCCTCCACCCAACCCACCACTTGGTTTTGGTGGCGAATAGCTGCTGCCCCCCGAGCTGCCCGAGCTGCCCATACTCGGCGGGGGCTTAACCACACCTTGTGACGCCTTCCTCTCGGCAGCCTCCTTATTCTTCCTTATAATATCGGCAAACCCCCCGCCCTTGGCTCCTCCGCCACCACCACCACCTCCCCCGCCACTAAACATCGAACTCAACTGTCCGGCGACCCCCCCGCCTCCCGCGCTGGGTCGAGGTGCCGCAGCAGGTTTAGGAGGGCCACCGCCAGTTTTTGGTGCCCCAGCAACAGCCCCTGCGCCCTTCGCCACGCTCTTGTCAACAGTGGTTGTTTTTTTCAGTTTCACTCCGCCTTGGATTCCTCCAAGAAGCCCGCCCATGTTTGGTTTAGCTCCACCTCCACCTCCACCTCCACCTCCACCTCCACCACCACCAAAGGGATTTGGTCTTCCACCCATCCCTCCCATTGCCGGCTTTGGCGCTGCCATGGGGGCTGGCTTCGGGGCAGCTGCCGGCTTGGGAGGTCTCAGAGGAGCAGCTGCAGCAGCTGGCATAGCAGGTCGATCCCAAGTTGTTTCATCTGTACTCTCGTTGAAATAGTATTCGTCCCCATCTTCAGCCGCAAAGGCTTCCCATCCGGGAGGCAGGGGTCCTGGCATTATTTTATTAAAGAAACTGATAGGGTTAAAATAAATTTTCAGTTGAATGAAATCATATTTCTTGAGGTGTTGAGATCTTCACATCTTCGTATTTAATCCTGACGGTAGGCGACATTTTTTTGCTCATCTGTGTCCACTCTATACTAAACAATAATTCTCTCGTAGAATAGTATGAGTGAACTCGCCACTGAACAAATTCAACGAAGAGCTTCTGCTCGACGAGCCTCTGCTCTTCTGGACGAAGAGCAAGCCTCTCGTGTTGCTGCTGTGGGCCAAGAAGCTATGGAGGAGAAGTTCGAGAGGGACAGCAATGCCCGCCGAGCTTCGGTTTCTGCGGATCTTGAGCAAGCTTCAAGGGTACAAAAGGCAAAGGAAGACGAAGATATGGCATTATTGGAGAGGAAAGTAAATCAACGTCGGGCCTCTTCTTCAATGGATTTGGAGCAGGTTCGCCGAATTGCAGAGAGCGACAATGACGCGAAGGCGTTAGATGAGGAGCGCACCAAGAACGTCGAGGAGGTTTCAGCCCAAGTAGAAGAAGAAGTGAGTGAGCGAGCGAAATTAGCGAGCCACGAGGAAGACGAGTACTAAACTGACCCACTCGGCGCAGCGATCAAGGCGAATGAGCGAGCTTGCCATTGAAGAAGATGCACAACATCAGGAGCGGTTGTCAAACCAGCAAGGTGCGAGCCGGCGAGCGAAGCGACAAAATTAAACCCCAAAAACTGATTCATTTCTTTTCAATCCAATCCCCAATCCAATCCAATTCAATTCACGCAGGCGCTCTCCAGGCGATGGATGACGAGCAGGAGAGGCGAACATTGGAGAAAATAAGCGTACCGAGTGAAGTAAAGGAAAAGGTCGCGAATGTTTTTGAGGAGCTTCAAGACGAGGTTGACGAAAACGACCAGGGGTGTGAGGTCGATGTTGCGTTGTCCAAGAGCTTCAGCACGTCACTGAAAATAAGCGAGAATGCCTCTGCTGATGTCCAGGAGTTGATGGAAAAAGATACCGGGGATGAGTCGCTGAGGAAATACAAATTGAGCTTGTTGGGCAACGTTGCAGATGTTGGCGACGTCAACGACAAGCGAAAGCTGGTTGTTTCCGAATTCCGGGTTTCGACCGAGAACAAAACCGTGGACGATCAGGTCTTCAACCTAGATACAGATGAGGGCGTTGCAACGATGAAAGAAAAGGGAATTGAGTTGAAGGAGGGTGCCGGTTTTAAGTTCATTCTCAAGTTCCGCGTCAACCATGAGATACTGACGGGAATGAAGTTCGAGAACAAGCTGCGAAAAGGAATCTTCAGCCAGACTGAAAATATCACCATCGGTTCGTTCGCCCCGCAGAGCGAGACCTACGAGTTCACTCTTCCCAATGACGGCTTCAACTACGCCCCAAGTGGTATGATGCTGAGGGGCACGTACAAGGCCCGTGACAGATTCGTAGATTCGGATGGGAATTGTCATTTGGATTATGATTACAAGGTCAAGATTATTAAGTGAGTTGGAAAAGGCGGCGTTGTTGCGTTTTCAAAATTTCTTTCTTTTCTGCTATATATGCTATAGCATAGCTCATCTATTAATATCTCTTATCAAAATTGTATTATATATATGTGTGAAAAACTGTCAAAATTCCTCGTTCCCGCCGTTTTCCTCTGTGATTCGTTCGGTGCCACGTGTAATTCCTTTTTATTTCTATTGAGGATGTGCTGTTGTTATTTCATTTCAGTTGTATATTCCGAGCGCTCAGGTATCGGTTTCACGTTGACCATGTTGTTGAAATGGATTGACCGCCGGTGACAAAATTTTCAAAGTAAACCAAACTAGATTTCATTTTATCCTTGCTACCTGCCCCCTCCATACAACCTCATCCTTCTGGCAAGGTTTTCCTCCCTTTTCTTTTTAAGCCGCTTGTTCCTTTCCATTCTCTCTAAATACGACCTCCTCAATTGTTCACTGATCATGTCGCAGTTCACATCGCTCAAGCTCACCATTCTCTCCAACTTAATAATTTCGATCATTCTCCCCACCAACGACGCCGATTCTTTCTCCAACACCGCAACCTCCTCCTCAACGAAAGCGCGATCGCAATCGCGGACAATGCAAACAATCTCCTTGCAGAACTTGTTCGTCACGAACAGAATGTTGTGCACTTTCTTGAGATGTTCGTCATCGCCAAGTTTGTCCAACACTCTAATCACACTGTTTAAATCAATCCTTCTTTCCGGTGAAAGCAGCTTGGCTGCGCAATCTCTGGTACTGACGTTGTTTCTCCCCCCCGACTCCTTGCTCTCAAACCACCTCGAATTCGTCATTGTGATCTTCCAGACATCTTCCAATCTGAGGGGCGGATTGGTGGCCAGGCCGACATTATACCCTGGATCGTCTGCCAGGTCTTTTTTTGTGAGTCCCAACCTCAGGAAGCCCTTGCGGAACTGCTCCCTCTCCAACCCAACTAGAAACTCCGGGTCCAGCAACAGGCTTGCCATCGCCATGACCAGGACCATGACGAAATCAGCAGAAGCAGCAGAAGGAACCAATGCACGCAAATCGTTGAAGCTCGAGTTGTTCAACCCGTTTTCTTTGCACACTTGCTTGAAATTGTGTGTGTTTTCGACGAGCTGGACCGTTTTTATTTTTTGCTCCATCACGCTCGTAATCCTCGCAATTTCGTTGTTCAAAGTTTCCACGTCTTCGGGCTGCTGCTCACTCAACTCGCTATCGTAGATCTTCGTGACCTCATTGTACTGGTCAAAAACGTTCAGAAAACTACCCTGCACGCTTACATCTTTCAGAAACCTTTTGCAAGTAGATCGAAGAGAGAGCGCCATTGTGACTCCTCCGAACTGCGACGAGAGAAGCGAGGCCGTGGGTTAGTTTAGTAGGTAGTAGATGTAACCATTACGAATATAGCAATTTCGCGAGATCCATTGCTCGCTCTCACTCACCTCCATTATTCTAAACCTCAAGTTTGGTGTTTGAGCGAAAATTTTTACTACTCCGGTTAGGATGGACCGCCAGCGCAATCGCTGCACGCTGTCTGGCCCGGAGCGAGCTGGTGCTTTCCAACCCCGCACGCTGCGCACTCCTGCTGGCCAGTGTCGGCCGTGGCCTTTCCCGAGAGGCACTGGGTTGACAATTGTTTGTTTTTGTTTATGGTGGTTGTTGGTGTTGTGGTTGTTGTTGTTGTTGTTGTGGTGGTGGTGGTGGTGGTGCGACTCGAGTGGAGGGAGGAGCTTCAATTTGTTGTGCGCCTTTGCCCATGTCATTGTCGCCTTGCTCAGCGAGTCGATTATAGAACTCTCGCCATCAACAAGAGCGAGGGATTGCAGCCACTGCAATTTTATTGCTGTTGGTGCTGCTGTGTAGCCGGCTTTTGTGGTTAAGGGTTTTATATAAGGGTCGGTGAGGGAGGTCGTGAGTTTTCGAAGTAATAAAGCATTTTTCAAGTCGTCGTCAGGGTTTTTGGGGTCCATCATGATCTCCAAAATCCCTTCCCCACTTGTTGTTCCGAGCGTGTTAAGCTTCTTGCCAACGAAGAGGAAGTGAAATAAGGAGGTTGAAAGTGATGCGCTAAAATTAATAAATGAAAGTAAAAAAAAAACTGTTTGTGCTTGGCTCACTACTTGTCAACTTGGCAACTAGCAACCACAACTTTCCTGATCCCCATGTTACAGTAGGACCCACTGAGAATGCACACATGACAACAACAACCCAGAACAACAACAAATTCTTCTTCCAAGATTCTCGTGAAGTCTTTTACAGCCACAAAGTGAATGCAACTAAAAGCTTGTGCATTCCATGCTTCGATGCACTGCTCCACCAACATTTTCGTAAGAAGAAGGTGCACTTCGACAACAAGGATAAGCTGAGGTGCCCTTTGTTTGTGCGCTGGGAGAAGGATTTCATTGACTCAGACACAAAGTTTGTTCGCGGCCTTGCTGGAACAATGGAACCTGTTGACCTTGAAAAAATCGTGGATATTGCCATCAAGTCGGCTTCATTTGGGTCTGACCTGGCTTACTATGATATCATGGAGCACGAATTAAGGCGCCTGAGGGTCATCATCACGATACCAAACCATTTCGAGTCCATTTCTGATTACCAAGATTGGCAACCAGCGCTCCATGGCATAAAAATAAATTTCAAAAACAACATTGGGAAAGAGTACAGCGCCGTCTTCATGCCGGAGGACACCGAATGCCATAAAAACGAGAGCAACGAGGACATTATCAGAACGGTGGTGTCGAAGAGCGGCTTTAGGGGATCTCTGACTCTGAAGTTAATCCAAAACAGCACAATGGTGCGGTTTCAGAGTTCGACTGCACAATTGACCTTTGAGGAGTATAGACAGTTTGCCAAGGAAAGGAGCAAAGCGAAAAAAACAACATCAACAAGCAAGTGTAAAGTTAAGAAGTAAAATTTAGTTAAGTAAGTTGCACCTACCCATTCATTTCACGCCCGATGCCGTCGTCTACTGCGTGACGCAATCAACTTTTCCTCGAACAATCTCGCCGAGCCGAGAGAAAAAAAGAACGTGCTGTCAGGTGCCCACAGAAGCCACCGACGCTTGGAGGGGCAAAAGTAGGCGGTCCAGCCCGGAGTCACGAAACCCTTCTCCCGGGCCATTGCAGCCGTTCCTCCTCTCTGCACGCCGTTCACCGGCGTGAGAAACCCACCACGCATATTTTGCTGTTTCAAGCTCCCTCTATATGTGTGTCCCCCCCCGTGCTGGCTGTCCTCGTCTGCCGGCTCCTCGACGCTAACCCAGTCAAACTCCTCTCCGCCAATCTGCACCTTGCTGTAGGATCCAGTTTCTTCTTCATCGTCGTCGTCAGAAGAACTGGAGCTGGAAATGGAGACAGCAGAACAGGAAATGCTAAAGCCAATTCCGTTGCCATTGACATTGCCATTGCTGTTTATATTTATATTGCTGCCACTGCTGCTATTATCCGTGCTGGCCAAGCTCGCAATGCTGCCGCTTCTCGGGCGCCTTGAGATCGAAGCTACTGTTTGTAAGAGGGGCTCAGGCAGATCGTAGCTTTGCCCAATTGCCGTGCAGCTACTGCACGATCTGGCAGAGACGCGAGAGTTGTGCTGCTGGCAACCAAACTTTCGCTTCTTGTTGACCACCATGTCCTCCTCATCGTCCGACAGCTTTCGCTGCGCCCGTATCGTGTTGTTAGAATTTGTAATTTGAGAATAACGAGAACATTTCATTTAAAAAAATGCATTTCTCGCTCACCTTTTGCTTCTTCTTCTGCGTCCTAGTCTTTACACTTTCGCCAATGAGCCTGTTGAAATACTTGCTCATCGGTGCCGCGTCGTTCGAGGGCGAGCGCCCGTCCCAGCAAAGCTGGACGTTTGCTATCCGAATCTCTTCAATTTGGTCGTCGCAGGTTATCAAATCGTCGCTCAGAGAAAGCTCGCCCACACGCTCGAAAACCATCACGGGTGTGGTGTCGTATATGTACTGTTCTGACTCCAAGTATTCTTTCGAGGAGTAATAATTGGGAGGGGGGGGAGGGTGCTTGCCTTTATTATTTTTACTATTTGAAGTGGCGGTGGAGTTGGAGTTGGAGGCGAAAGAGGATAAGGAAACTAGAGAGGAAGTGGAAACTGAATTGACAATGCCCTTGAGCTTTGGCTTAGGCTTGGGATTGGTGTTGTATGTGGTGGTGGAAGTGGAGGAGATGATAGTGGCGAGGGAGTCAATTGAGAAGACCGAAGAAACGAGGGGGATGGTGCCGGGGGGGACGAGCTTCAACTTCTTCTTTGATTTTGCCTTGGTTTTTGGCTTCTGCATTGGAAATGGAATGATGGTGGGCATTTTTGGCTTTGCTATTCTTGCTTCTCTATCAATCGGTGGGGGAGGGATCCTGGCTCTTTTGGGCTTGTTCTTGACCGTGTGGAGAGGGGCTTCGACACTGTAAGCAACGTTTCCCGTTTTCATGTAGTCCTTGGCGTCCTTCTTGGACTGCGGGTGTGGGGGTGGGGTTAGTTGTTTGGAAAGGGAAAGGGAGAAAGGAGAAAGGAGAAAGGAGAAAGGAGAAAGGAGAAAGGAGAAAGGAGAAAGGAGAAAGGAGAAAGGAGAAAGGAGAACGGAGAAAGGAGAAAGGGGAAGAGGTGCATTCACTCACCTTGAAAAAGAGACCGTCGGGACTCCAAATCTTG
>Ga0302114_10001785_pt1 | contig 14021 bp, 14 predicted proteins | sample AG5_Surface_MG_FD_203107 | JGI IMG/M metagenome (GOLD analysis project Ga0302114, IMG submission 203107) | Marine microbial communities from Western Arctic Ocean, Canada - AG5_Surface | ecosystem: Environmental > Aquatic > Marine > Oceanic | place: Canada: Western Arctic Ocean | collected...
ATTGAAACGCTAAAATTATCTTCATTTAAATTAGAAACAGTAAGGCTAATACCGTTAACAGCCACATATCCTTTTTGAAAAATATATTCTTTAAAGTTGTCTGCCTTATTGATTGTTAATACCCTTTCTTTATCATCAGTAAAAGTTTTTACTTCTGCGATTTGATGAACATGGCCAGAAACCATATGCCCTCCAATCTCATCTCCCATTTTTAAAGATCGTTCTAAATTGAAAGGGATTTTTCTGTAATTATCATTCAGATTGGTTAGTTTCAAAGACTCATGAATTATATCAAAGCAAATAGAATTATCAGTAAAACTTGTTACTGTTAAACAGACTCCATTTACAGCAACACTATCTCCTACCTTTAAATTATCATTGAAATCACTTGCCACACTTAAAGTTAAGGTTGCACCAAATTCCTTGTATTTAAAACTTGAATCAAGAGAAATAGATTGAATTATTCCAGTAAACATTTTATTTTTTTAAATCGGATATTTTTGCTATTGAATATATTTGAATTCCATCTTTTTCTAAGTTTTCTCTATAAAAAATATTAGATTCGTTTTTTTCTTCTCTATCTAAGGCGACTATAACTCCAACTAAAGATGCCTTTTGAGTCTTTAAGACTTCTAAACTATTTTTTATAGCAGTCCCAGCAGTCAAAACATCATCTATGATCAAAACATTTTTAGAATTTAAGTTTCCTATTATATTTCCACCCTCTCCATGATCTTTTATTTCTTTTCTATCAAAGACTAAATCTATTGATTGTCCTGTTTTTTCATAATAACTTATGCCTACTGCGCTAGCTAAAGGAATACCCTTGTAAGCGGGCCCAAAAATTACATCAAAAGCCAAGTCTTCTTCAATGATTTTCTCCACATATAAATCAGACAGCATTTTGAGAGCGTCGGTTTTAAAGAATTCTGATATATCAAAAAAATATGAGCTCTTTAAGCCTGACTTTAATGTGAAGTCTCCAAACTTTAGTGCCTCTAATTCGATAGCTTTTTCTAGGAAAGGTTGCATATAATCTATTTTTTAAAGATTCTTGCATTTATGAATGAAAATCGCCACAAACTTTTTATAATTTCTAGTCCTTCTGGTGGAGGAAAAACTAGTTTGATCAAGTCTTTATTTAAAGATCCTAGAGCAAATTCATTATGGATGTCTATATCTCATACAACAAGGCAGAAAAGAAAAGGAGACCTTGAAGGAAAAGATTATTTTTTTATAGATGAAAAAGTTTTTAAAAAAAAGATAGATAAAGGAGATTTTCTTGAATATGCGAAAGTTTTTAAAAACTATTATGGAACTGATAAAAGTTTAATTAATTCAAAATTGAACTCTCATAACGTTTTTTTAGAAATAGATTGGCAAGGAGCTAAAAATATAAAAAAAATATTTCCAGATTCTTTGTCTATTTTTTTATTGCCGCCCTCTTATGAAGATCTTAAATATAGATTGATTAAGAGAGGTTTAGATTCTGAGGAGTCAATAATCACTAGACTCGCTGAAGCGAAATTAGAAATTTCTAAAAGTCTTGATTCTGATTACTTGGTACTGAACGATGATTTTGAAAGAGCTTTAGAAGAGTTAAAAACTATTATTTTTCAAAGAGAAAATCCTGATATTTTTAAATCTAGAGTATCTTCTGAATTGATTGATAACTTACTAGCTTAATCTTGTTTAATTGAGTAGAATCCATTTCTAAAAATATTATGGCTAGAATTACTGTAGAAGACTGTTTAAAAAATATTCCAAATCGTTATGAAATGGTCAAACTTGCGATTAAAAGAGTCAAACAGCTTGCTGTTGATGGAAGAGAGCCGACTGTCGATCCTGAAGATGACAAGCCCACTGTAATAGCTTTAAGAGAAATTGCAGCTGGAACTGTTACATTTGAAAACATCGATAGCTTTAATTTTGACGCTCTCGAAGAAGAGCTTTCAGAACAGCTAATATCAGACGACGAAGTCTAAACCTTTAGTTAAATCCCTTTTTTGTTAAACTTTGCTAACTATGGTTGCAAAGAAAAAAGCTATTAACAGGCTTAATAATAATTTAAGTGAATATTTAAATACTAATCAGCTTGAACAAGTTAACAAAGCATATTTGTATGCTTCTAATGCTCATTCAGGTCAATTCCGCTCTAGCGGAGATCCTTATGTATCTCATCCAGTTGCTGTGGCTGAAATTCTTGCTGAATTCCAAATGGATGAAGATTGTCTGACCGCTGCAATGCTTCATGATGTCATAGAGGACTCTGGAATACCAAAATCATTTCTTAAGAAAGAATTCAACTCTAATGTTGCAGAATTAGTCGATGGAGTAAGTAAATTAGATAAAATTTCTTTAAATTCAAAAAAAGAAGAGCAAGCAGAAAATTTCCAAAAAATGGTTTTAGCTATGTCTCAAGATATAAGAGTTATAGTTTTAAAATTAGCAGACAGACTTCACAATATGCGAACTCTCAACTTTCTAAGTATTGAAAGGCAAAAACGAATATCGCAAGAAACTTTAGAAATATATGCTCCAATTGCACACAGATTGGGAATGCATCAGATTTATAGAGAACTAGAAGATCTTGCATTTCAAGTATTAAATCCATATAGAAGCAAAGTTTTAAAAGATGCAATAAGTAAAAAAACTCGGGGAAGGAAAAAAATACTCTCTAAAATTGAATCTTCCATTCAAGAAAAAATGCTGGAATATGATTTATTGTGTAAGGTTAATGGAAGGAGAAAACACTTATACGGTATATTTAAAAAAATGAAAAAACAATCTAAATCTTTAGAAGAAGTTTTAGATGTTTACGCTTTCAAAATAACCTTAGAAGACTCCATGGATTGTTATAAAGCATTGGGTATTTTGCATAATGCATTTAAGCCAATAGAGGGAAGATTTAAAGATTATATAGCCATACCAAAATCTAATTCTTATCAATCGCTTCATACAGGGATCATGACCTTTGATGGCCTGCCAGTTGAGATTCAAATAAGAACAAATGATATGGATGAACTAGCTGAGTTTGGTGTCGCAGCCCATTGGTTTTATAAGACCGGACAAAAAGATAATCCAGCTCAATCTAGAGCAAGGAGATGGGTAAACACTTTGATGGAAGTTCAAAAAACTGTTGAAGATCCTCAGGATTTTATAGAAGTTGTTAAAACAGGTTTGGTACCAAACGAAATATATGTATTTACTCCAAGAGGAGATATTATTGAACTCCCTAAAGAATCGACTCCACTAGATTTTGCTTTTGCGGTTCATTCAGACGTTGGCATTCACTGCAAAGGATGCAGAATAAATAAAAATTTAGCTCCTTTAAGTGTTCCTTTGGAAAGTGGTCAGACTGTAAGCATAATTACTGATAAATACCCCCAGTCAAATCCTGCTTGGTTAGAGTTTGTAAGAACCTCAAAAGCAAGAAGTGCCATAAGACATTCCATGAGAAACTTTAAATCTTCAGAGTCTAGAAAATTTGGTAAAGCTCTTTTGGAGCAATCTCTTTCACCTCACGGCATTAAATTAAGAAACGTTCCAAAAGAAAGAATGAGTAAGCTTTTAGATTCTATAAATGTGGTAAGTATCAGAGAATTGTTAGAACAAATAGGCTCCGGTCAGAGATCTAGTTTAGTTGTTGCAAACCAAATAATTCAATTCCTTGATTATGATCAAAAAGATTTAATTGAATTTTCAAATATTAAAATTAGTGGTTCTGAGGGGTTAATTATTACTTATGCCGCTTGTTGCAAACCTATTCCTGGAGATAATATAATCGCTCACAATTCTAATATCAAAGGCATAGTTATTCATACTGAGAGATGTAAGAATATGGTTTCTATCAGAAAGGATCCCGCTCACTGTTCGCCAGTTAAATGGGAGTCTAAAGTTGAGGGTGAATTCCCAGTTGAGATTAAGGTTTTATCTGAAGATAGACCAGGTTTACTTGCAGAGATTTCGGCTTCTATTTCAGACATTGGCTCAAATATAGAAAGTTTTAGAATGGACCCTCCAGCAGGAAATAGTGTTCAGATGTATATTATTTTAGATGTTGTAGATAGAATCCATTTGGCTAGAGTTATGAGGCGTATTAGAAGACTTAAACAAGTTTTATCGGTTTCTAGAATACACAATCAAAATCAAACCCAATTAAGGAGTGCTCATTAAAATGAAAAAAATAATTTCTTCTTCTAATGCTCCCTCTGCTATCGGGACATATTCTCAAGCAGTTTTAGCTGATAATTTTTTATTTATATCTGGACAAATTCCTCTTGAGCCTGAATCTATGGAGCTAGTTGACGGAATAGACAATCAAATTAGGCAAGTTTTTAAAAATATTTTAGCTATTTTGGAAGAAGCTAAAATGGATTTTTCTAATGTTATTAAGTTAAATGTCCTATTAGATGATTTGGAAAACTTTCCTTTAGTCAACGAAATAATGTCGGAAATATTAACTGAGCCTTACCCGGCAAGAGCTGCTTATGAAGTATCTAAGCTACCTAAAAATAGCTCTATTGAAATAGAAACTATTGCTTTCAAAAATAGTGACGACTAATTCTTTAAAGTCTCCTATTGATAATATAAAAGGCGTTGGTCCTAAGGTTAAGGAGCAACTTGAAAACCTAGGTATAAAATATGTGGAAGATGCTTTATTTATGCTTCCAAGAAATTATGAAAATAGAACAAAATTAACTTCTATTAGAGATATTTTGCCTGGACAGGCATACCAAGTAGAAGGAGAAATTGTTGAAAGTAAAGTTTATTATCCAGGCAGGAGATCTTTTTATGCAAAAATTACTGACGGCACTGGATACTTGCAAATTAGACTTTTCTTTTTTTCTCAAGCTCAAGCAAAATCTTTTGAAAAAGGGATGTCGGTCAGAATTTATGGCGTAATAAGAAATTCAGGAAATAAATTAGAAGTTATTCATCCAAGTTATAAAATATTTAACTCTAAATTTAGCCCTCCGTTAGATGATACGCTCACTCCCATATACTCACTTGGGTCAAATAAGATAACTCAATATAGATTAAGAACGGTTATTTCTAATTGCCTAAAACAAATAAATGAATCTAATTTAGAAGAAGAAGAAATAGATAATATTTTTTTAAAAAAAGAAATTTCAGATCTTAATATTAAAGATGCTCTAAAAATTATCCACAACCCATCTATTGAAGATGATATTTTAAAAATAAAAAACTTTGAACATCCTGCGCAAAAGAGATTAATTATAGAAGAGCTTGTTACAAATTTAATAGGCGTAAAAATTTCAACCGACAAAATAGATAGAATGACTGCGCCTTTAGTTAAGAGTGAGGAGAAAACTCTAAAAGGCTTTTATAAAAAACTACCCTTCTCACTTACCAACGCTCAACAAAGAGTAATTAACGAAATTCAAAAAGATATCATGAACGCTAAGCCCATGAGGAGACTAGTACAAGGTGATGTTGGTTCTGGAAAAACTGTTGTGGCTGCTGGTGCCATGCTAACTTGTGCAAAAAATAATTTACAGTCTGTTCTGCTTTGTCCTACAGAAGTTCTAGCTGAACAACATTTTAAAAATTTTTCTAATTGGTTTGAAGATGAAAAAATAAGTGTTGAATTATTAACTGGAAAAACAAAAAAAAAGGAATGGGAATTAATTGATAAAAAACTTAAATCGGGAGAGATAAAAATTCTCATAGGTACTCATGCTGTATTTCAAGAAAGAGTTAAAATGAATAATCTCTCTTTAATAGTTGTTGATGAGCAACAAAGATTTGGTGTCAAACAGAGATATGAGATGCTTCAAAAAACTAATGATAATCTTTTACCTCATCAATTATTTATGACGGCAACGCCAATCCCTAGAACTCTAGCAATGACAATATTCGCAGATCTTAGTGTTTCTAAAATAGATGAAATGCCTCCTGGAAGAAATCCTGTCATAACTTCTGTAATGTCTAATGATAAAAGAGATGATTTAATTGAGCGTCTAGAGATTATTTGTAAAGATGGAAATCAAGCCTTTTGGCTATGCACTATGATCGAAGAATCAGAAAGCTTGGATGTTCAGGCTGCAGAATCTGCTAAAGAATGGATAGAGAAAAAAAGTAAGAATTTAAATATTGGATTGGTTCACAGTAAGCTCAATAAATTAGAAAAAGATTTAGCTATCGAAGATTTTCGAAAAGGCAAAACAAATGTTTTAGTTTGTACGACAGTTATTGAGGTTGGAATGGATGTACCTAATGCAAGCCTAATGATAATTGAAAATGCTGAACGTCTTGGGTTATCTCAACTCCATCAACTTAGAGGTAGAGTTGGAAGAGGTCCAGATATGAATGCTCATTGTGTTCTGCTTTACCAAGGGAGTCTTGGAGATATAGCGGAAGCAAGAATGTCAGCAATGAAGAAAACTAACGATGGCTTTGAAATCTCTGAAATAGATATGAAATTAAGAGGTTCTGGAGAAATTTTAGGTACAAAACAATCTGGCGGAATGGAATTACGAATCGCAGATCTTATTAGAGATGCCCATTATCTTGAAGAAGCTCAAGAGCTAGCAAATATTATCTCTAATTATCCGAAAGAAATGAATATTTTAATGAATAGATGGATTGGGCATAAACAAAATTTAATTGCAGCTCAATAAAAAAAAGCCGGATTTTAAACCGGCTTTTTTATTTTTATGTTTCTTAAAGGAGAGGAGAGATCACCAGACTGACGATCGCCATGACATTAATAAGAATGTTCATCGCTGGTCCTGAGGTGTCTTTAAATGGATCTCCGACAGTATCTCCAACAACTGCTGCAGCATGAGTCTCTGTTCCTTTGCCACCAAGATTTCCTTTTTCAATATATTTTTTAGCGTTATCCCATGCGCCTCCTGCATTGGCCATCATTAAAGCCATAGAGACACAACCAACTAAGCCTCCGCCAAGCATTCCTCCTAAGGACTCTGCTCCTAATCCAAAACCTACTACAGCTGGAGCTCCAACCGCTATAAAGCCTGGAAGAAGCATTTTCTTTAAGGCTGCTGAAGTTGCTATATCTATACATTTTGCAGTGTCGGGCTCAGCAGTCCCTTCTAGCAATCCTGGAATTTCTCTAAACTGTCTTCTAATTTCATTGATCATTTCAAAAGCTGCATCGCCGACAGCAGTCATAGTGATAGATGAAATTAAAAAAGGAATTGAAATTCCAATAAACATTCCAACTAATACTTTTGGATCTGAAAGGAGTAGCACAAATTCTGGAAGATTTTGTAACTCTCTATTATGGGTAACTGTTTCTACAAATGCTGCAATGATTGCTAGTGCAGCTAATGCAGCAGCTCCAATTGCAAAACCCTTTCCAATAGCTGCGGTAGAGTTTCCAACTTCATCTAATGAATCCGTAATTTTCCTTGTTTCTTCTCCCATGCCAGCCATCTCAGCAATACCGCCTGCGTTATCAGCAACTGGTCCATATGCATCGATTGCCATGGTGATTCCCACTGTAGCTAACATTCCGACTGCTGCAATTCCTACGCCGTAAAGGCCAGTCAAAGAAGTAGATATCCAAATAATTGAAGCTAAAACTAAAATGGGTAAAACAACAGACTGCATGCCTACTGCTAATCCTGTAATCATAACTGTAGCAGCGCCCGTTTCTCCAGATTCTGCAATTTTAACGACAGGAGAGCTCCCAGTGTAATACTCGGTAATTAACCCTATTAAAACTCCTCCAACTGCACCAGTTAATACAGCAAGCCATACATTCAAGCCATCTTCTCCAAGCATTGCTTCGGTTAAGAAATATGCTGCAATTATAAATAAAACTGCTGAGCCTATTGTTCCGGTTCTTAATGCTGTTGCAGCATCTAAAGAAGCTACAGCTTTAACAATAAATATTCCTAATATAGAAGCTACTAAACCAATTGATGCTAGTGCTAAAGGCAAAAGCATTCTTCCTGAATCATCAAGAGTCGCAGCAATCGCTATCGAAGCAATCATCGCTCCACAGTATGATTCAAAAATATCTGAACCCATACCGGCAACATCGCCAACATTGTCGCCAACATTATCTGCTATTACGCCAGGATTTCTAGGATCATCCTCAGGAATTCCTGCTTCTAGTTTTCCCACTAAATCAGCTCCAACATCGGCACTTTTAGTAAAAATTCCTCCACCAACTCTTGAGAATAAGGCAACACAAGATGCCCCCATTCCAAAACCTTCAATAGATCTTGCTGTATCAGGATCTCCACCAAAATAAAAGTAAAGGCCTCCTAATCCAACTAAACCTAAAGAAGCTACGCATAGTCCCATTATGGAACCGCCGTAGAAAGCTACAGAAAGAGCTGTTTTTGCTCCATGATCAGCAGCGGCGGTAGCAGTTCTAGAATTTGCTTTTGTAGCTGAAAACATTCCTAACCATCCCGCTAAAGCAGACGAAATAGCTCCAGCTGTAACTGCAATAGCAGTATTAGCTCCGAGAGCGAAATAAGAAAGAATGATTAAAACAGAGACGAAATAGAATAAATATGTATATTCTCGTCGCATAAATACCATGGCGCCTAAATGAATTTGATCAGCTATTTTTTTTACTTTATCTGTACCTCCATCATACTGAAGAAGCAAAAAATAAATAAAAAGTGCAACTAATAAACCTGCTACTCCAAATACTGGGGGAATAAACAACATCGATTCCATAAAATTTCTCCTTAAAAAACGCTAATTTAACAGAAAGTATAGTCAATTTCATTGATTAACTATTACTATTTTTCTATAAAAATACTTTCATCCAGTTGACCTTCAGATTTGGCAACGATACACGCAACCATTGCATCTCCCGAAACATTAACTGCAGTTCTCAGCATATCCAACAATCTGTCCACTCCAATTATTAAAGCAATTCCCTCAACAGGCAGGCCTACTTGCTGAAGAACCATTGCCAACATAATGAGTCCTACTCCTGGCACTCCAGCAGTTCCAATTGAGGCTAAAGTTGCAGTTAAAATTACCATTAAATACTCAACCAAAGTTAAATCTATAGAATATGCCTGAGCAATAAATACAGTTGCTACTCCTTGCATTATTGCAGTTCCATCCATATTAATTGTTGTGCCCAATGGAATACAAAACGAACTGATCGACTTTCCTACTCCTAATTTTTCTTCTACAGCTTTTAAAGTTATTGGCATGGTTGCGCTACTTGATGAAGTGCTAAAAGCAAACAACATAGTTTCTCGCATTTTTGAAAAAAAAGTAATTGGGCTTAATTTACTCAAACCAATTAATAACAAGCTATAGGTAAAGAAAGCATGGAAAATTAAAATTGAAGAAAGGACTAAAAAGTAATTTATTAAATCAAGAATGATGCTTATTCCTAGAGATGCAAAAATATTAAAGAGTAGACAAAAAACCCCTATTGGAGATATCCAAATAACTACATTTACAATTTCTAAGATTACTTTGTAAAGATCATCAAAAAAGACTCTAATCTTTTGACCAGAATCGCCTAATTTTAATAGTCCAAAACCAAAGAGCAAAGCGAAGACAATTATCTGAAGCATATTTCCTTCTGCCATTGAGCTTACTGGGTTAGAAGGAAAAATATTTATAAATGTCTCTTTTAATGAGGGCGCTGCTGGAGCAATAAAAGAATTTGATCCTTCGATATTCATACCTTTTCCAGGATTAAAGAAAGATGCAATCAATAAAGCACTAAAAATAGCAAAAGCAGTAGTCAACAGATACAAAGAGACTGCTTTAAGGCTAATAGATCCTAATTGTGAGCCTGATTTAACATGACCTACTCCGCAAACCAAAGAAACAAAAACTAGAGGAACCACAAGTAGCTTTAATAAATTTATAAAGATTTGCCCTAATCCATCAAAAAGACCTAAAACTAGATAATCATAAATGAAGGTAGTGAAGGCAAAGCCCTGCAAACTGTTTAATAAGCTTCCTAAGGTTATGCCCAGAAACATAGCTAGCAAAATCTTGGCTGTAAAAGACATAAATTTAGTAGCTTTTCCCGCCTTCAAAAGGAACCATATCAAAGTCTTCTTTTCCTACTCCGCAATCGGGACAAACCCAATCTACCGGTACATCATCCCATTTAGTTCCAGGAGCTATTCCCTCTTCAGGCAATCCTTCTTCTTCGTCGTATATCCAACCGCATACGATGCATTCCCATTTTTTATATTCTTCCATAATGTAAATCTTGGTGCGTTATAATTTTCCTAAATTATATAACACTGTGCTTAATTCTATTAAAAACTATTTCTATCTTATGAGATTAGATAGACCTATAGGAACTCTCTTGCTTTTATGGCCAACTTTAATTTCATTAATCTATGCGGGAAATGGCTTTATAAGAATTGATCTTCTTATTATTTTTTGTTTAGGCACTTTGGTAATGAGATCTGCCGGTTGCGTCATCAATGATTATTTCGATAGAGATTTTGATAACAAGGTATTGAGAACTAGTACCAGGCCTGTTGCTTCTGGAGCTGTCTCAAGAAAAGAAGCATTAATTTTATTTTGTTTTTTGATCTTTCTTGCTTGCTTGCTTTTAACTTTTTTAAATTTGTTGGCTTTAAAAGTAGCGTTAGCCCTTTTTTGTATTGTTTTATTTTACCCATTAGCAAAGCGATTTTTTAAAGTTCCTCAATTAGTTTTGGGACTAGCTTTTTCAGGGGGAATATTAATGGCTTTTGCTGCGACTATGAATAATTTATCAATTCCTGCTTTTTCATTATTTGTTGGAAACTATTTTTGGGTACTCGCTTACGATACCTCTTACGCAATGGCAGATAAAAAAGATGACCTTTCAATCGGCATAGGAAGCTCAGCAATTTATTTTGAAGGCAGAGAAGAAAGTGTAATCTGGCTAGGCTGTTTTATTAATTTATTAATAATTTTTATGGTTGGTCTATCTAAAGAAATTAATTTATTTTTTTATTTGGGAATGTTTTTAACAAGTGCCTATCTAATTCATTTAATATCAACGACTGATTTCAATCATGAAGATTCTTGCTTAAAATTTTTTAAAAAAAATAACTGGGTTGGAGCTCTGATCTTCTCTACTGTATTAATAGGCCTAAATTAATTGAAAATAATTTTTAATAAATCTATAAGTGAAATTAAAAAAAAAGATTGGGATTCATTGATACCCCAGAGTGAATATCCTTTTCTTAAATATGATTTTTTAAATTTACTTGAATCTTCAAATTCTGTCGGCCAAAATTCTGGTTGGGTGCCCATGCATTTAACTATTGAAGAAAAAGGCAATATCATTGCAGCAGTGCCTCTTTATCTCAAAAATCACTCTCAAGGAGAATTTGTATTCGATCATGCTTGGGCAGATGCATTTTACCAGCACGGCCTAGACTATTATCCTAAGTTAGTTAGCTCTATTCCTCACACACCTGCATCAGGTCCAAGAATACTTATTAAAAACGGTTATAAACTAAAAGACTTGGTACCTGTCATCGTAGAAGCAATTAAATCAATATCAAAAATAAATAATATTTCATCTTGGCATATTTTATTTCCTGATGAAGTTGAATTAGATGCATATCAAGAATCTTCTTTAAGTGTGAGAAAGAATGCGCAATTCATTTGGTTTAATGAAAATTATAAAGATTTCGATGATTATCTTGATTCTTTTAGAGCTAGGCATAGAAAGAATGTTAAGAAAGAAAGAGAAAAGCTCTCTCAACAAAACCTAGAAATAAATCACTTTTCAGGTAAAGAGCTTAATCAAAATTTAATGGATAATTTCTACAATTTTTATCTTTCAACTAATTTAAAAAGAAGTGGTCACGAAGGTTATTTAACTGAAAATTTTTTTAAACAAGCTATAAATAATCTTTCTGAAAATATTGTTCTCATGATGGCAACGGAAAAATCATCGGGCAAAATAGTTGGTGGATCTTTCTTTTTTAAAGACAAAGAAAATTTATATGGAAGATATTGGGGATGTTTAAAAGAGTTTGATTGTCTACATTTCGAATGTTGTTATTATCAAGGCATTGATTATTGTATTAAAAATAATCTTAAAAAATTTGATCCTGGAGTTCAGGGAGAGCATAAAATAAAACGGGGATTTAAGCCTACTGAAACTTTTTCGGCTCATTGGATCGCGGATGACAGATTTAGATCTGCAATAGATGATTTCGTAATAAGAGAAGAGTCACATATAAGAAAATACGTAAATGAAGCAAAAAAATATCTCCCTTTCAAAACTATTTAAAAATCATCCTTACAAGAAAGAAGTACTTTTTCTTTCAAAAAAAGATAATGATTTAAAAAAATTATTCGAAGAAAATCCAAATTTTAGGCCTTTTAGGCGCCCAAAAGGTTTTGAAGGCTTAGTAAGACTTATAACTGAGCAGCAACTTTCTGTAGCTTCAGCAAAGGCTATTTTCTTAAGAATAAAAAAACTACTCAATATATTTAATCCAAAAGAATTTTTATATTTAACAAATGAGGATTTACAAAAAACAGGCTTAAGTAGGCAAAAGATTAATTACTGTCAAATTCTTGCTAAACATATTATCTCGGGAGAGCTGTCTTTCCGAGCTTTACATAGACTAGATGATGATGATTTAAGAAAAGAACTTTGTGAAATAAAAGGAATTGGAGATTGGACGGCGGAATGTTACATGCTTGCCTCGCTATCGAGGAATAATATTTGGCCCGTAAAAGATTTAGGTCTGCAAGCTGCTCTTCATGGTATTAAAAAATTAAAGAAAAGGCCGAATGAAGAAGAAATGATTCTTTTAGCAAAGCCTTGGGAGCCTTATAGATCGATAGTTGCTAATGTGCTATGGGCTTCTTACGACTAATTTGAATAATATTTATTTATAAGTAGACTTAGTTGAAATGCGATCGAACAAAAAATATCTATCACTCAAAGAGCTTCATTTTACCTATGAAAAGAATTTCTTATTGTTTTCTAAGCTTTTACCAAATTTGTGTGAAACATATAATTTTTTATATGGACTGCCAAAAGATGAATTCAAACTCCATGAAATAAAAATTACTTCAAAAAAAATCTCTAAATTCACAACTGATATCAATATATATTTTAAAGATTCTTCTTTGGAAGGAAATGTAGAGATAGAAGTTAGACTTTATCAAGAGGCAAAAATGGCGGAAGTGATGAAATTTCAAGGATTTCATAATAGTTTAATTTCAATCCTTCCTGTATACAAAAGATTCGGCTTTACGAAAGACGAAAGATTTCAGTGGAATTCCTTTTTAAGTCATTTTCTTACTCATAGTATTAATTCGGGAAGATCTTTTGAAAATCATTTACCTGCACGGATTTAATTCGTCCTCTAAGTCAAAGAAAGCTCAAATTTTAAAAAATTCCAAAGCTATTAAAAATCTTGGATTTGAGATTAATCTTATTGACCTTCCTAATTCTCCGTACAAAGCTATAAGCGAAATAGAAAAAGTAATTAAAAATGACTCGAAAGATACTTCGCTTATTGGAAGTTCTCTAGGTGGCTTTTATGCGAGTTATTTGTCAGATAAATACAATCTAAAATCAGTTACTATCAATCCAGTAATTTCCTTGCATCTTGAAAAGATGAAAGATCTAATCGGACCTCAAGTAAATTATCATAGTAACGAAGAATATGAATTTACTAATGAAATGTTCAATGAATTGTTGACCTTAAAAGTTAAAATTCTAAGAGAGCCCTTAAATCATTTTTGCCTTGTTAAATTAAACGATCAGGTTCTCGATCATAAAAAGACTATTAGCTATTTTGACAAAGCAATCATGAGCATAGATCGTGAAGGATCTCACGAATTTTCTGATTTTGAATCAAAAATCCCTTCCATATTGGATTTTTTGCGTTAATTTAGTGCAAATAATGCTTTAAAATAGTACAATTTATGCACTAATTAAATACATTTTTTTTGATAAGATTAATAACCCTCATTTAGAGGATTGTTAATTTTAGGAGAAAAAAATGTCAGATTACAAAACGTACGAATATATATGGTTAGATGGATACAAACCTGAG
>Ga0302114_10001787_pt1 | contig 14010 bp, 18 predicted proteins | sample AG5_Surface_MG_FD_203107 | JGI IMG/M metagenome (GOLD analysis project Ga0302114, IMG submission 203107) | Marine microbial communities from Western Arctic Ocean, Canada - AG5_Surface | ecosystem: Environmental > Aquatic > Marine > Oceanic | place: Canada: Western Arctic Ocean | collected...
TCGAAGAGCAAGAAACACGAGGGAGTCGCTGTATACCTGGCTATAGAAAGCAAGTTGTCGAAGAAGTTCAGAATTGCTGTATTTGAGCACTTCACGCACCAACTCGTCATCGTGCTCATTGATGAACTTGTGGCAGTCTGCATACGATCGTGATTGGATCCACCTAGCCATCTCACCCCTCCAGTAAGCCACTGGTGCGTACAAGCGGAGCATCTCCTTACCACCCAACGAACGAGCTTCCTCGGGAGTGTTGGAGAGCAAGCCGATGATCTCAGCACAGGCTCCACTCCTACGGGCAATGTCGATGGGAGTTTCGCCTTTATTGTCTCGTGTGGTGAGGGCCTCTTCATTCAACCAAATCGACTGCGCGCCCACATGGGCAAGAGCATGTGTGTGTGTCTGAGCTTTCGCTGCCATCCAATGATGTGGCAGTCGTCCATGCTCATCTCTCTCCTTGTACTTTCTCGCGAGCAAATCGTCATCTTGATCTGGGTGAAGTATGACTCCTTGTACCGCGGGCCAATTACGCCTCTCGAGCCACTTGTGGTGCTCATTTGAAGGCATAAGGATATGCACTTGAAAAGATCTCAAGATTTCAAACGAGAAGGGGGAGTGTGTTGGTTGTTGGGGAAGGTTACTCAATTGTTTGGTGGTTTTTTAATTCAAGACTTCAGACTGTTCACCTGTGGATGTAGGAAAATATGTGGGAAATCTGGTCGGTTTTAAATTTAAATCTCAACGTTTTGCTTGTAGGATGCAGTTCCTTACCTTGACTGTGCTACTTGGCTCGGCGTCGGCTTTTGCTAGCCCGTTCGCACAACAACTGGGAATGACGAAACTTCACCTTAGGCGAAATGCCAATAGCAATGTGAAATTTCGTGGAGGAAGCTCTGAGTCTGAGCTGTTTTCAACTGCCGATCCTTCTTCTTCCTCGCTGGAAACGGAAATCCTCGATGCGAGTATCTTACCTTCCACTCCCGCCTCCGGTGGAACAATGACTCTGACAGCCTCTACATTCAACTTGATGAAGGCTTGCCTGGGTGCAGGTTTGCTTTCCCTCCCATCGGGTGTGGCTGCTTTCGGAGACTCTCCGCGAGCCCTTATTCCGGCTACAGCCATCTTTACATTTCTTGGTTTCCTGTCATCCTATTCCTTTTACACGATTGGAAAGCTCTGCCAGCAGACCGAAAGTTCTTCGATGGCAGAGGCGTGGACGAAGATTGTTGGCAAAGATTCGTCTTGGTTGATATCTTTGTGCTGCTTCATCACTCCCCTCGGAGCTGCCCTTGCCTACTCGATAATTCTGGGTGATGTTTTCTCCAACCTTGCCAAGACAGTTGGTTTGACTGGCGTGCTTGCCGCCCGAGAGGCCAGCATTCTTTTGGTGACTTCCGGCCTTCTTTACCCTCTTTGCATGCTCAAGAATTTGAGCGCCCTTGCCCCTGTTTCCGTGATCGGCATTGGCGGCGTCCTCGTGACTGCGGCCTTCATGGCCGTCCGAATGCTTGGCTTTGCCAACCCGGCCACCGCGAAAGTTCTGTCCGCGGCGGTTGCGTCCCCCAAGGTGAGCGAGCGAGCTTTGAGGGAGACCTCGAGCGATGAATCCCGCGAATTGGCTACCTACAGCCGGCTGCATCTACTACTGAACTAACCCACTCAATGCACCTCGCTTCGCTCGGTGCAGCTTTTGCCCAAATTTGGCACTGCGAACAACTTCCTCTCTCCCAGCGTTCTCGTTTTGGTCTCGATGGGCGCAACTGCCTATCTTGCCCACTTCAACGCACCGGACTTTTACAACGAGCTCAAGGAGGTGAGAAATGGTTACAGACGGCTACATCTACTAAGCTAACCCATTTCGTTTGGCTCGCTCGTTCCGCTCGTCCTTTATTTATTATGCGCCTCGCTTCGCTCGGCGCAGAACTCCATGAAGCGTTTCAAGCTTCTGTCCGGCATGGGTTTCCTCGGCACGGCGCTGGTGTCCATCGCCGTTATGTGCTTCGGGTTCGCCACCTTCGGGGCGAACTCGTCCGGCGTGATTCTCAACAACTACGCGTCTTCTGATTTGTTCGCTTGCTTCTGCAGGGTCCTCATGGGCGTGAGCATCATCGGAAGCTACCCATTCGTCTTCTCCGGCATGAAGAACGGATTCTTGCAGCTGTACGGGAAGGTGAGCGAGCGAAGCGAGCGAGCCTTATAAAGACAAGCATACTCGCCATGAAGTGCGCGAAATCGCTTTCGACATAATGGCTACATCCACTACTAAACTAACCCACCCATTAAAAATGCGCACAATCTCGCTTCATTTTGCTCGGCGTAGGATGTCAAGGATATTAGTGAGAAGGAAAACACCAATGTGGTGCGGGCTGGGTTGGGTGCAGTTACTGTGCTAGCCCTTTTGCTGAAGAACGCTGGCTTCGTTGTCAGCTTCAACGGCGCAGTCATGGGCAGTGCCATCATTTACCTGTTCCCTTCGATGATGTTCTTGAAGAAGAACAAGGGCGTCCAGAACATGAGGGTTGAAAGGCTCTTCAACCAGGCGTTAGTCGCTCTGGGGGTCGTGTTGGGTGTTGTTGGGGGGGCCGTTACGGTGCTGAGCAGCTTTTTTCCCCACTTGCTGTGAAAGATCGACATGAAAACATGAAGAATTACTTAAGAAAGAAGTTTATTTGTTGCACTATTTCTACCTGTTACTTTTATTTTTGGGTGAGGGAAGCCCGGATTCGTTCAAACTCGTCGTCGTCGATATCAGGCTCTAAACAGGTTCGCTCTTTTGTCGAACTTAATTTTTTCTTCTCCCTCCCCTTTCCTCCATATTTGTTCTCGATGTTGTCAATTAAATCGTTGAAGCTGGACTGCTTCTTTGAAACTGCTGTGGAAGCACTGCCCCCCTTGTTTTTGTTCAGGATCATATCCATAAGCTCCTTCGCCTGGAGTTCTTCTTTCGCCTTCTTCGAGATTTTGACTTTGCTCTTGGTTTTTGCTTTTGCTTTTGTTTTTTTTTTTGTCTTTGTATTAGGTTTTTGGTCGTCGAGATTCTCTCCATCGTCATCGTCGTCCGTGCTATCACCATCGACAAGCATGTCAACCCCACCCCCCTTGGATAAAAACTTATCCAAGGACGCGTACCGCTCAACATCCCCTCTCTGAACTGCCGGTAATATCCAATCCTTCACCCACCTCTGTATGTCGCACTCGTCACTGCACATGACGCAGTTGACCATTTTCTTCACGTCCCCCTCGCACCTAACATACCACTTCATCACATCCGCTTTCTCCTCGTCACCACCCTTGTAAGTGTTCTCGAACTTTGAGATCAAATCAGTGGTGACCCGCTGATAAATTGCATCAAAATACTCAGTCCAGGCTGCAGTGTCGTTCTCGTCGCCAGAGAACATTTCACCATCATCAACTATCTCACCACACTCATCGTACACACTTCGTCGCTCATCATCCTTCAGCAAATCATAGGCAGCAGTGATTGCCTGAAACCGCTTCGTTGCCGATGCGCGTTCTTCGGCCGTTAATGTTTGGGAGAGTTTGTCTGGGTGGCACTTCAAAGCTTGTTTGTGATACGACTTTTTCAGAGCGGATGGGGTGAACAAATCCGTAGAAAGGGAAAAGATACGATACAACGTGCCCTCATCCTCGCCAAACACACTAGCAATCAGGTTGGCAATCCCCATAGGTGTGCGCTTGGAACTTGTGTCCTGAGCTGGTATAACAAATTTAAATCGAATTTGAGTGACAAAAAAATTGCGTCGTGATTCATGCTCAAGCTGTGCATGCTATTCATAATCAGTGCTTTTCGGCTGAGTTCTTCGTGGACCAACGTATCAACTGGAGCATACACTCTTCGACGGATTGGCAAGGCCTCAGCAATTTCAGCCACAAAGCTTTTCTCTTCGATGCCAGACACCCCTTACGACTACTTGGTGATTGGTGCGGGCTCGGGGGGTATGGCCTCTGCGCGTCGTGCAGCCCAGATTGACCCCTCGCTCAAGATTGGTGTGATTGAGAAGTCTGCCCTGGGAGGGACGTGTGTGAATGTTGGTTGTGTTCCCAAAAAGGTGATGTGGAACGCTGCCTCGATCACTGAAGTCCTCCACGACATGAAGGAGTACGGCTTTTCCACCACTACCAAAGCAAGCTTTGACTGGCCATATCTGAAGCAGCGTCGTGATATTTACATCAAGCGCCTTAACGGCATCTATGAGCGAAACCTTGCCAACAGCAAGGTTGAGAACATTGTGGGCTCAGCTTCGTTCACTTCCAACCCGAACGAGCTCATGGTGACTCAGTCGGACGGTACGTCTGCCATCCTCAAGGCTGAGAACATCCTAGTGGCCACCGGAGGGTTCCCATCCTTCCCGTCTGGGGAAGGCGTCAAGGAGGTGAGCGAGCGAAGCGAGCGAGCCTTGAGGAAGACGAGCATACTCGTGATGAATCCCGCGAAATGGTTACAGACATAATGGGCTACATCCACTACTAAACCAACCCACTCAATTCTTTTTCGCACCTTCTTTGCTCGGCGCAGCATTGCATTTCGTCTGACGGCTTCTTCGAGCTCGAGCAGCAACCCGAGAAGGTGGTCGTTGTTGGTGCAGGGTACATTGCGGTCGAGCTCGCTGGAGTAATGAACGCCCTCGGATCGGACACGACTCTCGTACTCCGAAAGAATATGGCCCTTCGTGAATTCGACCAGCTAATCAGCGAGACCCTTGACAGGGAGATGGTTCGTGGTGGGATAAACATTATGCGAGACACGCAGGGCGTTGAATCGGTGAAGCTCCAATCGGATGGGAAGAAAGTCGTTACCCTTGCCAACGGCGAGGTCATCGAAAATGTCGACTCTGTCGTCATGGCCGCTGGCCGTGCTCCCCTGGTGGAACCCTTGAACCTTGGGAACTTGAACATAGCCCAAGAAGAGCGAACGAAGACCATCGTCGTTGATGATTCGTGCAACACGAACGTCCCCAACGTATTTGCCGTGGGGGACGTGTGCGGGAAAGTTCAATTAACACCCATGGCCATCGCTGCCGGTAGGCGGCTGGCGGATCGGCTGTTTGGAGGTGAGTGAGTGAGCGAGTGAGCGAAGCGAGCGAGTGAGCGAAGCGAGCGAGTGAGCGAAGCGAGCTGCCTTGTGAAATACGAGATATATACGCGAGCAATACCATACTAACACACTCGTATGACACAGGTCCAAAGTTTGCCAACGCCAAGGCGAGCTACGAGAACGTCCCGACCGTCGTCTTCAGTCACCCTCCTATTGGGACGATTGGGCTCACCGAGAAGCAGGCGAGGGAGAAATACAGTGAGGAGGAGATCAAGGTCTACACGAGCAAGTTCGCCAATCTCTTCTACGGAATATTCGATTGTGAATACGACGATAAGCCGGTTACCGCCATGAAAATGATTTGCGCGGGGCAGGACGAGAAAGTCGTGGGGTTGCACTGCATCGGCATGGGGTGCGACGAGATGATGCAGGGTTTTGGCGTTGCCATGAAAATGGGTGCCACGAAGGCTGACTTCGACAGTTGTGTGGCCATCCACCCGACTGCTAGCGAAGAATTTGTCACACTCGCGCCCTGGGGGTTGTCGGGCGGGGAAACCACGTTTGACATGAGTTGAAATTTACGAAATAAAAAACAAACAAATAATCAAAAACCATTTTTGAAAACAAAACTTTTTATCAAGGTGTCTAACTGAAAAAAAACGCAGCCATATGCACATAACACATACACATATATAGATGATGATTCTCACTTCGCCCAACATCTACAAATAAGAACTTCAATCAACAAATCCCAAGCACACTACACTATCTATCAAATATAAATCCACAATGAAACCTCTACCAACATTGGACGAAAAGACTAGTCAAGCTAATGCGGACATTGTTGTGGACAATCTCAGTGCTATGCTGACCGCCAAATCAAAGTTCAAGAAGCTGTCCAAGCGAAAACGTCCAAAGTCAATCAAGAAGGCCAAACGTATCCACCCTTGGGAATTCAACACTCACAGCCAAAACTTTGTTCCTTCCCGGCGCAAGTCCGTTTTCGGCAGTATCCTTGCTGAGTCCCCAATGCCGATGCTCAATGCATCCTACAACTCCAAGATTCACCGCTTCCGGTTCTTGTCCAAGCACCATCTCACAATAGGTGAGGAACTGAAGCTCAGGCAGCAAGAAATAATTGATTTGGACTCGTCCGGCACCCCAACGAAGGAGCGGCGGAACTCCATATCGCGGCGGAACTCCATATCTAGGTACTCGTTCGATGACTCCGCCTCAATTTCCTCAATGGCCTCCCAATCCTCCCTATTCTTCCCCACCACCCTTGGCGAAAAGAAAAAGATTATAGCTCCAACCTCTTGCGCCGAACTATACTTCCTCCCGAAGCGAGATATCTACTCGATACTCCGTGATCGGTACGACCCGGACCACTCTGAGTCGCCGATGGATCCGCTCTACTCGTTCAAGGCGCTGTGCCAGCGCGAGGCTCTGCTTTTTGACAAATCGGTTAGATCCACACTGAACGAAATTTGGCGTATAACAGACTCGGATAATTCCGGGTCGATCAGCTTTAAGGAGTACGACCAGATGCATGAGTGCATGAGCTTAGCGGTGTACGGACCGAACTACATGAAGAAGAGCAAAAAGGTGCGCAACAAGCTTTGCCAGCAGGATTGGAACATGGACAGGCAGGGCGAGGATGAGCTGGACTACGGGCGGTTCACAATGTGCTGGTTCCAGCTTGCTGATCAGTTTACGGAAAAAATTCGCGCTCATGACTATGTCAAGTACTTGAGGGACATGTTCTACAAAATGGTGGAAAGCGATGATGCAGGACGACCGGTGTGGAAGAGATTAAATGTCATGGTGAGCGAGCGAAGCGAGCGAGTTTTGAGGAAGACGAGCATACTCGCGATGAATTTCGCGAAATGGCTACAGGCGGCTACATCCACAACTGAACTAACATTATTCCACTCAATTTGTATGGCTCAATTCACTCGTTTCGCTCGTGCTTCATTAAAAATGCGCCTCGCTTCGCTCGGCGCAGGCGGGAATTGAAAAATCGACCCATTCTTCGTACATGCTCGATGATAAGAATCTCAATGAGTCCGAAAAGCAGAAGGAAAATATCAAGCGTAACAAGGCGAAAGTTGAGGAGGACAAGCAGTTAGAGGAGGAGAGAAGAAAATTCCAGGCTTTATTGCCGGCCGAGAAGGCCGAGCAGACCCGGCAAAAGCTCGTGTTATTTTTGCAGGAGCAGGAGGTGAGCGAGCTAAACTAACGTTATTCCACTCAATTACATTCGTTTTTTTACTCACTCGCTCCCCCCTGCTCCATTAAAAAATGCGCTCTATCTCGCTTCGCTCGGGCGCAGGAACTTGCCGTTGCTGCCACCATGGAGGATGAAACGCTTACCGAGGAGGAAAAGGAGCAAAAAATTGCTGAGCTGAAGCAAGCCCAGCAGCACGACAGCGAGAAAATTCACCAACATCTGACTGAGATGTTTGCTCAAGCAGAGAGTGGGGAGGGGGAGGGGGGTGAGCTGAACTTTGACTTGGATGTCTCAGCACTTGATTTGACCTCGGGGGGCAACATGTTCGACAACATTATGAACAAGTTCGTTGACAGAAACGCATTTTCGCGCCAAGCGAAGTTCGCCGGTGGTCACGATACGAAGCGGAGGCGGAGCAGCATCATGCGTGACGCGCACATGGGCAATGACGCTACGGAGGATGAGCGTGTCAGGAGAAAGCAGTCCATCATAGAGCACTACATCGAATCACATGGCGGTGAGAAGATTGGTGAGGGTGGGGGTGGGGGTGAGAATAGAAATGATGGGGGTAAGGAGGGGAGGGGATAGGGACAGATTGAGATTAAGGGTGATGAGCAAAATGAGGGTGAGGAGGAGGATGACGAATTTGGTTCCATTATGGAGAATCTTGGAAACAAACAGGGCGGCATAGAAACGACTGCCGCCCCGCCAGCAGACGACATATCTGAACTTTCAATTCGGGAAGAGGGGTCAATCGAGTCAATCGCGTCGCTGGGATCCAACGAGAAGCGAGCAAAATTACTAGCCGACGAGCAGTTCGCCGAGGAGCTCAGAGTTGAAACTGAAGAGAAGGAGCAGAAGAAAATTTTAGAGACGGAAATGCAAGAAGTTCAAGTTCAGCTCAAAAAGAAAGCCATCGAGGCGTACAACGAAGCGATCGAGAAGAAGAATCAACAGATGATTGAGAAGGCAAAGAAGAAACACGACGCGGCGGTGTTGTTGGTGAAGGAGCAGAAGAAGGCAATTGAGGATGTGGTTGAGTACGAGAGGTGAGCGAGCGAACCGAGCGAGCCTTGCGACAGAAGAGTGCGAAGCTCAGTGCGATATTGCTTACATGGCTACATCCACTACTGAACTAACCCTCAACTAATTTTGCTCGCTCGCTGCTCTTGTGCTTCGTTAAAAATGCGCCTCGCTTCGCTCGGCGCAGAAAAAAGCTCGAGAGGAGGGAGAAGAAAAAGCTGCAAAGGAGGAGAAAGAATCGTCCGATGAAGGGCCACATTATGGTCTTCGGCAAGTCGACCGATACAGGACCGGACAGGCCGCCCCACCACGCTATTGACGGGATGCAAGATTTGCTGCTGCGCATGGACTCAAGAAATGGAAACGGAAATGGAAATGGAAATGATGTTGCTGACGCAAAGAAAAATGAGCTGAACAAAAGGGGGCAAGCGAGGATTGATAGGCTGGCGCAGGCCAAGAGCGAGAAGGGGAAGAAGAAGGAGATCTGCGTTATGAAGCTTGAAGGGGGAGTTGAGAAGGAAGCGTTGCGAAGCAAAAGCTGGTTCAAGGGAGACTCGCACTTGTGCTGGAGCAGCGGTGATGGCAGCAGCTTGCCGAGGGAGCGTTTCAAAACTTTGAACGATTTGACGTGGAATTTTGGGGGAACAAAAACTGGGGGGAGTGGCGGCGGGGGCGGGGGCGAGGGGGGTGAGGGAGGAGGGATGGGAAACAACAATAACAACAACAATAGTGGTGGAAATTTGGAAAGGCGTGGATTCTTCGCGGGACGACCAGTCACACCAACAGTGTTGCACTCGCGAGGCAGAAAGGCACCGCACGTGACAGAGAGGATGTTCGTGCCGGAAACAAGCAGCGGGGAGAACAGCGGGGACGAGAAGGTGGTCGTGAATATGGTTAAGGAGGAGATTGTTAGAAGGCCGCAGACCGCGCCCCAGGCGCAGGCGCAGGCGCAGGCGAAGGAGACGGGGAAGGCGAAAGCGAAGGCGAAGGCTAAGGCGAAGGCGAGGAGCAAAAGAATTCCAGAAAAATCCGCGCAAACAACAGAGGGCAAAGGCGCAACACTGGTCAATCCATTCGAGACGGATTGCAACGAGTACTTTGAAAAAATCACCCCCAAGGCTAATCTTGGCTTGCTGAAAGAGCGGCCGAAGACGAGTTCGGGGGTGAGGAGGGAGGATATTCGGGGGAAGGAGAAGGAGAGGGAGCTGTTCTCGCCGCAACAACTGAGCGACAGGTGGAGCCCAAGCATGAAGGAGCAGATGGATATCATATTTTCGCCCATTAAGAAGCAGAAGGCGGTTGCTAGAGGGGGCAGCGCGCACAGGTACAGAAAAGGGGTAGGGGGGAGACCAAACACCTCGCCCGGACACTTTCAAAGCAATGGCCTGCCTGCCGTAAGTAAACCTGAAGATTTGGCCGTGGGGGGACAAGGCAGCGTCTTTAGCAGCAACTCTGTTGAGAGTTTGGAGAGCACGTTTGGCCCAGTTAAGGTGGCCACGGATAGACTGGAGGTTTTGAGTATGGGAGTAAGTGAGTTTTTGGTGAGAAACTGAATGTATAAGTAATAAAAAAGTTTTCTCTCTTCAATTCTCTGATATTTATTTACCGCCAAGGAGGATCGGCACAGTGATCATGAATGTTGTCTGCCAAACTGCAAGGAAAGACCTGGGAGTGATGCCACGGAACAGATTACGCCAGTCGTCCTTGCGGATGTCGTTAAAGTAATACGACATTGACTTTTGCTTCCCAGACTTGGAGCTCCCTATGTCGTTCTGCATGCGCACGCGAACAGTCTCAATTGGGGTGTTCCACGTGGCCAAGAGCCCGCCGAAAACACCACTACCAATTTCTCCCATAATACCGTACTTGCTCATGCCCAGCGTGGTTCGGGCAATCTCAGTGAAGGTGGTACGGCTAGCCCAATTCGAAGCTTGTCGTACAGCAACGGGGGAAGCGGAGGAGTAAAGGCCAAGAATGCCTCGCTTCCTAATAATCCGTTTGGTGGCTTCGAAGCTCGAAATTCGATCATTCAGGGCCGTGGTCATTATCTGGGTACTGGGAGCCATAACTACAGTTTGAGCAAGTCCTCCAACCAATCCGCCTGCAAGAGAGCAAAGGACAGGGTTCACGTTTCTGCAGATTAACTCATTCCGCACCGCAGAGTTGGACAGAATGAACAAACCGCCGATAAGGCTCCCTTCGAACAGTCGAGCCGGAGTGCCTCGGTAGAATTCACAGATTCCGTGACTGTTGATGTTCCCAATTGCTTGAAAGAAGTTGTCGTTCGTCGAAGAAACTCGGGTCTTAATGTTCTCCAGGGGAGTTCCTCCGGTGAGATCACTGGCAATGCGCAACGCGGCTCCAACCGCTAGTTTCTTCATTCGTGAGGTAGGGACGGTGATGCAACCATCGCTCACAACTGAGGGAATATTTCTGGCGAGCACTGCAGTTGCTTTGGTTGAGTCGATCGATGCTGAAACAACAGCGAACAGCATGCTCAAAAAAGTGAGCAAAGGAGGCTGCTTCATTGTAGATATATATCGGGGTGCTAAGTTGTAGTTAATTTCTGGATATTTTGGCTTCATTTTTACGACGCCACTAATACGCACGGCTACCAGATCATATATATAAAAACTTACTTTACTAGGGAACAATGCTATGCTAAGAAATTTCAGTCTACTGGATCTTCGGAAGGATTCTTCTTACGTGATCAATTCGTTCAAGAAAAGGCTTGCCTTGGAGGAGTTCCTTCTTCGGCATGACCCTTTGAATCGCTGCTGGTTGATTGTTGGATGCCACGATCCTGAGCTTTCCAGTTGTGGTGGTGGTAGTGGGGGTGGTGGTGGCGAAATTGTTCTTGGCATTGGGGGCAAACCACACAAGCTTGTGGATCTGGCCCTCCAGCAGCGAGACAAGATAAAGATGCTGAAGCGATTTTCGGGTGGTGGGACGGTCGTTTTAGACAGGAACAGCTTGCTCACGACATTCATTGGCCGTAACCTGACCATGGACGATGTCGTGAAGCCTTTTCCGCGCAATTTGATGAGTTGGAGTTACGACATGTTTCGCCCGGCGTTTTCCTCGTTGCGATTAAAGACTGTTTCCACCCCTCAGTCCTCGTCCTCCCACCCGCCTACCTTCCAGCTGAAGGAGAACGATTACGTCTTGAACAATTTGAAGATTGGGGGCAACGCCCAGTCAATTGTCAAGGGTGGTTGGCTGCACCACACTAGTTTTTTGTGGGACTACACCGAGAAGAATATGGCATACTTGCAAATTCCCGAGAGCCGTCCGGACTATAGGGGTGATCGGGACCACGGCGAGTTTTTAACGAAGTTAAGCTCGATCTACGAGGGGAGCGGGGAGGCGGTGTTTTTCGATGCGTTGATAGAGAATATGCGAGGAGATTTGGGGGGGCGAGAAGAGCACAGTAGTAGGTATGATTTGAAGGAAGAGAACATTGGGGATGTGATGGGAATGGTTGGAAGTCAGCATATGGGCGGTTTTGATCACTGGGTGAACAACAGTGGAGGAAGGAACCAGTCCAGAACGCGTCACATAGATTAACGATTGAAAACCAGAATATAGTTTTCCCTTAGCTCTGCTCATATTATAAATTCACGGGCCCGTTCTCCTCTCGCCGAAACACTGTCAGTTCCAGTCCCTCCTCGCCCTCGCTCTCGCTCTCGCTCTCGCTGTCGAGCAACTCTGCCCTGCCACCATTTCCTCGTCGTACCCGCGCAAGGAGATTTCTCAGCCGTCCCCCTCCACCACCGTTTCCAACCTCCGTTCCTTCGACACTACTTGCTCCAGAATTTGTTGTTGAAATTCTCCGAAGAACAGATGATCTGCAAGCAGGACAGGTTGAATTTCGCTGCAGCCAATGATTTACGCAGTCAGGGTGGAACTGGTGGTTGCAGGGCAATTCTGTCACCTTGTCGCCTGATTCATAATCGAGCAAGCAGATCGGGCAGCAAGTTTCCGCTTCGAACCCATCCACCACCGTCCCCCCACTGCAGCTGTCTTTACTGTTGCTGTTACTGTTGCTGTCACTTCCAATCACCACGCTCTTGAACCCCTCTATCACAGCCGGGCTCACCCCGCCACCCCTCAAACCTCCCCGACGCAAAAAGTCCCGCACCTCGGCGCTGTCTCTGCTTCCCTCGACTCCGCCCTCCCCAGCGCCACCACCATTATTGTGGAAGCCCCCGTGGCTAGCTCTGCGCCGAGCGAAGCGAGAAATGAAGCACGAGCGAACCAAACGATTTGGAATTGAGTGGGTTAGTTTAGTAGTGGATGGGTAGCCGTCTGCGGTTTTTCGCGAGATCTATCGCTGGGGTCTTCCTCGAGGCTCGCTCGCTTCGCTTGCTCACCTTCTTATCACGCCCATCGCACCCCCTGCCACCATGACGAAAACAAGCACAATCGCCATTATCAAGTGAACGGTTTCGGTGCTCTGAACTTTGGGGTTGTAGTCTAACGGCAGGCCGTCACCTTCGCTAACTGCAAGCCAAGAATCAGGGTTGCTGAGAATTGGTGAAATGGGCAGGAAATACCCTGCGCCGAGCGAAGAAGGTGCCACACGAATTGATTGGGTTAGTTTAGTAGTGGATGTAGCCGCCTGTAGCCATTTCGCGAATTTCATCGCGAGTATGCTCGTCTTCCTCAAGGCTCGCTCGCTTCGCTCGCTCACCTCCAACACAGTCGTTTATGCTCCTGAACCTGCCTCCAATTATAACAAGATTCGCAAAGTACTCGTCTGCGTTGTCAAGTGGGTGGATGGTTGTGTCGTAAATGTCGTGATTCGCAATGATCGTAGATGAATGCTGGTATCGAACTGGCACCTCGGTGAGCGACGAGACAGACTCTGTTGTTTGGTGGGCAATCAAGGAGGAGGGTGACATTGAGAGAAGGCCGCCGGCATACTCGAGCAAGTTGAATTCGTTATTATTGTTGTTGTTTTTGAAGTCATTTTCAAACCCGTCAACACCGGACTCGTACCATTCGACGATTGCGTCCACGGCCAGTATTGAAATGTCGGAGAACACATAGCCCAGCACGCTGCGCCGAGCGAAGCGAGGCGCATTTTTAACGAATCACGAGTGCAGCGAGCGAGTAAAAGTAGTTGAGTAGGTTTGTTCAGTAGTGGATGTAGCCATGAATAGTAACTTCGCACGGCGGAGTATCGCACTTTTCTGTCACAAAGTTCGCTCGCAGTACTTCGCTCGCTCACCTAACACCGTACTCGTTCGTTTGCATGCCAATCGTCGCTCTGCCAACGACTTCCCTGTAACCACCGAAAATGAACATTTTCCCACGGTAAAAGTCGCAAGAGTGGTAGGTCCTCTTCAAGTTCGGAGGGTTTGGGGGTTGGAGATCGAGCTTCGTGGCGGCCAGCCCGTCGTTGATGTGCTTCCCCGTTTCGGGCGGCTGGAACCAAAGTCTTTCCTCTAAATCAAAAAGCCAAATGTCACCGAAAGTCGACAGCATCTTCGAGGGTTTGTTCGTCGTCTCGTCACCACTCTCAATGTCGTACCCACGACCACCGTGCACAACGAGGTAGGACTTGTTGTTAACTGTGGTCACCCCGCCGGCGTGGGAAAAGCGGGGTCTTGGACCGATGGTTGATGAGCCGTTTGGGTTGGCGCTGCTGCTGCCGCCGAGCGAAGAAGGTGCGAAAACGAATTGAGAGGACTAATATAAT
>Ga0302114_10001796_pt1 | contig 13974 bp, 10 predicted proteins | sample AG5_Surface_MG_FD_203107 | JGI IMG/M metagenome (GOLD analysis project Ga0302114, IMG submission 203107) | Marine microbial communities from Western Arctic Ocean, Canada - AG5_Surface | ecosystem: Environmental > Aquatic > Marine > Oceanic | place: Canada: Western Arctic Ocean | collected...
GTATGATTTCGTTTTGCGTGTGTTAACTGTGATTCGAAAAAACCGAAGCTGACGGCTCTTGTCGCTGGGGCTTATTCAACCTCTAAGAAGTTATGAGTTATTATTACACGATCGATTTGGTTTCACGTATGTGTTCCGTATATTAGCTCTTTAAGGCGTGAGAAAAGTATTGAAAAGTCGGTGACGAGAATTTCCAATAACGTGAGACACGTCTGTGATTTTCGTTATGCCTCAAACTTCCTGAGACTTTCTATATTTTTCACCGCGAGGAGCGATATGTATACGCATGTGAACGCGCGTTTCTTTTCTTCAAACGCTGCTTTGCCTAAGGCATCCTCAAATACGAATGGGATAGTCTTTTTAACTTCCGTAGCGGATATTAATCTCGCCGTAAAAAGCGCCGGACGACAAACCGGTTTGTGGTCCATCTCCACGGTTCGCGGGTGGTCGATACTCGCGGATCACTTTCAATCTCACGGACTAAATTCTCTCTCTCTCTCTCTCTCTCTTGTTACTCACTTCTCTATACTCTCTCAACAACACAGGAGGAAATCAGTAAAAGAGTATAAACAATGTCCGGGTTCAGCTTTGGTGCCGGCGGTGGCGAAGCTAAGAAGCCGGCCGGAGCCGGAGGTTTCTCCTTTGGGGGGGCTCAACCTACTGCGACGCCCGCGGCTGGTGGTACTCCCGCGTTTTCGTTTGGTACGGCTGCTACACCTGCGGCAACGACGACAACAACTTCTACTGCTGCGCCATCGTTCAGCTTTGGTACGGCTGCTACACCTGCGGCAACGACGACAGCAACTTCTACTGCTGCGCCATCGTTCAGCTTTGGTACGGCTGCTACACCTGCGGCAACGACGACAACAACTTCTACTGCTGCGCCATCGTTCAGCTTTGGAACGAAGCCAGCATCGACGACGACGACGACTTCCACTGGAGGTGGTCTCTTTGGTGCTGCGACAACTGCTACAACAACAACTGGAGGAGGCGGCCTATTCGGCGCAGCACCGGCCGCAGCAGCACCAGCAGCACCGGCCGCAGCAGCAACAACAACTGGGGGAGGCGGTCTTTTCGGTGCGGCACCTGCAGCCACGCCAACTGCGGCCACACCTGCCGCGCCATCCTTTAGCTTTGGTGCGGCTAAACCTGCGACGACAACGCCAGCCGCTGGAGGAAGTGGACTCTTTGGTGCGGCCAAACCAGCGACGACAACAACAGAAGCGGCCAAACCCGCTGCAACAGGTGGTAGTCTTTTTGGGCCTGCAGCAGCACCGGCATCTACTCCAGCTGCTCCAACGACGACAACAGCAGCAGCAGCAGCAACAACGACAAAAGCAACATCTTCCGCCTTGGCGCCTCCGCCGGTGAATTTATCGAGACCGACTGACTTGGTCGGCAAATCCGTCGGCGAAACGTTACAATACTGGAACAAAGAACTCGCGCAAAGAACCGCGGATTTTAAGAAAAAAGCACAAATAATAGCAGATTGGGACGAGCAAATCGTCGAACGGCGGAGGGAACTGTTCGAGATGCAAGTCGATTTAGTCAACGCGAAATCCCAACAAGACGTCATGGAACGGCAAATTCGCGTCATCGAACAACACCAAGAAGATACCGAACGCGCGTTGACGGACATGGAAAACGGCGTCGATCGTTTGTACCAACAATTAGGCGAAACATTAGACGTCGATCGAGATGTCAGCTCCACGGCTCGTTTATACGGATTAGCCGAGCAAGTCTCCGGGCAGATTTTACAAATCGGCAACTCCTTGCGAGACGCGAGCAAAACAATTTCTCGTTACCAGGCCATGCAAGAGCAGAGAGGTTTACGGAAAGGCGACGGCGATGCCACGCGAAGTTTAGTCTCCGCGCTGAACAATCAACTCAGCGCGTTGAAGCACATCGATAGACAGTTGGATCTCGCCACGAATAGGATCGAGAAAGATCGGTTTTTATCATCATCGAAGTAATAATATATATATAATACTACTGTTCTTGCGTGTATACAACAAAGCCGTTTTCGAGAAAAGAACAACACTCTCTTAAAATTGAAAGCATCATCTTTTTTCCATCTCGTCTCTTCTTTGTTGCTCCTCCTTTGTTCTTTGATGTTGTTGTTGTGACGATGATGCTATAAAAGCTTTTTTCTTTCTTCTTGTTAAATTTTTTCGTGGTTCAGATGACCTCTCAATCCATCTCAAAAAAACAGAAAATATCCACTTTGGCAAAAAAATTCATCCTTTCGTCGTCACTCGTTTTGTCTCGTCGCGCGCTTTTATTGAGATCTCCACTTTTAATACGCACGGCACGTAATAATGGCTACTACTACTACGATGATGGCGATGATGACGAAAACGACTTCGTCAAAGTTCACACAACAACAACAACAACAAAAACAAAAGATGAGATCTTTGGCATCAGGAGGGGCATTAATCTTCCCATCGAAAAGAAAACAACACGTCATCTTTATGAACGCGTCCGAGGTGGCGGAATCCGCGGTCGCGACGGAAGAGTTTTACGAGGTGACTCTGCCGAAACCAATCGACGTGAAATTTGCTCGCGGGAACGACGGCGGCGCGTACGTCGCGTTCGTCCCGCCGAACGATCCAAAGTACGAGGTGTTTGAAATCGGAGACAAAATAGAAGGCGTGTCGGCGTCGTTCGGCGACGAGGTGTGGCCGGCGGAATCTTTCGGTCAAGTCATGTACGCGATGAAAAACAGAAACGGAGACATTTATTTGAAGATGAAGAAGATGTTTGGCGATTTCAGCGCCATGGAGGTGGAGAAGAACTCACAGTTCAAATCCGAAAGAGCGGGAGGGAACTACGGCGCCGGGACGAAGGAACAACAGATGAATAACTACTCCAAGAAGAGAGAGTTGGAGAACGAACGATTAGACATGTTCGACGAAGCGATTGCTTTGTACAACCAAAAGAATTTCGACGACGCGTTGATTCAGTTCGAAGAAGTCGCCGCGTTAGAGCCGAAGAACTACATGAGCGATAACTTTGAAACGACCACGGAAATTTACCGAGTGTGCCAATACAACATCGCCTGCTGCTTTTCCAACATCGGTAAACTGGACGAGTCGTTGTTAGCCTTGAGAAGGTGCATGGCGAGTGGGTGGACGGATTACAGAAAGATTCGCACCGACCCGAGCTTAAAGAACGTCCGAGCGAGTCCTGAGTTTACCCCGTTGATGAACAAGTTCGACGAACCGATTTTCAACGAAAACGCCGCGAAATTTTTAGGCAACCTTTTCGGTAAGAAATAATAATAACTACTACAGTACTAACAATAACGAGAGAAAGAGAGAGGGTGTGTGTGTGTCTGTGCCAGAGCGAGCGAGAGAGGGAGAGCGCGAGAAAACAGAAAGAAGCGCTTTCCCGCTTTCGCGTGTAAATAAAAACTTAACTTATTAATAAAATCTTTGGACGTTTTCTCAAATTGGCACTTTTACCACACACCACCTCTGCTTTGTTGAAACATACACACACACACATATAATACTAATACTAATACTAATACTAATAATACTAATAATAAAAGGAGTAGTGTTTCGATGATGACAACGTCTGCTTCTTCTCTGTTGTTTCCGTCATATTCTTCTTCCTCTTCTTTCTCATCAAAGTCGCCGAGGAGTAATCAACGAAATCATCATCAAAATCAAAGACGTCACGCGATGATGAAATCGTCTTCTTCGTTTACGACGACGACGACGTTTACGATTCAGACGACTGGACAAAGAAGAACGAAACACGGAAGAAGAAACAAAGCGATTTTAGCGCAAAACGATGAACAGACGACGACGATTCAAACGATTCAGACAAATAATAGAAGACCAACAACAATTGTATTATCCAAAGAAGAACTTTTGTGCAAACCGAACGAATCCGTCTCGCAGTTGGCTGCCGCTCAAGCCGCTAAGAAAAACGTTGTTTCAACTCCCGCAAATTCTAGTTCAGTGATAAAAAACGCGCTCATCAACGCGAACGCGTTGAGTGCGCAGGCATTTTACCTTCCGTACGTCGCGTTGGCGGCGGTGACGATTAAGAAGATTTTGGATACGCCGTCGCGCGCGTACGTGGACGGAGCGAATACGGTAGGCTCGGAATACGACGCGTGGACCGAGGAAGGCATTTTAGAGTACTATTGGGGGGAACACATCCATCTTGGGTGGTACGAAGACGAAGATTTAGCGAATGGGGCTGGAACGTTGTTAGGAAACGACGTGACGGATTTCAAAGAAGCTAAGTTTGCGTTCGTGGATAAAATGTGCGATTGGTCCATTCAAGATTTGTTCGGGAAGCAACCTGCGAATATTTTAGACGTGGGATGCGGGATTGGAGGCGCGAGCAGACACTTGGCGAAACGGTACGGGAACGGAACTACAGTCACTGGGATCACGTTATCGCCAAACCAAAGAGACCGCGCGACTGAATTAGCCAAGGAACAAAACGTTCCAAACGCTGAATTCAAAGTCATGAATGCGCTAGAGATGACGTTCCCGGACGACACGTTCGATGCCGTCTGGGCGTGCGAAAGCGGCGAACACATGCCAGATAAGAAAAAATACGTGGAAGAGATGATTCGAGTGTTGAAACCGGGAGGAGTTCTCGTCGTCGCCACTTGGTGCCAACGCGAAGCCGACGAAACGAGCAACCCATTCACCGAAGACGAAAAGAAAAACTTACAATTTTTATACGAAGAGTGGGCGCACCCGTACTTTGTCTCCTACGAAGAATACGAACGATTAATGCGAAACACCAACGTCATGGAAAAAGTTCAAGGCGAAAACTGGGTCAAAAACACCATCTCCTCGTGGCGACACTCTATTTGGGTCGGCGTCTGGGACCCGTGGCCGGTCGTTTTCGCCGGTCCGAGGATTTGGTACAAAACCATCCGCGAGATTGTTACGCTCGAGCGCATGCATCGAGCCTTCGATCGAGGGCTCATGACGTACGGATTGATTAAAGGTAGGAAAAAAGAAAAAATCGTGAGAGATAAGGACGACGCGTTCTATAGCTGGTAATTTGTTTGACAGAGAGAGAGGAAGAGAGGAAGAGAGAGATGTTGACTCTGTGCTCGTTGTATTAGTATTTATGTTTTTATTTCTCTTTCCTTTCCTTCATTTTTGTTCACTCATCACTTCTCTCTCTTAACATTCAATTCGGACGTCGAGCTCTTTTTACTCTCCCCAAACTCCTCGCGGCGATATATGCTCTTTTGGTGGTGGTTCTCGTCCTCGTCTCCCTCGGTCGTTGTTGTTTCAAAGAAGACCAACACGAAGAAAAAAGAAGGAGAAGTGTCGTCGCTTTCCAATTCGATTTCCAATAACGAACAACAACGACGACAAGAAGAACAAACGACAAAGACGAAAAGAGAAGGCTTCCGGTTCATCCAATCCTTCATAGAAGCAGACAAGGACGACGACAAAAAAAAGTATTACCAGGTGTCGTATCCAAACCTCGCCATCTCTGCCGCACTCGTGACTGTTTTCTCCTCCGTGTTTACCGCGTCTGTGGTGCACTGGAAAAACAGAAAACACAAGTTAGAACGAGATTTACCGCGAGCTGTACACGCGAAAGCATCGATTCAAGGGTTAAAAGCGTTAGCAGTGGCGACGGGATTTAGTTTAAGTTTAGTGTCGGTTTTATTCGCATCGACGAATTATATAGGTCTTTGGGAAAAGGAACAAGTTGGGAGGCGGATCGAAAGCGCGTTGCGAAGCGTTCCGGGCGGGGAGGTGTTTAAAGGACCATCGGGGACTTCGAAGAGCTGAATTGATTGATTGTATATTGATTGAGAGAAAAAGAAAGAATGACGTTTACGGTGGATGATAATAATGATAACAATAACGACACGAACAGCGCGGAAGAGTTTGAGATTGATGTGGACGCAATATACACCATGGCGTCTTTAGCGAGAGAATGGTTCGTCGCCCACGAGAGCGGAACGGAAGCGTTGACGATTTTGAAAGAGGCGAAAGAGGAGTTATCGTCGATGTTAAAGAAGAAGAAGGAAAAGAAGGACAAGAAGAAGAACGAAAACGAGGACTTTTCCTCTTCACCGTACCACGTAAAAGTCCAGGAGAAGATTAAATCGATACTCCCGAGCGACGATATGTTGAACTGTTTGATGAAACGAGGCAAGTACGCGAATTTTTCTTCCGCCGCGGACGCGGAACGCGTGGACGAAGCGTGCGAAAAGTTGCGAAGAATCGTGGAAGAATTGGAAAGTATTTCGAAACAAATGGAGGAAACGTTCGAGAGTTTTACGAGTGCGTTTGAAAACGGCGGAAAAGAAGTTCAAGAAGTTAAAGAAGAAGCAAAGATTCCACCGGAACACCTAGCGCGAAGAGACGAAGAAAAAGAAGAAGGGCACAGCCGACAAGGAAGGGACAGAGAACCTCGGGGGAGACGGAGGAGCAGAAGCAGAAGCAGCAGGGGAAGGGACAGACGGCGAGGAAAGGAAACAGAGCAGAAAGAAGACGAGGCGGAAGAAGCCGTCGTCCTCGCGAAGCTTTTATCGTTTCTAGAAACGACGAAAAAAGAGGAGACCGACGACGAAGCGCCGTCGCCAAAAGTGCACTGGATGCACAACGTCCCCAACGCGGCACTTTCCACTCGCTTTTCTCTCTCCAATACTACCGCTGAGATTAACAACAACAACAACAACAAACGGTCTTTCGAACAGTGGCTCTTCCTTTGCGCGAGCGCTTTAGAAGGCACGCGCAAAGAACTCCGCGTAAAGCAAGTCGTCGCCGAGAAGGCGTTGGACAGTTTGCGGGGGTCTTTCTCCTCCTCGAATACGAATACTAGTAATAGCACAAGGAGCACCACAGAAGATAAAGAAGATAAAGAAGACGATGGAGTGTTGTTCGACAGTCTCTTGGACGCTTGGGACGTCCAAGCGTTCGTGGACGACGACGCCTTTCGCGCCTTATCGTCAGAAAGCGTAGAGTAGAAAACCGTTAAAAATTGGACGAATACCTCACAACTCACACACACGCGAAAAGCGCGAACAAAAGGAAATAATGAGAGCTTTGATTCAGCGCGTGCACTCGGGATCGGTCTCTGTTCGACACCCCGAGTTGCACAATCACGCGTTACCTCCCTCCCATCCTTCGCAACCTGAACCGCAATCGATAACTAAAATTGGAAAAGGTGCGGTCGTTTTCCTCGGCATCAGTTCGGAAGATACGCTCGCGGATTGCGATTACGTTTTACGAAAAACGATGAGTTTACGCCTTTGGCCGGACAATAGTAACGACGCAGAAAATAACAAGCAGTGGACAAAGTCTTTGCTCGATTTAAATTTAGATGTCTTGTTCGTGAGTCAGTTCACGTTACTCGCCGAGTGCACGAAAGGGAAAAAACCGTCCTTCAGTCGAGCGATGACACCAAAAGAGGCGAAGGAAATGTACGATTTGTTTGTGCAAAAAGCGAGAGACGAATACAAAGAGAATGGAATAAAAGAAGGCCAATTTGGGGCGATGATGGACGTGCACATAGAGAACGACGGCCCGGTGACCGTTCTCATCGACAGTCAAAATAAAGGAGGATGATTTAGTAGTATTAGAGTAGTATCGTTTGTATTTGTTGTATCTCTCGTCGCGAAAACACGCTACGTGTATGCGCGTTTTGTTGTTGTTCTTCTATTATTGATATTCTGGTACACTAATAATGTTATTTCTTGGAGCGACCCCAGGCAGTTCCGGTAGTCCTTTGCGTGCCACCGGGCGCCCCGGATCGTTGCGTGCTTCTCTGGGTGCCTCCTGTTGTGGGAAGAGTACTGGGCGCGCCGCGCGTTCTTCTCGTCGGTCTCGCGCGTTCTTCCGAGTCAGAGTCGTCCGCGTTGTTACCAGCACCTCGCTTCGACGAGGCGGCACCTCTGCCGCGCTTATTCCCAACTGCCGATTTTGTTGTCGGGTTGTTCAAAACTTTGGCACCGCGCGCGCGGCCTCTGCCTCTCGAAGCGGCAGCAGATGTTCTTCCAGCTCCAGCCGCGACAGAAGGTGTGGCCTTTTCGTCGGAATCCGAGGAGTCGTCGATGACGATACTTTCTGGAACTTTTCTGCTCTTCGTTTGCGTCGACGGCGTCGCGCCACGACCACGTCTCGTCGCTCTCGTTGCGGCGGCGGCGGCTGCTGCAGCTCCACCTCTCTTCTTCGGTGCGGGTTTCGCATCTGCGAAATCCTCGTCTTCTTCTTCCGAATCAGGCACTTCCTCGTCTTGAGAAGATTCCGAATCCGATTGTTGCCTCTGTTTTCTTTTTGCCGCCGCCGCTGCGGCGGCTGCACTTTTCGCTCCAACAGCTAGCCCACGCCTCGCAGCAGCTACTGGCTGCGCAGATGCTGGGATGACGTCGTCGTCTTCCTCCTCTGAATCAGAAACGACGTAATTGTCGTCGTCTCCTTTTTTCTTCGTCTCCGGAACCGGCGGCGGAGGTTGTTTCGCGCCTCCTCTGCGAGACGCCGGAACTGGTCTTTGCGCGCGACCGTCCTGGGCAGCTTCTTTTTGCTGTGCTAATAATACACGCTCTAGCGCCTCTTCTTCGTCTAACTGTCTCGTCGCTTCGGATTTCTTCGCTGGTGCCGCGTCTTGAAACTCTCGCACTTGTTGCGCGCGCTGCGTTTGTTGCGTCGCCGCTTGCTGACCTTTCTTCGCTTTAGCACGAGCACCTCCATCTTGTTGTTGTTGTTGTTGTTGCTGTTGCGTGTGTTTCTTCGTCAACTCTTGCACTCTCCTCTGTACTTCGCTCGCTTCAATTAACTCCGACGGTTGCGCGGTCGACGCCAACTCTCTTTGAAAGTGTTTCATCGTCGACTCGCACAAAGTTTTCACCGCTTTGTTGTCGTCTCTGTTCACCATATCGTCCAAAGAGTTCATTAAGTTTGGAATGTCTAAAATTTGTAATCCTTTATCCATTCGTTCTTTGATCAACCGTTCGATCCGTTTTTGGTCCTGTCTCGGCCCTGCTCTCGCGTCGTCTAAATCCTCGTCCTCATCTTCTACGTTTATATTTTCTTTCATCATCCCTTCGTTGAACTCGTCTTCCTCGTCTTTGTTCCCTCCCTTTTTTTTCTTCGATTTGTGAAACAACAACATATCCGAAGGATTCGCGACTTTACCCACAAACTTTTGCCCAAACTTTTGGACGTTGACGCTCTGGAAACCACCGGTCAAATCCACTCGCAATCGAATCAACGGCAGTTGGTTCAACTGCGCCAACTTTTTCACGCCGCTCGCCGCGTTTTGCATCGCCTCTTTAATCATGCCATTCACCGTAATCATCAAGAAGTTCTCGATGGCTTCCTGATCCTGACCTCCCCCATCTTCCTCCTCGTTCATCAAATCTTCCTGTTCTGCTAACGAGATGTTCTTAAATGCGTACGGTCTCGTCGTTTGTAACGGAACTGGTAACAACCGCCAATGCGGCGGATCTTTCTTCTCCTTCCCCGGTTTCAACTCTAAAATACAAATCTTCTTCGTCCCACTCTCGGCTTCCACCAACGACGTCGTCACCGAGCTCCCCGGTTGCGAAACGCTCACGCCGTCGAACAACTGCGGCTCAATCAAACACTCGTGTTCGTGTCCCCAAACGACTAAATCCATCCAACTCGGCAAGTGCCTCTCGGAAATTGAATTCTTCGGCGCGTGCGACACTCTGTTTTGATGAATCAACATGAGATTAAACCAGTTCGCCAACGGAGTCTTCTCGTCCGAACTCCCCGGTCGAATCCACTTCACGTTCCCTTTACTCGCCATCATCTGGTGTAATCTCTGATCTCGTATCCATCCTAACCCGTACAAGGCCAACTTCGTCTCGCCTTTTCTCAACAACACCGGTTTCAATTCAATCGCACCCGTGTTCGACCCACTCAGAGCGTGCTTACCGAAGTAATTAATCAACGAGCAACTGGACAAAATATCCAGCGCTGATAAATTCTCCTGCCCGGACGGGTCGTCGTGATTCCCGTGAATCGCGAATATCGGCAGCGCGACGTTCACGTTTTCATCCTCAAAGTTCACGATGCCTCTATTCGGAAAATTTATGCTCTGATCGGAAACAACTTCAAACTCGATCGGATCGTCCCCGAACACGTACTCTCTCAAAACATCCATCGTTTGTACCAAGGTTTCTCGGCTCGGTTTGTTCTGGTCGAACAAATCGCCTCCCAGAAACAGCGCGTCCACTTTTTCCTTCTTCGCGGTCTCCAAGATTTCTCGAAACGCGATGAACGAATCGTTTTTCCGAATCGGGTCTCGTTCGTGCGCGCCCAAGTGGTTGTCCGTGGCGATTAAGATTCGGAATAAGTTTGGGTCGTTTTTGTTCTTATTATTCTTTCCTCCTCGTTGTTGTTCTCGTTTTTGTCCTCTTCCTCTGATGTCATCATCGTCGTTGTCTTCTTCTTCTTCTTCTTCTTCTCGCTCGGGCATTTTTAAAACTCTTCTCTGAATGGTTTGTTGTGAGATGATTTTTGTGGGAAAGAACCAAAAAGAAGATTTTTTGAATTTAGGCACCCACCCTCTTTTTTGGTTGGTGTTCATATTTTTTCACTCGGTCTAAAATACTCTTCAGTGGTATATTAGGGGTTTGTTTTTTGTTCGAACACACACACACGCACACACACGCACGCACTGTAGCAACAACAAGCGAAGAAGAAATGACGACGACGACGAGTGAGAAGAAGAAGAAGAGTCCAGAGTGGGTGAACGAGTTGTATATAGCGGTGAGAAATGCACCTTCGCCTCCTTCTCCTTCGCCTCCTTTTTTTGCTGCGACCGAAGATGAAGAAAAAAAGTCAACTTCTTTTATCTCTTCTTCAGAACGCGATGACGACGATAAAGATGGAGAAGAAAAAGGAGGAAGAGAAGGAGGCGAAAGCGGCGCCTCCTCCTCCTCCTCGAAGCTTTCGTTTCTCTCGAAGAACAACCCCGCCGCCGACTTTGAGAACGCGATGGACGGATGGTTGGGAAAAGCCACCAGCAGCAGCAGCGGTGGTGAGGGTGGTTGTATCTGGAGGACGAAAGAGAACGTCGTGGAGACGTTGCTCCCTTTTCTGAGCGCGGAATACGAAAGCGCGAAAAGAGAGGCGCTGTTTCTTCCTCGCTTCTCTCATCATCCTGATACTCATCATCCAAAGGACGAGAACGAGGACGATGACGAGGATGACGACGACGACGAAGTTTTATTAGGTGTTCAGAATGCGTCGTTTTTCAAAGAGATTTCCGACGCGAAGTTGAGAGCGATGTACGACGAGTTTTTCGACGCGCGGGCGGATTTGTTACGACTGAACGATGTTCAAAGCGATCTAGAAACGTTCTTGGAGTGGTTAAAGGAGAGCAGAGATTGTTCTGGTGATAAACAGCAACGACGAGTAGGGCGAGAGAAAATACCAGGTTTACGCATCAACGCGCTCAAACACACGGAAGAAGGGGTTTCAAGGGGAGAAAATGCCCCGGGGGTCGAAAGCTATCTGAGAAGACGAAACGAAAATTTGCGAGAATTGAGAGCGAAGCAATCGAGAGCGTTGTTGTTGTGCGGCGAAAGCGTGCGGTCAAAATTCCTCGCGATTATTCTCGAGGGGTTTCGACACGACGCGAATGAAAATTTGCTTCACGAGACTTTCTTTCCGAGAGACCCACCACCTTTAAAAACATCATCGCGTAATAACGATGATGATGCACCAAAATGCTTCAATAACAAAATTTATCTCACACTGAGAGCGTTTTGTTCGGAACCGACGAACGCGGCCATCGTCGAACGGTGCTACAAAAAGGCTCACGTAAAGTCGCCCTGCGCGAGGCGAATTTTACGCTTGTGCGCGGAAGGGTGCTTCGAGAGTGAGAAGTACGAGCACGTGGCGAACGCGCGCGAATGCGACGATTATTCGTTCCGCACGACGGGTGATGCGGTGACTAAGTGCAAAATGACTCGCGGTAAAGACAAATTTGTGTGCGTGAGATGGATGTGCCGCTCGAAATTTGAAGTCAACGATGTCGCGAGGAAAGCGTTTCAAGACGTGTACGCCGAAGTTACCGCGCTCGAGATTTTACGTGATTTCGAGAATGGTGAGAAGAAGGTGAAGAAGAAGAAGAAGAGTTCTGTGATAAGAAGAGAAAATCGCGATGATGTAATGTCGATTTCATACTCGTTTGGAACACTCCGAGATTACGGCGCATGCGAAGATTTCTTATGCGTGGCGACCGATTGGGTCGACGGAGTCGGATTGAACGCGTGGCGTTCAAATCTAGGTGAATATTTAAAGAAAGACGCAAATGAAGCGAACAACGACAGAACGCTATTGCTTGCAATCGCGAAAACGATGCTACAGATGGTAGTCGATATGCACGAAAAGAATGTCGTCCACTTTGACTTGAAGCTCGAACATTTCATTCTCTCCACGCGGCGCCAAGAGGAGGAGGAGGAGGAGGAGGAGGTGAGGAAAAAAGGAACACAATACGCGATAACTTTAATCGATTTCGGAGAGTGCGCGGTTTACGACATCTCGGACAAAGTAAAAGGAACCTCGCGCGCAAGAGGTACAGAGATATACCACGCTCCAGAAATGCTACTCATTGACGAAGTTAAGACTCACAGCGCTTTGTTCCCTTCGGGCGATAGTAGTAGAACAACCGCTGCTGCGTGTTTCGTCGATGGCAAAAAATGTGACTGCTACTCGCTCGGCGTGGCGTTGTGCGAATTGTTTTTCAGTAACTCTCCGAACAGGCACGCGTACGAACAAAATGGATTCCTTGGTTTGCTTAATGTTGTCGCTGGTGGTGATGATAACGCTGAAAATTATTCGAAAATGCTACGCGACGATATCCTCCCAAGCGACGTAATCCGCCGCCCACCTTCCGACGGTGATATTGCAAACTGGTTGCTCAAAACTCTGCTCGTTCGCGATCCGCACGAGAGAACCTCAGCTCGACGCGCTTTCACGATGTATTCCGACATGATAAATTAATACATATGTGTATACTGGTATGTTAAAACAAAACAAAATTTATATGGCACGTTCACGTTGTTCATGCCGTTGTTGTTGTTTGCGGTTACGCCAACGCTCTCTCTCTATTTGTACAAGTTCATAATAACGCGATGATGATGATTACTGTTTCTTCACCGCATTCTTCACCGCCCCACTCACCAACCTCTCGTTTATCACAGCATTCGTTTCCAACGCGTCCATTTCCGCGTATAATCTCGTGCTCGACTCGTCCGTCGGCGTAAACACCGATTTCTTGTATTCGTCGTCCGTTTTCGGTATGTTGGCGCTCTTCATGTTTTGCCTTTGCACTTCAAACGTCTTCGTCCACTCCGAGTGAGAATCACACGGCGTTTTCGGCGTGTTCGGTTCACTCTTATTTAAGGTATCTTTCTTCTCTCCGTCTTCGTCTACGAGCAAAGCGTCTTCGTGGTCGTGAGGAACGGTTTGGAAACAGTGTCGGCACCGCGCGGTCGCGCAATTGATCCCGAGGAAATGTAACACTTTTTGCCCTCCGTGATCGACGGATTCCACCATTGGAGTGGCGACAAACGTCGTGTGATCGTTCAAGTTGTCCTGCTGCTTTTCTTGCACCTCGATTGCGCTCATTTTTGTAATGTTGTTGTTGTTATTGTTGTTGTTATTGTTATTGTGTGCGTGTGTGTTGTTACGCGTGCTGTCGTTATGAGTAATTGTGGTGTTTGACCTTGACCTTTTTGAGATACTTTTGAGAAGCAAAGGGTCCAACCACGCAGATATTTATTTTTAGCGGGCGCTTCTTTTACCAGCCGTACAAAAGGAGTAGTGCTGTTGTTGTTGACATTTCAACAAGATAACGATAACGATAACGATGATGATTTTACGTTTAACAATTTTTTATTATCTATGGAATCCCTCTACGTTCGGGTCTATTTCGATGGAATATCTCTTGTGTCGTTTCCTACCGTGGAGACGCAAAGCGAACTCTACTCCCGCC
>Ga0302114_10001798_pt1 | contig 13970 bp, 14 predicted proteins | sample AG5_Surface_MG_FD_203107 | JGI IMG/M metagenome (GOLD analysis project Ga0302114, IMG submission 203107) | Marine microbial communities from Western Arctic Ocean, Canada - AG5_Surface | ecosystem: Environmental > Aquatic > Marine > Oceanic | place: Canada: Western Arctic Ocean | collected...
CCAATGACTTTTTCAGTATAATGAAAGTTGTCAAGAAGTACTATTTTAGAGATGACGCCATTGAAGTTGGTATGAGGTTTCTATACGAATTATAATTTTAATAACAAATTAAAATTAACGCTTATCAAGGTATCCTAGATCGGTCGTTCTGGTATACTTAGAGACATTGGGAGTATTCTTAATAATATTAGTTATTTTTATCTTTGGCTCAAATATGATATGGCGGGCACATAAAATGAAGAGGATTATTATTCCCGCAAAGATTCCCAGTATAAAGATTATGTCACCTCTAGACCTTGTTATATTAGCTTCTGACGTTATCCGTTCTTTGTGGATCTGGTTTGTATGACTCGGCGCATCATTTTCACACTCGGTCTCGATCAGACTCCCATCATATTGCTCTACCATACAACGGGCACCGGGGCAGTATTGTTTGAAGACAGCGGAAGAAGACATCCCACCGCCATTTGGTGCAGTTGTTGTGTTAAGTATTTTTTGTATCGTCGTATCAATGATACAGAAACATGCTTCACCTTCAACAGAACACGGGCAGGTTTGGTTTAGAGATATCGTTCCTTTGTACCCGCTATTGGCAATTGAGGCATTTGTCATGATACACAGTTTGGCGTTACATCGCTTTGTTTCATATGTTGTAGTATCGATAAGTTTTATCGAGGAATCATGAATGCACAAAGGATCGCATGCTTTTGTGTAAGAAGAATGTTCGGGATATTTTTGAAGAGCATGAATAGCGACGGGGTCGTTTTTTGAAAAACACCCGCACCATTTCTGGATTTCTGGATCTTTAGTTACTTGATCGCGATTAAATCGTTTACATATAGACTTAATCTCTTCGTTACCTAATCCCCTGATTCCCGTTCCTCCATGCCATAAAAAATTATACAATTCTTCGAGCAGTTCAGTGTATCCCAACGCACCTACCGAAACCAATAAAGGCTTGGTTCCGACCGGTGCACCGTTAAGATAAGTTTGGGGAATAATTTCGTCAAAATACCGAGAAATAACCTTGTTTACAAGTGTATTTACATACCCGTGAAAAGTGTGGAATTGCGCCGTAGATTTGGAAGAAACCATGTTCATTATAATCAAAAGGTTAGCTGCATAATTATTCCCACTCAACCAATTGGAATACCACTGAGAGGTAGTCGATAGTTTTTTACCATCAAAGGTGATACCAAGCATATTATACATGAGTGCCTGAAAATTTACTTTTATTGCCGCCTTGCCATTGACGTCGAGTGTTACATTTTGAAGAATTGTGACGCAATTCGAAATAATAGTAATACTGGTATCTGTCATTTTATATTAGAAAAATTCTACGGATATTTTGGTCATATGTATGATCTGACCTACAGAATTATATTGGAGGTCAATATATTTTGCCGAGTTAGATGCGTTGAAGTTGACATAAAACGGATGGTAACGACCAGTATCAACCCGATCCATCGTCCCCACTTGTATCCCTCGGTTGTCAAATGCCGAAAATTTGGCAGACCCAGTCGGGGGTACCGAAAATATGAGTATATATCTACCGGTCCTACTGTTTTTTTCGTAAGCGTCAAAATATACCCTCCCGACACGAATATCATGTGACAATGTCGTCGAATCAAATACAACCAATGGACTAAGTGAAGTGGTACGCTTTAGAGGGTAGTTGCTATTATTTTGCATATAAATGACACTTTCGTATTTTCTGTCGTATCCCCCTACACTGATGAGGTAGTAAACGATGACCAAAATGAGCGCAATCATAGAAATGACGGCATAAATTCGATTTTCGTGAATCATTTTAAATGAATTATTAATTATAAATTCGTAAGAAAATGCAGCTCAAAGCACACACATATGATATTGCGACCGACGATGGGGCATTCAACCGCGAGGGTGAAGATCATATCGAGATTCGTTTGTGGTGCTTTGATGAACATTCAAATCCATGTTTGCTTCGTGTTCGCGATTTCCCGGTGATCTGTAAAATGGAGCTCCCGATAACGTTGAACCGAGATGGTGTTATGATCTTCTGGGATCGAGAAGCCGTAGATATGCTGTTAGAAGAGATGCTTCTCTATATGATAAAAAAAGAAGTTACTCCGTTCGACAAGAGTACGTTCACTAATCTGACTCGGCTGTATTACTACTCTGGTGGAAAGAAGTTCCCTTACGTGGCTTTGACGTTTAACACAAAAAAGGCGATGAATACGGCGATACGACTGTTCAAGACCTTTTATTCTAGGAATTTTGGAAAAATAAATTTGATATTCCGCGAGACCAAGATCGAGGTGTACAACAAGATGTTTTCGATGAAAAATTTGGGCCCCACCGAGCGGTTCGAGGTCGAAGCGCTTGAGATCGAGAACGACGACCCGGAACGAATCTCAAAACCCGGCCCCCCTAATCGCCCCTTTAGAGAATACGAGATCCAATGGAGGACCCTCAAAAAAATCCCAGACGACATGTGGTTTACATACCCCATCATAGCATCGTGGGATATCGAAGCGTTCTCACACCGCCCTAAAACGTTCCCCCAGAAACACAATATGCATGACATCATATTCTCCATTTCTATCACATTCCAGAAACACATGCACCCCGAGACCCGAAAAGACTACGTCATTATCGTTGGTCCCTCGCACCCCCAAGAGAACGTCATTACCTACAACGTAGAAACCGAAAAAGAGGTGATTGATAAGTTCTTTGAAATCATTCACCTTGAAGATCCAGATATTTTTATCGGATACAACATATTTGGGTTTGACTATAGTTACCTCGATGCCAGGATAAAGGGCGACGGGAACGAGTGGCCAAACGTGGGAAGACTCTTAGAACAAAAGTGCGACTTGAAATCGGTCAAGTGGCAGTCGGGGGCGTATGGACACAATAACATTAACTATGTCAACGCAGAAGGCCGAATCTCGGTCGACTTGTATCCGTATATCAAGCGCGATTACAAACTCCCGATGTACAACCTGAACACGGTGGGGCATTACTTCCTCAACGAGAACAAGACCGACATGAAAATCGCCGAGATGTTCCAAATACACCGAGAAATCGTAGATTCAATGAAAAAAATAATGGCGTTAGGAGGAGAGGACAATGTATTAGATGCGATGAATAACATAAAGGACCTCAATATAGACCCCACGACCAAGGAAGAAATCGCCAAAGCGATCGAAGGAAATACGTTGATCGTGAAGTACAATGTGCAAGATTCGGTCCTTGTACTGAAGTTGTTTGAAAAACTGAATGTTTGGGTGTCGATTATCGAACTTTCGTCAATCGTTCGCGTCACACCAGTAGAATTCTTTACTCGAGGACAGCAGGTCAGATGTATAGCACAGTTGTATCACGCGGCGTCGCATCGGAACATTGTACTTACACAACGGGATAATGACTTTATCTTTTTCAACGGCGGGAAAGTCGAAGACCCTCGGGCGGGATTTTGGAAACTCGTCATCTGTTTCGACTTTAATTCGCTTTATCCGTCTATTATGATCGCATATAACATTTGTTTCACGACACTGCTTCGGGACCTGCCCGACGTCCCTGAAGAAAAATATCACCATTTCAGTATCGATCAGGAAGAACCCGCCGTGGTCACGCCACCGACCGACGACAATTTTGATTACGGTGATCACTTTAAAAACGAGGAGGACGAGGACAAAGAGATAAAGGGTACAAAGGTCACACGACATTACGATTTCGGGTTTGTTAAAAAGGATGTACAGTTGGGACTTTTGCCGGAGATTCTGAGTAACCTGCTTTCGAATCGGAAGAAGGCCAAGAAACAGATGAAAAAGGCGTTCAAAACGATGGAAGAGATCGACGATAACGTCCTTATACCGTACCGAGACAATCCCGAGATGGATGTGGACGATCTATCGGAAAAGGGACGAGCCATAGTCCGTAAATTCTCAACGAAAACAAAACTTAAAGATGTCATAGATGAAGTAAAAAAGGAGTTTTTTAACCACAAGGTGGGCGAAACAATGTTCAATAGCCGGCAGTTGGGGCTCAAGGTTTCGGCAAACTCTATTTATGGGTTTCTCGGGGCGCAAGTGACTGGGAAGTTTTCGCTCATCGAAGGGAGCATATGTGTGACCGGGGAGGGGAGAAATCTTTTGACAAAGGCTGCACTATTTTTCGAACAAAAGTACGGGGCTATTGTGGTCTACGGCGACACTGATTCGACAATGGTAAACCTTCCAGAACTTGAAGACGACCCGTCCAAGGCATGGGAACTCGCGGAAGTGATGGAGAAACATATCAATGGGACCGACGGCCGAGGCGAGGGTATCTTTGAGGCACCGCTGTACCTCGAAATGGAGAAGGTCATGAAAGGTCTATTTATGAAGAAGAAGAAGTATGTATACATGACTTATGACCGTAAGGGAAATATAATTAAGGAGAAAAATTCGGATCAATACGAGTTGAATGTAAAGGGTGTGATTCTGGCCAGACGAGACAACTGCGAGTGGCTGCGAACAACGTACGATAGATGTATCCGGAGCATATTCGACGAGAAGACTATCTTCGAGGTCTACACCGATATTATACAGAGTATCGTTGATGTCATCGAGCTCAAGTTTGACATCACCAATGAGTTATCGATCATCCGAGCGATGGGGTCCAACTACAAGAGCAAGACCTATTTTCTGAGCATCTTTTCCGACCTGATGAAGTCGTTGGGGAAACCGGTCGCCCCCAGTGAACGCTTCCGGTTTGTGGTGGTTAAAGATCACCAAAAACGAGAAAAGGTGGGCTACAAGATGCGGACCAATGAAATGTTCAAAGAGCAATGGAGCGACGCAGGGATCGACTACGGCGATTCTGTTCCTTCTGATTATTCTCCGAGTGATGGTCTGTTCCCACCCGAGGAGATCGACTCGTCCTACTACATCACGAATGTTCTTAAAAACCCCATCGATCAGTTATTTGAGTTTGGTTTTGCAAGAGATCTCCCTAAGTATAAAGATGTGCGCTATCAACCGTTGATTAAGAAGCGCCTAAGAACGATCAACATCGCAAAACCGGTTGGTATGATAGAACTGCTGATAAAGGATAGACATGAACTTGTTGAGAAAGAAGGACTAAAGTCCCTCTTACCGACTATCAAGCTTCTCCCTGGATGGTTTGCTTCACATCAGTGATTTTCATTTTAATTGTTTATTAAAATGAATATAATACGAAATCAACATAATGATATATTTAACGCTTTTGATTACCTAAAGCACCTTGTCGAAACCCATATAGATACCGAAAATTCACTTCTCGACATCAGGAACGAAAATAAACCGAGAGCGCATATAAACGTGAATGCCAAAATCAGAGCGCACAAAGAGAAACACGAAGAATTTCTACAGAAAATAATAGATTTGGGGAAAGAATTAGAGAAACATATAACAATGTACGATAACCTTCATATCCATAAACTATAAGACCCCCGAACCACAAGTTATTCGTACGATCCCAGTACTTCCATAACGACTTTCCATATAATATTTTAGTATAAAAGAGTCTGATTATGGGTGAAACTTTCACCTCACAGGTGCTCGGAAGACTCATAAGGAAGATCAATAGTCACGAACCAGGGCTAGTTAAGGATATTATGGACCAAGTCATTGTAAAAATCGCCGCGGTTCACAAAGAGGATCCCGAGTTTAGGAGATTGAACCACAAGAATATCATGGTCATCCTCCATATCCCGGTTAATCTTAGCGAAGTCGGACGGCACGCTTTTAGAGGATGTATTGAGGTGACGGAAGTCTATTTTCCTACTTCGCTCGCTCAAATAAGAAATGACGCCTTTTATGGATGCACCGGATTGACCGAGCTCCACTTACCGGCTTCTCTCACTACAATCGGGTACGGCGCCTTTCAGGCGTGCACCGGACTGACCAAGGTCCACTTCCCGCGCGACAGTGTCCTTACCACAATCGAGATGGAAGCCTTTGAGGGGTGTACCGGCTTGACCGAGCTCCATTTCCCGGCATCGCTCACCACAATCGGGCGATATGCCTTTCAGTGTACCTTATTGACCGAGGTCCATTTCCCGGTGTCGCTCACCACAATCGGGTCGAATGCCTTTTGGGGGTGCACCGGGTTGTCTGAGGTCTATTTCCCAGCGTCACTCACCACAATCGGGACAAATGCCTTTTTTGGATGCACCGACTTGACCGAGATCCACTTCCCGCACGACAGTGTCCTTACCACAATCGGGAGTTATGCATTTGAGTCGTGTTCCGAGTTGACCGAACTCCATTTCCCACCTTCGCTCATCGCGATCGAGAGTTATGCCTTTTATGAGTGCTCCGGATTGACCGGGGTCCACTTCCCATACGACAGTGTCCTTACCACAATCGAGGTGGACGCCTTTTATAGGTGCACCGGGTTGACCGAGGTCCAATTACCGGCTTCGCTCACCACAGTCGGGGAGAATGCCTTTCCGGGATGCACCCGCAGATCAAGAAAAAGCTTCTAAGTCTAATGTTGACAAGCTTAAGAATTACCTAATGAAATACAATATGTCGTGGTATTCCCAGAACATTCTACTACAGTCGGTACGCATTCCCCAATGTGAAAATTCATTTTTTAAATGAATTTAAATTTTTAGTTAAAAATATAAATGTATATAGCATCAAAGAATAAGGATAAAGTTAATGCAGTGAAGGCCTTATTCCCAAATTCAACTATTCATTCTATCAGTGTTCCATCAGACGTTGATGGAACAACCCATGAATGACGAAACATAGAAATAGAATAACCAATTATCGGAACTATTGTTGAAAAAAGTTAATACTACCGGATTATTATAATATAAAAAATGGATATAGATTTCGATTACGCTAGTACTGAATGGCGAAAAAATAAGAAACATGTAGGTGAGGGTATGTTTAAATATACCTGCCAGTATATTGATAGATCTGGTGAAAAATGCGGGCACGATATTTATTCTGATAATAAGAATAGTTATATTTTTGGTGGTATACACGAATATCTAGATAATGATCCTATAGTTAAAAAGGCGTGTAAAAGACATAAGAATAGATTCGTTTCAAAATGAATTATTAATCTCGGTGTAAATAATAAATGGACGACTGTCCTGCATGCAAAAACGGAGAAGAAAACCAAATGGCGCATATGGATCCCGGGGGCTGTTTATTTGATGATTCGGAGGATGAATTTGATGTTTCTAGTACAGTGATTTACTGCGACATGGACGGAGTATTGGTTGACTTTGTCACAGGTGCTATTGAGCTTTGCACCTCTATACTGAATGGCGCGGCGTGTACCTACATGGCGGTGGATCATTTATATGAGTCAAAGACGGTAAAGGAAATTACTAGTTTACTTGGCGAGGATTGGAGACCAGAGACAAAAGAAGATTTAGATATCCCCCCGGTCCGGAAGTTGATGTTTTCGGCCATCAGCTCTGCACCGGGAGATTTTTTTGCAAATCTGTTCCCCTTAGACGACGGGGTCACTGAGTTGTGGAGTTACTTGAACTCGCTAGGCATGACGGTCAATCTACTCACAGCACCGATACACCGAAAGAAATCGTCACCCGACGTCGGATCTTCTGGTGAGGGGAAGGTTGACTGGGCGGTCCGGTGGCTATATCCACCCCCGTCAGACATTATTATTCGGCCTGCACGCGAAAAATCCGTATTTGCGGTATCTGAGAGCGGTATACCGAATATACTAATCGATGACAGATCCGAAACTATAGATGATTGGAAATCACGCGGAGGCATCGGGGTACTTCATACCCCGGGTGACTCAGCTTCTACACTGAAAATGTTAAATATATTATACTTATGACAGTATTCTCGAGATAATCTATTACTCCTTTGAGATAAATCCGCCGGTGGATTATATTTTTCTGATTATCCCATTGTCGAGTGTAATACCCCTCAATTCCTTGACTCTACGTAAACCGCAACCCGTCAAGTGGCGGTGTATATAATCGATCACAATCCCATGCGTTACGACTATCGTGAAACCCTGTCTCTGTATAGAATCCGCGTGTTTTTCGCTTCTCTCTCTCACATCGTCTAGTTTTTCTGAACCCAATATGGGGTTTATATAAGACCTCGTATCTCTAGATACGTCCGCGAACGCCCCTTGAGGGTGCTTCCATCCCAGAAACTCTGACACATTATTATCGACATATATGGGTGTTAAATGTCCATATTTTCTGTAGAAAAAGTCCTGAATTAATATCGCCGTCTCTCTTGTCCTTGTAAACGGAGAACAAAGTATCTTTGAAGGACAATTGAAACGACGATCTAGGCGGCTACATATTATTAGCGCTTTTTCTTTCACGTTATCCTTCAAAGGGGGATCGTGATTGTGGCGTCCTGAAGGACTTTCACCATTTTTGTAAGTTTTTTCTCCGTGCCTAATCCAAGCAATGCTCATTTTAAACTGAGTTTTTTATTAAAATAGTCCATTAAAATGGATACCGAATACAAGTTTTTTATTTTTGGATACTCAACTCTTAAAACTACCTCACCGAACAAAATTCCACCTGAGTCGATTGCGTATAGCAGCAGAGTATTCATAAATCATTCTATAATAACAGAGCCGGGTCGTGCCTATAAATCGTTGTCAGAATACACAGAACAAAATGGAGAGATAGAAGAGCATGCCCTTCATAGAAACATATTTGTTGCTAGAGGTAACCGATTTAATACTTCTTTAGATTTTAGACTATCTGAGCCATCGGTGTCGAGAGACATTATATTTATAAAGTCAAATGAGACGATAGGCGATATTTTGGAAGGCGTCAAAAACGGATCTTTAATACCGTACGATATTTTCTCTGGGGATAACATAGTCGGCTTTGAAAAAGAAGCTATTGTAAAACAAATCAAAATTCTTTTTTATGTTATGTATACCTATATGGCTGTTGGCTACCACTTGGAAAAAAACGATAAAAAAATCCCTGACTGGTGTGTTTGTTTCTCTGAGCCTATTTTGAAGTATTTTATAGCCTATTTCGAAATACCCACAGAGAGCCCAGACATCACCATCGTTGATCAGTTTTTGACCACACCGCAGTTCAGAAAGATGATAACCATGCAGTTGCTAAAAGTTCTTTCAAATTATGTCATAAATAACGGTATTGTAGAGATAAGTGAAGTAAAATCGTGGGAAGATATGAAAATGTGGAGAAGTCTGGTAAAAAAGTTTTGAATTTAATAATGTTTTATTATTAAAATCATGCAGCATCCAGTCCTAACCCCGTCATCCCCGTCATCCGAGTACCTAAGTGAAGTCATCGGGGTACTTGGAGAACATGAACCTGGTTTGGTTGTTAAAATTATGGGTCAGGTCATTGACACAATTACCGCGTCTAGCAAAGAGGATCCCGAGTTTGTCGAGAAGTACCGAGACGATATCATGGTCATCCTCCATTTCCCGGCTTCCCTCACCACAATCGGGGAGGGTGCCTTTCAAGATCGCGTCGGGTTGTCCGAGGTCCACTTCCCGCATGACAGTGCCCTCACTACAATCCAGGCTTTTGCCTTTGAAGGTTGCACCGGGTTGACCGAGGTCCATTTCCCGCCGTTGCTCACCGCAATGGGATATTCCGCCTTTGCGCTTTGTACCAGTTTAACCGAACTCCATTTCCCGCGAGACAGCTGCCTTGCCACAATCGGGATACGGGCCTTTGAGGAATGCACCGGGTTGACCAAGCTCCACTTACCGGCTTCCCTCGTCGCAATCGGACAGAACGCCTTTCATGAGTGCACCGGGTTGACCGAGGTCCGTTTCCCGCGCGACAGCGCCCTTACCGAAATCGGGAATATGTCCTTTGCGGGGTGCAGCGGGTTGACCGAGCTTCACTTCCCGCCATCGCTCGCCACAATCGAGGTTAAGTCCTTTGAGGAATGCACCGGGTTGACCAAGATCCATTTCCCGGTTTCCCTCACCGAAATCGGGGATTATGCCTTTAATAAGTGCACCGGGTTGACCGAGGTCCGTTTCCCGCGCGACAGTGCCCTTACCAGAATCGGGGGAGGCGCCTTTACTAAGTGCGTCGGTCTGACCGAGGTCCATTTTCCGGCTTCGCTCACCGTAATTGGAAGAGGCGCCTTTCAGTGGTGCTATGGCCTGTCCAAGGTCCACTTCCCTCACGACAGTGCCCTTACCAGAATCGCGGGAGGCACCTTTTTGCGGTGCACCGGATTGACCGACGTCTACTGCTCTGTCGAGTTTAGAGAAAAATTCCGCGACCACTTCCCCGATAATGTACGTTTTTCATTAATTTAAATCAGGCCACTAAGCATTGTATCAATTTTTTGAACACGCATTTCCGTAACTTTACACTGGTCGAGATGAGTGAAGTCAACACGTCGGAAGATATGAAAATGTGGGGAAGACTGGTAACAAAGTTTTGAATTTTAAAATAAAATTTTATTACAACTTAAAATGGCGCATCCAATCTTATACCCGTCATCGGCGTCCCTAAGTAAGGCCATCAGGTTACTTGGAGACCATGAACCTGGTTTGGTGGATAATATAAGAGGGAGAGTGGGAAGATCTTGGCTGCCTCTCGCTGCCATCGTAGCAGAATTGCGGGCCCGTGAACCGGATCTATTCGACAAAATTATGGACCAGGTCATTGTCAGAATTACCGCGTCTAGCAAAAAGGACCCCGAGTTTATCGAGAAGTACGGTGCGGTTCCAGGTCTCGATGAAGTGATGCGCCTCGAGCATCAGCTGCACCGCGATGATATGATGGTCATCCTCAGTATCCCGGCTTCCCTCACCATCGGGGACTCGGCCTTTTATGGGTGCACCGGCTTGACCGAGGTCAATTTCCCGACTTCGCTTACCACAATCGGGAACTGTGCCTTTTATGGGTGCACCGGGTTGACCGGGCTCCACCTTCCACCTTCACTTACCACAATCAGGTCTTATTCCTTTTCGGGGTGCACCGGGTTGACCGATATCATCCACTTCCCGGCTTCCCTCACCACAATCGGGAGTTATTCCTTTTCGAGGTGCACCGGATTGACAGAGGTCCACTTCCCGACTTCACTTAAGATAATCGTGGATGACGCCTTTTATAAGTGCACCGAGTTGACCGAGGTCCATTTCCCGGATGAAAGTGTCCTCACTGAAATAGGGCATGATGCCTTTCGGGAGTGTACCGGTTTGGTCGACGTCTACTGCTCCGCAGAGTTTAGAGAAAAATTCCGTGACAAATTCCCCGTTAATGTACATTTTTCATTAATTTAAATCAGGTCCCATCAAGCGTTGTATCAGGAACAAATAATATCGGTGATGTAGATATTGCTTCTGCTTTACCTGCGTTTTTTTCTGAACGCGCATTTCATTACCGACTACAAACTGCCCGATGATGAAGAGGACGATTGACTTTCTAACGGTTTTATCGAGATAAGTGAAGTCAAATCGTGGGAAGATATGAAATGTAGGGAAGACTGGTAAAAAGTTTTGAATTTAATAATGTTTTATTATTAAAATCATGTCAGCGTGCTTACTAAATAAGACGCGGTATATAGTCACCGAACACGCTACACCACTCATTATAACTGACCCCCTTTTTAGGTCAATAAAGCGCATTTTTAAGGCATGTTTTGTTAGCAAAGACCCAGGGGCTTTTGGTCTTCCTGGACCATCTACTATAGGGATAGAAACAATACTTAGTCAAAACACAGACACGCATGTTGTCGTAATTCGAGACAGCCAACACGATAACCGGTTGGTGGCGTTTTCCTGTTTACAGTTTACCGCACCAGGAAAAATACATATACATAGTCTATGCACAAGTCGCAAAGTGTTACGGCAAGGGTGTTGTAAACGCCTAATGGAGCATATAACGTCCCAGTACGGAGATTACGAGTTATCCCTTCGGGTCAGGGTTTCTAACTACATGGGCGAAGGGTCGGGGAGTAACCCGGCCTGTTTTTGTTACGAAGAGTACGGGTTTAGAGTAAAAAATTCTCCTTGCACGATCGAGACGGATGGGATGAACTGTGATATGTTTCGACCACCCAACGCCATATACACCCCCGCGCTCTTCCTGTCCACCATGAGCTGTAGGAAAAGTATGCACGGAAAGGAGCTGGAGACAAAAACCGTCCCAGAAGGTGACTTGTATTTAGTCAAAAATCTGACACCTGACAGGGATATAACGGAATCCGGGTCAAGGTCGATGGTGTACGTTCTAGACGGGGATCTAAATTATATCTTTATCGAGTATCAGACGGAATAAGCACAATCAGAAAGACTGATAATTTGTTACATCACATTATGAAAGGTAGCGCTTGTAAAGTGAGATTGGAATTCATCCCATAGCTTTTGTGTACAGTATACGTCGGTCAACCGAGAACATTTTTCAAAGGCGCCACGGTCGATATCCAGCAGGTCGATATCGCGATGGAAGTAGATCTTGGACAGATTGCTGCACCCATAAAAGGCATATAATGCGATTGTGGTGAGCGAAGCCGGGAAATGCAGCTCGGTCAGATTAGTGCACTCATAAAAGGCGTCGCCCCATATTCCAATAAGCGCACTGTCGCGCGGGAAGTGGACCTCGGTCAAGTCTCTACAATGTATAAAGGCTTGGTAATCGATATAGGTGAGCGAAGCCGGGAAATTGATTTTGGATAACTTGACACAACCACTAAAAGCACCTTCCCCGATTGTGCTGACTGAAGAATGGAAATTGATTTCTGACAATCTGATACAATCTGCAAACACCCAAGGTTCAATATCATTAACAGAAGGCGGGATATTGATCTTAGTCAAACTTTTGCAAGACGCAAAAGCCATTTCCCCTATTACTTCAAGTGATATCGGAAAATGGATATCGGATAACCGAATACAATCCTCAAAAGCTCCTTCTTTGATTTTAGTTGTCCCTTCTGGGATCGTAAGGATATTTAGTTTATTTTCTTCGTATTCGCTGTCTGTCTTATTAACGCCCTCTATTTCCTTTACTACTAAACTTATTATTAAATCAACTATATCCGGTTCATGATTTTGGAGTGTCTCTATAAGGACTCCAATTGTTTTAGCTTTTGTTTTACGTTTTTTTCTAGGTTTAGGCATTTGATATAGGGAACAATTTACAAATTTCATTTTGTAAATTCAAACACTAATTTTAGTTTTAGTGTCTTTCTGGCGCGCAGCTCCAGTAATAAATAATATATTATTTAATAAAATGTCATCTGTTGGGAAGCATCTTCTCAAGTGAAGTAATATCATTGAGTCTCCCAAAATGCTCTATCATTCTTCTCTGCCCTATCGGCGTACTCAAATCGTCCAACCTATCGTACCATCGGTGGAAGTACTTGAACCTCAAAAAACGGATACGTTTCGTTTTTTTGATGTACTCTTCTTCGGTATAACTAGCACCGTTTAGCCACCATTGTTTATGGATAAAGAACCCAGCACCACTTGGAGGCATATGTGGGTGGCTGATTGCGGGTCCATTCTCTCTATGGAGATACCCGTTATCATACCACGTATAACCTCCATCAGGGTACCGGATTGCCGGTCCACCCGTTCGATGAAGTTCGTCGTGCTCGTACCACTCCTCACTGCCGTCTGGATACGTTACTGCCGGTCCACCAATCCTATGCAACTTCCCATCAACATACCATTCCTCTGTGCCATCTGTATGCATTACTGCCGGTCTACCAATCCTATGTTTCTTCCCATCAACATACCATTCCTCTGTGCCGTCTGCGTGCGTTACTGCCGGTCCACCAATCCTATGTATCTTCCCATCGACATACCACTCTTCTACACCACCTGGGTACGTTATCGCCGGTCCACCAATCCTATGTATCTTCCCATCAACATACCACTCTTCTACACCGCCTGGGTATATTATCGCCGGTCCGTCAATCCTATGCAACTTCTCATCAACATACCACTCTTCTACACCGCCAGGGTATATTATCGCCGGTCCG
>Ga0302114_10001800_pt1 | contig 13962 bp, 26 predicted proteins | sample AG5_Surface_MG_FD_203107 | JGI IMG/M metagenome (GOLD analysis project Ga0302114, IMG submission 203107) | Marine microbial communities from Western Arctic Ocean, Canada - AG5_Surface | ecosystem: Environmental > Aquatic > Marine > Oceanic | place: Canada: Western Arctic Ocean | collected...
TTTTTTAATTTTTCCCCTCTCCGATGTGAGAATTCCGAGATTGGACTTTTGCGGGCCGGAAAGGACACCGCTCGCGGGAAAATCCGCGGTTGAGATCCCGATGCCAACTCAGCGCAGAATGGTATTTTTGACGGTCTATTCTTGAGTCATTCCGCGTGTTCCGTTCCAAATCGCGTCCCTTCATCCATTCCCGTTTCGGAGATACCATTTCGTAACGCGCCACGTCGAAGCCGCGGGACGAACGAGGCGGCTTTACACGTTCCAGGCCCGTGCGAACGGACGTGCCTGGGCGAGAGACGCGTGTGAGAGCGTGCTGAACGTAGCGCTCTCGGTGAAGAAGACGCGAGAGACACTCGGGGGCTAGCGCTAGGCACCCGGGGGAATAAAAATGGTTCACGAAGCTGACACTCGCGACGCGGGTGCCGCGAGGCGCGCGAACGTCCTGGTGGTCAACGACGACGGCATCGCCGCGGCCGGGCTCGTCAAGGTCGTCGAGGCCCTCGACGCGACCGGCAAGTTCGACGTCTACGTCGTCGCGCCGGACAAGGAGATGAGCGCGTGAGTGTCCACGTCCCCGCGGCCCCTCGCCTCCTCCCGCGCTCGTTCGAAGAAAAATCTTCCGAGATGTTCCTTTCCATCCACCGTCCCTCCACTGACTCCTGACCACCGCGTCTGTCCCATCACTCAATCGACAGGACGTCGCACTCCATCTCGATACACAACGCCGTCTCCGCGACGCCCAAAGCCGTCCCGGGCGCGACGCGCGCCTTCGCCAGCAGCGGCACACCCGCCGACTGCACCATGCTCGGCATCTCCGTGCTCTACCGCGCCAAGCGGTTCGATTACATCGTCTCCGGTGTCAACCGCGGCGATAACTTAGGGTTACACGTCGTGTACTCCGGGACCGTCGCGGGCGCGAGGGAGGGCGCCATGCGCACCGGCGCCGTGGGCGTCGCGGTGTCGTTGGACTCCTACAGCAGATCGGCTGATTATTCCGAAGCGGTGAGCTTATTTTACTCAATCTTTGTGCGGGCAATTAGACTGACGACGGCCGCCGTGTGTTTTGTTTGTTCACAGGCTCGGTTCACCGCCGAGTTGGTCTCCGCCGTTCACGACACGCCGGGGCTCACCGAGACCTTACGCGGCGTCGTCCTCAACGTCAACGTCCCGAACTTACCCAAGGATGCAATCAGAGGCGTCAAGCTGACCAAGCCCGGGGTCAGTTGCACGCAGGCGGAGTGGGTACGCGTTCCTGGGGATGAATCGCCAAACGGAAAAGGTAAAAGTCTTTCTTTTAATTCCTGTATAGGCAATTAGTTTGACGTCGTGTTTTGTCAACAGGTCCGGATAGCGACTCTGACGGGGACTGGCGACACGACGGCGCGTTCGCGGACGGCGTGGACGAGCTCCCGATCCCACACACGGGCGCTGGCCTTGATACCACCGACACGTGGGAGAAGGGCACGCGTTGGTTCAGGAACAAGCCCGGACCGGCGAGGGACGACCAACGCGAAGGGTTCGATAAGAAAGCTTTGGGCGACGGTGAGTTTATTTTAATCCTCGTATGGGAAATTAGTATGACGTCGTGTTTTGTTAACAGGGTTTGTGAGCGTGAGCGTGTTGGCTTCAGGGTACGCGACGGTTGATTTCGATCCGAGGAAGATACCGAAGGAGGGCGCGACGGTGTGGGAGACGATGCGGGCGCTCGTGCCGGACAAGATTCGCAGCGCGGCGTGAGAGAACCCCCCGTATTCGTTTTCATTTTTCCTTTCAGAGCGTGTATGATATGTCCTTTAAAACTTGTAACGCCACCGAAGCTCTGTGTGTAAGATTAAGTCATCACGATCGATCGACGTTCCGTCCAGGCGGCGCGGCGAGGACGAGGGACGCGTTGGTACCCCCGAACCCGAAGCTGTTCGTCAGCACCGCGCGTATTCCCTCCTTTCGTTTCGCTTTGAGCGGCGTAAAATCAGCGGAGCCCACATCGCCAAAACTGGGATCCAATCGCTCGAGGTTCAGCGTCGGCGGGACGGTTCGATTGGCCAGCGCCAGGATCGCGAACGCCGCCTCGACCGCCCCGGCCGCGCCAAGCAAGTGCCCCGTCGCGCCCTTCGTCGACGACACCGAAAGCGCCCCGGACGTGAGGTGATCTCCGAAGACCCGACGCAGAGCGGCGAACTCCGCGGCGTCGCCCACGACGGTGCCGGTGGCGTGCGCGTTGACGTATCCCACGTGCGTGGGTTCGATTCCCGCGTCGGCCAAAGCGGCCCGCATCGCCAAACTCGCGCCGTGCCCGTCGCCGGGCGGCTGAGTGATGTGGTGCGCGTCGCTCGCCTGTCCGTACCCTCTCACCTCCGCATACGGAACCGCGCCACGACGCATCGCATTTTCAAAACTCTCCAACACCAACACACCCGCGCCTTCGCCCATGACGAAACCGCCCCTTCTGGAATCGAAAGGTCGGCAGATCGATTCCGGGTCCGCGCGTAGATCTTCAGGGAACCGAGCCGGGTCCGCCAGCGCCCTGGCGCGCGCGAACCCGGCGATGGAGACGGCGTCCAGGCACGACTCGGTGCCGCCGGCGACGATCAAATCCGCATCTGTGAAATAAAACAACCCGTCATACCAATTGCCCGTATGGAAATAAAAAGAAACTCACCGCCTCGTTGAATCGCTCGGAATGCGTCGCCGATGGCGTGCGCCCCCGTGGCACACGCCGTGGACACCGCGTGGTTTATACCCCTGAACCCGTGCGCCATGCTGATGTGCCCCGCCGCCATGTTGCATAGGATCCTCGGCACGAAGAACGGCGACACGCGGCGTAACTTACCGGCGTGAAGTAAGGCGCCCGCATTTGTGAGGTCGGAGACGTGGCCCATGCCGGCTCCCACGGATACCCCGCACCGTGCCAGCTGGGGTTCCGTCGCGGTGGATGGGTCCCAGTTGGCGTCTTTGAGGGCTTCGTGGGACGCGGCGAGCGCCAGGCCGGTGAACGGCGCGATCCGCGGCCCGCCCCCCACGGCTGGTGGGGGCGATGAAGGTGCCGATGATTTACTACTCGAGGATGCTCCGCCGTGATCGACGTCGCCCTCGCACCACCGCGCCGAGTCGAACGCGCCGCCGCCTGGTCCGTTGTTTTCCCCAACGCGGGGTACTCGCGCGCCGATTCGCACCGGCATCTGCTCGTACCCGTGCGTCCCCTCTGGGATGTCGTGTGGGGTGAGCTCGCGAATTCCGGATCGCCCCTCGAGGAGCCGATCCCAGACGAGCTGTGTGCCCACGCCCAGTGGGGTGGCGAGGCCGATGCCGGTGACGACGACGCGGCGAGGGGGAACGGTGGGCGGGGGATGGTCGAACCCGAGGCAGGCGACGGCGCCGTCCTCGTCGCCCCATCCCCGCCGGGACGACGACGCGGACGATGAGAGTAATCTCTTCACGGCCGTCCATGTAGACGCATCGTCCGATGCACGCGCGCGGTCGATGGGTCGAGACGACGCGGCGAGGACGAGCCGATCCGCGAGTCGTGCCACGTCCCCGACCGCGCGAGACGCGCTGCCTCTCAGGCGCGTCCCGAGCACCATGGCCTGGCCGCGCGTCGGCCTGTGACGAGAGGAACAAAAAAAAAGGTTGCTTGCACGCAAGCAGGGCACACGCGGAGTTGAACCACGGACCTGTCGATCTGCAGTCGACCGCTCTACCACTGAGCTATGAACCCAGTCCGTGTGCTTGGCGGTTTGACCCGCCTCACATTCATTGAATCGTACTCTTGGTGGTTCATCTGGAAATATGTACTCTGTTTATTTTTGGCAAAAATCGATCAACTCTGACCTTTCAGAGCTTTCAAAACGCCCGTCCGCGATCGACCGCAGCACGAATGTTTCATCGACCTTTTTGATTGATTGATCGCAGACGCGATTCACCTCAGCGAGTCACTTTTTTCTCGGAGACGCCCTTCGCGTCACTGTCGCACCCGCGCGTCGCCTCACCATGGAACTCAGGAACGGCAAACGCAAGCTCGATGCGTATCGACCAACCTTCGATCCGCACTTGGATATCGCGACCGTGGTCTTCTCCCACGTGCAGTGCGTCAGGACCCGCCACAGCCTCGCCGTGGTCAGCAAGCTGTGGAGGGACGCCTCCAAGCCTGCCGCTGCGTACCCTCGCACGTTCGATTTCGACGGGTTCCCGGACATGGATGCAATCACGCGGCGGCTTACTCGTGTCTTAGACCTGGTGGACAACGACGAAGCTCTGTCTCTACCATACGAGAGAGTCGTTGGATTTCTTGGTGAAGCTGGGAGGCTCGGACTTCTTGGTGACTACGCTGCTTCCCGGGGAAGTCTAAGGCTGCTGAAGTGGGAGCGAGTGAACGACCGTGTTTGGAGTGTGCACACGTGCTCTCAAGCAGCCGGAAACGGACAATTGCCCGCTCTCCAGTACCTGCACGAGAACGGGTGCCCTTGGGACGAATACACGTGCACTTCCGCAGCCCATTATGGGCACTTGCCCGCTCTCCAGTACCTGCACGAGAACGGGTGCCCTTGGAACTCGAACACGTGCACTGCCGCAGCCATTAGTGGGCACCTGCCCACTCTCCAGTACTTGCACGAAAACGGGTGCCCTTGGGACTCGTCCACGTGCGCTTTCGCCGCCCATAAAATACACTGGGACTGCCTGCAGTACGCGGTGGATAACAAGTGCCCGGGGTGGGAGAGATACGCCGAGAACCATGCGGAACACTTCACATATGAAATGTCGTCTACCTAAAATCCTTGCTACGTACCTTTACAAACCTTCACTCGATGTACGTGTCCTACTACTCGTGATTCAACTCAATCGCCGCCGTATCCCTCGTTCTCGTCAATCTCAACCTCCGCGTACGCGACAAACGTCACCGGCACCATATAACGCCCCGACCCGCCGCCACCTTGCGTCCCTCTCGAACCACCTCCTTGCGTCCCGCCGCGTGTCCCGCCGTGCGTCCCTCCACCCATCGTCCCTCCGTGTCCGTACCCGTGCGAGTTGTACCCGCCACCCGCGTGATGCCCTGTGAACAAACAAAACACACGTGCCGTCAGTCGAATTGCCTGTGTGTGGAAATAAAAGTAGAAACTACTCACCGTGATGCGTTTTGTTCATGTGAACTAAGTGGACGATCTTGATCACGCCGCCTTCGCCGATGGCGACGCGGCTCATCGTCGGCGACTCGCCCTCCGGCGCGTGCGCTGGACCGACGAGCGCGGGTGGTAACGAGGACGCCGCCGCTTTGGCGAACCGGTACCGGTAGGTCCAGCTCCCGGGTTCGTTGCTGAAAAAAACACGACGTCACACTGATTGCCCATACATACGGGAATAGAAATAGGAAATAGAAATATACTAACCACGTGAATTCGGTTAAAGCCCCCGAGCCCGCACGCGCGTCCACGTCGATGGTCAGCGTTCCCGTCTCCTTCCCGCGTGACGAGAACGACAGTTTGGGATGCGGGTCGGTGCCGATGGTGACGGTCATCGGCGCGTTGGGCCACTCCAGGTCGTCGACGATCTCTCTCAACGCCGTGGTCTGTGTGTAAACAAAACACGACGTCATAAGAAGCCTAATTGCCCGTACGGGAATTAAAATACACTTACCGGCATCATGAACGCGTTTCGTTCGCCTCGGAAGATGAGCTCGGCGTCGGCGGCGGACGTGGTGCTCCATCCGTCCACCTCGGGCGCGATGGACGCGTGCATGCAACTGCGGACGGGTCTCTCGGGCTCGGCACCATCGCGCGATGTCACCGCCGCGAGCACCAACGCGTTGTCGCGATCGGGCCATCGCAACGACAGATCGCACTCGCCGTCGAGTGGCGCGAACGCGTTGAGGACGTCGATGAGGGAGCCGAGGTCCAGGCCGAACGTGCCGACCGCGCTGCCCGCGGACGTCGTGCCGTGGTGGCCCTGCGTCCCGGCCGCGGCGGCGTTGACGCGGTACGACAGGAAGGTCTCCGCCCTGAAGTTCACCTGCGCTTGCAACGATTTGCTCAGATCTTGCGCCACGATCGTCACGCCCCTCTCCGCGACGGAGACTTGCACGAGCTGCCGCTTGGAGAGCTTGAGGGCGCCGAGGACGGAGACGAAGGCGCGGATCTGGTCCACCCTCGCGTCCAGCACCCAGTCGTCCATGCTGAGCGTCCGCTGAACGTCCCCACCCGCCTGAGGCGCCCCGCGCACTGCTCGGGCCAACAAGTGGGCACACCTCCTATCAATTTTTTTGGACCTTTTTTGAACAGAGTCGTGGCTACTCTTTTTGAGTCGAGCGGTCGGGTCGCGTCACCACTCTCCCTCTCCGCGGGCGAGACGGCCGGACCCCCCGACGGGTCCCGGCGCTCGTGGCCCCAGCAGCATCCCGCGGCGATGCCCGGCGACTACCGCGATGCGATCCGCGGCGGCGACCCGCGACAGCAGCAGCCCCGCGGCCACCCGCCCCAACACGACGACGACCCCCCGACGCACACGCAGGCGGGAGCCGCCCTCGGCTACGACCGCTCAGCCGCGCGTGTCTTCATGTCGTTCACGTCCGACGCCACACGGTTCGGCGCCGCGGTGTACGACCGCGATGTGCACACCATCGAGGCCGTCGAGGTCTGTCGTCCCGTCCCCATCCCCTCTCCACGCGCGCGCCCTTCGCCTTCCGTCACTTTTCGTCACCTCTCACCGCCGCCCTCGACCCCACCGCACGCAGGGCTATCTGGACAACGAGCTGGTCCTCCTGAGGCTCCTGCTCGTATCGCACGACCCCGACGTCGTCTTCGTCCCGAGTCGCGTGCTCGGCACCAAAGACGGCGGGAGCCGGCGCGCCAACGCCATCCTCGCCGCGCTCACCGCCGCCGCCGAGGACGACGAAAAAGGCGACACAGCTGTGCACGAAACGACGCGAACGGGGGGTGAAAACGACAACGACGGAGGCCCCCGCGTGGACAACGAACGCCGGCGCGTCATCGTCCCGCTTCCATCGCACGCGTTCGAGCGCATCGACGTCTGCGTCGCCGCGATCCGCGAGGCGTGCGCGCTGCCCGACGACGCCGCGGTGCACGCCAGGGTCTCCCTCGACGCCCCCAGGCATGACTTTCTTCTCTTTTTATTTACCCATGGGCAATTCGTATGACGTCGTGTTTTTTATCATAACAGGCAGGTCAAAGCCGCGGGCGCGCTGTGCTCCGCGCTCCTCCGCGATGGCGTTCTCCTCGTCGGTACGCGCGTTAACCCGGAACCCGACGGTCACGGGATCGATCCCGGCGCGCGCCGAAACTCACGACCGCCCGCCGACGTAAACCTCGGCGAAGGAGGCCGGTGGACCGCGGGAACGCACCGAGCGCACGATCCGGCTTCGATTCGGGTAAGCATACGTATTGGCAATTAGTATGACGACGTCGTGTTTCATTTATAACTCTCTAATTACACAGGAGCTATCGCTCTGCGGATACCTACGCGTCGACGAAGCCAGCCGATCGGCGCTGGGTATTCACACCGTGGAGCAGCACCCTTCGCAGTACGTCGGCACGGGCAAGGAGTGGGGTGAGTTATTTTAATTCGCGTTATTATGGCAATTAGATAAAGTGACGAGTCTGTTTTGTGTGCAGGGCTCTTCACGCTGTGCGCGTACGCGTGCGTCACCGCCGGCGGCCGTCGCGCGATGCGCGTGTGGTTCCAACGACCGGTGTTGAACCTGGAGGTGAGAGAGTTTATTTTAACTTCCGTGTGGGCAATTCGTAGTATGACGTCGTTGTTTTTTTTATTTTTATTTGTTTGCAGGTGATCGACGAGAGGCTGGACGGGGTATCGTTTTTCGCCGACAACCCGGGAGTTTCCAGCGACTTCGAGAAGATCTTCCGGAGGCGCGGCGGCTGCCCCGACGCCGCCGCGGTGCTGTCGTCGATGAGCGCCAACGTGGACAAGGCGACGAGCGGGATGCGCGAGTGGCGGTCGGTGTACGCCTTGCTCTCCACAGCGAGTGACGTTTTGACGTGTGAGTTTCTTTTTATTTACGTACGGGCAATTAGTTTGACGGCGTGTTTTTTTGACAGATGCGGAGGAGAGGTTCGCGGCGTTGAGTCCGGGCGGGTCCGTGGTGCCCGGAACGCCTCCCGTCGTCGTCAAGTTCCTTCGCGCGACACGAGGGGTTCGTGAGCTACGGCGCGTCATCGCCTCGTGCGTCTGCGTGGACACCAAGGATGACGCCGACGCCAATGCCAATTACGCAAATGGGACAAATCTAATCATAAACGCGGACGACGACCGCACTACAAACGCGTACGCGCCGCGCGTTCGAAAAGGCGTCTGCGTCGACCTCGACGACGCGCGGGGACTGTACGAACGGCTTCCGGAGCTTCTAGAAAAAGTTCGAAGAACCATCGTGGACAAGATCCCGCACGTGCTCCGCGGCCGGGGCGTTGAGGACAACCTCGCCGTGCGTTAACTTTCTTTTCATTTCCGTACGGGCGGTTAGACTGACGGCGTGTTTCTTTTACCATAGGTTGTCTATTTACCAAAGACGGGGTTCATGCTGAGGGTGCTGGGCCAGGCATTGCCGCCGGACATCGCGGACGAGCTGGGCGAGTGCGAGTTCGCGTTTGACAAATCGTCCGCCGAGGAGTTACTGACCCACGGATCAAAGTACAGCGCCTATTACTTCACAGCCACGACGCGGTGCGTTTCTTTCTATTTCCCTATTTCCGTATTTCTGTATGGGCAATTCGACTGACGTCAAGTTTTTGCTGTTTAACTCTTACAGCGAGCTGAGCGATCGCGTCGGGGATGTCCTCACCGACGTTCACGACCTCGAGGCTTCCATCTTACGCGATTTACGCAGACGGGTGCTGACTAACTCGCGGTTGCTCCGCGACGCGTCTTTTTGTATTTCGGAATTGGACGCGACGATGTCTTTGGCGAGAGCCGCGACGTCGCATCGCATGCGACGGCCTCGGCTCACCGAAGGCGCCGCGATGCGAATCACGGGCGCTGTGAGTTTCTCTTTATTTTCGTAATTTTCGCAATTTGACTGATGTCGTGTTTTGTGGACAGAGGCACCCGCTGGCGGAGGTGAGTAAGAGCGACGTTGTCATCCCCAACGACTTCGAGTGCGGCGACGTGGATGGACGCGTCGCCGTCGTCACCGGACCGAACCAGTCGGGAAAGGTACGTACGCGCAAACACCCGCGAAATCGTATCCCGATTACCTTTAACATCGATCCCCCCTATTTAGCTAATTCGACTCGCGCTGACCCACACTACTGCCCACGCCCAACCTCAAAGTCGGTGTACCTCAAGTCCGTCGCCGCGTGCGTTTTCTTGGCACACGTCGGATCATTCGTCCCGGCTGATACCGCGGATATACCCTTGTTTGACCGAGTGTTCACTCGAGTCGCCAGTCGGTGCGTTTATTTTTAATCTTTGTTCTACGGGCAGTTAGAGTGACGTCGTGTTTTCTTAACAGGGACTCGCTGACCGCCAAGGGCGGCGGCGGGAGCTTCGCCGGGGATTGCGCGCAGGTGGCGCAGATCGTGAACAACTGCACCAGCCGATCGCTCGCGATCGTGGACGAGTTCGGTAAGGGTACGGTGAGAGTGTATTTCAATTCGAAGTGTTATGGCAATTAGAACGACGTCGCGTGTTGTGTTTACAGGTGACTTGCGACGGCGTCGGTTTATTGGCCGGGTTTTTGACGTACGTATCGGGTCTGAGGCAGCCGCCGATCGCGCTCGTGGCGACACACTTCACGGAGGTTTGCGACGCGAGCTTGGTCCCGAGGGTGTCCGCCACGCAGTTCCTCACGATGCGGGTGCACCTCCCGGACGACAACGACGAGGACGACAACGTGAAGGTGAAGGGCGCCGATGACGATAGGGTAGTTTTTCTGTACAGGGCCGTCCCTGGTGTCTCGTCGAGGGCGTACTCGCTGCGGTGCGCGAGGGACGCGGGTTTACCCGTCTCCGTGCTCGCGAGGTGCGAGGCTTTGGAGGCGGTGGACGGCGGAGTTAGCGGCGGCGGAATCGTCGAGCCCGATCCCGGCGTGGTGAGGGCGGTGGCACCTCGGGTTCGAAGGAACGAAGGGGTCGTGAGGGCGCTCGCGGGGTTGGATCTTGGTGCGGGGTTCGACGCGGCGCGGAAGGTGATCATGGGTGCGATGGGGAAGTGAAGTGACGATGAGAGATGTATGTGTTGAACGTGCGAGAGTAGACGATTGCAACGGCGTTACGATGAACGTTTTCGTTTCCAGCCATTGACTTCGGCCGCTCTCAGCAACTCCACGATGTTCTTGTGCCCTTTTACTATCGACGCGCTAATCGGAGTATTTCCCCAATCATCAGACGATAGGTTTGCGCCGGCATCCAGAAGTAATGTTACGATGGACATGTGTCCCTTATAGGCTGCGTAGTACAGTGGGGTCCCGTTGTTCACGGGAATATGTTTGTTCACGTCCACCCCGGACTTCAGGAGGGCCCTGACCGCCGGCAAGTTTCTGTGCCATACCGCCCAGTATATCGGCGCCACGTGAATATGCGGTTTCCGTTCAAATGCTGGATACCGGTACGGGTTAAGGTCGTTGTACGCATCCATCTTCGCCTTCATCGACCGAACGCCGTCGACGCTCCACACGGCGTCCCTCCAAGTTTTGTTCACCCTCGCCAAGTTGCACGTGTCTTTCAAGTCGAGCTTGGGAAATATCTCGGCGTAGAACAGCTCCGGCAGCTCTGCGATGATCGTATCCAGGAGGAAGAAGTCCTCTCCGATACCCGGAAGAGACATGTCGACACTGGGTTTCAAAGCCCTCGTCCGTCCGGAGTGTCGTGGCTCCCTCTCAACAAAAGGACGAAAAGCAGTTCCGAGGGGACGAACAGAAGCCTTCGCTCCACGTGGAATATACCTTGCCCTTTTGAAAACTCCGCCTCTCGGTTGTCCAGCACAGAACGGCGTGCGCGACGACACGTTCGGGCGACGACGCACGCACGGGACGGTACCGGCGACGACACACGAGCGCATTCATTCGCGCGACGGAGTCGCTCCTCATTCGATAAGCGACCGCCAGTGCGTAGCACCCAGGTCCAAGGCGGGCCATTTTGAATCTATAGAAATCTCAGGGGTTCCCCGGGGAGACGGGCGGTCGACCGGGTCTAGACGCGCACGATGAGCGGCGTGATGTCCACCGCGGCGGGCCAATCATCCGACCGCGCGTCCATCTTCGTCATGGGGACCATAATGGGCGTCGCCGTCGCCGGCGCCGGCGCCCTCGCGCTCTCCTACTACACCCGCATGGAGCGCGAGCGATTCGCGGCGGATGCACGCGAGCGGTACGCGCGCGGGTCCCGACGACACTCCTCCGAGGGCATCAAGGATCCGTCCGGCACGTCCGCACAACGCGAACGAATGGGACGGTACCGACGCTCCGCCGGCATGATCGCGTCCGCGCAGGTTGCCAACATGGCACGGCAAACCTCCGTCGACACACTCGACTCCGACATCGATCAATCCCACGAAAACAACGCCGAGTACATCATGGCGACGGAAGCGGACGACCTCATGCGCGCCTCAATCGGATCATTAGACGGCGACTTCATGAACGGCGGCGACGGTTCACCTTCCAAGGCGGACGGAGGAGGAGGCACAGGAAGCGGCGCGCGATCCGGCTCCAGGCGGGTCGTCCTCAATCTAGAAACCACCGACGGTGAATCAACCGACGTCAACCGCGACGGGGAAGGCATCGGCCGGCACCGCAAGAACCACCGACGGCGACACAGCGAGGACCCAAACGCGAAAGGCTCGCACACGCACGACGGGTCCTTAAGCCGGCAGACCCCGAGCCAGCGGAACACGCGCGGTGCGCAAGGCGCGCAGTGGGTCCCGCGGTCGCCGTCCACCGCGGCGGTGAAGGACGGCGTGATCGGGACGAAGATGAACGAAGGGCCGTCGGGTGCGGAATCGGAGTACACCGAGTTCACCGAGGATGAGTCCGGGAACGACGGCGATCACCTGATGACGACGCTGACGGTGGTGGACACGCCACGTGGCGCGCAAGGTGGGTCACGCGCGGAGGAGTTTGATTTCGACGACGGGGGAGTAAGGTGAGTTTCTTTTTATTTTCGTATTTTCGTATTTTCGTAGGGTACGGGCAATTGGACTGACGGCGTGTTTTGTTTAACTCTTACAGGGGTTTGTCCGCCAGCCGACTCTCGCGGCAAGACTTGGTATCCACGGTGAACGAACTGGACGACGCGGAGACCGTTTCGGAAAACGTTCCAACCGAATACGAACGGGCGCAGGTTCAGCCGCGCCGGAGCTTCAGCCGCGCGCTCTCGTTCAGTAACGTCGAGGAAGGAGACGAAGGTGCGATCGGCGGCGGCGCGGACGGCTCGAGCAAAGTCGAAAGTAAAATCGAGCAAGCCGCCGCCGACGCGATCGATGACGATGCCACCGCGGCCGACGTGGACGTCGCGCACGGGCGTTCGGGCGACTCCCCGGTCACCGGCGCGACGCCCGCTCGGGGCGAAACACCGTCGTGGGGCATCGCGTCCAAGACCCAGGCGGGAACTGTTACTACCCCCGGCAGCGTGGAAGTCGATTCTAAAAACGTGGGCGCCGCCGCGGTTCCCACGGATGCACGGGGTGGCGTTCGGGCGTCACTGAGTGAAAAGTTCCACGGCGACGAGGAGGTCGGCGTGAACGTCTCGAAGCCGCCGCCTGTGAACGCCACGTCGCCGAAGCAATCCTTCGACGGCGGCGCGAGTAAAATTCCTCCCAAAAAACAAAATTCCATCCGCACGAGCACTCCGCAGAACGTTTCGCACTCCGCGCGTGGCGCGAGCTACCTAGGCCGAGGCGCGGGACACACGGAGACGTCCGCGGACTACACCTACGGGCGCGTGTTGGCCCCGGAGGATGAACTCAGTTCCGAGTGCGAGGAGGTTTGCTTGATGCTGCGGCACTGCACGTCGCTGCGGGAGCGATACTTGTTCGTGTCTGACCTGGAGAGGCACCCGGAGCACGCGCGGGTGGACCCGGATCACTCGCCGCATTACCCCCACATAGGAGGGATGGGCCCGGCGAATAGGCCCCCCGATCCGAGCTCACCGAGAGCCCCGCTGCGGGAGCTCAGCTTCAACGACTCCGTCAAGGAAAACGGAACAGTCGATGACGCCGGGGATGACTCCAACTCCGGGGATGGAAGTTCAGTCAATCGACGGCCGAGGGGCAGCGCCGTGGTCACCGGCAAGGTGGACATCGTCCCCGACGACGAGCTCCCGGGGCCGTCCGATCACACGTTCGAGATGGTCGCGGGCGTCGTGCACGTCTACGAGAAACGGTCGAGCGTAGGATCCGGAAAGGCGTCGCCGGTGGCGGGCATGGTCAACAACTCACCCTCGAAGGTTCAACCGGTGAAGAAAAAAGCGGATTCATCGGAAACGTCGGACGTTTCCGCCGACGAAGGATCACCTTTCGATAGCGGCGACGTCTTCGAGAACTCGTTGCTGTTCGCGCCGCCCGCGACGGCGACTGAGTTTTTCCACGACATGCACGCCATCCTCCGCGTGCACTCCTACGGCCCGAGCAAGTCGTTCTGTCACAAGCGTTTAAACCTCACGGAGCAAAAGTTTTCATTGGTGAGTCTATTTTATTTCTTTCTCGTATGGACTATGGGCAATTTGACGACTGACCCCCTGTGCCTTGTTTAACTCTTACAGCACGTCATGCTCAACGCGGATCGCGAGTTTATGGCGCAGAAAGAGGCGCCGCATCGCGACTTTTACAACGTTCGCAAAGTTGACACGCACGTGCACCACAGCGCGTGTATGAACCAGAAGCACTTACTGCGTTTTATCAAGTCCAAGTTGAAACGCGAACCGCACGAGCAGGTCATCTACCGCGACGGCAAGTTTCTGAACCTGCGCGAGGTGTTCGAGTCGATCAACCTCAGTTCCTACGACCTCA
>Ga0302114_10001805_pt1 | contig 13937 bp, 16 predicted proteins | sample AG5_Surface_MG_FD_203107 | JGI IMG/M metagenome (GOLD analysis project Ga0302114, IMG submission 203107) | Marine microbial communities from Western Arctic Ocean, Canada - AG5_Surface | ecosystem: Environmental > Aquatic > Marine > Oceanic | place: Canada: Western Arctic Ocean | collected...
ACTCCACCGTCGACAAAAATGCCCCTTCTCCTTTGGTTGTGTTTTGCGCAAACTCCAATGCCAACGCCAACGCCAACGTCAACAACGTGCTCTTCGTGGCGGCCTTCAAATCAATATGTTCCATCCCCTACCTCCTCAACGACTGCAGTTTCTCTCTACCGCTCGGTTGCGCTCGCTCGGATACCACCACGCCGCCATCCTCCTCGAAGCTCGCCGCAACCTCATAACTCAAAAGAATGAGAATCTCAAATCTGCCAACAACATTTCTACTCATGTGATGGGACGCGCAACAAGGTCGCTCCGGTGAAGTCATCGACTTGGTCGAGAGGGTCAGATTTGAAATTCGCTATCTCGTTCAATTCGAAGAGAATGTCACCGAAATGGATTTCAGAATCCCAAATCGCTGAGTACTCCTCGAGTATGACAATAAACAACAGATTCTTGCTCGTGTTTAAAAAAGTTTTTTGTATAAATGAGTGAGATGTTGTTGCTGTAGAATTGTGTATTATTTGTGTTGTTGTTTAGGAATATGAAAATTGAATTTTTTTTCTCTTGCTTGTGGGTGGGTTAAATTGATTTTTTTGATGGGATTTTTATATGTATTGGTGGTGCGTTTGCCCTCTGCCCCTGACTCGTCTCCATTCGCCTTCCAACCTCGAATGCCAATTGTCCCCCGAAATTTTTGCACAGCACCGCAACGGCAATTCCAGTTGGACCGCCGCTGCCGCTGCCATCACTGAGTCCCAACACTTTCACACTGTAGTCCATCTGATCTAATCTTTTCGATCCTGCACTACTGTTGTGTGTGGCTGTCGGGAGAGCCAAGCAACTGTTCACGAGAAACTCGATTCTATCTCTGCGATCGTACTGCCTTTGTCTGAGACCTTCCTTGTTACCCCTTAGATCGGCAAAGTCTGTATTGCTAGCGGACAGCCGCAGCGTAACGAACTGGTCTGTAACCTGGATTACAGCATCGGGTGTGGCTTCGTATTGGTTGGAATTTGGCGCAATCTTAACCGAGAACACGACCATGTCCCCTATCTTTGATGTTGATCGTTGCATGGCCTGCGGGAGGAAGCATCTGTATGTAGAGTCGACAATTCGCTCGTGGGTGCGCTGCTCAGCGCGCCATTGCTGTCTATTTTTGTTATCGTTGTTCAAACGCTTTCCTGCATACAAGAGAAAGACGAGGAAACCACCAGATACGAAGGGGTAAATGTAGCCGTGTATGTTTAAGTCTGATGTGTTCGTAGCGTGAGAGTCGGGGAGGTGGATTTTTAAAATCAGTTGAAGGCTGATGGGCAGCAGCCAGAAGACCGAAGTGAGGAGAGCCACAACAATTAAAAATGGCCGAAACTTTCCAAGTGTCGACAGAAGTGAGGTTGAAGTTGAGGGTTGCGCGGAGAGCGTGTTGTAGCCACTGGGTGCCATTTGGATTCTGGGAGGGATGAGAAAATGAGAAATATTGTGATATTGATTGGAAGTTCTTGCTTGGAACAAGGTGGTGAGGTGATAAGCCAAGAAATCTATCTCGCTCCAGATACAAACCACGATCCATAACTAATTCACACCCAACTTTTCACATGGCTGCCTTAGAGGCATCCGCCTTCAACTCACTCGCACCACCCACCGAGTCGAACATTTCAACAACGATCGTAGATGACCCCACCCTCTCAGCTTGCTGCCAGAAGGATGAGATTGCGGCCCAGTTAAAGAGCAACAAGGACCAAATTCTGCGAAAGCACGATCGGGTTGGCAAGGTTGAAAACCAGAAGGTTGCAATTGATAAAGAGGTTCGTGGTCATGATCAAAATTGGAGTGATACGTTCGGCTTCCTTGGTGTGGGGTCGTGTCGCTGTTGTTTTGACGGCACCAAGTCAAGCTACGACAAGTTATCCAGTTTGAGATTGAAAATGGAGATGGTTGCTGTTGAGGGGATATTGGAGAAGGAGTTTGAGGGCGAGGACGACATTCTCGGCAACGGAGCGAGAGGTAAAACGCCTCCGCACTTCAACAGTGATGGCGATTCCGATGGCGATTCCGATTCGGACTCCGAGTTCGACTATTTGTTGGACGAGCCCGATTCCGATTTGAGCGCTGCAACGGCTCATCAAATGATGTTACAAACAATAGCAAACCAGCAGGAGCTACAGTATTTGCGGTCGCTCCACGCATTTGGCACCTCCCAGCAGCTGCCGTCACTTGCGTCTTTGCGAAAGATTCTTTCCCAGCAAGAGAGTTTCAGGCGCGACGGCATTCTATCGAATTCGGAGGATTGCGTCGTGCTTCACGTTTTTGACAGCTGCAGCGACGTGGCTGCGGGAATGGACTTGGCCATTGAGATGGGTGTGGCGGCGCACTACAAGGGAACGAGGTGAGCAAGTGGAGCGGTGGGGGGTTGTGACAACCATGCATTGTTGTTGTGACTAGCTCGCCCGTGCGAAATTGCTATACATGGCTACATCCACTACTGAACTAACCCACTCAAACTATTTATGCTCGCTCGCTGCTCTCGTGCTTCGTTAAAAATGTGCTTCGCTTCGCTCGGCGCAGGTTTCTGCGGATAGATGTTGAAGTGGTGAAGAGCGGTGCTAGATTGGGTGAAAGTGGAGGTGGAGGTGGAGGTGGAGGTGGAGGTGGAGGTGGAGATAAAAATAATAATGTAATTGAGTTCTTGCTTCGCGGCCAGTTCACTCCTCCGACGATTATGTGCATTGTTGGAGGTGCCGTGGTGAATCACAGCAGTGAACTGGGGAGCTTCCAGAGCTTCTCCAACCCGTCCAACGAGAAGTTCAACTTCGTTGACCCTGGGATGGTGGAGAGCTTCTTGGCGAACTGCGGGGTGCTAAATGAGAGCGCGGGAGTTGCGCGGGGAGATTTGTGCGAGGTGCTGAATTGGAAGGAGCAGGTGGGAGACGCGTTTGGCGCGAGGGAGCAGCAGGAGTTGCAGGAGCAAAAGGATGTTGAGTATTACGATTGCGGACAAACGGGGTGCTGTAAGACGTTCGAGCATCAGCACATTGGGACGGAGGGAGGGGAGGCGGGAATGCTCTTGAGAGATGGTGTTGATGCGATTCATCTGTAGTTTAAATAGTGTTTTTAATTTTACCAAACCTCCAATTCTTTCGACTCATTATACTTGGCGAACTCGTCCGCGTGCCTAGCGTAATGGGCCTTCAAATGCTCTACGTACTTGCCATGCCACTCGTCGATGTCACCCTTGCTTGGCTGGTCGATCCTCGGCAGCTTAAGCGGCTTGCCTCCAATCGTATTCACGGCCACCTTCTTGGGGAGCAATGGACAGTACCACCTCCCAAACGGAACGATTGCAGGCAGCTTCCAGCTGTTCATGGTGTGCCTTAGCTTCCACATCCCCTGCAAGTTGCTGTACGTGTTGCACTCGCCGAAAGTGTAAACAGGCACGAGACTGGGGGAGTAAGTGGGTTTAGTTTAGTTTTAGTTGGTCAGAGTAATGTTGCACACTTCATCGCACTTCATCGCTACTTCATCGCTAGCTCACCTGTAGCCATGCTGCAGTGCGTACTTGACGAAGCCCTTCCTCTTCTTCAAATAAACTCTATCCTTGTTTTGGCAAGAGATTGTAGCCTCCTCGAACCCCCCTGCGCCGAGCGAATGAAATTAGTAGTGGATGTGTCACGTCAATGTGAATCTCAAAAAAACTCATAAAGGCGAATCACTGAATCGGACGTAACTCCAACGCATAACGTCATATGACGCTCATACTTGGACAAGTTGGCGAGTTCGGCCAGGCGTATCCTTTCGCGCAACGCGATTGTTCAAGGACGGTCCAGATCAAGGGCATGTGTTCATCGCTCGAGTCTTCCAAAAAGGCTCGCTCGCTCACCTGGAATCAACCCGAAACTCTCCCCCCTCTTCATTTTATTGATCATCGTGAACTTGTCCGCAGGCTCGATGCTGCCCATCATCTTTGCAAAGAAAAGCCCGAAAAACGGCGCGTGCATCAGACTCTCCGCGACCAGCCCAGTCAACTTTATGTCGCTGTAGAACTCTCTCCATCCCCCGCCGCATATGAAGCCCCAGCTAAACGCCCCGTGCGGGTGGTAACACATTATTGCCGGTTCCTTCTCCTTGTCTTTCGGCAGCACTTCCAGCTTAATAGAGTGGGAGTTAAATGGCTTCACGAGAAAGGTGACATAACAATCATTGAATCTTGAACTCAACATTGTCAAGCTTCGTGGCCAGAACTCACCCAACGTTATGATCGTCGCATACGCAACTAGTGTGGTCCTGTAACCACCCCTGAAAGCCAAGTAGGAAGCAATCATTGGGCTGGCAAACCCCCCCACCCAGGCCCCAACGACTAATGTTTGAGAGACAGTACCCAAAAACTTGTCCAACATCGGCGAACTTTTGTTTTGGATATCAACTTCCCATTTATGCTTAGTCATTTCGTGTATTTGGTTTGTTTGTTGCTGTGAGACCTAATTATAGTTTATTTGTATGCTTGCTCTTTGTGTGTGACAGTATATTATAGAGCAAAATTAGATTTATTTTTTCAAGTAAAATTAAAGAATAAGCTTTATTACAACATCCATGGGCCAATTTCTTGATAAGCCCCAGGCCGACCCAACCATATACACCCTCGCCCCGCTTCTCCAAAAATCCTCCCAGGAGCAGCCCAACCATGCTCTCCTCCTCGAGGCAAAGGCTCTCCTCCTTGACATGGAAGAATTGATCTCCTCCCTCCAAGCTTACACTCCAGTCTCTGCCCTTATCCGAACAGCTCTCACCACCCCCTCCGATACCTCGGCCCAATCAGCCGCCCTACAAGCCGTAATTCCCAATATAACCCTCATAGAAAAGTTCCACACCTTGACTACAACTTCAATCTGTCCTTTTTTCCCCAAAATTTTGAGCCACCTATCGGGGGACAACGAGCTGGCAAACCAGCCAATCTTAGCGTACAAGCTCACCCACTTGTTACAACAAATTTACAAGGTGAGTCTCAACTCTGTCTCCGCTCGCCTTGAGGAAGACGAGAATGCTCGCGATGGAACTCGCGAAATGGCTGCAGCCATAATGGGCTTACTTACATTCCACTACTAAACTAACCAGCTCATTCGTTCGCTCGGCGCAGCTTGACGAGCTGAAGATGGGAAACCCCAACCTTCAGAACGAGTTCAGCTTCTACAGGAGGTCGGCGACCAAGGTCAGCCAGGGGGAGGGAGAAGATCCGCTCCCAATAAGCGAGTCAAAGGCCGGGCAGATTAGCATGTGGATAGCGAACGCGACTCCCGTTGCGGGGGGGGTGTGCGAGGTGCTGAAGAAGGAGGGGCAGGCGGAGGTGGAAAACTTTGGCCAAGTTCTGGTCAAGTGCGCGAACATGTGCACGTGGATTTCTGCCAAGGGGGGGTGGGTGAGCATCAAAGACAACGTCAAGTTTGACGGTTACAACTTCGACGTAAAGGTAAATAGGGACAAACAGGAGGAATTGATGTTCATGGCCATGGCAATGTGCGTTGTGGTTGTGGACAGAATTTCGAAAAGAGGAGCGTTCGTCAAGACGAGCGGCATTCACTTGAAGAAAATGCTGAGTGTGTTGAATGGGGGGCAGGGGGGGCAGGCAGAAAAAGCGGGGGAGGGGGGGGGGGAGGGAGCAAGGAGAGAGAAATTGGTCATGGGCTGTAAGAGCCGAATTCGTTACAGCACACTCAATATTGGGAAGGCTAGCACGCCAGCCTTTGTTGATGACATGTTGTCCTGACTGAAAAGGGAAGAGAATGGAATGAAAAATAGAATAGCGTTAAAGGAATAGAGACTTGTTTTCACAAGAGGTTATTGGTGGAGGGTTGTTCGTATATTTAATCTGAACCGGGCCACCACCGTCAAAATTGAGTGGGACCATTTTCTTGGCAAGTTCATTCCTCTTTTTTATTTCCTCGTTATCAAAACCACTTAGCCCCTCCTCGTAAAATCGTAACCTCTTCATCGTCTCGGCTTGGAGAATGACGTCGAGCGTGATGCACTGCCCCTCTTTATCATCGTCCGATCGTAATCACAATTGGCATAGTCCCTAAAGTAGGGGTTGGAACCATCTAACTCTCCAAACAAGTGCCTAGTCGAATGTTTTGCTGGGGGGCATCAACAAATCTAAAATTGTTGTAGTACAGTCTCTTGAATTGCCAAATTAAGGAATTCCTTTGGACACAGTTCAAAAAAATAGATTTTTCTGTGTCAATGTTCATATTATTTTTCAGGGGGCAACTAAATGGACGTTACTTCCCAGCAGAATTTCATCCCCTCGGCCAAGTTTGCTGGGCCAAAACCAGGGTATTTGTTCAGGGAGGATAAGCAGGGATTGGGCTATTACAGGGACTCTAACCCCAACTCCAAACCCAATAACAGTGACCGTAGTGACAGTAACGACGGCTCGTCTCCCGAACTTACAGAGTTTGAACGCCCCGACAAGGATCTTTTATGTGGGAGCAAAGCAAATGATGAATCATTTAAAGTCTCCTTGGCGTGTCTCCTTGGTCCCTGTTTACTGTTGGGCTACGCCATTAGTAAAATCCTTTCACAGGACCCTGCCGCGAGTGGTTTTGCTTCTGAATTAGCAGATGGGACCTCAGCACATGAATTGTTCACCAAAACCACATGCAACGTGACCGAAGTTCGACGACGGGCGTTTGATCAGAGTATATGCCTAGATTGGGCTTGTGGAAATGATTACGAAAGTTGGGATCCATCGGACTCGCGGAGTGAATATGACGAGGATTTTAGTTGGGGAGGTTCAAACCTTAACCCAAGCTCCTCAAATAGTTGGTACGAAACTCCTTCGTCATCAACCTTTTGGTACGACTTAGCGCCGGCAATTTCTAACCAACGCCGGCTGCAGGATTCTTCGGACGATACTGGTCCTAAATGTTCAGAACAAACCGGGTGCTCCAAAAGACGTTACTATTGTTTTGACGAGTTTAGCATCGACTACACGAATGGCGACTACGACAATAACAATTTCACAGAAGTTGGAATTTGGAGACGAAAAGGTGGAGTTGAAGGTGAAGGTGCTAGATATCCACTGGACTGTGAAGTAAGCGACGCGAACGCAGTGGTGATTGATGTCAAGGCCACCGCGAGCATAGATTGCTGGATGCTCAAGGACGGCGTGTCCGAAAAAACCTGCGACGAAGACGACGACGACTGGATGTGCGGGACCGATGTAATTGAAGTTGATGGCTATGCGATGGAGAAATTTCCTCCCTACTTTAGGGACTACGCCAATTGTGATTACGATCGGGACGATGATAAAGAGGGGCAGTGCATCACGCTCGACGTCATTCTCCAAGCCGAGACGATGAAGAGGTTACGATTTTACGAGGAGGGGCTAAGTGGAGCATGGACAAGGCTGATTGTTGCAATCGTTCTAATTCTAATTGCCCTATGTTACACGGTTGCAGTCCGTATTGAATCTATTAGAAAGGCAACGGAACAAAGGGACAATGGAATAATATATAACGGCTGTTGCAGCCCCAGCGACGCGTCGCGGGCAATAACCCGAGATGAAAATGAGGAAATTTCAAGTGCATTGCCAAGCTCTCAGGAGATGGTTCCTCTCGGTGGTGACGGTGGAACTCCGGTTGTTCATACCCTCTAAAATAACTACTGCTAAAAAAGTTTACAGTGCGCTTTTTGGTTGGTCTCTTAATCAAAACCTCTTCTCAAAAATCTCCTTTCCTCCTCCCCATCATCTCATCTCAATCTACAGCACCTAACAATGGAAAACAGCTCGTGGCCCTCCCCCTCGATAAGATCCTCAATGTCAATTAATTCTACGTCTTCAAAGTTTTCATTCAATGCAGCGAAGAATTTTTCGTGGGATACTTTCCCTCGCCTTTGGTAGGCAATGATGAGTTCCGTCGGTGTATGTGTTTGTGTTAGTGTGTCTGTGTCTGTGTCTGTGTCGACTCGCAGCCCGCAAACAGCGCGCGCGGCGCTTACGAAAGCGTCGACAAGTCCTTCCACCCAAACAACGTCCGCAGCAACAACGAAATCGAAACCATTTCCATTTCCATTTCCATATCCATTTTGATGCTTTTCAACGAATTTCGAAGCTTGAAACCAGTCAAAAACTTGGCAATCTACTGCAGTGCAGCTGTTGTTCGCAACGTTCTGTTGCATGCCATCGATGGCAATTTCGAGATCAGTTGCCATCACTTGAAATGCATTACAGATTTTGTCACAAACAATCGAGCACAGTCCTAGCCCTGCGCCAAGCTCCAAAACACTCTTATCACGGAAAAGGAAAGAGTTTTTGGTGAGATATCTGGAAAGCAGGACGCTTCCGTCCCACAGATTAAGGCTTGTGGCCGAGTTTGGATTGTCAGGAAAACTTTTCCCCGTCTTGGGGTTGGGGTTCTCGAAGATGATGATTTTTTGTTGAGCGAATTTCAATGTGGTTGTTGTTGAATCTGCATCTGTCGTACAGAAACGCTTGTACTGGATTTGAAGGGGTGGGGTCGAAGATGTTGTTGAGACTGCAATTGTCAATTTTAAATTTTTCTGCCCGCGGATTTGGTCCGCGCAGAGAGATTGAATGCTCGTGGCGTTCGTTGCAGACATGATTTGGCCCTTGACAAATGCGAGAAGAGCCATGTCTGTGAGCTCGAGATCAACATCAAGGCGAAGCTTAAAAGGCTCGACCTCGTTTGAAAATGAAATGCAGAAGATTCGTCTAGCTATCATCATTGGAAATGGTGGGTCGCGATTGGTTGTGATATCAGACTGGAGGTGGTAAATTTACATTCAACTGCTGGGTACATGTGTGTACCATTGTTCCATTGACACACAAATTTATCAAATTATAGATTTTTCATATTAATACGACATCCATATTATATTCTCTCCCAGCTTTATATACACCAATGATGATCGGGGCAATAGCTAGATTTAACCTTTTCCGGCCTCGAACTCCGCAGAGCACGAATAATTTTCTCATGGGCAACTTTCGTCTCCTCTCCTCCACCCCCTCTCCCTTCCCCTCCCCCTCACCCTCACCTTCACCCTCCCCCTCTTCAGACACACACCTCTACGTGTCACAGATGCTCAACCCGGACAAGAAGCCGGCCAATAAAAGACGCCTGAAATTAAAAAAGCAATCTCACCTGAAGAAGCTCACGAACCAGTTCATTACCGCTGACCACAACTTTGCCTCCTCTCTTCAGCCAACCAATGCCGGTGTGTTCTCCAACAGGTGAGCGAGCGAAGCGAGCGAGCCTTGATGAAGACGAGAATACTCGCGATGAATCCCGCAAAATGGGAATTACTTGTGATTTTGTGTCGGGGGAGACCCCCGAAATTCGGACACAGCTCCCTCGCTACGCTCGCTCGCGGCAGTAACTCTGCGCGCCATGTCCTCGCGCTGCTGGCTACACTCCACAACTGAACTAACATTATTCCACTCAATTACGTATTCATTTTGGCTCGCTTCACTCGCCTTCCCCCTGCTCAATAAAAATGCACCTCGCTTCGCTCGGTGCGGTGCAGGATGAACGCCTACATTCTTCCCCCCGATGAAACCAAATCAATCTCCAGCTACACCCGGACCTCAAACTACACAGGGATCTACGACGAGGTGAGTCTCACTCAGTCTCCGCTTGCTTTGAGGAAGACGAGAATACTCGCGATGAATCCCGCGAAATGGCTACAGACATAATATAATGGCTACATCCACTACTGAACTAACAACTCAACTCAATTCGTATTCGTTTGAAAATGCTCCTCGCTTCGCTCGGTGCAGCTTTACTCGTATGGCAAAACGTCAAAGAAGCACCGGATTCCCCGCAAAAGGGCCTCGAAGATTCTTTGCGACCTCAAGGCGGAGCAGCTGCAGGAGGGGATTGAATCCAAGCCGGCAGGTGAGTGAGCGAAGCGAGTTAGCCTTGAGGAAGACGGGCATACTCGCGATGGATCTCGCGAAATGGCTGCAGACATAATGGCTACATCCACTACTGAATTAACATTTTTTTATTCCACTCGATTCGTGTTTTCGCGCCTTCTTCTCTCGGCGCAGTGTTCGGCGAGGCGGCGAACGATTATGCTGCTGGCGATGCCATTGAGATTGTTCTCACCACCCACTTCAGCGCGGGCAGCCTGAGGGAGGGGGAGCAGAAGGTTAGAGGGGTTGTGCTGGGTCGAGTGAATAAGGGCTTCGGTGGAACTAGCGTCTTGATCAGAGATGTAATCAACGGCACGGTGGTTGAGCGGCAGCTGCCTCTGCACTCGCCAACCGTCAAGAGCGTCAAAGTCTTGCAGAAGAACTTCATCAGAACGAAGAAGAAATACAGGCGGGCGAAGCTCTTCCATTTGAGGGATTTGCCAGACAATGTATGCCGTGTCACTACCTAAAAATTTAAAAACACATTTTTTGCAATGATTATAGATATAGGGGATTGTTTACGTTACCGTGCTGCTCCACCGCGCCCCTTCAAGCCAAACAAACAATTGTTGCTCCCGTTTCCATGCCGTCCAACGTAGAAACGTGCTAGCCGTAGACGAGTACGTGACGTGGACACACCACCCCGGAGTGTTACGAGTCGACTGCGGGACGTTAAGACCCCCTTCCGACATCGAGAACGATGCGAACCAGCTAATTTCCACACATTTAGCCAAAAATGTTACATTTATTTAAAATTTCACTTGATGAACAATCCAGGCCATTCATTCTCTTCCTTGTGAAAAGCACGAATAGTAGACGGCAGAATCACTCATGATTGGAGCTGGATCCTCGTATTGCTTTTCAATTTCGAAAGTTTTTGAGAATCTACCTTCAGCGTAGGCCTCAGTGCCATCGAACCTGCGTCGAGGCAAAAATGAGAGGGGGGGCGAGTAAGATTGGCTCCCAGCAACAACCATACACTAGTTGTGACTTGCTCGCTTCGCTCGCCGCTCGCTCACCTGTAACAAGTATGATTGGCCGAAGAGTTGTTTTCGATAACGAGCGATCCATGGAATTCTACTGGGAATGCGCCCGAACGCAAATCTGGTTCCGAGATACTGTCTATCAAGAGATTCACAGGCACTGTTACTTTCCCTTTGAAGGAACCTTTATTACAAGGCTTGACGCCTTGAATGGCGGTTCCGTAAGTCTCATTAAAGTAGATGCACGGGAACATCTCGTTTTGTTTCCATTGGTCTCCAGCCTCTGCACAGTTTCCTTCCATGTCAGTAGTGTCCAGCAACGTTGAAAATTCCCGAAAGTAACCAAAATTGTCCTCCCCGTCCGGACCATAGTCAGACGCGTGAACCACAACATCATCCGGGTAAACAGTCTCGTCAGTCGGCGGATGCTGAGAGTAGAGCTTAAAAAAAGGCTCGATATGATCGAAAACGATCGGTTCCTCTCCATCTGGCGCAACGTTGTGACCGTCGCCTTGGCAAATCACAAACTGAACGATACCAAAATTGCTCGTGAGCTGTTTCTTCATCCAGGCCAGGTAAGCCCTCCCTTGGGGCTTTGGTGTATTTTCATCGAAGGCCTCATGAAGGAGCTGCAAATTATCCAAAGCAGCTCCAATGTTGGTTGTGCTAATCTCGTATCCCTCGTCTTCGTCGCCATGGCCACCACCATCAGGGGCAGCTTTACGAATTAAATCTTGGCTAATGTAAGCTCCGTATGTCAAGGCGAGCGTTTGGATGGACACAGCCCCGCAGAATCCTCCGCTATCAACCCACTGGTCTCTGGGCACAGCAGTCAACCTTCCAGAAATATATTTGTATGCATCAGGATCAGGAGCTTGGCATGTGCCGGGATAAACACAGAGGTCGTCAGTGTCCGAAGTTGTTGCGGCGCTAGCGGCCAGGGGGAGGAGCAATGACATAAACCGCATGATCTTTTATTTTATATGCGTGAACAAAAAAGATAAAAAGTACAACAAATTGGTACAAGATATTTGAAAAGCGCCATGGCGGATTCAGAGCCTGCAGTGCAGGCCAGTATCCCTGTTGACGAAGATAATTCAGCGCCATCCAATTCCACTGCTTCCTCTCCTTCTACTATGGTCGATTCAATTTCAACACCAATTCAATCTCAGTTGGAAACACCGACTCCAGTGCCTTTGGCTCCAGTAGCTTTGGCACCTGTGTCCCTCCCAGCTCTGGCTCCGGTGCTCCTCCCAGCTCTGGCGCCAGTTGAACCTCCCCCTTCCTCGGCAGCCCCAGCCCCGCCCGAAGCAAAAAATGCAATTCCTCTTCCAACCACCACCCCATCCACATCCCTCAATCCTCTAGACCACCCCCCTTCAATCCCAGAAGCCGAGGCATCCTCGGCTTTGGAGATGTTCCACAATGGCCATGCCAAGTTCACTTCCACCACACTTGCACAGCTGGGGTCGATGGGCGTGGGGGTCCAGCTCTACTTCACCCTCCTCAAGTCCCTTGCTATAATCTTCTTCCTCATGGCCGTCTGCCACACCCCCGCCTTTATCTTCAACGTGCAAGGGAACAATGGTCACGCCCTGACCGGGTCCAAGCAATCGATCTGGACAATCCTTTCCTTGGCGAACCAGGGGTTTGACCGCGACTTGGTGGAGTTTGGGGGGTGCAGGAATTCCGAGCTGCCCTACGAAGCGCAGAACAAGCTGCAGGTTGATTGCACTGGAGACACTCAGGTCGTCTTCGGCAACGACTACTACTCCTCCTCCATATCCGGGCTAATTACATTCGGCGAGACTATGGCGGGGATCGTTTTTATATTCGGTTTCATATACTGCTTCCGGCTCCTGACCAAGCTTGAGGAGAAGGTCGACGACGAGAACGCCGAGCCCGAGGACTACGCAGTCTACGTTCGGAACCTCCCCCGTGACGTCACTAGGGAAGACCTTGTCAAGCACTTCTCCAGCCTGTACCAGCTCAAGTCGAAACAGACTTACTACCCGCTCTTCTTGTCCACGAACGGGCTAATGGTTTACCGCTTCTTCCACCGATTCTTCCTCTGGCTTATCTTCCTGGGCCCGCTGTTGGGCTACGTGCTGGTGCAGGTGACCGGCGACGCGAACATGTCTGCAATTGGAACGTTGGGATTCCCCTTCTTCTTCTCGGTTTTGAGCGTTATCATTACCAAGGTGAAGGACCAGGGGAAGGGCGAGGAGCGCATCACCCCCGCCGAGGAGTACGACGAGCTTAGAAAGGAGCGGCTCAAGTACCTCAAGAACCGCAAGCTCAGGTCGAAGAAGGCGAAGTACCAAGTCGCCAGCGTGGACGAAAACGGCGATCTTCCGTACGACAAGGGCAAGGACCCGAAGGTGAGTGAGCTAGTGAAGCGAGCGAGTGAAGCGAGCGAGTGAAGCGAGCGAGTGAAGCGAGCGAACCTTGACGAAGACGAAGACGAGAAATATTGAGCCACGACTAAACTAACTTTTCATCATTTGCAATTCTTAACTCGCCGCTTAGAGGCCCAACCCCCAGCCCGTTTCCAACGTGTCCAACACCCAGGACGGCGTCTACCTCAACAGCTGGGTCGCCGACGTTTCTCTGGTCCACCCAAACGGCAGCCTAATCGAGCTGTACATGGCTCAGGAGAGCAACAGGAAGAAGCAGCTAATCAACGAGATGAAGCTGAAGGGAAAGTCTGACGTAAAGAGCCTTGCGAAGAAGGGAAAGCTGGATGCAGTCGCGAAGAAGGTCCACGCGAAGTTCGCTAAGTCGAGCACGCCGGAGAAGGTTAACGACGTTATTGCGGCTTTTGTTCTGTTTAACTGCGAGGAGTCGAAGAACCGATGCATAGAGGACTACAAGAGGAGGTGAGCTGTGACACACAAATAAATAGCACGTGAATGAGCTCTTCCTTACTAACCCACACCCACTCAATTCACGTCACGTCACGTCACGCAGCGGCTCGTGGTTCTATAGAATGTTCCAGCCTCCCGCCCATCAGATCACCGTCGGATCCCAGAGCTACT
>Ga0302114_10001806_pt1 | contig 13930 bp, 13 predicted proteins | sample AG5_Surface_MG_FD_203107 | JGI IMG/M metagenome (GOLD analysis project Ga0302114, IMG submission 203107) | Marine microbial communities from Western Arctic Ocean, Canada - AG5_Surface | ecosystem: Environmental > Aquatic > Marine > Oceanic | place: Canada: Western Arctic Ocean | collected...
CTGTGGCTGCTCCTGAATTGAAGTCTATTAGTATTAAGCAGTCTGCACCAAAAGAGATTCCTTTAGCAGATGGATTTCCTAAAGTGTTATGCCTTAAAAAGCTAACACCTCCAAGGATAAATGCAGGAAGAAAATTAGGATTGGGTTTGACGGCAGTTGAAGTCATAGAAACTCAACCAGATTTTGAATCTTATGCAGTGAGCTATGCGCTTAAATCGACTAACAACTGGGTATTTAGTAGCTTAAACTCAGTTTCAGCTATCACTTCAGTATTGAAAAGTACGTCTATGATTCACAAGCATGTTTTTTGCGTTGGGCCAAGAGCAGCTAATTTCTTTGACGGAAAAGTAAAAGCGATTCATCAAGTGAATTCAGCTTCAGAATTGACCGAAGTGGCTAAGGCTTCTGAAATAGAAAGATTCATGTGGTTTCATGGAAACAAAAGTGACATGGCTCTAATCGATGAGTTTGAAACTCATGAAATGACTTTAAATTCTCACCCGGTATACAAGACGGAACATATAACTCCTAAAATAGAAGATTTAAAGGACTACCAAGCCCTTGTGTTCTTCAGTCCGAGCGGTGTAGACAGTTTTAACGAACACAACTATATTCCTGAAAGTACTGTGGTTTCTGCCATAGGGAAAACTACAGCTGAATACATCGCGCTTAAGTATGACGATCAGGAAAATACTAAACTGGAGAATATTATTACTCCAGAGATTTACGAATACGAACATTTACTACAAGCGTTGCGGAATCATTTCGATACAAATGGAAAAGATTAAAAACGATATATTTTTAAGAGCTCTAAAGGGAGAAACACTTGAAAGACCTCCGGTCTGGATGATGCGTCAAGCGGGGCGTTACCTCCCGGATTTCATGAAGTTAAAAGCTAAATATAGTTTTTTCGAGAGAGCTGAAAATCCTGAGTTAGCCACAGAAATCACAGTAATGCCTATCCAACAAATAGGTGTAGATGCTGCAATTTTATTTTCAGATATTCTTGTAATTCCTAAAGCTATGGGTTGCCCTGTAGATATCATTACAGGCATAGGTCCTGTTCTGCCTGAACCAATTACCTCCATGGTTGATGTAGACAAGCTACTCCACCCGACTATAGAGGAATCGTTAAGTCATGTAATCAAGTCGGTGCACCTTACTAAAGAGGCTTTAAATAATGAGGTTCCATTGATAGGATTCGCTGGTTCACCTTGGACTATCTTATGCTATATGGTTCAAGGTGGGGGTTCGAAGACCTTTGATAAAGCTAAGCAGTTCTGTTTCGAACAGCCAGAAGCAGCTAAGAAACTATTAGATAAGATTACCAACTTAACCATAGAATACCTCCAAGCTAAAATAGATGCAGGGGTAAACGCCGTTCAAGTGTTTGATTCTTGGGGAGGCATGCTTTCTCCATCAGATTACGCGGAGTTTTCCCTTCCTTACATGGAACGTATTACTAAAAGCGTTCATGGTGTTCCTGTAATACTTTTTGCGAAGGGAGCGCATTACGCACTTCCACAACTTGCGGCTTCTGGAGCTTCTGCTTTAGGCTTGGATTGGACAGTGACCCCAGATTATGCTAGAAGTCTTGTAGGTAACGACATTACTCTGCAAGGAAATTTCGACCCTTCTCGCTTGCTAAGTCCTATACCAGAGATTCAGAGGATGGCAAAGGAAATGATAGACGGTTTCGGGACGAATAAATACATAGCTAATCTAGGACACGGAATTCTACCGAATATACCAGTGGATCACGCCAAGGCTTTTGTCGATTCCGTGAAAAGTTATTCGAAATAAGACCAAAGCTGACTTGAAGTTCGAGATTTAAAATTAATCGAGAATTTTAAATTTTAAATCAAATGAACAGCATCAAAGATCAATTCATAAAATACATTCATACACTCCAAGACCAGATATGTGCTGGACTGGAAGCAGCTGATGGTTATGCTAAGTTTGAAGAGGATAATTGGGAGCGTGATGGAGGTGGTGGAGGTAGAACGCGTGTTATTGCTGAAGGAGAAGTTATAGAAAAAGGTGGAGTAAATACTTCTGTTGTTTTCGGAAAGCTTGGAGAAATGGCTATGAAACAACTTAAAGTGGATTACGATGATTTCTTCGCGTGTGGCCTGTCTCTAGTGATTCATCCTAAGAGTCCAATGGTTCCAACTATCCATATGAATGTGCGCTACTTCGAGATTTATGATAACAAGGGAAAGTACGTTAATGGCTGGTTTGGAGGCGGTGCTGATCTCTCTCCTTACTATCTAGATAAAGAAGACGCCAAGTTCTTCCATAGCAGTTTGAAAGCTGCCTGTGATCCTTTCGGTAAAGAACTTTATCATGAATACAAAGACAAGTGTGACAAGTATTTCTACAACTCACATCGAGGAGAAACTCGAGGTATTGGAGGAATATTCTTTGATTATTTGAAACCCACAGCAGAAAAAAACAGTGAGGATTGGATGAAGATGACACAATCTGTTGGAGATAGCTTTTTGCCTATTTACAGTAAAATTATTACCACGCACAAAGGAGAAACGTATACGGCAGAGCAAAAAGTGTGGCAAGAAATAAGAAGAGGGCGTTATGTAGAATTCAATCTTCTGCACGATAGAGGAACGCATTTCGGAATAAAAACCAACGGACGGACAGAATCTATTTTAATGAGCCTACCTCCCACTGTGCGCTGGGAATATATGCATGAGCCAGAACCTGGAACTAGAGAAGCGGAGTTAGTCGAACATTTGAAGCCTATAGCTTGGGTTTGAGAACTGTCTAATGCTGAGTAGGGATTAAGTTTATATCTGAGAAACAATTAACAATACTTTTGACATAAAAAAAACTGAATTTTACAACATGGAATTCCCTAACACAAGACCAAGAAGATTAAGACAAAACGACAGTATAAGAGCACTGGTTCAAGAGAATTGGCTTACTCCAAATGACTTGTTAGCTCCCGTTTTTGTTTTAGAAGGCAAAGGAAAGAAAGAAGAAATATCTTCTATGCCTAACTACTTTAGATTCTCTCTAGACCTAGCGGTAAAAGAGGTTAAAGAGCTTTACTCTATGGGAATCAAAGGTGTGATGTTATTCGTCAAAGTAGCTGATAAGTTGAAGGATAATGCAGGTAGAGAAGCTTTAAATCCTAAGGGATTAATGCAAACTGCCATTACAGAAATTAAAGAAGCTTGTCCTGAAATGCTGGTTTTCTCTGATGTAGCCCTTGACCCTTACTCTAGCCTAGGTCATGACGGTATTGTTCAAGATGGAAAAATAATTAATGACAACACCTGTGAAATATTAGGTGAAATGGCTATCACTCATGCAAAAGCCGGTGCTGATTTCATAGCTCCGTCAGACATGATGGACGGTAGAATAGGTTTTATCAGAGAAGTACTAGACGAGGAGGGTTATGAGGACACAGGTATATTGGCTTACAGCGCAAAGTATGCATCATGCTTTTACGGTCCTTTTAGAGACGCGCTAGACTCTGCTCCAGTGGATATGGAGAATGTGCCTACAGATAAGAAGACTTATCAAATGAATCTGGGTAATTCCAGAGTGGCGCTTCAAGAGATGGAGCTAGATATATATGAAGGTGCTGACATTATTATGGTGAAGCCAGCGCTGAGTTATTTAGATATTATAAGTATTGCAAAGCAGAACTTCAATACTCCTATAGCAGCATATCAAGTAAGTGGAGAATATAGCATGATACATGCTGCGGCGCAAAAAGGATGGTTAGATTACGATAGTACCGTTTTGGAAACCACTCTCTCCATAAAAAGAGCTGGAGCAGATATCATAGCATCTTACTTTGCTAAGGATATCATTAGGTTACTGGAGACAAATTAAAAAAAATACCAGAGAAAGAGTCAAATAATCCTTGTGTTCAAAGTCATAGCTATTTATGCGTATCAAGATAACTTTCGCACTCTTGGGCCTTCAGCTAAATAAACATAAGAAGTAAAAAAGTAAATAGCTAAAAACTAAATACCCATGATATACACCGAATCAATCAAGCTCTTCGATAGAGCTAAGAAAAACATTCCTGGTGGAGTAAACTCTCCTGTGAGAGCGTTTAAAAGCGTGGGTGGAAACCCGCTCTTTATGAAGTCTGCCAAAGGTGCTTATCTGTATGATGTGGACGGTAGACAATATATAGATTTTATAAACTCTTGGGGCCCCATGATTCTAGGCCATGCGCACCCTGACGTGCTGGATGCTATCAAGAAACAGGCAGATGATTCTACCAGTTTCGGAGCACCTACAGAGTGGGAAGTAGATATGGCAGAACTTATCTGCAGCATCATCCCGAGTTTAGATAAAGTTAGAATGGTGAACTCTGGAACTGAGGCCTGTATGAGTGCAGTGAGGCTAGCTCGAGGCTTTACTGGAAAAGATAAGATTATAAAATTCGCGGGTTGTTACCACGGTCATGCAGATTGTTTTCTGATAGAAGCTGGAAGTGGTGCGTTAACCTTCGGAGAGCCTAATTCTCCTGGAGTTCCCAATGCTGTGGCTAACGATACGCTCATAGCACGTTACAATGATTTAGAGAGCGTGAGGATTATTATGGAGGCCAACTCTGGAAAGCTGGCTTGCCTGATAGTTGAGCCCGTAGCTGGAAATATGGGATGTATACCTCCCGTTGAAGGTTTTTTAGAAGGATTGCGTTCGTTGTGTGATCAACATGAAGTATTACTCATATTTGATGAAGTGATGACCGGCTTTAGGCTAACTATAGGAGGTGTGCAAGAGCTATATAATGTACAGGCAGACTTAGTAACTTATGGTAAAGTAATTGGTGGAGGATTGCCTGTGGGAGCTTTTGGTGGTAGAGCAGAAATCATGAATCAACTCGCTCCTGATGGTCCAGTTTACCAAGCAGGAACGCTCAGTGGAAATCCAGTAGCAATGGCCGCTGGATTTACTACACTTACAATTCTAAAAAATCACCCAGAGATTTATACCGGACTGATTAAGAAAGCAGAGTACCTATCGAAAGAAATTCAACAAATTCTTGAAAATAAATCTATTCCACACACCATTAATCAAATAGGTTCTATGATGAGCGTTCACTTTTCAGATCGCCCGGTAACAGATTTTGATTCAGCCAAAAATGCAGCAGGAGAAACATTCAATAAGTTCTTCCACCACTTGCTAGAAAATGGGATTTATCTTCCTCCTTCAGCCTATGAAACATGGTTCTTGACTGATGCTTTGGTGGATTTAGACTTAGAGAAAGTTTTGGAGGTCATTAGGGGTTTTGAGGTTTAAATCAGATTCAAATGAACCTCCTTGAGTAATTCTGTGACTATTTTCGATCGCTCCAAATATTTGTAGGTTAATCATATTTTATAATAAGTTCTAAAGTTGCTCAGAAGTAAGTTAGTTTTGTCACGCATGAAAGAAAGAATCACACGTACGACTCAGCCTGTAATAAAGGAAACTCCACTTTCTGGAATTTCTAAGATTAGAAAAACAAACGCACCTACAAAAGACTTAAGTTTAGAAAAAGGAACCGCCGCAGATAAAACCTTCTTTCACTATAGAAGTAAGCATAGAGGTCAATATGATTTCACTGAATTAATAAAAGTTCATTCAGTCTTAAGGGCTCATGTTAGGCCAAATAAATACGGGACTGAGTCGATTGACTTCGCTGATCCTAATGCAGTTAAGGAATTAAATACATCCATATTAAAATTTCATTACGGTGTGAAGTACTGGGATATTCCAGAAGGATACCTCTGCCCTCCAATCCCTAGCCGAGCTGACTACATTCATCATATCGCTGATTTGTTTTCTGACTTTAAACCGGCAGAGAAGTTAAAGTTAAAATGCTTGGACATAGGTTCTGGAGCTAACTTGATCTATCCACTTATAGGAACATTAGAATATGGTTGGTCTTTCATAGCCTCAGAAATAGACAGCGACGCGTTGCAAAACATGGAAACCATCATAGCGAAAAACAAAGGATTAGAAAAAAAGGTTACCACAAGACTTCAAGATACACCTTCTCAGATATTCAAAGGAGTACTAAAGAAATCGGAAAAGATAGATGCAGTTATCTGTAATCCTCCCTTTCATGAGTCAGCATTAGCAGCCTCTAAAGCAAATAGCAGAAAATCCAAAAATTTAGGAATAGGCAAGGATGGTAAAAAAGCGGTTTTAAATTTTGGCGGAAAACCTACCGAGCTTTGGACTTTTGGTGGTGAAAAGAAATTCATTCACACCATGATTACCGAAAGTACAGAATATGCTAAAAACATTATGTGGTTCACTACATTAGTCTCTAAAAAAGAATCTTTAAATCCTATTAGAAAGGCTTTAGATAGAGTAAATCCAGCACAAGTTAAAACGATCAAGATGAACCAGGGAAATAAATCTGGTAGAGTATTGGCTTGGACGTTTATGGATAAAGAAGCTCAAGCAGTATGGGCCTCTAAAAGATTTAAATAAGTCAATATTTATTACGCTGAGAGCTAATCGATGTTTACCCATATTTATCTCACAGTACTGGTATCTCTGATTGAGAAAAGTCAGCGGATTTTATCGCGTTATCTTCAGAATTCATAGAATGTGAATGTGAAGTTCTGAAACCCATATAGTTATTATTTAATAATGTGAAGTTCAATCTAGTAAGTTTCATCTAATAAAAAGAACAGTGAGCTAACAGACCCTCTGAAAAATTCAACTGAAACCCAAAGATTAGCATATTCGAAGTTCACCCCTGGAGGCTTACAACCAATAAATCTCACATCCTAAATAGCGGCACTGCTCAGAATGGCACTGCTTAACTCCTAGCCAAAGAACTTTAACTTCGAATGGTGCAGACACATTTTTATGCCGTAAAGCTATGGATTAAAAACTCTATAATATAGAACCGTGAACTACTTATGGCAAGCTAGTTTATCTTTGTATTACATATGGAAGCATCAAAATTAAAAGTAAATTTAACTGAACGTGAACTCGACCGAATCATCGAAATGGCTTGGGAAGACCGCACTACATTCTCTGCCATAGAGTTTCAGTTTGGATTCTGTGAGAGTGAAGTCATTAAAATTATGCGCTCTGAGCTGAAAAGAGGAAGTTTTAACCGCTGGAGAAAGCGAGTAAATTCTGGTGTTAGCCAAAAACACGAAATGAAAAGAACAGAGGGTATAAACCGATTCAAGTGTTCCAGACAACGCCATATTTCTGGTAATCGTATTTCTAAAAGATGAATTTCGCCACTGACTACGAGAAGATTGTTTCTCTTATAGACAATATAGACCCTTCTTCATACGCTAGAAGCAGAAATTACATAGATGGTGCTGTTACCAAACTCTCTCCTTACATAAGTAGAGGAGTGATTTCTACCAAGCAAGTTCTAGAAAAAACTTTAGCACGTGGTTTCGAACCAGGAACAATAGAGAAATTAACCCAGGAGCTGGCATGGAGAGATCACTGGCAGCAGAATTGGATAGCTAAAGGAAGAGAAATCAACTCAGATCTAAAAAGAATTCAAACGCCTATTTCCAACTCAGAGTTTCCTACTGCGGTTCTAAATGCTCATACAGGAATAGACGGAATAGATCAAGGTATTCAAGAGCTCTATGCCACTGGTTACATGCATAACCATGTGCGTATGTATACAGCTGCAATGGTATGTAACATGGCATATAGCCACTGGTTAATTCCAGCTAAATGGATGTACTTCAATTTGCTGGATTCTGATTGGGCAAGTAACGCTTTAAGTTGGCAATGGGTAGCAGGAGCCAATGCCAATAAAAAATACGTGGCAAACCAAGAGAACATAAACAGGTACTGTCATACCTCACAAAAGGATACTTTTCTGGATGTAGACTATTCTATATTTAAATACCCAAATTATGAAGAAAATCCTCCAACATCTTCCCCTCCTGCTGACCTAGATTATAAAACACCAGACGAATTAAAAGAAACAAATATCCTCAAGTTTACAACGCCATTACCCAAGAAAACAGCTGTCAATGTTTTAAGTAAAATTCCCACCTACATTTATAACTGGTATAATCTAGACCCTAAATGGGATTCTGAAATAAAAGCCAACCGAATTCTACTTTTAGAACCCTCTATTTTTGAGGAATATCCCATTTCTGAGAAGTCAGTGGCTTTCATGCTAAACTTAGGGGAGAATATAGCTGACCTTCAAGTTTATGTAGGGGAGTTCAGTCAGTTCGTAGACGAATATCAACCTAATGATATACACTTCAAAGAACACCCTTTGAACTCAAACTACAGAGGAATAGAGCATTCCAGAGATTGGATGTTTGACGTAAAAGGTTTCCATTCATCTTTCTTCGGCTTTTGGAAAAAGGCAAAAAAACAATTTAGGTATTAGTCTTGAGAAAATAAATATCGTTTGGTTAAAACGTGATTTCAGAACGCAAGACCACGAGTCTTTCAGCACAGCCGAGGGAAGTAAATTCCCTTACCTGGTCATCTCCTTGTTTGAACCATCGTTGATGAAGAGATCTGACACTTCTTTACGGCACCTTCAATTTATTTACCATTCTGGTGAAGAAATAAACACTGTGATGAAAAGTACAATGATTCAGGTTCATACTTTGTGTGCTGAAGCTTCTGAAGTCTTCCATTATCTCACAGATAATTACGATATTCAGAATGTCCTTTCCTACCAAGAAAGCGGTGTTTTGGAAACTTGGAATAGAGACAGAGAGGCTGCAGCCTTATTTGATAAAAAGGGTATCAACTGGATACAGTTTAAAAAAGCTGCTGTTATTAGAGGTATCACTAACAGAGTGGGTTGGGATAAAAAGTGGAATAAATCAATTCATTCACCAGCCATAACGAATTCATACGCTCGGAGACAACCTCTGGCTTTCATTAATCCTTTCCCGCTTCCGCTGTCTTTAAGAACGAAGCTAAATGACTATCCTGACTATTACCAGCCTCCTGGCGAAAAAGCGGCATGGAAGTATTTGCGTTCTTTTGCAGCCGGCAGAGGATTCAATTATCAACGTCATATTTCTAAGCCTACGGAGAGCAGATTGAGCTGCGGGAGGATTTCAGCTTACCTGGCTTGGGGGAACATTAGCATAAAACAAGCTTATCAATTTGCTGGTCAACATCCGAACCGAGAGAAGAATAAAGTGGCTTTTAATGCATTTATGACTCGCCTGAAATGGCACTGTCACTTTATCCAGAAATTCGAAGTAGAATGCAGGTATGAAACGCACTGTGTAAATAGCGGATATGAAACATTAGCGCATGAAAATGATGACTTTAAGTTAACCGCATGGAAGGAAGGGAAAACAGGATATCCCCTAGTAGACGCTTGCATGAGAGCGGTGACTAAAACAGGCTGGATAAACTTCAGAATGCGCGCTATGTTGGTTTCTATGCTGTGCTTTCACTTTGACCAGGACTGGCGGAGAGGGGTTTATCACTTAGCCAAGCAGTTTTTAGATTTTGATCCAGGCATTCATTATCCTCAGTTTCAGGTGCAGGCAGGCACGACAGGCATTAATACCGTAAGAATGTATAACCCTGTAAAACAGAGCAAAGATCACGATCCTAAAGGAGTATTCATTAAAAAATGGGTGCCCGAATTAAAAAACGTTCCTGTCCAATTTATTCATGAGCCATGGTTGATGACTGAAATGGATAAGGCTATAGATGGAATGGAAGATTATTCCTATCCCGACCCTATTGTAGATTTGCAAAGCAGTTCTAAAAGAGCAAGAACTAAAATATGGGGACATAAAAAAGACAAGCAAGTAGTAGCTGATAAAGCCAGAATTATTACCACGCACACTAGAGATTCGTTTAAGAAAAGAAAGCCATGAACCTAACTAAAGTAGACATAGAAAACGCTAGCAAGGTATTTAGATTAAATCTAATCAATTCGGTAACAGGAATAAAACCTGCTAACTTGATAGGCAGTATTTCTGATTCCGGACAAACCAACTTGGCTATTTTCAGTTCTGTTATTCATCTTGGCAGTAATCCGGCTTATTTAGGCTTTATTATGCGGCCGTTAGGTGATGCTCCTCGACATACTTATGAGAACATCTTAGAAAATGAGGTGTATACCATTAACTCCGTGCCTACCAAGTTGGTGGAAAATGCACACTACACCTCTGGAAAATTTAGTAAAGAAGAATGTGAGTTTGAGCGCTGTCATATCCAACCAGAATACATTGATGGATTCAAACCTCCGTTCGTAAAAGAGAGTCCTATAAAGCTGGGGATGAAACTTCAAGACCAAGTGCCGATTAAACTAAACGGAACCACTATGATTATAGGCCGCATAGAACACCTTATTATTCCTGACAATCTCGTAGCAGAAAATGGGTATATAAACCTAGACGAAGGAGAAGTGGCAGGTATTAGTGGATTGAATACTTACTATGATCTGAGAAAAATTGGTCAGTTTCCGTTTGTAAGAGATAACCAGGTTCCGGATTCCATAACTTAGGTCAAAATAAAATTCTAATGACATGCGAGTTTAGCCTATGGCTGATAATAAAACATTTACTAATCCACTAAAATAAAAAGAGGTGACGTCTACACACCTTTACCTGAAATTATGTTTAAATCCAAATGAAAAAACAGCATTTACCTCAGAAGAACTGCGCTACGTGCGGACTTCCATTTACATGGCGTAAAAAATGGGCTAAGGTTTGGGAAAATGTAAAGTATTGTAGTGAGCGGTGCAGGAGGAATAAAAACGGGTTAGCTTCTGAAACTTAAATGTGAATTTAGAACGATATCTTCGGCGACTAAATTTACTGAAGTGCAAAACATTAACCTCATATTCCCTCACCAGCTATTCGAAGACTCTCCATTGCTTGAGTATGAGGGAGAGTTCGTTATAGTGGAAGAATACCTATTTTTTAAAAAGGTGAACTTTCACAAACAAAAAATCGCTTTTCATAGGGCAAGTATGAAGTTTTATGAGGTGTATCTATCGTCTCTTGGGAAGAAGGTTCGTTATTTAGAAAGTGGTGAAGAGGTTTCTGATGTAAGGGAGCTAATTATAGGCTTGCAGCGCGAAGGAATAACAACTATCAATGCCATCGACCCCACGGATAACTACCTAAACAGAAGGTTAAAAGCTAAGTGTAAAGCCGTAGGAATAAAACTCCAAATGCTCGATAGCCCCATGTTTCTAAATAAAAAAGACGAGAATGCTGACTTTTTCAAGTCTACTAAAAAGAAATTTTATCAAACTAAATTCTATACGGACGAGCGAAAAAAGAGAAATATTCTTATCTCTGGTGATGGTCTGCCTGAAGGCGGAAAATGGACGTATGATGTGGACAATAGAAAAAAATATCCTGCCAAGAAAGTTCCGCCCCCTGTTCACTTTCCAGATCAAAATAGCTTTTATACAGAAGCTAAGACCTATGTAGAAACTTATTTTAAGGAGAATATAGGCGAGCTATCGCCTATCCCACTTTACCCCACTGATTTCACCAGCTCTAAAGCTTGGCTTCAACAGTTTTTTGAGAACAGGTTTCATGAATTTGGCGTGTATGAAGACGCTATAGTCAAAGGCGAAAACATACTAAACCACAGCGTACTAACCCCAATGATGAACACAGGATTACTTACTCCTCAGTTCGTGTTAGATGAGGCTTTAAAATTTGGGAAAGTGAATAATGTGCCATTAAATTCTTTAGAAGGTTTTGTTAGACAAATAATGGGTTGGAGAGAATTTATAAGAGGTGTATATGAGGCTGTAGGTTCTAAGGAAAGAACTACTAATTTCTGGGGATTCGAGAGAAAGATTCCTTCTTCCTTTTATGATGGTACCACTGGAATCCCTCCTGTAGATGATACCATTAAAATGCTTTTAAAGACTGGATACAATCATCACATAGAGCGGCTAATGGTATTAGGTAACTTTATGGTGCTTTGCGAATTCCATCCTGATGAAGTATACCGTTGGTTCATGGAGATGTATATAGATTCTTATGACTGGGTAATGGTGACCAATGTGTATGGCATGAGCCAGTTTGCTGATGGAGGACTTATGGCCACCAAACCCTATATCAGTGGCAGTAATTACTTGATGAAAATGAGTGATTACAAGAAAGGAGATTGGCAGAAAATATGGGATGGGTTATTCTGGCGGTTTATGCATGTTCATAGAGATTTTTTTCTAAAAAACCCCCGTCTAGGAATGCTGGTGAGAACCTTTGATAAAATGTCTGATGAAAAGAGAAATGCTCACATAGAAAATGGTGAACATTTCTTGACTAAATTATGATTAATACATTCATCTAAATCCGTAGATTTATACTTTCAATGACAGAAATAGAAAGAATTACTTCAGAGTTAAAGCCGCTAAGAGCAGCACTACAAAGCCATAAGATATATACTCATCTCAACGGAATAGAAGATGTAAAAACATTCATGTCCGGTCATGTTTTTGCCGTGTGGGATTTCATGTCTTTATTAAAAGCGTTGCAAAGCGATTTGACCTGTACCACTGTTCCTTGGGTTCCTGTAAATAATTCAGTGACCGCCCGTTTTCTTAATGAAATAGTGCATGGAGAAGAAACGGATATCAATGAGATAGGCGAGCCTAAAAGCCATTTCGAAATGTACTTAGACGCTATGCATGAAATAGGTGCAGATACCTCTAAAATAGATCTCTTTATTAGTGAAATCAAATTAGGGACAGAGGTTAATAGCGCACTTGAAATCATTTCTGATATAGATGCTATCCTAGATTTTACACGGTATACTTTTGACGTAATCCAAACAGGGAAACCGCACATCGTGGCAGCTGCATTTACGTTCGGTAGAGAAGACATTATTCCAGACATGTTTATAGAAATTCTAAAACAAGCGGACCCTCAAAACAGCCAATTTACCAAGTTTAATTATTACCTAGAAAGGCACATAGAATTAGACGGAGATGAGCACGGGCCACTTTCATTAGAAATGATAGATGAACTATGTGGCTCTGATGCACAAAAATGGAAAGACGTAAGCAAGGTAGCTAAGGAATCTCTAAAGGCCAGAATAAAGCTATGGGATGCTGTTTCTGAGAAGATTATGGCGAGTAATCTAGCAAATGTATAGAACTTTCAAAAACAAGAAGGCAAAAGCTTAAAGCGCTTTTTCAAAGAAGAGACAACTCTCTGCTCTTCACTCACTAATTTAGCGTTATGTCAATTCAAATTACTACGCTCACTTTATTTAACTATCAAGGATTTAAAAATAAAGTTTGGGCCTTTGGCATGATGCAGTTTGCTCATAAAAATTTGCAAGGCATAGAAGGCTTGAGTTTTTATAAGCTAATGGGCAGTGGAAAAGGACTAGGGTTTAGCCCGCTTCCAGACTGGGGGATGTACTGCTTATTACAGGTTTGGGAAAATGAAAAGCAAGCATTAAAATTTCTTTATAATTCTCCTCTCATTGAGAATTATAAAGACCACACTTCTCAGCAAGCTACACTTTTTATGCGTTGCAGAAAGTCGCATGGAAAATGGAGCGGAATTGAGCCGTTCGAAGTTTCTTCCGAACTAGATGAGTCCAATGATAAAATGGCCGTGATTACGAGAGCCACTATAAAGAATAAGAACTTATTAAAATTCTGGAAGTACGTACCCACTTCACAGAGACCAATCAAAAAGGCTGCTGGGTTGATCTATACCAAAGGAATAGGTGAAATTCCTATCAAACAAATGGCAACTTTCAGCCTATGGAACTCCATGGAAGATGTCAGAAAATTTGCATACAACAGTAAAGAGCACAAGCAAGCAATCAAGCTTACTCGTGAATTGGATTGGTACTCCGAGGAATTGTTTGCTCGTTTCCAGCCTTATAAATTAGTTGGAGCTTGGGAAGGGATTGAATTGATTTGAGATTAAAATATGTGTAGCTTTTGCTGCTGAAAAGCGTATCACCCTTTCTCCGCTAC
>Ga0302114_10001812_pt1 | contig 13910 bp, 7 predicted proteins | sample AG5_Surface_MG_FD_203107 | JGI IMG/M metagenome (GOLD analysis project Ga0302114, IMG submission 203107) | Marine microbial communities from Western Arctic Ocean, Canada - AG5_Surface | ecosystem: Environmental > Aquatic > Marine > Oceanic | place: Canada: Western Arctic Ocean | collected...
CGGGCGGATGGCAGATGCGCGTGGCGCTCGCCAGGCTCCTCCTATCTCCCGCCGGGTCCGGCGAGAAAGGGCTGCTTTTACTGGATGAGCCCACGAACCACCTGGACGAGGCGTCGAAGCGTTGGCTCGCGAACTGGATCAAAGCGTCGCCGTGCACCACGCTCATCGTCTCTCACGAGCAGGAGCTTCTGGACGGCGCGTGCTCGCACATGGCGGAGGTTCGCGGCGCTGGGCTGCACTGGTACACCGGGAACTTCACCAAGTTCCTGGAGGACAGGGAGGAACGAATCACGCTGGCCAAGGCTACGTACGAGAAGCAGTGCGCGGAGGAGGCTGAGCTGAAGGATTTCATCCGAAGGTTCAGCGCGAACGCGTCCAAGTCCACCCAGGCTCAATCCCGCCAGAAGCTTCTGGATAAGCTCCAGAAGGAGATGCGCAAAACCGTGAGCGCGGCGACGGTCACCACCACCGACGGCGCCGCGGGAGACGCGAGCAAGATGAACCTCCGACTCGCCAAGCCGCCGCCGTCAAACCAGGTGCAGCTCAAGATGGTGGACTCGGTGCTCGGCTACGACGCCGCCGCGCCGATCCTTTCGGGGTCCCTCGAGCTCGAGCGCGACATGCGCGTGATCGTCCTCGGGCCCAACGGCGCCGGTAAGTCAACGCTGCTCAAGACGATATCCGGCACCATGCCGCTCCTCGGGGGCGCGCGAGAGATCACAGACGATCGGGTCAAGCTCGGAGTTTTCTCGCAGGATCTGGCGCAATTTCTGCCCAAGGCGAAGACCTGCCTCGAGTACGTCCTCGACGTCGCGCGCGAGGAGGATCCGCTGATGAAGGAGGAGCAAGGCAGGGCGAGCCTCGGGGCGCTGGGCATCACCGGCACGATGGCGCTCCGCAAGATTGGCTCGTTGTCCGGGGGGGAGAAAGCGCGAGTCGCGCTAGCCGCGTTCGTGCTGCAGCCGAGGAATTGCCTCCTGCTCGACGAGCCCTCCAACCACCTCGACGTGGGCGCGGTGCGCGCGCTCACGGATGGTCTGCAGGGATGGAACGGGTGCCTGTTCGCGGTGTCCCACAACAAGGCTTTCTGCGAATCCCTCAACCCGACGCACGTCATCCGCGTCAAGAACGGGGAGTTTCGGATGGAAAACTGCTACGGCCTGACCGACGCGGATTTCGAGCACGAGGAACAGACGGGCGACGCCACCGCGATGGCCGCCGCCGCCGCGGCCGTCGAGAAGGCAGTCGCCGAGGGGGGAGTGAAGGAGGAGGTTCTCGCCCCAGCGCGTTAGATGTACGAATAGATTTGCCCGCTCGCGTTGTAACGACGACACACTCGTTTGTTTCTTTGTCGAGAACGTTTTGGGAAGTTTCGGATCGACGGCTCAGCGCCGGGACTGATCCGTCGCTAGCCGAGGCGACACGGGCTTTACGCGTAGTCTGTGCTGTGATATAAGTATCGAGCGATGCGAGTGTTTCATCGCGCTACTTTCCCGAGGCGTTTCTTCAGGTCTATCGGTGCAGATGGGTGGCAGCCCGGGCACCCAGTACGTTTAGAACCGGTGCGATGGTTCACCGTTGTCTCCCACGTGAAAGGCTCCCCGTCCTCCATACATCCCGCCGAGCATCTCCACAACAGCTTCTTGCTTGTCCCGTACAACACGTCCTTCATGTCCACATCCGGCTCTGCCCACTCTGCAACGATCTTATGTCCGTACTCCCCGTTGTCTTCACACCACTTGAGCAGGTTGTTTTGATCCGTCAGTTGCGCGGAACGCCCATGCCCCCCTCTTGGGTTGCAGCCCGGGCACCCAGCACGTATAGAACAGGTGCGACTGTTCAAAGTTGACTCCCACGTGAAAGGCTCCCCGTCCACCGTGCATCCCGCCGAGCACCTCCACGAGAGCTTCTTGTTTGTCGCGGGCAACACGTCCTTCATGTTCACATCAGGCTCCGCCCACTCTGCAACGAGCTTCTGTCCCCACTCCCCGTTGTCCTGGCACCACTTGAGTAGGTTGTGTGCATCCGTCGGCACCTTCCCTGCACAGCCAGGGCACCCAGCACGATTAGTACTGGTGCGCCTGTTCACCGGTGCCTCCCACGTGAATGGCTCCCCGTCCAACGTGCAACCCGTCGAGCACCTCCACAGCGCCCTGTATGTAGGGTTGCCTCTCGTCACCTCGTCCACCGTCCTATCTGGGTCGTACCACTCCTCCATCAGCTTATCACCGTACTCTCCGTTCTCGTCGCACCACTCCCCGAGTGTCATGCCACGCTTGTACTGTGCCCTCACAGGAGCACACGGCTTGGAGGATGAGCCCCGTCCACTTAACAACTGCGATGCACTACTCGGCCCTCGCGCGAGCGCCCCCGGCCGCGACCGCCGCATCGGAGGCACGGGTGCCACGCACAGCGCCGCCATGACCGCCATGGCCCTCGACCGATCACCGAACCCTGACGGTGGCGTCGGTCGCGTGTCGCGTGCGGCCACGTCCGAGGGGCAGATCTGAGCAAAGCTGCAAACGTTTCTGTTCGGGATCTCCAGGACTTGCAAGATGGAGATCGCGCCTGATCGCGCTCACACTCGGGTGGCGCTCGACCGGCGATCATGGGAGGTTGGGAGCGCGGAACCCGCGCACTGCTCCGAGGGATCACGCTCGCGGGCAGGCACGCGTTTCCCGCGTTGGAGAGCGGCGCCGGCGGGTCCGTCGGAGCGCGATCGATGCCCGGCCGTCACCGTCGTCACGGCGGCGGTGCCCACTGGGCCGCCGCGACCGCCCGACGCGGTTTCGCCGCGACCGCGTCCGCCAACGACGAGGACGGCCCCGAGACTGAGAACAACGTCCGCAACTTCGCCATCATCGCGCACGTCGACCACGGCAAGACCACGCTGCTCGACACCCTGATGCGCCAGGCTAACCAGGACGTGGCCACCGAGCGCCTCATGGACAATCGCGATCTCGAGAAGGAGCGAGGCATCACTATATCCTCCAAGTACACGTCGTTCGAACACAAAGGCACCACGTTCAACGCGGTGGACACGCCGGGCCACGCCGACTTCGGAGGCGAGGTGGAGCGCGTCCTGGACATGGTCGACGGATGCCTTTTACTCGTGGACTGCATCGAAGGGCCGATGGCGCAGACCAAGTTCGTGCTCGGAAAAGCTTTACAAAAAGGCCTCAAGCCCATCGTCGTGCTGAACAAAGTGGACCGCGACGCGGTGACCGAGACGGGATGCGCGGAGGTGGAGAGCAAGCTCTTCGACCTCTTCGCGGCGATGGGCGCGTGCGACGAGCAGCTGGACTTCGCCACCGTGTACGCGTCGGCTCGAGCGGGCGTGTGCGCCGTCGATTTAGATTCGGCTCGACAGATGTGCGAGGAAGACGCCGGGGACATGAGCGCGCTGCTCGACGTGCTGCGTGAACGCGTGCCGCCGCCGCCTGGCTCGCGTCACGACCCGTTCAAGCTCCTCGTGTCCATGATCGAGCACGATTCGTTCGTGGGCAGGCTCGTGACCGGGCGAGTTGCGAGCGGGAGCGTGAAGGTTGGCGACAGGGTCAAGGCGCTGGCGATGGGAGCCGGCGACGGGAACGATCGTGAGACCGGCCGCGTGACCAAGCTGTTCACGAGCAAGGGCGGCGCGAGGCACGCGTTGGACCGCGCCGCCGCGGGTGACATCGTCTCCGTCGCGGGTCTATCGTCGGCGACGGTCACGGATACCGTGTGCGACGTGTCGGTCTCCGATCCGCTTCCGGCGACTCCGATCGATCCGCCCACGCTGAAGATGACCTTCGGTGTCAACGACAGCAGTCTGGGCGGGCGCGAGGGTAAGTCGTTGACCGGCCGGCAGATCTGGGACAGGCTCGTCGCGGAGGCGGAGACGAACGTGGCGCTGCGTGTGCTCAACACCGCGGAGGGCGGCGGCGACAAGTTCGAGGTGCAGGGCCGCGGCGAGCTTCACCTCGGCGTGCTGATCGAGACCATGCGCAGGGAGAAGTTCGAGCTGTCCATCTCCCCGCCCGCGGTGCTGTTCAAGCAGTGCGAGGAGACGGGTAAGCGCCTGGAGCCGATCGAGGAGCTGGTGTGCGAGGTTGAGGAGGAGCACACGGGCGGCGTCATCGAGGCTGTCGTGACTCGAAAGGGTGAGATGACGGACATGCAGATGGGCGCGGGCGAGGGCGGGCGGACGCGTTTGACGTTCACGTGCCCCTCACGAGGGCTCATCGGGTTCAGGCAGGTGTTCATCAACGAGACGCGCGGGACAGGGACGATCACGCGAGCCTTCCACGGGTACGAAAAGTATCGCGGACCGATGGACCGGGTGCGAAAGGGCGCCATCGTTTCCAGCGCCACCGGATCCACCACGCAATACGCGCTCGGTCAACTCGAAGCGCGCGGATCGCTGTTCGTGGGTCCAAAGACGGAGGTGTACGAGGGGATGATCATCGGCGAGAACAGCAGGGAGGAGACCATCGAGGTTAACCCGTGCAAGGAGAAGAAGCTGACGAACATGCGAGCGTCGGGGACGGATGAGCAGGTGAGGCTGACCCCGCCGAGGTTGATGAGCCTGGAGGAGGCGATCGGGTACGTGCAGGCGGACGAGCTCATCGAGGTGACGCCCACGGCGATCAGGCTGAGGAAGGCTGAGTTGAACGCGTCCTTGCGCAAGAGCAACGCGCGCAAGGCGTCGAAGAGCACGGACTAGTCAGTCGCGGCTCGGGTCGTCCATAGACTATTTTTTTACTGAGTTGCATTATTTTTACGCTTGCGCCCATTCGATCACGCACAGCCGCCTCGCGTCTCGGCGGGTTTCGCCTTTGGGTTCGGGGATCCTCGCGCGTCATGCCGTCGGATGCGGAGCGCCTCGCGGGCGTGGGCGTCGCGGTCGCCGCCGTCGGCATCACGACCGCCGCGTCCGTCTACGCATCACGCCCCGGGCCGAAGCGTTGGACGCGCTGGTTAGTCCTCGGCGGGGCGGCTGCCGCGTACGGAGCGTACAGCCTCGCGACGTGGCTCGAGGATCAGAAGAACGCGACCGCGCACGGCGGGGACGGGGAGGAGCGCGATGTCGACGCCGCGCGCGAGAAGCCCGCGGAGGATCCCAATGGGGGAATCGGAGCGTCGTCCGAGATCTCGGCGGACCCCGATCCGCCCGCGAGGCGGTCGCAGATGGACCAGCTCCTCGACGCCGTCGCCGGCGGATACGACGACGACGACGACGACCTCGACGCCGCCTTCGACCGCGCCGCGAAGACCGTCGCGTCCACGAACCGCAAGCTCACGAACGACCAGAAGCTGCGCGTCTACGCGCTCTTCAAGCAATCAACCGTCGGCGCCAACGACACGCGAAAGCCTCGGCTCCTGGAGGGGATGGCCAAGCACGCCAAGTGGTCCGCGTGGAACGAGCTCGGGGACATGCCGCGCGACGACGCGAAGGCGGCGTACATCGACCTGGTGACACAGCTGTGCGGGAACGGGAACGAACGAGGGAACGAGAGCGACGACGTCTTCGAGGACGCCGACGAGGATGGCGGCGACGACGGCGGGCTCGGCGGGCCGGTCTTCTCCAAGCCGCAGATGCCCTTCGATCTCGATAATCAATCGCGGGGTGCCGAGGGGGGTGCCGAGGGGGGTGCCGAGCCGATCGGCGGCAGCATGGATCCGATGTTGGAGGCGTGCAGGCGCGGGGACGTCGCCGCGCTTCAACGCGCGGCGAGTTTCGGGCCGTTGGATTTATCGCGCGAGGATGAGTGCGGCCGGACGGCGCTGCACTGGGCCGCGGACGGCGGGCACGTGGACGTCGCGATCGCGCTCATCAAGATGGGTGCACACGTGGACGCGGTGGACGACGACGGGCAGACGGCGCTGCACTACGCGGCGACGTGCGAGCGGGCGGAGACGTGCAGGCTGCTCCTGGAGAGCGGCGCGGATCCGGACTTGCCGGATGCCGACGGGGATACGCCGAGCGCGCTCGGGGCGGTGGGACTCGCCATGCGCTCGCCCGGCGCGGACTGAGGCACGATTGTATTCGAGGGTAGACGCGCACACTGTATTAGCGGTCGTTTTATTGAATGTGAGAGTCACGGCGACGTCTTTCGGTAGCGATGCTGACTTATTGTTGACTTTGGACGTCCCGTGAGTTTTCTGTTTTTCTGGAACTTTCTCTGCTCTCGCGTGCGAGGCCTCACTTCGTCGACGACCATGGCGTTAGCTGCGCTGCTCCCTGTGACGTCCAAGGAGGGATCGACACGAGCCACGAAGACGGTGATACTCGCGAGGATCCGCGCAGTTGCTGATTCGCTTCCGGATGGGTCACGCATTTACCTCGGCATCGACGACGACGATTCTGTGCTGCAGCCGATCGATCAGGAAGAGTTGGAGCAGGCCACCCACCCCCACGGCGTGACGCAGCGAAGCTTCGCACCGACAAATCCGTCCAACATAATAGGGATCGTGAACGAGCTGTGCATGCTGGCCTTCGCTGATGGCATGGACTTTTTCGCGCTTCTCGGGGACGATGTGTCGCTGCAGCTTGGATGGTTCGAATCCGTGAAGCTAAAGTTCGCAGAAATGGAGAGGAGCACAGGTCAACCTGGGTTTGGGTGCGTGGCGCTAGACGACGTCTCTTTTCCAGGCTTTCCGACGTTTCCAGTCGTAGGCCGGCCACATGTGGAGATATTCGGCGGGTGGGCGCCCAGTGCGTTCATAAACCAAGGTGCGGACCCGTGGATCTTCGAGGTGTACAGAAAGTTCAACTCGGCGTGTTTCTGCGATGCGCGCGTGCGCAACGGCATCGGCGGAGACGAGATGAACGCACCGAGGTATGTGAAGCATACCATCCCGTGGAAGGATGATATCCTGTTCAATGCCGTGGCATCCGTAAGAACAGCGAAGCCATTCTTGAAGGAGACCATCACGCTCGATGTACTCGTACCTTCTTTCCGTGCTGATTTGGACACGCTGCAGCGGATTTGTGAGCTCGACGTACCTAGCGGGTGCTCCACGCAGGTGGTTATTGTCATTGATGATCCTACCAAGAAAGACGTGAGGCAGCTTCTGGAGAAGAAATATGGACACCGCGTGCGCGTGCGTGCGAACGACGGGAACCTTGGTGCGTCGGCGTCGCGCAACCGCGCTCTGGATGAGTCCGCCGCCGAGTGGGTGCTGTTCTTAGATGATGACGTGCACCCAGACAATTTGATATTGCATACATACGTTGACGCCATCAGGGCTCATGGTGACTACGTGTCCGGGTTCGTCGGACCTACGCAGATGCCGCCACCGTCGAATGTGTATTGCGCTGGGATCGAATTGGTTTGGTTGCTGTATTTTTGGAGCAAGCACGTGCGCTCAAGAAAGAATGATGAAGTTCCATGGGGAGTAACGGCGCAGCTGTGCACCAGGCGAATTGAAGTCCGTTTTGAATTGTGTTTCCCAAAGACCGGAGGCGGAGAAGATATTGACTACTGCCTTCGAGTGAAACATGTCACCAAAAAACCGCTCCTGGGGATAGAGAGCGATTGCGTGCATCCCTGGTGGGACAAAGGATACCCCCAAAACAAGCGATTCTACGGATGGGCCAAGGGCGACTCAATGTTGATTCCCATGCACCCTAAGCACGCCTACTTCAGCTTCCCGAACGCGATCGAGTCCATGGCAATCACATGCCTTGCGTCCGTAGCGTGGATGTGCTTCAATTCGACGTCGTACACCGTGACGACGGTTCGCTGCATGGTGGTCTGCTTTGGTATCCTCCTGTGCGACGCTGTCTGTGACGTCTCCAACATCTTCCGCGAAGATCACGTCTCGAACTTCCGCGGCACCCGCCGTTTGCTCGCTGGGCTCATAGGGTCCGTGTGGTATAAGAATCTGGCTACGGAAATCGGTCACTTGTATGCACCGATATGCCGTTTTCAGTTCCAGATGTTCCGTCGCTTCGACTGGTGGTGCGGCACGGATAAAAGCAAAGTTGACGAGACGCGATTACGGGAGCTGAGACGCTTCGTTGTCTTCGCCTGCTTTGCTTGGTTTGTGGCGAGTAGCTGGTGAGACGGGGCGGCTTTAGTTGCGAGTGTACGTGCGTCGATGTACCTCCAGAGCTCTAGCTAATACGTTCACGGAGTTGACGTTCACATGTTATTACAAGCTACTATCGCGCATACAAGAGCCGTTTCTATTCGTCAAACGTCACGCCGTCATCCATGTACACTGCGCTGCCCGCCGCTCTGAGCGCGCCTATCGCAGCGGGCAAACTCGTCAACTGGTTTTCGAAGAGGACCAACTCCCTCAGCGACGTGAGCTGCCCGATCTCCGCCGGCAAACTCGTCAGTTGATTGCCGCCGAGGTTCAACTCCAGTGTCGTGAGCTGCCCGATCTCCGCCGGCAAACTCGTCAGCTCATTGTCGCTGAGGTCCAGCATCGTCAGCGCCGCGAGCCACCCGATCTCCGCCGGCAAACTCGTCAGCTTGTTGTCGCGGAGGTTCAACTCCTTCAGCGACACGAGCTGCCCGATCTCCGCCGGCAAACTCGTCAGTTGATTTTCGTCGAGCCACAACACCTTCAGCAACGTGAGCTGCCCGATCTCCGCCGGCAAGCTCGTCAGCTTGTTGTCGTTGAGGTTCAACACCCTCAGCAACGTGAGCTGCCCGATCTCAGCCGGCACAGCTCCAGACAGGCCAAAGTCTTCCAACTCGAGCTCCACCACCCGGCCGTTTTCCATCGTCACACGGTCCCAACCCTCCGGTCCCGCAGCCTCCGGCCACCTCTTTTGCAGTTCAGGGCACATCGCACGCCACGTCCTGAGCACACCCTCGTCGTCGAATGTTCGCGTCCCGTCATCACTCGACGGCTCCAGAAGCTCACGACTGTCCCACCCATCCGGCGTCACGTCCGGGTGCCTATCCAGCCAGTCCTGAGCAAACTGTCTCACCGCCCAGTTCGTCATCACCTTCGTGCTGCTCAGGGCGCGATTCGTGAGCGGGTCCTTGGCCCCGTTGCGCTCAAAGTGCGACAAGATGGCGCTCCGCTCGTACGTTTGCCCAGATTCGACCGCCATCACCGGATCGCGGAACATGGTTCGCGTGATGGGGCACATGAGCACCTCGGGCTCGGCGTCGAGATCTGCGTCGGAGGCGGGCATATCACGCGTGTGGGCGCCTCGACGCGCGGCCCTTTGTGGGATCCAGCAGATAAATTTTGGACGATATTTTCCGAGAGTCGACTCGAACGTTGCCGGCGCGTCACTGATCGAACCGTCGGAGCCGCATCGCCGACCCATCGGACCGTATCGCGCGGGCCGTTTCTAGCGCGGATCGGCCGCGGGGGTGATGGTGGCGAGTCACGTGCTTCGCGCGCTCGCGCGGCGACCCGTCGCGGGTAGCGCGGCGCTCGCCGGTACGTCCCTAGCGGCTGGGGCGGTCGCGAACCCGGACCATGACGGCGTGCACTTCGTCAACAGGTTCACCGAGGCGTCCCGGGCGTTCCTCCCGATGTATTTCGTGGATTACCTAGGTCACGTGCGTCGATGCGTGGGGAAGCGAGATGACGAGGAGCACATGTGGAAGAGCCGCCAGATCATGTGGTCCGGGGTAGCCACACGGCTGCGGGAGCTCTGCAAGAAGAACGGGGGGATCTACGTCAAGGCGGGTCAGCACATCTGCGTCCAGCCGGTGTCGCCCCAGCCCTTCCAGACCATCCTCCGGACCCTCATGGACAGCGCGGGGGTCCGTCCGTTCGAAGAGGACCGCGCCACCTTCCTCGAGGACCTCGGCGTGGACATCGAGGACGCCTTCGCCCACATAGATCCCACCCCGGTGGCGAGCGCGAGCCTGGCGCAGGTATACCGCGCCACAACACACGGAGGCGAGACCGTCGCGGTCAAGATCCAGCAGAGGCCCGTCGCGCGGTTCCTCGCCATCGACCTCGCCACGATCGACGCGTACTACGGCCTGCTCTCCTCGCTCATCCCCGGCCTGCGCTTCCAGTGGCTGGCCAACGAGACGAGGCGGCACATGGCGGAGGAGCTCGATTTTCGCGAAGAGGCGAAAAACGCCGATCGAGCGCGGGCCCTGATGGCCAAAGATTTCGACGACATGACCGAACTGCACGTCCCTCGCGTCCACGACACCTTGAGCGGTGCACGCGTGCTGACGCAGGAGTGGTGCGACGGCGTACGCATCGACGACCGCGAGGGCCTTCGATCCCGCGGGATCGATAAGACGAAACTCGCGATCTTGGTCAACGAGATCTTCGGGCGGATGACGTTCGTGCACGGGTACACGCACTGCGATCCGCACCCGGGGAACATACTCGTGGATTCCAACGGGCGGGTCGTGCTCCTGGACCACGGCGTGTACCGGTCCCTCGACGACGACACGAGGCGCACGTGGTGTAAGTTGTGGCGGGGGTTGATCGCCGGGGACGAGCGCGAGATGCGCGCGGCGGTGAACGACCTCGGCGTGGATCCCGATCTGACGGATTTTTTCCGAATCGTGCTCGCGCTGGTGCCCGCGAGGGTGGTGGAGGACGTCCACGGCACACGCACGAGCGCGGTGATCTCATCGACGCGTGATCTCGGCGAATGGGACGACAAGGGCGGCGGCCGAGAGAATGGGAGTAGCAACAATCTCGCCGGGTTCTCGACCGGCGTGGACAAGCTCTCCAGTTTCGGCAAGCGCGAGGTGATGCGCGACGTGCTCGGGGTGAAGGTTGAGCGCCAGACGGAGCTCTTCGAGACCTTACCCAGGGACCTGCTGATGATCCTCAAGGCTAACAACCTTCTGAGGTACGTCAACGAGCAGCTGGATTCGCCCGTGAATAGGTTCCGGTCCATCGTGGCGTCCGCGGAGGAAGGTCTCGCGGTGACTCACGCCGCGGGCGCGGAGGGCATACTGGAGCGACGCGCGCGTGAACGTAACGGCGGGCGGTGGGGTGAGTCCTCGTCGGCAGCCAGATGGAGCTACGGCGCCCAGGTTGGCGCCGCGCTGCTGCCGCTGAGGCTGGCGATGATGAAGGGGAAAATCGGATTCGGGATGTGGAGGAAGGCGAAGGAGGAGGCGGCGGCGGCGGCGCAGGCGATGAAGGGTGCCGCGGTGGGAGCGGGCGCGGCGAAGGCGACGGGTGCGCCGGGAGGCGGCCCGGCTCTGGCGTAGATGAGTACACATGATCGAATACGATGACAATTCTAGTCTATAATTTAAAGTTCGTCCTTCGCGTCCGTCGTAGCGGGTTTGTCCTTGTCGTCCAGGTACCCGTATGGGTAATCGTCCGCCTCCGTGGGCGACGAGAACTCCGTGTCCAGCTCGTGCGTCGGCCCGAGTAACGTCGGGGACTCGCCAAACTCCGTGGCGTGAAAACTCTTGATGATCCATTTCGTCATCTCCGCTACGTTAAACGCGGAACCCTCGGCGAGACCGGTCACCACCCCTTTCGGCGTGACGTCGCACGACCCGCCCAGCTCGAGCTCATCCGCGGCCGCCTTGACCTCGACGCAGTGCTTCACGAGTCCACCGAGTAGCTCGTGCGTGTCCGTCACCCCCGGCTGTTGCCTCCACGCGGAGTACATCACCCGAGTCGGCCACCCCGGCGCCGTCGACAAAATCTCATCTGTCAGCGGCTGCCCCGGGACGGCTTCCACTCCGTCCTGGTTCGTGGCTCCCATCGCGCTATGCGTCTCCTCTTTCGCCGCCGTCGTGTCCTCCTCCGTGGGCTCCGTCGCTCCGGCGCCGTGTACGATACCCGTCACGCCGTCGGTCATACCGGAAATCTCGTTGGAGTAGTCGCCGGGTCCCGGCTTCTCCACCGCGTTGGCCTCGTCGCGCTGACTCGCCATCACCTCTCGTTCGCGTTCAGTGGGCTGGTACCCCCGCCCCGCTCGCTTCGCCTGCTCGTCCCAGTACCCACCCGGCGACGTCGCACCCCCGGATGGCTCGTACGCGGGGCCTTGGTCGCTGTAGAAGCGCCTGTACGCGTCGAGCCAACAGTCCGGAGCCCGGCCCGGAGATAGCGACAGAGCGGATCGGATTACATCGCATCGGGACCGATGCGGCCACGACTGGTACGTGACGTCGGTGACGAGCTCTGGGGCGACGACGCAGAGAAAGTCGGCGAGGACCGCGTCGGCGTAGTGCTCCATCTGCGCCGCGACGTCGCCGCCGTTGTACATCGGGAAGCGAATCATTCGCAGCACCATCGTTCGGTTGAGTTGTCGGCCCAATTTACTCGAGTGCGATTTGCTCACCTCGTACACGTCGTCGTCGTCGAGGCCGCAGTCGGTCAGGGGCGAGTGCCACTTACGCCAATCGTCGTCCGTGATCCACGGACCTCGGAAGAACATCGCGTTGCGCATCAGGCCGAACATCTCGAACGCCAAAACGTAGTTGCGCTCGCTCGAGTCCACTTCATGCTTCGCCCTCGCGAGCTTGTCGCCGTTCCTGAATGGGGCCGGGAGCTTCTTGGGCCGGCCGCGCTCGTCCACCACGTGCCGTCTGCCGTCCGGCGCGAGGTCCCTGGTCTCCATGGGATGCGGCCTGGCGTATACGGTGCTGTTGATTCCCACGCATTCGCACTTGAAGTCGCTGTACAGCACGTCGGGGTCGCACACGTACGCGATCCTCGACGCGTTGTAGGGTGAATTCAGAAATTTGCCAACCAAGGAGTTGCACAGCGCGACCGCGGTGGCGTTGTCTCCCTCGCACCCGCCGACGGATTCGTGCGCCATCGCGCCCGTCGGGACATCGAAGAGGCACGCCGCGATGATGAGGTACCACGCGATGAGAACCGGGGGCGCTCTCATGCCCCCCATCGCCGGGAGCGCCCGCCCCGTTGTGTTGGATGAAGAGTGAAAATCTCGAGGCAAAAAGGTCGATTTCATCTCCCGAGATCTTCCCGCGTATCTAGCTAGAGCTTCTCCTGGCGCCGCGTCGACGCCACAGTCCACGGGCGCGTTGTGGCGACCCTCGGAAGCTTCGACCGTTAAGTCACGCTTCCTGAAGGTCCTACAAAGCGATTCCGATCGCCGTCATGGCGCGCAATCCCGCGCTCGCCGCGCGCGACGTCGCTTTCCTCGGCCATCACGTCCGATGTCTCAAGATAACGAGACGACGGCCGATTGATGCGCATCGCGCTCCAACCAACTCGACCACTCGAACGACGACGGCGATCATGGACCCCAACGCGTTCCCGTCTCCGCCCGGGACGGCGGAGCGGCAACAGCCGGCCACGAACACCGGTCCGCAGAAGCGCGTGCGCGACAGCCTCGGCGTCGCGGGCAACAACGACAGGACCTGGCAGGATAGGCTCGGCGGACTGAGAGAGGCGCGTCGGGGCGGGCGAGGCGGCAGGGGCGGGCGGGGCGGGCCCCGACGGGTCATCAAGCGAACGGTGACGAAACCGCCGTCGGAGGCGGCGATGCCAAAACCCAAACCCACCGTCGCGGGCGAGCGCGAGTGGGCCAGGCTGGAGACCAAGCGCGCGCAGGCCGACGCGGCCAAGCGACGCGGCACCAATGGCACCAACGGCGCAGCAGTCAACCAAGCGAACCAAATGAACCATGACGCGCCGTGGCAGAAGGAGGCGACGATGTCCTACTCCTTCTTTCAACAGTCCAAGGTTCGATACCCCGCCGCGTCACTCGCGGACCATCACGCCTCCCAGGCGACGTACGAAGACTCCGAGCTCGACAAGACGGCGATACAGGTCAACGTGCACACCCTCGCGGAAGCCGCCGGGATCGACCCTGGTACTTTAAACGGCGGCGACACGCGATCCTTCGCCGCGCTCGCCGAGGCGGCGCACCGGCTTCAGCGCCAGCACTCGCCGGAGGACCTCCGGCGCATCGTGGGGCGGATCATGCGCACGCAGGTCACCGGCGGGATGCCCCCGATGGCCACCGGCATCGCGCAGATGCTTCT
>Ga0302114_10001813_pt1 | contig 13910 bp, 13 predicted proteins | sample AG5_Surface_MG_FD_203107 | JGI IMG/M metagenome (GOLD analysis project Ga0302114, IMG submission 203107) | Marine microbial communities from Western Arctic Ocean, Canada - AG5_Surface | ecosystem: Environmental > Aquatic > Marine > Oceanic | place: Canada: Western Arctic Ocean | collected...
GATCTTTTTGAAAAAAAGACAAATGTTTTAAATGTTGAGAATGTTGGGTAAAATCATTTTTTTCTCTATCAAAAAGGCATGCAAAGGATATCGTTTAGCCCGTCAAGGCGAAAATCCGTGAGACAGGTTTGGAAACCTTTATGAGACCTTTTAACATTTTTTTCTAACATTTTTTACTCTATAAAAAAGGTTAGAAAAAGACTTAAGTTGCATCGTCATATTCAAAATAATAAAAAATTAAAATGAATACGACTAATTTTGTTTCAAACCTTGTCCGAACAACTATACCTAACACAAACAAAGATTGTCACATTTGTGTAATTGTCAAGTATGAAGAATGTAACGGTGGTATACCTGGACCAACCGAACATATCGAGATTACAGCTACACCAGTGATTTCGTATAATTATGTAGCTGCGTACGATAACAAAAATTCACGTATTCCGAATGGTGGTGGGTATATAGAACCTATATCTCTTTTTAACATGTTCAAGAATAACGTCATTCTCGGAGTTGATAAAAATTCAAAATATGTTGATATAGATATGAGTTACGTTTCACAATTGGATGGTACATTTTGGAACCAACACGATCTTTTTAGAACGATCGAATATTTTCACGACGAAATCCGAGAAAAATATAGGTATTCGGGAAGAATTACTGGTACACCTTGGTTACGTTCTGATTCGATAGATACTTCCGACAGTGAAAGTGAATATGAAATCAACCCTGCCATGTTATTACCGACACAAAATATCATGGAAATTCTGGACAAAAATTCAAATATCATACCCGAAGGTGACTATTTGAAACTCTGTAATGAGTTAACTAAAATTAGAAGAATTTAATAAATATATTAAAAAAATAAACGTAATATAAATTATATGAAATCACCCCTTAGATACCCCGGTGGTAAAACGCGCGCATGTAAAATTTTGGATGATATCGTTACCGAAAAAAAGTTCGATACATCTCTCGTAATTTCACCTTTTTTCGGTGGTGGTTCATTTGAATTTTTCATGTCCACTAAGTATGGTTCAAAACTTATCGTAAACGATAAATTTAAACCACTCGTATCGTTTTGGAAATCTGTACAAATGTACAATAAAGAGCTTTGTTCTAAACTTACAGAAATTTTGGGTACCGTTTCAAAAGATATTTTTAGTACCATGAGAGATACCATAATGGACGAACCTGACACACTTTTACAGGGGTATAAATATTTTGTTATTAATAGATGTTCATTTAGTGGCGCTACACTTTCGGGTGGATTTTCGTTAGAATCTTCTAAAAAAAGGTTTACGGAAAGTTCAATACAGCGCATAAAAGATCTCAATTTAACCGATATAGAATTTCATAATTTAGATTTTGAAACTTTTTTAAAGGGTAAGAAAGGTTTTATATTTTTAGATCCACCGTATTATCTCAATGAAAATTCAAAATTGTATGGAAAAAATGGCGACATGCATGAAAATTTCGACCACGAAAAACTTTTTCGGGTTTTAAACAAAAGAAAAAACTGGATAATGACATATAATAATTGTGAGTACATCAAGGATTTGTATAAAAATTACGAAATCCGTGAAGTAAAATGGTCTTATGGGATGAACGCAAGTAAAGATTCATCTGAAATCGTCATCATAGGTTAGGTGGTAGACGTGTTCTATCATCGAGAGAGTATTCACTCGGTTTGAGTGTTCTAATATCTAAAGGTTGAAAGGCGGCTGTTACAGAAAATTGTGATTTAGTCTTGGAATGAATCTTCGCCCTTATGCGTATCTCTTGATCTATCTTAAACTCTGGAACTCCCAACTCGAGTGTATCTTCTCCTAAATGATACAACCCGAACCCTTTTATTTGTATGTACGCACAACCTTTATTCCTATAGAAATTTTGAATTTCGTGATCACCTACACTCAAATATACATCTTTATAATCGTGTTTAATTTCCAACCATTCTGTGTGTGTCATATCCTTATTGGTTAAAAACGGTGGTGGTTTAAATATCACTCTATCCATATACTTTTGAAAAAGTTCATTCGTCGGTACCCATAACCCTTCTTTCCATTTAAGTGTAGATTGTCCCCAATCTGGAGAATTTCCCGGTTTACACTCAATATGTCCATTTTGCGTATATATATCCGGATTATGTGAAGATCCACCACCTTGTTTTACAATTTTAGAGCTATGTTTTATATTTCCATAACATAGATTCTCATATTGTTGACCATTTACGGAACAGATGGATCCTTTACGTTCTTTCACCACTTCTTGACACATATAGTTTTCATTAAAGAGTTTATGTAATTTACCAATATCACATCTCACACGTTTCAATTCTTCTACTATACTATCCATAATTCCTTGATAATATTTGTTTCATCTCTCTAAACTATTAAAGATTAAATAGTTTTTCATGTATAAAAAAAGGTTTTAAAAAGACTTAAGTTATACAGTCTTTTTAAAAAATATAAAATAAATAACCATGTTATCTGAAAATGAAAAGGTACTTAATAAACTTAAGACATACCTCAAAGATAAGGGGAATGTGATAAATAATGATTGGTATGTAAAGATTGAAACCCGAAAGTCTGGTAAATCCGAAGGTGTGACCGACAATTACTATTTTTCACCTAATGGTACACGGTTCCGATCAATGATCGAAGTTTATAGATTTTTAGCGACGGGTGATAAATTTGAACGTGATGAAGAAACAAAGTGTTTGAAAATTACTGAAGATAACAACGATGAAATAATGGATGATTTATGTGAACTTGTATCAGATTGGTATATAAACGATGACATTGAAAATTTACGCAACGTTAATTCGTGTATGTTTAAGGTAGAGAAGAAAAAGTGTACCAATTTCATAGACGGGAAGTTACAAAAAAATAAAATCCAAATCATCGACGAAAAAAATAGGGTAACATTCCCCAAAAATACCAATACTAAAAATATTTTGCATTACTCAAAAGCTAACGCTGCTAATTTGGTACATACCTTTTTCAAAACTGAACCAACGTGTTTGAAATGTGGTTGTGATAAAAAATGTAACGGTAAGAAGTTAACACGAGCACACACAATAAAAGATAGACCCGAAATACTCAAAATAGCTATATCAGAATCATACACGGGTGGTGGTTATCATTCTGATATTTTTCTTAGAAAATTTATAGAATTACACAAAGTCTACCCGATCGCTACTTTATGCGAAGAATGTCACCGTGAATTCGATAATAATAGAAAATTGTAATTAAAGATTAAACCAATATACTCTATATAACAATGACTACCTATAACCAAAAACCCTGTGAATTCAAATACAAAATCGACTCGTGTTCGAAAGTCGTTGACGGTGATACTGTCGACGTTCTTATTGATTTGGGGTTCGACGTACTCATTCGCCAACGTGTACGATTGCTCGGTATCGATACCGAAGAATCGCGAACGCGTGATTTGACCGAAAAGGTTTACGGGAAACACGCCAAGAAACAGATTCTTAAATGGGTGACAAAAGCGGTTGAATCCGATAAGGACGATTGTGAAATTGAATTACGGTGCCAAGAACGCGACTCAGTCGGTAAATACGGACGCGCACTCGGTGAACTTTGGGTTCACGAGGACGGGGTTTGGACGAACGTGAACAAATGGATGTGTGAACAAGGCTATGCCGTACCATACGTCGGACAAAACAAGGACGATGTTAAGGAACAACACATGGTAAATAGACGTATGTTATCCGATAGGGGTGAACTCATCATTGACGAAAATGGGACGTTTTTGTCGTCTTACTAAATTAATTAATTATATTTCACATACGGAACATGTTCTATATAATTAAAGTGTCTCGATATAAACCGGTCGTTCGGTTCTTAGTATAGATAAACCTACACGTAATATATTTTTAACTAAACGCGATTTTACTAGTATCGTTGTATGATCTATATATATTTTTGAATTGTTTCTGTGTTTGTTTAGAACATTTTTAATTGAAAGTATTCGCGTTAACGATACTTTTTTACACGATGTTGTATCTAGTAAAATATAAACGTTTTTGTTTCGGGACCATACGTCATAAAAAAAGGAATCCATGTCATTTGGTGTTGTGGTATCCGTTATTTTGAATTTATGGGTTTCTTTCATAGTTTACTATATACTATAATCATTAAGTATTGTAATTCGCGAGTAATAAATATTGAGGTACGACGAGTAGTAAGTTTACAACACTATCCGATAATCCGCCATACAACTTATCTTCATTGATTACAAACGCCATAATATAGAAGTATGTAGATAACATGAAATACATTTTACTTTCGTGGTATATGTATATTATTGAATTGAAAATACCTATAACCGAAAATGAGTTTATATATTTCATATCGCGGGTATCGGTTAGAGGATTGGAAATACGTATTACCGAAATAGCGAGTAAATTAAAAAGTGTGTATAAGAATCTAATCCTATCATTCCACGCGTAATGGAATACTAAAAACCCAACGTGTACGAACGATCTGTACCTTTTGTATACTAATTGGCTTCTATACTTATTCGCATTAAATGCGTTGTATATATGGTACCTACACTTAAACGGACAGTGTAATATACACGCCATAGACGCGTAATTTAACGGGAAAAAGTACGAAACGAGCATGGGTATGAGTGACGTTGCAGCCGAAAGGAGTTCTATATTTCGCGTATACGTCATTTATATTTAAGTGTTTCACATCTTTAAATAATTAATATCCTCATTCAACCGTGTCTCCTACGTATATATCAGCTCTCAAGGACATGTGACTGTTCCATGTTTGTGGGTATATTCTAATATATCTGGACTCCACGGGAGTGTCGAAAATCGCGTCAACCTGTGTATCTTTATCGGTATTTCCCGTATATATCTTACCGCCATCAACATCTTCCCATGTTCCAGACACACCTTTGGATTTGACCTTGAACGTCTTAACCCATTGGCTATTATTTTTTCTCCCTTTCATAGCGATACCCGAAATTATAGCAACCCTAATATTGTCGATCTGGTACCATTCACCAACTGTGTTCTTGCCTGACCAAGCCGCTGCAGAATCTAGACGCCCCTTACCATGTGTGCCACCAATAGGATCATCATTCCATATCGAAGAGGCACTACGCGAAGTGTCCGGTGTATCTTTTAATATTCTAGTTGCATTCGCACCTTCAACTTCATATTTAAAATTAGTACACTGGGTTAAGTGTTTTCCTAAATAATCTATAGCGTTTCCGTCTGCATCATTTTTTTTAATAGGTGCATTTGGTTCATCCTTGATTAGAGGATTGTAAAAAGATTCGAAATCTGGAGTATTGCTCCATACACAATAATCGTCCAATTTATAACTCGCACCACCACTACCAATCCTAAAAGTTTCGGACGGGTCCATACACTTGTCTTTTGTGCAATGTTTACCACACACCTCTGCCTGTACCCGATCTATACCTGAACTAGTGTCTACTCCTTCTTTAGCCTTACAATACGCCCCGGATGCGTTTGCAGCTACACCACCCACTGGTTCACCCGAACCCGAACCCGAACCGGCTTCACACATAAGTTTTGGGTCTCTATATGGTTGGGTACACCCGAAAGTCATATCGTCTACACCCGTTTCTCCATCGGCTTTCAACTGATCTGCTGCTTTAATTTCAACTATTTCTGTACCGTAGAAGAAACACGTATTCCTTTTTGCTTCATCACTATATTTTTCGTTATAGTGTCCCCACTGAGGGTACCCTAGTTCTGATGCGTACCGTCTACAATCTTCTTGGGTCCCGAACCTTTGTTTTCCACCGTACCAAGGTTCGGATTTATCTTCATCGACACTTAGTTTTACGGTTTCTGTGTTGGGTCTACCACCAGCGATTTCAACCCCGGATTTCAAACTCCCGAGTATATACTTTTCTTTCAAATACTTATCGACCTTCTCGCGGTCTACAACATCTAAAGTTACATCGTAAACGAGTATTTCGTAAACGTTCCAATCACTTGGTTCACTTTCTGCATACATTCCTACATTGATACCTATACTCTTTGGGTTATTAAAAGGTTTTTGGTCATCTGTATCGAAAGAAAAACCGGTGGTCCTTGATTTACCGTTGCTTCCAAAGTCGTTATGTTGGGCGGATATTCTAATCCATGGGCGTGTACCATGTACATTTACAAAATCAGTTATCCACGCCACTCTCCTTTCCGGGTTTATCAAAATTTTAGGGTTACCATAGTGTGCCACACCCGTCTTACCCCCGTGATGTCCTATTAACCAATTCCTTTCGTGCTCCTTATCACCGATTTTTACTTTATCTGTTTCACCACTTACGAATATACGTTTTTGGTTTTCTTTAACGTCACTCCCGTACCGTGCGACTGCAAAAAACGACCAGTTTTTGTTATCGAACACTTGTGGTAACGTGAACCCATCACTCGTCGTCCCTTTAACAAATGCACCTTTGAACCCTTCACTTTTCGATAGTGTACCTTTAATTTTATCGGCTGATATATGATTTGCTTTACCCGATAAATCTTCCCACTTATCGTTCTTTAGTGAAGTTGCATTATACCTACCAACAATATTAGACGGGCGTGGTAAAACGGCTATATTTGTTGCTTCACTTCGTATTTCTAGGGTAGTTCCATCAACTTTTTCCTTGGAAGTTACGTATAAACCTCCAGCCGCTACTATAGATGATAGACACATCATAAACATTATGAAAACAATAAATGTTGTTTTCCCTGAACCTTTAGCCATGGCTGATTCTTATTTATACTATATAAAAAAATTATGTGGTATATGGGTATTTGTGTACCCATAAATTACATATCCATTTATCACCGGACTCAACTGGTAACCCCCCGTGTAATGCTCTTTTTGATATACACTCGTAATTATTGAGTGTATTGAAAAATAAGGAATCACCTTTTTTCAATTTATACGTCTTATTCAAGTTTGGAAAATTTGTACCACCTCCTTCATAATCGTCATTGAGTGCTATTATGAATGTATACATCCGTTTATTCTTATCATTTTGAAATGCATCTTGGTGTGGGTTATAAAATCCACCTTTTTTATACTTGAGAATTTGTAAATCTTCACAATTTTTTGATGGTCTATCTATTCTAGTTAAACACTTATCAATTAATTTTTTAACAACCTTATCTTCGCCTGGTTTAATCCACGCTGTTTCACTTTGTCTTACTTTCGTGTCTATATCTCTTTTCATTGATACGGTCGATGTCGATAACCTTTTACTTGCTATATTTTTAATGTGGTCACACTCTTCGCTTGTTATCATATTTTCTATTATTATAGGTTTATGATATATGGGTATGATATACCATAATAAAAACAATAGAGCAAATAATATCAAAAATTTATTTGATTTATTCATTATTATTAGTATATACTGATACTTTTTATTCGATTAAATGGATATATTTTGGTAAAGTACAGTTATACCTGTTTCGTATTTGCGTGACAATTGAGTTCGAATACTTTACTAATTCCTTGACATCGTCCGAAATTTCAATGGATTTATCAATGACCCATTGGCGCATTAAGTCACTACACGCATTCGTGAACATTTCGTATATATCGCGTATATCATTTAATTTTTCAACTTGTTTATCTCGTCTTTGTAATTCTATTTTAAAATTGGTCTCGTCTATACTGTTCAACATATAAGCAATTCGTAAATGGTGATTATCTGCATCATATATTTCGGCGTATCTATACATTATATCTCTATCTATTTGGTGTAATATAACACACAAGTCTAGTATATGTGTAGGTGCACGTTCGTGTTTCAATTCATTGAACGTGGGTCTTCCACCACATGGTATATCTGCATGTTCCCGTGATCTTTTCTGAAACTCGAAAAAGTGTGGATTATGTATTCTTCCTTTTTCTATATTTCCGGTTCTCCAATTAAACGCCGTATTACAACTCGTACACCACATTTGTAAACACCCGTCTATTTTGTGTATCATTGTTCCACATTTAGGACACGGTTTGGTATCTTTGTTTATTAGTTTTATAGTTTTAACTGTTTCTGGATTACACTTATGATTTTCATATATTTTTTCGTTACATTTTTTACAGAAAACTTGTTTACATAACCCACATTTATAATCTTCATCTATAAATCCTCTACACTCTTCACTCGGACACATTCGAATGAAATTTCGTGGTGAATCTTCGGTTATATCACCGTATCTCAAAAGGTTCATTTCTCCTACGACTATATCGGTTTGGTTTATGGTATTTTGTATAATAGTTTCGTAATATTGACTATTTTCCGTTCCTTCACGAATTGCTTCCATAGATAAAACTCGATTGTTTCTTATAATAGCTACTAATTCGTGGTATTTTTGTCTGAGTGTACGCATTTTATGAATTCTTTCGACGTGTGGTTGTGTTTCAGGCATACGTGCTTTTTCGCGTTCAAATAAAACACATTCACGGTGTTTTTTGTATACCGTGTTTCTAAACTTTTTAGTACAGAATGAGTCAACGAACCCTCGATTAATTTCGTTTTTACAATTCATACAGTGTGGGTTTTCATAACTTGATAATAAATACGTTTGAACACAATTTTTACATGATTCAAAATCACAAAAAGGACACGTTACTTTTTTGTGATTTATTTTATTATATTTTTCACAACACACGGTACATTCCATACTTAATAAAACAGCGATTTTTTTCTTTAACTTTTGTATTAAAATGTATATTTATTATATATGATTTTAATTATACTTTTAATTTTAATTATAATTTTAATTTTAATAAATACTAAAAAACCGGTTCGGGAATTAAAATTGAAAAATCTATACAATGAAGAATATCATAGGTATAGAATGGGTGATGTATATATGTGGGGTAAAGGTCCAAATTATAACAAGGTAAAATACCACGAAGAAAACTTTCCAAATAGTATAGCTACAAAATACCTTAATTTGCTGAAAAATGGTGAAAGTAGTAACAAAGATAAACTTATGCGTGTTATACACAACGAACCACAATTAGATACCATGCCTGAAGATAACAGTTTTGTTTTACACGTGCGCGTCGGTGACGTTTTTTGTAGACATAAGGGAAATTGGATGAGTAATAAACTAGGTGTAAAGGGTATGATTAACCGTTATACAAAAAAATATAACCCCGAGTGGTGGAGTGATATATTGAAATTCATGAACGAGAAGAACCTTGATAAAGTGTATATAATTGTAGGATCACATACACCGTATTGTTTGTTAGAATCAGAAGATTTCATAATGGATCGAGTTAACATGTTTAAAAAAAATGGCAAAGATGTTGTTTTAAGAATTGGTAATAGTCCCGATGAGGACATTTTATGGGTAAGACGCGCAAAATATTTCAAATCGACAGGTGGTGGATACGGTAAAGTTTTAGGTATAGCTTCACAAGAAAATGGTGATTCTAAACATTAAACATCAACTACATCTGTTTCCAGTATCGCCGCTTCAAAACAGGCGAGGAGGAGGAGGAGGAGGAGCATCAACTAAATCTGTTTCCATATTATTTGATATTTCCTCTTCAGTAAGAGCTTTGAATTTTGTTGGTATACCAGTAGCTGGCATGTCCATATCATTGTCCACCATTGCAATAGCAGTACCCAATAACATATATGCGACGGTGTAATTATACCCTGGTTTTATTACCATTTTTTTTGTTACTATGTCTCCATTTGCAAGTTTCTGCATTTCTAATTGTAGTTTGCCGTCATCGTTTATTAAAAACCTCATGGAAGTACCCATTCCTATCTCATCCATGTACGCCTGCAATTTACCCGATTTATAATCGTTATAGAATTTTACTTCCAATTTCTCACCCTTGTTATTTTCAACTCCTATAACATAGCCGTCGGCATCTTTAATTTCTTTATACACACACGCGTATGGTGTATCGTCTCCCGAAAATACACATTTTTTAGTAGCATAATCCCAAACATTTTCTGTAGAATCCCCATCGTGGTAATTATATGCCGTCATAAATCCTCCCGCGTTTTCTTCTTCAACACCGGCTAATTTACACCATCCATTTTCACCCCACATTTCATCTATAGTACTGAGACGATCAGCTTCAAAACTAGCGTAATCAGAAAACCCACCGTACATATTACCACCATCAAAATTGGATGCGTCTACAGGTTCTGGTTTTTTACACGATATATGACCATTAAGTACATACCCTTCTGTACTCGAAGGTTTTGGAAATTGGATACCATCACTAGTTATTGTAACTGGTGAGACACTTGGAGATGGGGCTGGGGCTGGGGCTGGGGATGGAGATCTAGTAATCGTAATGCTATTCAAAAGATTTTTAATACCATTTATTACAAGGTAAAGAAATAAAGAAAATAGTAAAAGACTAATAGTAATCGCGGTGAGTCCTGCGTTCATGTTTTATAGTATATACATTTATTATTTTTTAAAAAATGGGTTCTTATCGAGTTTACCATCGTGAAACAAAACGGGGTTATAACTCGAACCATCCACGTAATAGACTTTCGTGTACCAAGATTTTGAATTTGTATCCCATACTTCGCGTCTTTTTAAACCGCATTTATAGACGAGTTTTTCGTGCATATCATTCTCACTCCCCTCAATTTTACCTGATTTGTTCCCCTTAACGATAGTTTTTGCTTTCTTCTCATCACTAATAGAACGCGCGTAGTTCATCATAACGGATGATAAACCTCTGTGCATGTTTTATTATTGATTAGACTATTTCTTTTATACTAATTTATGTATTTAATGGTGGTGGTGGTGGTTTTCTAACTTTTGCATTTAAAGCGGTAATAGTATATTTTGGATCATGAATTTGGTTTAATAAGTCTTTTTTATTCGATCTAACCGATTTATTAATTTGTTTTTTGAGTCGTAAACGCGCATTTAAGTTCGCGTGTACGGACATAACACCCATTCTTTTTGCCCGATTCATAAATTCTCGACGTCTTCCACCGGACCATCCCGATGGTACGAATTTATCTACGCGTTTTTGTAATCTTTGTGTAGCTTCGTTAACAACTTTATTACCACCCGATATTTCTCTCGTTCTAATATTATTCAGTCTTTTTTGTCTAACGCGTGCATTACTTTCTGCCCTATTTTTTTTCGCCTTGGCTATTGCTGCAGCTTTATTTTCTGCGGCTTTTTTCTCTAGTGCAATTCTTCTATTTGCAGCTGCCTTTTCGGCTCTTGCTTTCTTTTCAGCTTGTATTTTTTGCGCTTTTGCACGCATTTCTTCCATTTTTCTTTTCTTTTCATCTGCTGTCGCTTTATTGGCTACCGCTTTATTTGCTGCGGCTTTATTTGATGCAGCTTTATTCGCCGCGGCTTTATTTGATGCAGCTTTATTCGCTGCAGCCTTGTTTTCTGCAGCTTTTTTATTCGCTGCAGCCTTGTTTTCTGCAGCTTTTTTATTCACTGCCGCTTTTCTCTCGAGTGCATTTTTCTTATTCTTCTCTCGTTTTCTTGCTGCATCTCTTTGACCCTGCATTTCAATTTCCATCTCTTTTCTAATTTTTTCTGCCTTTTCAAGATTTAAAGCTTTTTTCTCTGCTTTTTCCCTTAACGCTTTTTGTTTCATTTCCATTAATCGTGCGTGTTGTGTATTAGCATTCCTTTTCTTTTGAGCCGCCGCTTCTTCCATAGCAATTTTTTTCTTAGTCGCCACTTCTTCGTTAGCTATTCTTTTCTTTTCGATCAGGGCTTTCTTTTGAGCTGCCGCTTCTTCCATAGAAATTCTTTGTTTTTCATTTTTTTCCTGTCTCTTTCTCTTTCTTTCTTCTTCAATTTCTTTCTTTTTATTTGCTGCCGCACTTGCATTCGTCGCCGCTTTATTTGATTGTTGTTGTTTAAGTTCTCTTTGTTTTTCGGTGTTTCTTTCTTTCTGTTCTTTAGCGCTTTGATTCATTTGTTCTTTTTTCTTTCTCTCTGCTTCCCTTTTCGCATTAAACGCAGCTTTTTGTTTATTTCTAGAAAATTGATTAGCGTACCTTTCAGCTGTGAGTGTGAAGTTCGTGAGAGGTTTTTGTGAACCTATTGTTTCTCTTCTCACGTTATTTAACAAATTTCGTTTTTTGTTTTCATTAAACGTTAAACTAGAAATTTTATTAAGTGCTTTTTGTTTTTTATTCGTATAATTCTGGTTCGATTTTTGTTTTTTATTTTGTTCTTCTTTTTGTTTAGCTTGTAAAAGGAGTTGTTTACGTTGATTCTCTTGTTCCTTGAGCTTTTCCTTCTCTTTTCGCGTTTCCGCGGTTTTGTTGAGTCCTCTTTTTGTTTTTATCGCGGTTATGACATTAGTTTTAAATTTATTTAAACTTTCCGTTTGTAACCTATTTCTAAACCCTTGTTGAGAGTTAATGGGTAATGTCGATGTACTCAACATTTTTTCCAGTATTTTCAAGTTTTGAACTTTCTTATTCGCGGATTCTTTTTTCGCCTTTGCTTCTTCGTTACGCTTGATCGCATTTTTAGCGTTTTGGTTTACTTTTTCCTTTTCCTTTTTCGCATTTTCATTCACTTTCTTTTTTTCTTCGAGTTTCCTTTGTTTTTCCTGTAATTCTAAGTTCCGACGTTTTTGAATTGCATTTGCTCTAGATTTCAAGCTATTCGCAGTTTTTTGTTTATTTATCGCATTTTGTCTAGCCGCAGCAGCTTTTTTTTCCTGTTCGTTTCTTTTATTAATTGCGTTAGTCGCATTCGTTGCCACGTTTGCTACTTTTTGTTTATTTATCGCATTTTGTTTGGACGCATCAGCTTTTTTATTCTGTTCGTTCTTTTTCTTGAGTGCTTCGTTAGCATTCTTTTTAGTTTGATTTGCTTTTTCTTGAGCCTTTTCTTCCTGTGCTTTTAAAAATGCCTTTTTACTATTTCCACCACCGGTTTTTGCGTTTGCTGCTGCTTGTTTTCCATTTAGAATAGCTTTTTTCCTTCCCTTGATTGCCGTCTCTGCTCGTGTTTTTGCATTTTTTAATTCATAGCGACCTTTCTTTATTTTTCCAACGAGACGAGGGATTGGAGAAAGTGATTTAATTTGTTGTTCAGATAGTGTGTCATCAACAAACGTTTTTAAGAACTCATCAAATGCGGCTGAATTTCGTTCTGCATTTTCCAGTAATTTTTGTTGAGCTATATCCTTAACCTTTATGTCTTCCATTTTTTTATTTATAATTTTGATTGCATTTTCCTTTGTTTTTGGTGCAAGAAGACCACCTTTTGCGAACTTGTTTATAACTGTTTTTGCATTCGCGTTATTACCATACTTATTTCTTAATTCCGCGACATTTGTATTTTTCTGTTTTTTCACATTAACTTTACCCTTTCGTTTTGTAACGATAGCATTGACTTCCTTTTTAGCCAGTGAAATATTTGTTATACCACCCGATATAACACGCGTAACAACCCCATTTGTTCTAAAATCTTGAGCCTTGAAATTATTTCCATTCAAACTCGTAATGTATGTTTTTAATTCTTCTGCACGAGCGAGTCTCTCTTCTTTCATTTTTTCGTTTTGTAACCCCTTTTCCTCCATTTTTTGTTTCAATTCTTGACTAGATAGTTTCTTAGCGTTAATTTGAGCTTGTTTAGCCTGGTTATTACTTATTTTCTTGTTTAATGTAATTCTAACACTTTGTTTATTTGGGTATATGGGTTTACTACTAAACATACGTGTTTTTTGATTTACATAATTTTGTATAATTTTTTGGTATTTTTCATTTTTGTAACGAGCATTTGTTTTTAACTCGTTTATGTTAGCTTCTCTCGTTTCCTTATTAGCCGCTTTTCTTGCAGTATTGTTTTCTTGTTTCTTATTTTCTGTAGCCTTATTAATGGCGTTTTTGTTACTCTTATTTTT
>Ga0302114_10001816_pt1 | contig 13900 bp, 6 predicted proteins | sample AG5_Surface_MG_FD_203107 | JGI IMG/M metagenome (GOLD analysis project Ga0302114, IMG submission 203107) | Marine microbial communities from Western Arctic Ocean, Canada - AG5_Surface | ecosystem: Environmental > Aquatic > Marine > Oceanic | place: Canada: Western Arctic Ocean | collected...
GTTTCTTTGCTATTCTTGGAGGTCGCTTTCGCAATCGCCGCGCTCGCGGTTTCTAAGCGTTTAATCGCCAAGTCCACGGTACTCAGCACGTTCTTCTCGATTGCTTTCTCCAAATCCTCCTCCTCTTCTGCTCTTCTTACATCATCCAAAAACACGACGCCCTTCTCTTTTCCTTTTCCGCTTTTATGAACGACACCATCCTTCTCGTCGTCGTTCATCTCGAAAGCGCGCAACGACCGCTCCGCGTTCAAAGCCTCGTCGTCCATTTTCCCTCCAATCATCATCATCGAATTCTCTATCCCGAATTTTCGTATCCATTCCACTCTGTTTTCCTTCTCTTCGTCCACTTCTTTCGCGCGTATCGTGTTCGTCTCGATGGCGTCTTCGTCTTCGTCTACGAACAAATCCAATTCTCTCAAGATATTTTCCTCTCTCGTTTTCCTCTGTTGTGTAACGACGGTATTTCTCACGGCCGAATCGACGTATTCCGCGACCTCGTGGATTCGAGAAGAGAGGAGGGAGAACGCGGTAGTAGTATTCGTGTTGTCATCGTCGTCGTCGCTTCGTTTCTTCTTCTTCTTCATCGTCGTCATCCTCCGCGCGATGTTTACTCGTTCTCGTTCCAAAGTTTCCAATTTTGATTCCAAATCAACGTTTCTTAAAGAAGAAGAAGACGTTTCCTCCAAAAACGCAATCTCCTCGAGCAGACGATCCACGTCTCTTCTGAGAAGCTCTTCCTCTTCATCGAAATCGATATCATCGTCGTCTTCTCCTTCGTTCGTCGTCATCTCGAGAGCGGCTTTTTCTGAGCTCAGGGAAGAGATTTTCGAAAAAGAAATGGAGAGCAGGAAGTTAGGGTTGCAAACCCTAAACAAAACTGTAGAGAAAACAGAAGGAAAATTCACTCAAGCAGTCACTTACGAAACGACCACCACCTTTACCACCGCCGGACGAGATGAGCGCCCGAAAGGTAACAAGCTTTCTTATGAGCGAGACGACAGACGCACTCTCGCGTCTTCTCTTTTTTTTCCTTCTATTTCTTTTTTGAGAAGAGAGAGAGAATGGAAAATCTCAATTCTCTCTCTGTTGTTGTTTCCCCGCGGGGAACTTTTTGATGGTGTGTTCTAAAAGCAAACGCGGATGACCTCTCGAGGGTCACATCTCTCCCTCTCTCTCTTTCCACGCGCCGTGATGAACACCTTTTTCTGTAACTAAATACCTTTTCCTCTCCTTTATGTGATGATATTAATAAACAGAGAACGCTTCTGAAGCTCATAATATTAGGCGACTCCGGGGTGGGTAAAACCTCCCTGATGAACCAATACGTGAACCGCAAGTTTTCGAAGCAATACAAAGCCACAATCGGCGCAGACTTCCTCACGAAAGAAGTGAAAATAGACGACGAGAATTTAGTCACCATGCAAATATGGGACACGGCTGGACAAGAGCGATTTCAATCTTTAGGGGTGGCGTTCTACCGCGGCGCGGATTGTTGCGTCTTGGTCTACGACGTGAACAACGAGAGGAGCTTTCAAAACTTGGAGAATTGGAGAGAGGAGTTTCTCGCGCAGGCGAGCCCGGCGGACGCCGAGAATTTCCCATTCATCGTCCTCGGGAACAAAACGGATCAAGACGGAGGCCAATCTAGGGTGGTGTCGGAAAAAAAAGCCTTGTCCTTTTGCGCGGCGAGCGGAAACCAGTGCCCTCATTTCGAGACGAGCGCCAAGGAGGATAGCAACGTCCAAGACGCGTTCGAGTGCGCCGCGAGGAACGCTTTGAAAAATGAAGTCGAGGAGGAAGTGTATTTGCCGGATACCATCGTCGTGAATAAAAGTGGGACGAAATCGAGCGGGTGCTGTTGAGAACACCGCTCGAGAGAGTGAGTTTAGTTGTGTTCTTATTGTATTTACGCTCGCGGAGTTCCTCCTTGTAGAGAGAAAAGTGGATAGAAGTCTCGTCATTAATCATCGCACATTGTGCACACGATATGTCCTCTTTTTTACGCCACATCGCGTATTCTTCGTCAAGTACCGAACGAGGGTTGTTTAAATGTTTTACTAGTTCTTCTTCATCTCGTAAATTGTCTTCGTACCGCTGTAAAGCTGCTTCAATCGCGGCGACGGCGAGCGACGAGACGTCGTCGACATCATCATCGGAAAGCACCACGACTACTAATGAAAAGAAGAACGACGCTTTAGTCCAAACGTTGACTTCAAATTCGGAATTTTCATCACTCGTGGAAGCGGTTTCGAGAGCAGACATGTTAAACGCGGTGAGTACGATGCACTCCGGGACGATTTTCGTGCCGACGAACGCAGCGTTCGAGAAGTTTTGTGAAAAGAAAGGCTTGAGCCGAGAGCAGATGTTGACGAGAGAAAATTTGGCGGATATTTTAAGCTACCACGTGATCCCGTCCTCGACGATGTCGACTTCGGAAGTGATGTCGAGAGACGAATTAGAGACGCTGAGTGCTGGGAAAGTTTTGACGACGCGAGAAGTGCGAGAGGCGAACGTGTCGAGAGCGGACGTTTCGTGCGGCGGCGTGACAGTACACGTCGTCGACGAGGTGCTGACGCCGGTGTTTTCGGTACCGGCGGACATGCAGTCACCGCAGGATATTATGGCGCTGAGCACGGATCCGACGAAACCATCTGGATGGGCACCGGAAGTTATGAATGGGCGAGTTGCCATGCTTGGGTTTGTCGTGGCTTTGTATGGAGAGATTACCACCGGGCACGGCATCGCGCAACAGTTTGGCGAGAACTTTGGCGAGGTGTTGCACACGGCGCTCGTGTGGACGTTGGCGTCGTTTGCGCCGGCGTTGTCCAGTAACGAAGGGTACACGAGTAACCCAAAGACGATGAAAGATTCGAGAACGTGGAATTTTGTGTTTAAAGGGTCGCCGATTCCAGAGTTTGTGCAACCGGTGTTCACCGCGGAGGTTGAGGAGTTGAACGGAAGAGCGGCGATGGTCGGATGCACTGCGCTGTTCTTGGTCGAATTGTTTAAAGGCTCTGCTTTGTTTTAAAATTGACCGAAATTGATATACAATTATTATTAATGGCTACTACGTACGTGCGTTTTTGTATTTTTCTCTCTCTTCTTTCTCTCTCTTTCTCGGCGTATATTTTATTACCCCGTGTCTTCAATGAAGACCCTTCGTTTTTTCGCCGGAATAACTTCTCCGCCAACGACTCTCTTCGATCCTTCTTTTATGTGGAACGCGTCGTCGTCGTCGCTAGAACTGTCGACTTTATAATTGGGCTTGGTCTTCGTTCTCGCACCGCGTTGATCAGGAACCGCGGTAAAATCTTCCGGACGAAATCGGCCGCCGGCGCGACCGCCGCGCTTGGCCATGTTCCATTTGATAGCTTTCTTCAAATTTTTAAGCCGGAACCAAATGGACGGGAAAGACGCGTCGCGGAGGACAGGGGAGAAACGCGCGAAGCGGCCCCACGATTCGTGCAACCAGGAAGGAGATATAGCTAATTCTAACGCGAGCGTAGCTGTCGCTAGTGGAATCGCATCGTTTTCTGATGATCCCGGCTGCGTGGCCAGAGCGCGTATAGCGTTCGTTCGTGTATCGACGATGTTGTTACGACTCGGATCATCGTACGCGTCGTAGGCCATCTCGGGGAGATCATTGAGAATGTCGAGGAATAAAGACTTTGCTGACTCTTTCGTGCACTTCAGCAACGATTTCTTATCCACCTTCGAGGCAATTAACTCGTGTTCTTCCGTAACGTCCCAAGCCGTGATTTCCTTCTCTTCTTCTTCCTCTTTTTCATCCTTTCGTTCATCCTCCGCGCCTTCCTTCTTGGCACCAAAACGTTTTTCTAATTGCTGCCACAACTTCCCTTCGCGATACCCGCGCTTGTTCAACCCTGGAATGACGGTTTCTCTCACAGAATCTGCGTCGAGTACCATCCATTCCTTTTCAGCAACTCTGAGCGCGTCCCAGCCTCGCATCTTCGCCGTCGTCGGTGTCAAGCTTCGCTTGGCGTCTCCATCTTCTTCCTCGTCGTCTGCTTCCTCGTCGTCGTTGTAGTCCTCGTTACATCCCCAACCACCACCGGCGCCCGCGGCTTGTGCGATGATGATTGCGCTCGAGTCTTCTTTCTTCCCAAGCTCCTCGTCTTCGAGTACCCAAAACGCCGCGTTGTTTCGGTCGCCGCCGATGGGTTCTAATCGAGTCACACCATTGTCTCTTTTCGACTTTTCCAACTGATTAAACCGCTTTTGCCATGCTAGACGAGAGTCTGGGTACTCGCCGGTCTTATCAAAATACTCGGTGATCTTTTTGTTTTCTTCTTCGTCGGTGGAAAACGTTTTGACTCGCGCAAAGTTACCGCCGCCGACGTTTTCGCCTTTGCGATACGCCGCCCAGCTTCTGCGATGTTCGTCCAGCATCTGGTTCTTTTTCTTCAGCTCTTCCGATGCCTTGTTATCTATCTCATCTCGTGCGTCGGTGGTGTCCAAAAGCAAATCCGCTAAGATCTTCAACACGTCGATTTTGTCTTCGAGAGCTAACGAAGTCCAACCTTCCGCATCGAAGCGTTCGGCGAATCGCTTGAGTTTTTGCGACAAGAGAATCCTCGCCTCTTTCGATAACGATTTCGACTTTAACATTTCATTCGTAAACATCGTACCTTTTCTTGTCGCTTCACCGAGTTGCGAGCCTTCCGCGACTCGCGTGAACGAAGTTGGCGTTATCATTTCGCAACTCGTTTTCGAGGTCTCGATTGCGTTCTTCTTCGCCACGCAAATCGGGCAAAACCACGTGTCCGGAAGCTTTTCGTTCTCATCCACGGGCGGATTGAGACAGCTTTTATGAAATTCGCGCGGACATCCGTCGCACAAGAGAACTTCACCTTTACCTCCTTCATGCATGTCCATACCGCATGATTGGCAGCCTTCCTCCCAGACCGCGCGAGTGAGCTCGCGCTTGTTTAATTTCTCGTCTTCTTCTCCGCCGACGTCCATGCGTTCCCCTTCTTCTTCTCCTTCTTCTTCGATTGCAATTTCCGCAACAAATTTGTCGCGCCCGACTTTCGTCGCTTTCGCAATCGCACCATCAATGGCAGAGGCAACTAATTTCTTGCCTTTTCCGAATTCAAGCGATAACGTCTTCCCCGTCGCCTCGGCGACTTTCTTACCTTCAATCTTGACTAAGCGCAACCACTCTTTGTCTTCGTTCGGTTCGTCTTTGGACGGGTTACCGGTCGACGTCGCTCGCGTATTAATCGCAGCAGAGATGGCAAAAATACCACTTTCTAACTTGGCGTCAAAGGAGGCGATGTCTTTCAAAAAAATCTCGCCTTTCGCAGAAGCAATGTCGCCGCGTTTGCATCCCGGCTTGACGATTGGATCCCACGAGACATTACGTAACGCGTCTCGAATCAAAAATACACGCTCACTACTCTTATCCATATCACACATTTCACTCGCGACGATTCTTTGTTTCGTTCGTTCGGGTTCCGTATCGTTCTTTGCGGTCAAAGCTACGAAGGTTTCGACTTCGATGCCTCTTTCGGCCTCGACTTCAGATTGAACCACGAGCGCTGGAGGGGCTCGACACGCGTACTGATGAGGAGCCGCACGTAAACCGTGGTACGTATTCGTAATTCCCGCCTTGTTTTGAACGTCAAGAGTGAGATTTCTAAACGATTCCGGATCCGCTCGACATCGGCAAAACGCGTTGACAAAAGCGTCCGCGGCCTCTGGCGCGATGCACCCAAACGCTTGACGTTCGTACGAAGGTGCAGCGGAATGTTGCGCCGCGAGGGCTTCAAACGATCGGCTCAAAAGTTCGTCAAATAAGGCGAGTTGTTGCTTGAGTGGACTGTCAGCTTCTGCCAGCATTTCCTTGATTTCTTCAATGGTTTTCTTGCCAGTAGAGCCACCTTCCTTGAGGACTTCGTTAATCGGGCCAGCGATTTTTGTCAACGCGTACGCTCCGTTGTCGTCGGTAGAATCTCTGACGTCGCGAATAATCGGGTTCAGCATGCCTATAATCAAACGCGTCGTACCTTCGTTCGGAACTTTTGCTTTTAAGGCGTCCACGAACACCTTGAACGATTTTGGCATAAACTTGTCCGCGGAACCTTTGCCCGGGAAGAGCACTTTTCGAAACCGTCTGGCAAACGTGAAGAGTTCCAACAAAAAGCCAACCGCGTGCTTGTCATCTTCGCCGAGGAACGAGTCCACTTTCGACTGTACTCTCGCTTCAACAGGAGCGATCGATTTTCCATCTTCTTCGTCTTCTTGCTTCGGAAAGCATCCGCCGAGCCATTGCGATTTCTCCTTCAGTTTGATCTTCTCCTCTTCCTCTTCTTGTTTCTTCTTTCTCTTTTCTTCTTCTTCTTTGACTTTCTCCAACATGCGCTGTTTGCGATCGTGCTCTTTTTGCTCCGCCTTACGATCACGCTCTTGTTCAAATTTCTTGGATCTCGCAATTTTACGAATTGCCGTCGATAATCCTATTCGTTCTTTGTTACTTTCGCGCTCGATGCGCACGGCGTCTTTAGGCGCGAGACGTTCCGCGTCCCACTCGTACTTTTTCTCGTCGTCGGCGATATCTTTCGCAAGTCTTGCGCGTTTCCCAGTTTCTACTACGTTTGAGACCACGTTTGCCGCCAATTTTGCACACGCGATATCACACGCGCGTTCCTCGGCATCGCGTTGATCTTCTTTGAATCGGGCGTCGTATTTCTCCGCGCTCGTGACGCGTTCTTTCGTGATTTTCCTTCGATACTCAGACGTTTCGAGATCAAAGACGAGCTGTCGAGTCTGTTTGAGATACTCGCGGTTCAAAATAGCTTTGTACTCGTCGATACCGTATCGTTCTTGTAAAAACGGTAACGTTTCGCTCGATAACGTGTCGTAAATGTCTTTCGCGAATTTGGCTTGAAACGCGACGCGGACTTTGAAATCTTTCGTAGCGAAAGGGTCGACGAGGTGCGCCGCGATTTCCGGGTCGATAGATTTCGCGAATTGCGTCCAAGCCTTTGTGGGAGAATTCGATTCCGCGAGAATATTTTGACCCTCGGATATGACAAATCTGGCTTTGCCGACGTGCGCGACGAGCTTTCTCGTGACGGTCGGGACAGCCGGCGTCGGCTGTTCCTTCTTCTCTTCGGTTCTCTCCTCCGAAGGCGTTTCCGCCGACGACGGTACAACTACGACAGTTTCAGTCGCGGCAACAGCAGCTGCCTCTACCTTCTTCTCTTCATATCCCCCTTCCATCGGCTCTTCGACTACAGACTCGATCAACTCATCCGACGCGCTTTCGTCGCGATTCACCAAACACCTAAACGACTGCGTATCACCGTTTTCTTTCGTATACGTCCAAATCGCGGCGTACCCGTCGGCCCAAATCATCCCGTCCGCGTCTTTTAAAAACTTGGTCGATTTCTCGCTACCATTTTCGCCACGCGTACCGAGCGTCACGATGCGCAATCCTACCTCGTTCGTTTTGTGTTCCACCTTATCTATCTCGCACTCTTCCCTCTCCGCCACGCCGTTGACAATGCTTTCCATCGCTTTCTTTCGACTCATCAATTTCGTCGGCTTGGCCATCATCTGCGTCTTTGTTAAAGGCTTTTCCGCTGGCACTCTCGGCACTTTCGGTTTCTTCGGCACTTTTTCCGGTTTTGCCGGCTGCAACCCCAGCGCTCGGCACACCTCTAATCGACTTCTATAAAACGCTTTATCTTTCGTGTTATCTTTTGCGACGAATCCGTCCTTCGGGTAAATTTTCAAATCCGGCTGTCCTTTACTCGCGCCGTGTTTTCGAAACGTCATGTATATGCTCCATCCCTCTAAACATTCCGGCGTTTCACCCCCACTCGTTTTGATAAACCTCTCGAGCTCGGCTAACTGCTCAATCGGATCGTTCCGATCAAAAGTCTCCGCGGAACAAACCCTCCCCCCTTCCTCCGCCGCGCGAACGTCTCTCATCGTCGCTTCCTTATCGTCCGGAACTTCGATATCATCCTCGTCAACCGCCGCGCCGTTCAAAGCGCCGTCGCCAAAAACTTCCAGTTTTCTCTTCTGCGCGGAATTTCTCGGTCTGTGCATGCGAGAGGGCGTCGTCGCGTCAACATCGCGAACGTGGAAATCTTCGTCCATCTCGTCTTCTTTTTCCTCTTGTGTTTCTTCTTCTTCTTCTTCCTCTTTCGTCTCTTCGACAGGAGGAGGAGGAGGCGTTTTCACAGACACATCTTTCTTCCTTTTCTTCTTCTCCGGAGAAGAAGAAGGACTGCTGCTCGTCAAAGCTTTCGTTTTCGCATTTCCTTTGTCTTCTTCTTCTTGTTTTCCTTGGTCTTCTTCTCCGTTCTTCTGCGTCGTCTGAATCGTCGTCTTCTCTTCCGCGTCGTCGGTTTCCATCTTCGCAATCTCGCGCTTCGGAATCACAAATCCGCCCATTCTTTTTTCTTTTCTCGTGTAAAAAAAACGCGAGATTTTGATGCGTTTTCGCGCGCAACAATCCAAAGAACAACGACGGAAAGAGAGAGAGAGAGAGAGAGAGAGAGAGTCAGAGAGAAAAGAACTTTCGCAACAACAGCGCGAAGACAACGAAGTTCTCCTCTCTTATGTGTATATATCAGACAGAGATATTTTGTGACGAGATTTGGAGAAAAAAATTCAAATTTTTTTTTGAAAATCTCTAGACTTTTTTCTATTCGTTCTCTTTAGTACTCACTGCTTTGGAGACGACATCACGATGGATGATCAGAGATCTTCGCTCTCCTCGGGAGGAGGACCGTCCGTAAAAATGTTGGACAAAGGGAAGGCGAAAATGTCGGCGTTATCCTCCGCGTTCGCGAAAACGGTGAAGAAGACGACGTCGACGATGAAGATTCCACAAATTGGAACAATGTCGACTGTGAACCGTTCGAATACTACTACTACTAACAATAACACCAACATTAACAACGGGGGGGTGAGCTCGTCGTACGGACGACAAAGTCCCGGGATTCCCGGCAAGAATAGTTTTGAAGGGACGAGCCCGATCGCGTTCGCCGCGATGGAGGAAGAGCGAAGAGCGAGGACGATTGGTGTGAATACCACGCAACAACAGTATTCCACGAAAGAAGACGAGGAAACCATGCGTAGGTTGCGAGAGCAGCTGGTGGACGCGCAGATGCGACACGACGAGACCGCGAAAGTTGTTTTGCATTTGCAAGAAGATGTAGAACGAATTCAACGGGAGAAGGAGGATTTGAGGGTGAAGAGCGCGAAGATTTGGCAGGAGCAACAGGATGCGCTCGCTGCGAAGGAAACGGAGCGGAAGACGAGGGAGGAGGAAGGCGAGGCGCGAGAGAAGGCGAGGGAGACGGAAGTGGCGAATTTAGTCGCGAAAGTGAATCAACTGGAAAGAGAACGTGCGAAAGAGAAAGAGATGAAAGCGGAGAGTGACGTAAAAGTAGACGTAGGAAAGTTTGAGGAGGAGATTGCAGATTTGCAGAAGAAGTTAGAAGCGGAGCGAGGGAAGGTGGTTGCGGCAGAGAAGAGCTTTGCAGAGGAGAAGGCGAAAACAGAAAAAGTACTCGCCGATGCATCTGTTGCTGCATCTGTAGTTGTAACACCAACCTCGAGCGAAGAAGAAAAGAGCGAAGAAGAAGCGCTCAAAAAAGAGATTGAAAGCGTGAAGACTGAAAACGAGAAATTAAAAGCTGAAATCGAAACGATTCGGGTCTCGGAAAGCAAGTTACGAGAAGAAAACCAGACGCTTCAATCGACCGCCTCAACATCGACGCAGGATAAATCTGCTAGCGAGTCCGAACACAAGAAAAATATGGATGCTCTTACTTTGGAGCTCTCTGCGGTTCAATCGAAACTATCCAGCGAAATCGAATCTAATAAGAAAGCACTGGAAGATGCGCGAAAGCAACTCGAAAACGAACGCGCGAGCGCAAAGAAAAGCGCCGACGATACTATAATGAAAAGTGAAAACCACGTAGCTGAACTAGATAAAGATATTTCAAATTTGAAAGCGCAACTGGACTTATCGAACGTGGAGAAAACTGAGACGACGGAAAAGTTTGAACTTTTATTAGCCACGCGAGACGAGGAAGTGAAAGCGCTCGAAAAGAATATGGAAGACGCGCTTGCTGAGATGCAGTCCATTCGAAACGAGTTGAATGTTGCCAAAGAAGCCGTTCAAGTTGCAAACGAAACTTCAAAAGCTGCCTTAAATGGCGCCGTGGACGCCGAGAAGGCGCGCGAGGAAACGAAAGAAGAAATGAAAGCACTTCAACTCAAACTCGACCACGCAGAGGAAGCTTTGAAGAACACGCAAATTTCTGCTCCAAACTTGGAGCGCCAAATAGCCGAAAAGAACGCGTTGAAGTCGACTCTCGCCGACGTTCGATACGAACGCGACGTCTTGGCGAACATGTTGAAAGATATGAAAAAGAAAGTCGGAGCGTACTCGATGGAAACGCCGCCAATCTTGCGCGCCGTGAACGATGCCAAGAAAAACTTGAACGGCTTCATGTCTCGTTTCCAAGGCACGGGTTCGACTTCCACGGTAAAGAAAAATACGACGACGACGCAAGCGCCCGCTTCGGCGTCGGCGTCGAAGAACCCGAATACCAAATCGCCTTCCGCAGCCGCGACGCCTCAAAAGTTAAATTTTAGTCAGCCCGCGGCGGCGTTGACACCGCCTTAAAACGTTCACAGTAATGATGATGCTGTTTAATCATCATGTTGTATAGTAGTATGTCCTCGCGTAGTTTGTAGGTAGTATCAGAAGAGAGGGGTGATTGTTCGCGTTCTCTTCTGTATATTATTAGTGCAAATATTATTTAAAGCAATATGAAAACAATAAACAGTTAGTTAGACTCGACACAATAAGAGACCCCCTCCCCTTGCCGACGAAGCGCTCGCATCATCAGCATGACGTCCGCCTCCGCCAATTCCCCTCCCGAGATCACCTTTGAAACCACCCACGGAGGCTTGCCGATACTCAAACTCGATTTCGACACTCGTACGCCCGCTGAGATTGACCTCGAACGTTGCGTCTTGCGTTTGGTTTCTTCGAATGGAAAAGAAGTCATTCTCGTCGGCACTGCGCACGTCTCTAAAGACTCCGCGGAAACCACGGAACGAATCATACGGAAAGAACGGCCAGAGATTATCTTCATCGAGCTCGACAAAAACCGCTTGGAGAAGTTACTGCTCAATCGATCGCTCGGCGAACGCGAGGTGTTGAAGAAAACGGTTGAGAAGATTCGAGATATTCCTTCGGCCCTCAAGTTCGTGATGTCAAATCTGAAAGACGTTCCGGGTTTCGTGTACCAACTGGGCGGATTAATCGTCGGTTCACCGGCAGGGAATGAATTCACGAAAGCAATCGAAGTTGCGGGCGATATTGGCGCGTTGGTCGTTCTCGGTGATAGGAGCGCAGAGGTTACCGCTTCGCGCGTGATGCAACGAGTTCGGTACGGGAGTAAAGAGAAGAAAAGGGAAGAGAGAAGGAGAAGAGAGAACATGAAGAAAGAAAAGACGCTGAGAAATCCAGAGGAAAGAGTGCGCGAAGTCGCGGAAAAATACGGGTGCGAGGATCCCGCGAAAGTGCTGAAATGTTTGAAGAGGATTTTGAGCGCAGGAATGAACGTGGCGTTGCCGCCGGGCGAAGCAAACGACGAGGAGGGAGAAGTGGAGGAGGAGGAAATTGATTTGAACGATAGAAATGGAGGAGAAACTTCGTCGTCGTCATCATCGAGAACTACGAAGATTAGTGCAAGAGATTTAGAAGTAGTCCGCCAGTGCGCTCGGAAAATTATAGAGTCAACTAGGAAGGAAGGGTTCAAAGGCGAAGGGGCGTTTAGCAGTAGCGTTTTCTTGGACGCGTCGAATAGCGAAACAGAAAAAGATGTTCGAAGAACGATTTTAGACGAAAGAGACGTCATACTCGCACATTCTTTACACAGAGCGGCAAAACAGGCAGGACCGGGAGTTCATAAGATTGTTGGCGTAGTTGGGAGTGGACACGTTCCTGGAATCAAGAGGATATTTACTCGTTTGAACGACACGAGTAAACAGTCAGAGAGCGACGTTCTCATTTCCATGCTCGCGAAAGAAGAGGAACGACATGCGCACGACGAATACTTGAACGCGTTCCCACAGGACGTGGACGCTCCGGACCCGGCTCGAGATATGGCACAGTTTGCCATTCTCTTTGGTGGGTTCGCATATCTCAATTACAAGAAACCAGCGGTTGCTCGTCGAGTATCGGCAATGTTTTTCGGTGCAATCTCCGTTGTCGCAGTAGGCGCCGCGAACGTTCTCGTCAAGGTTGGTCAGCTCGCTGAAAAGCTTGACGACGCGTCGCACGAGTTGCGAATGCACGAAAAAATCCCGTCTTTATTGAGCGATAAAGCTAATAGTCGCGTCCTACGAACTGCTCGCATCCGAAATGGCGTTCGAAAGTATGGCGACACCGCGCGCGAAGACGAGTTTTAGATCATGATTGCAAGCATACAGCATTAATTCTTAGTTATTAAAAAATGTAATTATTTAAAGTATTTCGCGGAACGTTGCGCTCTCGATTGCGCTCTCGTCAATCTCGGCGAGAACTTTGGTTGCTTCGTCTCCTCATCTTCGTCTTCGTCCGCGTATTTCGGTTGTTGGGCAACTGGAGAGAACATGGGTGTCTGTAACGTACCAGAGTTCCTTCGGCTCGGAAACGTCGTCGGCGATTCGTTGTTCACAATATCGTCGTCGTCAATATCGAAGGAGTTTTCAATCTTCAACTTCTTTTCGTCGAAACCCCACGGGTCGGCAACTTCTTGTTCTTCTTCCCCGCGTTCTTGCTCTTGTTCTCTCGGACTATTCATGCTATTCATTTTTCCAAGCGGCGAGTTTCCGTCGCTCGCAATGGATCCTCCCGGAGAGCGCATTGCATCCACGTACGCATCGCCGGTCACTTCGTTCGTCATCCTACCTTTTTGCATCGATTCGATGTACGCGTCGCTACTCATGGTTCGGTTAAACTCTTCTTCTTCCTCGTCGTCATCATCATCTTCTTCCTGCTCCTCCTCGGCGTAATTTTTGTCCGATTCGCCTTGCGCAGACTCGACACTTTCTCTATTTAAGAAATTTATCGCCGCTCGCGCCGCGGCTAAATCCGTTTCAGCTCTCATCTTGACGTCCGTGACTGATTTCTTCATTTCCTCAGACTCACGCTGCCATTGAAGCGAACGCCGGAGCATTTCGTGTTCGCCCGTTCGATCAATCATGTTCGCGAACGCCGACGGTTCGTTCGTCTGGAAGCTTTCCATATCTTCATCCTCTTCTTCCCCAGCCGAGTCTTCAACTTTGTACGCAGTGTTATTGATGTCCACGATGACGTCTGGCGAACGAACAATAGCCATTTCTTCATCGCCGGCGCGTTCATTCATCGTTTCTACGACACCGTGGTCGCGAAAAGTGTCGATGCGATGAGTGTTGTTGTCGTATTCGTGAATCGGAGACGTCGTGGTCGCTTCCGCGGCAGCAGCGTTGAACTTTTCGTCAATATTCTCGCCATACGCGTTGTTATTGTTACTGTTCCCAGTCTCATCGACTTCAATTACTGGCGATGCGGTCGGCGAGACCCACGCTCTCGAGCGTCGAGCAAAAGGCTTCACTCCCGAACGTCTACCGCCCATCGAAGATTTTTTATCCTTGAAAGAAGATATCGAGGAAAGTCGATAGTTTTCCGGCGCCGCGACGTTCGCGCTTGGATAAGCCAACGGTGGGCCTTTTGGTGTGAACGGGTTCCACAACGCCGCCGACGATATCCAAATGACTGCCGAAGAGAGCCAGATGAAGTTAATAAACGTCGCCATGCCCAAGTATCTGTACCAATGGTCCACCGCGACGTGCGTAACGACAACGAGCATGGTACCAT
>Ga0302114_10001817_pt1 | contig 13892 bp, 20 predicted proteins | sample AG5_Surface_MG_FD_203107 | JGI IMG/M metagenome (GOLD analysis project Ga0302114, IMG submission 203107) | Marine microbial communities from Western Arctic Ocean, Canada - AG5_Surface | ecosystem: Environmental > Aquatic > Marine > Oceanic | place: Canada: Western Arctic Ocean | collected...
CCCTCCCCCAGCCCCCTTCCAGTCCATTCCTTTTGTTTCCCCATCACCCCCCCATCCCCTCATGCTACGATTCCCACCCCCCAGCCCCGCTGCTCCTCCCCCAGCCTCCAGCCTCAATCGTCTACCATGAATCGTCCCCTTGTTGATTACCATCACAAACACCAATCTAACACACACCCTTCTTGCACACAACAATCTCAAACACACAGAATTTCTAAACCGGCCCGACTGAGAGGAACGCTCACACAAACTTATAAAAATGGCTGCCGCACGTCCTTTGATCACTGTGTTCAACACTGATGGAACCAAGCGTTCCGAGGTCTCCCTCCCTGGAGTTATGACCGCCCCCCTTCGTCCTGATATTGTTCAGTTTGTGCACACGAACATCAACAAGAACCACCGTCAGGCTTATGCCGTCTCGATGCGTGCTGGTCACCAGACCTCTGCTGTGAGTTGGGGAACTGGCCGTGCCGTTTCCCGTATCCCCCGTGTTAACGGAGGAGGAACCCAGCGTTCCGGACAGGCCGCCTTTGGCAACATGTGTCGCTCCGGCCGCATGTTTTCCCCCACCAAGACGTGGAGGAAGTGGCACCGCAAGGTGAACGTCACCCAGAGGCGCTTTGCCGTTGCGTCCAGTTTGGCCGCCTCTGCAATCCCCGCCCTTGTTATGGCCCGTGGCCACAACATCGACCAGATTCCTGAGTGCCCTCTCGTCGTGTCCACCGACGCTGAGGCCACCTCCAAGACTTCTGCTGCCATCAAGGTCCTTGCTGCCCTTGGAGCTGACGATGATGTCAACAAGGCTGCCAACTCCAAGCAGGTCCGCCGTGGAAAGGGAAAGAGCAGGAACCGTCGCTATGTGCTCAGGAAGGGACCCCTCGTCATCTATGCCTCCAACGATGGCATCACCCAGGGATTCCGAAACCTCCCCGGAGTTGAGCTGTGCAATGTCGACCGTTTGAACTTGCTCCAGCTCGCTCCTGGAGGCCACATGGGACGTTTCTGCATCTGGACTGAGGCTGCTTTCTCCAAGCTTGATACCATCTACGGTGCCAACGGAAAGAACATCCCCAACGCCGAAATGACCAACGCTGACTTGGCACGTATCATCAATTCCGATGAGGTCCAGTCCGTTGTCAACCCTGCTAAGCAGCAGAACAAGCGTTTCTTGAGAAAGAAGAACGCCATCACTAGTATTGTTGCCTTGGAGAAGCTTTCTCCTTACGCGGCTGCCAACCGAAGGTCCGAGACCAAGGCGCAGGCCGATCGCAAGGGAAAGAAGACCGTCAAGAAAGCCTCCAAGAAGGGATTCAAGAAGGCCGGAAAGGAATACTTTGCCGCTATTAGCAAGCAGGGAGATGTTTGCGAGGATGGGTTTTAAAATAAACTAAAATAGCAAAGTTCCGAACAAAGTAAAGGTGTAATCTAAACGTTCACCGTACCGCTTTTGTTTGACATGCCTTCCAAATATGCGTCTGCCCCCAATTTTCTCATTTTCTCGCTCTTTCCCTCGACCATGTCCTTCAAGCCGTCCTGGTACTTGATCATTTCGTCCCTAATTCTAGGGCGGCTCGCCCCGACGATCCGAACCGCAAGAAGCCCTGCGTTCTTGGCGTTTCCAATGCCAACTGTCGCGCATGGAATTCCCCCGGGCATTTGTACGATGCTGTATAAGCTGTCCACTCCGCTCAAGCTCGCCGTTTTCACCGGTACGCCAACAACAGGAAGGGGGGTCAGGCTAGCGATCATGCCAGGGAGGTGTGCTGCGCCCCCAGCACCCGCAATGATGCACTCTAGGCCCCGACCGTGCGCGGTTTTGCCGTATTTGATCATTTTCTCTGGTGTCCTGTGGGCGCTAACGATATCCACTTCGTAGGGAATTCCGAACTGCGCCGATCGAAGCGAGGCGCATTTTTTAAATTATAAACAAAGCACGAGAGCAAGAGTGAATTAGGAGTGGGTTATAAATCGCTTCGCACTCTTTTGTCACAAGGGCTCGCTCGCTTCGCTCGCTCACCTGCTTCAACATCTCAATCGCTGGAGACATTGTTGGCAGATCGCTGTCGCTCCCCATGATCACCCCAACCAACGGTCCCCCCGAAATGACGTCCCCTCCTATGGTACTGTCACCAACCACGCTCTTTGTATTCTGGGCCTCCAGCAATATTTCGACATCCTTCGTAACCATCTCTTCGCAGTCACCGACCAAATTAATGTGAGCCATTTTCCTTCCCGCCCTCACCCCCTCCTTTCCGTACCAGTGCACCCTCGCATTTTTCATCTGCGCGTACAATTGAGTGGTGTGGTGGTGGTTGGTTAAGAACTATAGTTAAAACCACAAGCAAGGGTCGGATGCTTCGCTCCACTTCGCTCCGCTTCGCTCACCTCGTACGACCTCACGATGCTCTTCATGGTGCTCTCGTAGGTGCCGTCCGGCGCTCCCAGCACGTTCACCATTGCCGCGCTGTTCACAATCATTTCAGTGCTTCCCAAGGGCAAACCAGCCACCGCCCTGATGTGGTTCTCAAACTGGCTGCACACGCAAGCGTCCTGGGTGAAGTGGCCTGTGTTGTGGGGCCGGGGGGCCACCTCGTTCAAAAATACCTCATTGTCCTTGGTGACAAAAAGCTCCACCCCGAACACTGAGATTGTGTTTGTGTGCGTGTGCGTATGGGGGGGGGGGGTTAGCGACGCGTATTGATATATAATGTAAGTAAAGGAAATCAACCACTCCACTCACCTCCGCTGGCTCCCAAATTTCCCAAACTCTCAATACTCGCCCTAGCAACACGCTCACACTCCTCCCTAATCTCCTTCGAAATTCCACGGGCAGGAGCGAGCACAACGCGACAGACGCTGTCCCGCTGGATGGCCGTAACGGCCGGGTACGACCTAACCTTCTGGCTTTCGTCGTGAGAACGAACGACCATGACCGCAACTTCCTGAGCGAAATCAACCATCTTCTCGCAATAACAAGAATCGTCACCACCAAAATTCTTCAAAATGGCCTCAATGTCAGAAACGGACGAAGTTTTTAGAACCGCATTTCCCTTCCCGTCGTAAGCATTTTTCCTCGACTTTACCATCAAAGGAAGGCCAAAGTTCGCAATGGCGCTTTGGATGGACAAAAGGTTCGGGGTGTTGACATACGGAGCCAGAGGGATCGTGTTCGTTGGATTTTTGGCGGTAAACGCCTGGAAGTGCTCTTTTTGCTGGTATTTGTCCTGGATAATTGAAACAACTTTTGCTGATGGACGGACTTTGTCTGACCAGGCTGCCGAAGATGCCTCTAGCTTTGCAAGCTCAACCGCATTAACGTGCTCAATTTCGAAAGTTACAACGTCGCAAGCAGAAAGTTGCTTGATAGCCTCAATGCTCTGAATGGACCCAGTAACAGTTGATGACGAGCTCATAGCTGCAGGACATCCTGAGCCTGCAGGATCTAGGGTCACAATCGAAAGACCCAAGGGGGCAGCATCCAGGGCTGTCATTCGCCCCAGTTGTCCTCCGCCGATTATTCCGACAACAGTCATATAACAGGAAGGCGGAGGGGGGAGTGAGAAGGAAAAAATAAGTAAACAATTTGAAAAGGTGAAAAATGAGTGTTGAAACAAAAAATTAGTGGTTTTATTTTGCAGACGGGAAGCGATGACAACTCCAACGACAATTTCTTACACAGACCTTACCTCAGAAACTGTGGATTTGAGCCGACAGCTTGAGGCAGCGTTTGGGAAGGATTCTGCTGGTGTAATTGCAATTGATGGAATCCCAAAGTTTGTCGAGCACAAGGCTAAGTTCCTACCGAAGTCTCACATCATCTCCCACCTCCCAGCCCTTACCCTAAAATCGCTTGAGTCTGAGAAGACACTGTTTAATGCAGGTTGGAGCCACGGAAAGGAAAAGCTTGGAGACAAGCCGGACCTTGCTAAAGGCAGGTGAGCTAGCGAAGCGAGCGAGCTTTGAAGAAGACGAGCATAATCGCGATAAATTCCGCGAAATTGCTACAGACAGTTTCCATCCACTACTCAACTAAACCCACTCAATTCGTTTGCAGCTATTACTTCAACCCATTGACTGATGCACCAGGTTCGGCGGAGGACCGTGCTAAGTATCCTCTTTCGTATCCTGAAAACATTTGGCCAGCTCCCTCGGATGTGCCTGAATTTGAGGAACAGGCGAAGGCGCTTGGCTCTCTCATGCGTGAAGTTGTTGTGCTTCTCGCAAAGCACATTGACCGTTTTGCGGCGAGCTTCTACCCTGATTATGAGGCTGATTACCTCTTCAACCAGATGGCCACAACTGAGAAGGCAAAGGGACGTCTCCTTTACTATTTCCCCTTGTCAGCTGCTGAAATTGCGGAGGGTGTGAGTGAGGATTCGTGGATCGGATGGCACAACGACAGCGGCTTTTTAACTGCCCTCGCGGGGGACATGTACGTAGATGAAGCAACAGGAGAGCAGGTTCCCTGCCCCGATCCGGAAGCTGGTTTATATGTAACAACTAGGGACGGAACATCGACAAAAGTCAACATCCCTTCGGAGTGCATGGCAGTTCAAATTGGCGAATGCGTCCAAATCATCACAGGCGGCAAGATAGTTGCCACTCCTCACTGCGTGAAGGGAGCTAAAGTTGCTGGCGTCGGGCGCATCTCTTTCCCTTTGTTCATCGACACCGCTCCCAACGTCGAGTTGAAGATGCCACTAGATTGTACCAGAGACGACGTCTTCGCGGCCGCAATTCCGAACGATAAGGTCCCTGCTTTGGATTCTCGGTGGAAGAACGGTCAGTCCTTTGGCGAATTTCTAGACGCAACCTTCAATGTCTACTACAAGAAATGATACAATATAGTCAACAAAAGCATAAACAAGATCCATCCAGAACCTTAATCGTTTAGATAACGTGCAGTTAAATACCCTTCTTTCTTTTTGTATTTTTGCATCCTTCCTTCATTCACAATCTCCCTTCAGCTCCTACCTAATTCATCCTAATTCCCCCAACTTCTTCTCAATTTTCTTTAATACTTTGCATTACGCTAAATACTGTATTCCTCCTCATGTTGTCCACCAAATTCCTAAACAGCTCCAACGCGTCACTTTGGTATTCCAAGATCGGGTCCAGCCCCCTGTACCCCTTCAATGTAACCGATTCCTTCAGCAAATCCATGTTCTGTAGGTGGTCGCTCCACGCGTTGTCGATACTCAACAGCGCCACGTACTTGAACGTCCGTTCGAACTTGTCTCCCATCTTCACCATCGATTCGTCGATGATTTTGTATACCGCCGCCTCGAGTACCCCGGCAATTTCCTTCTCTCCCTCAATCCCAACCAGATCAACCGCTCCCTCCAAGTTCGGAAAGAACTGGACGCTCTTGGAAAAAATAACCCCCCCCCCCCTCTCCAAATTTCCCCGCACAATGTCCGAAATTGTTTCCTTGCAGTACTCCTTCAGCAGGTCGCACAGCCCCTCCCCGCCCCCTAATCCAGAAAAAAGTATTGCCTGCCTCCTGTCGTACACCACCTCCCTCTGCGAATTCAAAACCTGGTCAAATTTGAAGACGTTCTCACGCACCCCGGCAAAGTTCTCCTCGACGCTCCCCTGCACCTTATCCAGCGTGCTGACCACGTTCGGTGCTTCAATGGGCATGTTGTCCGCAACCCTGAACACTTCGAGAAACTTTGTCATCTTGTCGCCGCCGAAAACGCGGAAAATCTCATCCTCGAACGACAGAAAAAACCTCGAACTGCCCGGGTCGCCCTGCCTCCCGCTCCTGCCCCTCAGCTGCTGGTCGATCCTTTTGCTCTCGTGGCGGCTCGTTCCCATCACGTACAGCCCCCCCAGCTCCAACACCTCGCTCCTCTCCTGGCTCAACTTCTCGCCGTACTTCTCCTTCACCTTGCCGATGCAGGAACGCAAATTCAACATGAGCTGCGCCGAGCGAAGCGAGGCGAGGCGCATTTTTTATGAACCCAGAGCAAAACGAGTTAAGCGAGTCAAAAGAATTGAGTGGGTTAGTTTAGTAGTGAATGTAGCCATTTTGTCTGTAGCCATTTCGCGGGATTCATCGCGAGTATTCTCGTCTTCGTCAAGGCTCGCTCGCTTCGCTCGCTCACCTGAGAATCTTCCTCGCTCTCTGTTGTGTCGCAAGCAGTCGCAATGGCCGACTCCAAGGCCGCTGCCCCCCCCCCCAATTGAAACAAACTCTTGCCGCACTCTGCCAACATGCTCTTGGTTGTTTGGTCAATGGCGCACGGAAAGTACGAGTCCTCGGGTACTGGCGGCAACAGGGCAGCTGCGCCGAGCAAAAAATTGGAGAATAATGTTAGTTTAGTAGTGTCTCGTATTCTCGTCTTCCCACGCTCACCTTCCGTCTTGTTGAGGGCTCCACCCCCCTTCACAAGCTCTCCTCTCGCAAAGAGCTTGCTCATTGTGCTCGGGCACCCACCCATAATTATGTCTGTGCCCCTCCCCGCCATGTTCGTGGAAACCGTGACGATGTTTAACCTTCCCGCCTGCGCCGAGCGAAGCGAGGCGAGGCGCATTTTTAATGGATCAAGGGGGAGGCGAGCGGCCAAAAAATTGAGAATAATGTTTTTAGTAGTGGCTCATATTCTCGTCTTCATCAAGGCTCGTTCGCTTCGCTCGCTCACCTGCGCAATGAGCTCCGACTCGCGCTGCGCGTTTTTGGGATCGGCGTTGAGGAGGAAAGTTTTTATGTTGTTCTTCTTCAACACGTCAACGATGCGAAGGCTCTGGTTGATGGAAACGGTTCCAACGAGAACCGGGCGAGGGGTAACGTTGAGGATTTCCTCGATCAAGGCTTCGTCGGCAGACTTACGAGTCTTGAAGATTACGTCCGGGTAATCGCGGCGAGCAATTGGCAGCTCGGTAGGGATTTGGATCACCTGGAGGGGGGAGGGGGGGTTGAGTTTAGGGGGTTCACAAAATATGGAAATTCCATTAATTACTTCTCACCTTCAGGTCGTACGTTTTCAGAAGCTCGCTTTCGTCATTCTTGGCAGTTCCAGTCATTCCGCTCAATTTTTTGAAACTCTTGAAGAGACTCTGGTACGTAATTGTGGCGATGACTTGACTTTGCTGGGACACTGACAAACCCTCTTTCGCCTCAATTGACTGGTGAAGTCCGTCCGCCCATCTTCGACCTTCCATAACTCTAAGGCAAGTGGGTTAGGTTTAGTAGTAGCAGAAGAGGATGCGCTTCGCTCGCTCACCTGCCGGTGAATGTGTCGACGATTCCAACTCTCGGAGGGTCTGTCATGACGTTGTAGTCAACGTCAATTGTGAAGAGCTCCTTGGCCTTGACAGCATTTGTGATGTAACCGGCCCAAGACCCCTCGCTACCCTTCACGGTGAAGAGAGAATCGACCTTCAGAGCGTTCTCCGAATCCACAAAACCCTTTTCGGTGAGAACAATTGCTTTCTTCTTCTCGTCCACGGTGTAGTGGACCTTGCGCTTCAATACCTCCGCAATTTTGTACGCAACATCGTACCTCTCGGAAGACGCCGGCACCTGCTTGCTGATGATAAGCGGAGTGCGCGCCTCGTCAATTAGAATGCTGTCGACCTGCGCCAAGCGTGGATTAGTTTAGTAGTCTTCATCTTCCTCGCAAGGCTCGCTCGCTCGCTCCCTCACCTCATCGACTACACAGAAAGACTTGAAGAATTGGGCGTCGTCGTTGCCGTCTTGTTCGTCGTCGGTGGACGAGCGCAGAACCACGCCGTCTGGGGACATAGTCAAGTGGTCGCGCAGAAAATCAAAGCCCAACTCGCTGTTCGTTACATAAGTCACGTCACAGTCGTAGTTGATCTTTCTTACATCCTCAACCATTGACGCCTGAATGAGCCCGACCGACAAACCCAAAAATTTATAGATCTGGCCCATCTTTTCGGCGTCTCTCTTCGCCAGATAATCATTCACCGTCACGACCAAAGATCCTTCAGATGTCAGCGCGTTCAAATAGATCGGCAACGTGGCAACCAAGGTCTTGCCCTCACCAGTTGCCATCTCGGCCAAATTGCCCTCGTGGAGGGCAATACCTGCGAGCAACTGCACATCATAGTGCCGTTGCTGAATTACTCGCCAAGATGCTTCCCTCACTAGAGCAAAAGCTTCTTCCAAAATCTCATCGAGTGACACCCCATTTTGTAGCTGATGCCGGAAAGAAGCAGTCTTCTCTGTAAACTGGTCGTCGTCGTACTCCTCAAATTGACCTTCGAGCTCGTTGATTCGCTTGATTCGAGGCCGTAGCTTGCTTATATAAGCTGATTCTGCAAAAAGTGAAAACACACGATTGTTGATTTTTATAGCCTTCGTGAATTTTGCTGGAGTTTGGAAAGCGTTTGAGGAGGAATGAAACCATGCGCTAAATGACAACAGTAGAATGCCCCACATTCACGGCAAAGAGGGAAAGGAAAAAAAAAGTGTCATCGAACCAATGATGCGAAACCTGCGACACGTAACGTGAGGTCTCGGAGATGATTCTTCACACGCACAATTCGATACGCAATAATTCCAAATATGCAAAAATTGGCTACCCACTCATGATCAAAGCAGATCGTGTGGAGATAGTCGAAACAAATTTTAATCCCAAGTTCATGGCTCACATACTGCCGAGTTTGAACTGGGAGACATTGGTTTCCGGTAGCCAAGCGGTTGGTCTCACTTCTCTCCCTCCTAAGCTAACTACCGAGCTGATGAATGATACAAATTTTTTACAAGCACTGCACCACATCCTTTTCAACGTGCACGTTGTCACTGGGAAGTTGACTTGTCCTGAGACTGGGCGTGAATTTGAAATTAAAAATGGAATTATAAAGTTCATCCTTGCTGAGGATGAGTGTGAAATTGTTCGTGCTTAGAAAAACAACCTCTCCATTCTCCTTTCCCATCCTTTCTTTTTTCCTTTCTTTAAGTAGAGATTTCTTAGAGATTTACACCACCACACCTCAAACTTAACTTTCATATCTGTCAACAACCTCCAGCCAGCAGATGCGTCTGTAGCATTTCTGCCAAGTCTGGCCTCCGAATGAGCAAATCCTTGAGCTTGTTGGGATCTATGTCCAGCTTCTTGAGCTCTTCTCCATCGTCGTCATTTTCCAACTCGAAGTGGAACGCACTCGCCTTGTTGGCGCTCACGCCAATTCCACCTCCACCTCCCCCTCCCTCGACAGGAGGTGCAGGAGGTTTGATATCTCCCTCGTCCATCAAAGTGCTGAGCACATCCCTCCCCTCAGGCACGGCTTTTTGGGGCGGCTGCAGGTAATCTTTGTAGTCATCGTCTTGCCACATTGCTATGAACCTCTCGTTGTATAATTGAGCACCTCTGAGCAATCCTCCCTTGTGCGATGACCTCGAACTGCTCACGTTCTTTCCGTTTACGCTGGCCGATATGTTTGTTTGAATTTGTCGCCACATGAACAGCAGCAGCCCTCTCAGTTTCATTGCGTGTGGGACCATGCACTTCTTGTAGCTTGCCAAACTGATCCTCACCAGAACCTGCGATGTGAGTTCGGAGTTGTGTCCAGTTGGGTTAGTTCGTTGGTTGTTGTCAGGAAAAGAAAGTCAAACAAATCAAATCATCATCATCACACCTCGAAAAAGTCGTCAAAGTGAAGTCGCCTTATCGACGCTGTTCCCGTGGCGTTCGCCACTCCCGCCATGTAAATATCGCCAATATCAATCATCGTTATCAACACCTTGCTGTTCAAACCAAAGTCGGACGCAAAACGAACGAAATCGGCGTAGGACATGCTGCTCGACATGCTGTTGTTCTTGAGCCCGGAGCTGCGGTTGCTCGTTTCGCTCATTCCCGTTGGGCTCATGTTCTTGTTGTTGGCAAAACGGCTGTTTGTCTCGTTGCGGGTTGCGTCGAAATCGACGTTTCCCTTCGTCCCCTTGGCCCCGGCCTTGGCCCGCTGACTGTGCAGCCCGCTTGAACCGTAAAACTCGAAGATGTATCGCAAAGACTCCCGGAAGTACTTTTTAAGCCCTAAGATCTCCCCGTCCCCTAGAATTGCGTCGATTGACCTTGGCGACCGACGCGATGCAAGTGGAAGCACATTCTCCATAAGCAGTTGCTGGAAAGCTGTTTCAATGTTCAGCTCCGCAGCCTCGGGGTAAAGTTTCTGCGAGAGCCGCATGAGGCAAGTGAGGAATTCGTTGTAGGTCAGCTTCTCGACTATGTTCGTATTGGATGATGAAGTGGAATTTGAGCCAACAATTGATTTCCTTCTTTTTACTTCGTGAATGAACACGAGCTCAATGTCTGCCTTCCTCAATGGCGTCTTTACAAGGGCTCCATCCAGTAGCTGCGTATCTCGAGCAAGTTGAACAAGCTGAGTGAGGGCAAGGTGTTCAGGGTCAAGTGCATTTCCATGCAAAGTGTAATAAGTGAAGATATTCCACAGTTCTGCCTCTACCGATCCCATGCGGAGGATTAAAGAGGTGTGGCTTCTAGCTAAAAATGGTTTGTAAGACTAAAAAAAATCTGGCTAGGGCAAGCTAGGGTTTGAAGGATGAACAATTTATAGATTTTTCTCCAAGGTTTTCCCAACGAAACGATGCAGTTTTTTTTAAAACAAAATAATAATTAAGCAAAAATTAAATCCTATTGCTCTTCTTCTTAGCTATCTTCTTTTTCACCTGCCCTTGCGAAGAGCTTGGCCGAGGAGGCTTTTTACCACCTTTACCTTTACGATCAGGAGTTCTTTGCCTTGCGTGTGTTTGATTGAGCGATGGTACCATCACCAGGTGTGAAACGTCGTGGTTTCGCCGCATATTTTTAGGAGGTGACAGGAGAACGAACGGTGTGGGAGTGACAACCTCGCCCTCGCCCACACCCTCGCTCTCGCCACCACCTTCAACCGTTACCTCCTCCGCCCTTATTTTTCCGTCCCCTTTCTTGTTCTTTTTCGTTGGACTTTTGTAAAGTATCGTTGTTTTTGGCTGAGAGAGAGGAATTTGTATCCTCGTTTTGCGCAGCAAAAGTTGCTGGACTTCGGCCGGCGGAATGAGGCGATTGCCATTTCTATTCGTCGTGGAGCTGGAGGAACTTAAGGCGAGATCGAACAAGTTCAGTGTCTTTTCCTCTTCCTCTTCCTCTTCCTTCGCACCGCTATCGTCATCGTCATCGTCACTGTTTTTCCACGTATTTTTGTATTTTTTAGCATTGCTGCAAAGGGTGGAAGCCTCCCATTCAATGCTTTTCACATCATCGTTGTCTGCTTCGCTATCATGAAGATTGAAATTTTCGCTGCCATCAGCAGCATCTTCGTTCTCGCCATTTACTACTGCAGCCTCTACCCCTGTTTCCTCTAGAACCGAGATTGACTTGCTCGCTGCCGCCGCAACAGCAGCGAGGCGAAGCTCTTTCACCTCGCTATAAAGCAGCTCGTTATTTTTAACCAAAACTGCAACTTCTTCTTTCACCACCTTCGCCTCCAATGTTGTTTGGGCCTCCATAATTTTAATTTTAGTTTCCCATTGCTCAGCCTCTGCTCGCAAGGAAACCTCCGCCAACTTCTTGTTATCGTCGATTTTTTGCTCCAACTCCTCAACCATTCTTGCCAGTAAATCCCTCTCCTCGACAACTTTCATGTTACGTTGCAACTTTCCGCTCAATTCTAAGAACGATTCGTTAAGCTCGTCGCACTCTACCCTCGCTGCAATCAGCTCAATCTTTACTCTGTTTGTCTCATTTCTCTCCTCGCTCAGGGCCTCCATCGCGTTAAACAAATTTCTCGAAATTTCGTCGACTTTTGCCTCCAGCTGTCCCTCTCTCCTTTCGGTCGTCTCCTTGTTCAGGTTCGCCAGATGGAGGAAAGAGTCCATTTCAGACGCGTACTGCTTCTCTCGGAACATGAGGCTTGGCGCATCGCTAGTAGCTGAACCTGACACCATTTTACTGAGCGAGAGGGACAAAGCAGGATGATGGAGAAAGTCGAAGTTCTTGTCGTCGTTGTTGAGCAATTTGGGCCTTGGGCTGTTCGACGTTGTTATGAAGTTGTTCACGTTTTTCACGCGCATCAGGTAATCCATATCTTTGGCGTGATTTTTAGCTGGTCGGTTCAAAAACTTGGTTGTAGGAGAAACTTGGCTTTCAACCAAAACCGGGGGGGAATGGAGCGAGTTTATGTATGCCTCTGCGGCATTGGCATCATGAGTAGCACCGCTTTCTTTTCTGAGCTCTCTTAGTTGTTGGAGCTCTTCCCTCTGTGCCAATAAAAGGTTTTCAAGCATAATACTCAAGCTAGGCTATACTCAAGCTAGTAGTACAAGCTAGGCTATACTCAAGCTAGTACAATCTAGGCTATTCTCAAGCTAATACAAGCTTGCAGAAAATTAGTTAGTCAAACAAATCAATCATATCATTGTCATATCAACAAAAAATTGCTTGAAAATTATAAAAATCTCTTGAGGCGGCTCGGCGCTGCGCAAACCAAAAAAATCTACCCAAGCTCCAAAACCCAAGACACAACGGAAAACTACTGCCACTGTTCGATCTTGGTCTTACATTTCTTAGAAACACAACAATAACTAATATTTGAAGTCACCAAAGCAGAGAAGACCCTCAGATTTCTGAAGATTGGATTTTCATTTTTTCATTTAGCCCCAGCAACACTTACTCAATTCCACAATACCCAATTTCTATATGGTTTTAGCGAGTTCTTCTTCTCGTAGTGCCGAAATGGCCCGCGATGAGACATCCCTCCTCGCAGGTGCTGCCAACTCCAGCAGCTCATATACACACGACACCAAAAATATATCCCCCCTCACCTACAAAAAGCCCAAAAGAAGAAGCAAGGAATTGAGGAAGAAACGTCAAAATGGACTGCCGTATGCGTTTGTGCTTGCCGGGGCTGCGATGGGCATACTAGTATCGGTCACTACATACTATGCTTCGGCGAATAACTCGAACAGTTTGGCTTTCGAAAGAATGCTGAGCAACCACACAAATGCGACAGCCGCTACGATAATGTGCCACACTGCGTTGTTTGGCGAGGTTGCTGCTGGTTCTGGAGACATGGGGGCCATTTTGGTGGCGTTTTTTATCATCGCCTTTACCTTTGCTGGATTAGCGATTGTGTGTGACGAGTTTTTCCAGCCCTCGTTGGAGGCCATTAGCGAGGCCTTAAGCCTTTCTCCCGATGTTGCAGGAGCAACTTTTTTAGCTGCTGGGAGTTCTGCCCCGGAGCTATTTACTTCCTTGGCTGATGCATTCGGAGACGCCAGTTCTATAGGTGAGCAAGCACACATTTTGTTTTTCCGTTAGGAAGGGTTACATGAATTTCGCTCTTTGTCTGACATCCCAATTTCCCCCCGCAACAACCCCTTTCCTCCCCCCACCCCACACCCCCACCACACCTTAGGCATGGGAACAATTGTCGGCTCAGCTATGTTCAACATCCTTGTCATTGTTGCCTTGTCCGCCGCTGTGGCTGGCAAATCAGGCGCCTCTCTGGCGATTGATTACCGACCGGTTGCCCGTGACGTTTGCTTCTATTCTTACTCAATTCTACTACTCGCCGTCTTCTTCCAAGACGGTATCATTCATGCTTGGGAAGCCGCCTGGATGTGGCTATCCTACTTCCTTTATATTGGGTTCATGTTCAAAAACGAGACTATTCTTGGAAAGTGCAAACCTCCCGGGGGCAACTACAAAATTTCCCCCGAGGACGATGCTGCTGCGACTGAGGCAGCGGCAGCGGTCGGTGGTGGTCTTGCTGCCAATAAGGAAGTTACAACAGAGGAAAAGAAGGAGGAGGGAGACGACGAAGGTGGCAGTCGGTTTGCGTTGCCCGACAGTCCTCTTGGGTACCCTCTCTTCCTAATCTCCTTGCCTCTCCTGGTTTTTATGTCGTAAGTCAAATTTCCC
>Ga0302114_10001820_pt1 | contig 13878 bp, 16 predicted proteins | sample AG5_Surface_MG_FD_203107 | JGI IMG/M metagenome (GOLD analysis project Ga0302114, IMG submission 203107) | Marine microbial communities from Western Arctic Ocean, Canada - AG5_Surface | ecosystem: Environmental > Aquatic > Marine > Oceanic | place: Canada: Western Arctic Ocean | collected...
GTTTTAACGTCCACGGCCTTGTCGCCCCCTTCCCCCCCCCCCCCCCCCCCCCCCTCCTTCTTATTCCCAATCTTCTCCAAGACCTTGTTCCCCATCTCGTCCCGCCCACTGGGAGGCTTATAGTTCATCGCCTCGGGCATTTCCCACGCGCTCTCGCCCGAGTCGGCGTGCTGGTAGAAGGTTTGGCCGTAGTCGTCGTACTGCGCGGACCACTTTGAGGCCTCGAGGACGGAGGAGCGGATGAGGGCCTTGTGGGCGCGCTCGGCGTCCATTTCGAGGGCTTGGAGGCGCTGCGAAGGAGAAGGAGGGAAAAAGGAGGAGGGGACATTTTTTTGAAGGGGGGGAAAGTGTGGCAGTGGTTTTGGTGTTGGTGTTTTTGTTGTTTTGTGGACCTCCTCAGACCAAAATCCTCACAGTTTAGCTCCCAATTTCAATTTCAATTTCAAAAAGCTATTCTCACTCCACTCACCTTGATCTTCTTATCCTCGACATTCATGGTCCTGAACTTCATGAGGACGCTCGGCATGAGCCACCCCGGCGGCCAAAGGTCCGCAAGTTCAATCCTATCCTCCGTCCTCGCCGCCTTCTCCTTCATGAGCAGCGCGTACGAGCTCGCGATCTCCAACCTCAATGGGGCGCTAACAGCCTCGACCTCCTGGTCGAGCTTCGTCTCCAAAGTTTCGACCTTTGTGCTTAGCAGGTCGACCTCCTTCTCCTGCCGGCTGTTCTCCTTCTTCAGGGACACCACCTCGTAGTTCATCGCGCTGATTACGGAGTTTTTAGTAGCGACTCGACCGATTGTTGACTTGGCGTGGTCGTTGCTGTACTTGACGGTAACGCTGTTGTTCTCGAGCTTTGGTAGGTGCTTCATTACCTTGTCGTGGATGGCGGTCATCCCCTCATCAAACCCCTTCATCTCGTGGTATATCTCCACGCTCGCCGTCGACCAGTTCTTGAGCAAGCTCTTCAGGTTTATTATCTCCGCCCTGGTCTCGTTCACAGTCACCTCCATCTTTCGCTTCGCCGTCTCGGCGTCCTTCTGCTTGTTGCTCGCCTTCTTGAGGGCGTCGGTCGAGCTGGACGCTTCCTCCATGTTCGAAACTTTCAGCGCAAACTCCAGAATCATCGGAATCTCCTTCACGCTCTCGTTCGTCTCGTCGTTGATGTAGACGGTCTTTCCGGTCCGCTTGTCCTGCTTTTCCCTCCACCCGCATGGATCCCCAGAGAACGCCCTGTGCATCTGATCGAGCTGGTGGGAGAGGGTGGTGATTTGGTTCTCCTGGCTGGCTTGGAGCTGCGAGAGCTGGAGGCGGTTCGCCTCGTCCATCTCCTGCCGACGCTTGTCGAAGTCCTCCTCGAACTGGTTTATCAGCTCCTCGCGCTGGTCGTTCAGCTTCTCCTTCTCGAGGTTGGACAGCTCCAGCTCCTCGCGGAGGCGCTCGATCTCGGCGTTGAGATCGTCGTAGGACATGTAATTATTATATTTTTATTGTGTGGAGGATGGAAAGTGGTGTAGAATGTAGAATCAGTGACCAAGGAAGTTGGAAGATTGGTTGGAAGTTGGAAGTTGGAAGGGGGTTCGTTGGAGGTTGGCTATATTTTTATGCTCATAATAAATTGTATCTTGTGGACTATGTTGAAGAGTGTGAGTCTTTCCTGGTGGTGTAGCTGTAGGTTGTTCTGTTGAGGTCGATATGAAAAGTAAATTTCATAACAAAAAAACTCAAAAAAATTGAAAAAAGATTATACAGACTTAATATGAGAGACACGCTTTTGCATGTTGCAATTGCAGTCGCAGTCGCAGTCGCAAGCCTTGAAGTAGCCCATTCTCAATCTCTCTCTGTTAATTGCTCGTTGAATGGCCATTTCAACTCCGGCGACACCTCCACCTGCATTTGCGACCATCAGTGGAAAGGGGAAACTTGCAATCAACTCAATCTGGGTGTTTCTACTCCTGGTTATCATCGAACCACTGACAATGTCAATGTCTCGTCGTGGGGAGGATCGGTGATCTTCTCCCCTTCCACCTCCACCTTCCACATGTTTGCGGCGGAATTCACAAACCACTGTGGGCTTGATGCTTGGCAGTCCAACTCCATGATCATCCATGCGACCTCCAAGAACCTGTCCGAAGCGTTTCAATTCGATGAAATCCTCTTTCCTGTATTTGCGCACAACCCGATAGTTGTGTTCGCGCCTTCCACTTCCCAGCAGTATGTTATGTATTTTGAGGCGAGCCACCCCCCTCCTTGTGGATTCACAATTTGCACCTGCGACAACGGACAAACAACCGATCAATGCAACGAAATGAACGATTTCGATTGTACCGACGGAAACTGGCCATCCTATTTTTCGCATTCAGATTCACTCGATGGGCCTTGGAGCGAGCCAACGTTAATTCCAAACTTCTCAAAAGGTGGCGATTTCAATTTGTCGCCCATCATTCGCGACGATAATTCGCTGTTTGGTTTATGGCGAGACGGAACAATAGACAACACTCCCGATGGCCCGCATTGGAAATCCCACCTGCGCACCTTCACAGCGACCGACTGGCGTGATCCAAACTCGTACGTTCTAAACTATACCGACATCTTCCCCTCCCTCGACGTTGCGGGAACGGAAGATCCACATTTGTATCAAGATAGAGAGGGGAACTTCCACGCGGTGTTGCACGACATGCAAGGTGCCGAATGCAAGAATTTGGGGGCGGCCGATGGCAGCGGCAGCTGTGGTTCTCACCTGTTTTCGGCGGACGGGGTGAACTGGCACTACAATAGCATTGAGGCTGACGGGTTGACTTATGGGGGGATTGTCGGGGGTGAGATTTTCACAAGACGAGAACGGCCACACTTAATCTTCGACGAAAGAGGAGAAATAATAGCGTTGAGCACGTCCGCAATGTTTGGAACCAGTGACGAAAGTTTTACCCACATACAGTTGATAGATTGAACTATTATTAGATATATATTATTAGAGAGAGGGGTTTGTTCTACTTTTTGTTTTGTATTATAAATACTTCTTCACACTCCGTGAACAGCCGCCATGTTTTCAACATGATCTCTGAGAGTCGTTCCCAAATGCTCCTGATCTCCTCCAGGAGCAAAATCGTGCCCCCAGTGCACTATCTCTTTAAACACCCCCACACACTCCACCCTCGGTCCGTCAATTCCAATCTCCTCCAATTGCGTATCTGTGAGATCGTCCTGATTACTCTTGGAAGCAAACATTGTTAATTGCTTGGACGATTTCTTCTTTTTAAGCACTAGCCCGATGGAGTTTTCTGGAAGGGCGACTGGCCGGCCTATGAGCTGCCGACCACGCAGGTTCGCGGCCAACAAATTGGTGGGAACTGTATCATCATCTATTGTTTCGCTTGGTATTGGTGTTGTGGTTGTGGTTGGTGTTGTGTCATTCTCATCCTCGTCGACGACCTCCGCCTCTTCAGTAGCTGCCTCTTCAATTGGTTCAATCACTAGCTCCGAATAGTGGCAATTCTTCCCCCCAACTTTGCGATATTTGGCAGGCTTGAAATAGATAGAGACAGGATGCTGTGCTCCCGGATCTGCATCGATTTTGCATGGCAAGCTGTGGCAATCTACAAACTTAGTGGAGCCCGCTGAAGGCATGGAAATGATTGATGGCATGGGACGTCGTGAGTTAAAAGAGATTTTGTTTTGAGATATTTCGCGAGGCAAATTTTGAGGTTTCACGTCGATCCCATCTCACATTTGTATTTTTCCATGAGCGACTCTGAGAGCGGAGAGGAGGCATACCTATCAAAGCAGTATGGGGAAGCTAGCGAGGCTCCCTCGATAAAGAAAAAGGCAGATACCGAACTTATTGAGGGTGCTGACCCCAATGCAATAGCTGAAACCGCCGAGATACAACAAAAAAAGAAACGGCGGGTGTTTCTCCCAACAGACCTAACGGGTCCGCGCGGTATGATTAAAATCCGCAACGAGTTCCCGAGCACAAAATCCATCACCCTCCCCAAGAAGGGCTTCTCCTCCAGCTTCACAGAGGCACAGTATGCTAAAAATCTGATTGATCTGTACAAGGAGTGGGCCTCTTCCCTCTTCCCAAATCTGTCGTTCGAGGATCTGCTCCTGCGAGTGGAAACGTTTGGGAGTCAGCAAGCGGTAAGGAACCTCTTGGGGCAGATGAGGCAGGAGGAGCGGTCGAGAATGTTGGCCAAGAAGTACGGAGAAGCTGGGGCTCAGGCGCTTCTCGACGGCTTGGGTTTGGCTCATGATTTCAATAGCAATGGCAATAGCAACAACGATAGCAATAGCAATAGCATAAACAATAGTAGCAACGTCATTGATCCCATAAAGATTGTTGCCGCAGATGGTTCTGGCTCTACTGTGACCGTCAACAGCACATTTATTGACGATTCGCGAAGAGCACAGCTGCAGAGGCTAATGAATGAAGATTCGGATGGGGAGGGGGGTGGGGATGGGAATGGGAAATATGGGGACTCCACCCCTTACAAGTCACAGCGAATGAACGACAAGGCGCAAGCCTACATCGTGCCGGTGTTACCAACAGCCCACTCCTCGGACGAGGAGGAGGAATTTGAATAAATAAATAATATGATAGGTGATTTTTCAAGATAGGATCCGTCCAAACAATTTTAATCCAAGTTCCGGTCCTGCTTTGGTAATGTTGATTGGACCGCGTGGATCCAATCCCAACACTCCTCGACGTCTCCAGCCTTCAAACTAGTCTTCTTGTGCTGTCCCAAGACCATTTCCCTCTTCTTGCTGTATCGAACGCTCTTCACTTGGTCCCCGTTTCGGTTCGTCAGCTCGAATCCTTTTGCGTGTCTCTCGCTGCGCCGAGCGAAGAAGGTGCGAAGCGAGTTGAATTGAATTGAGTGGAATAAAGTTAGTTTAGCAGTAGTGTATTCTCGTCTTCATCAAGGCTCGCTCGCTTCGCAAGCTCACCTCTTTCCCACAATTATGTCATTGTCGAGCGGAATGTAGCCAATGGGATCGGCCGATTTTTCGTCCTCGAAGTAGTACATCTGCGGGGGTGACCGCGAAAGAATGAAGTACCGCTTCTTCCAGGTGTAGGGCGCTTTGGCTCCCTGCTTCTTCATCCAGCCCTCCTTCACGGAATCCGCAAACAAATTCCCATCGTCGTGCTTGTCCACTTGATGCAATATTTCTTGCCCAATAATATCATCGAAAATCTTTCCCAGCATGTCTTTAGTGAATTCCTTTTGATAGTCAATTCCGCTGCAATTCTTGATAAATTGGGGTTTGGTCATTTTCTTACTCGCCTTAAGCGATCTACTGTGAGCGTCGGTGTTGAGCATGATGACGCTGAATGAGAGCCCGTGGGCCGCAGTGGGAGAGGAAAACTCGTCGGGGTTCTGCTTGAAAAAGGCATTCGCAAAAGCATCCAAGACTCGGTCGACCATCTGCGCCTCCCCGGGCATCTTAAATTTGGCCAAAAACTGTACCGAGCGAAGCGAGGCGAATTGCAAATTGAGTGGAATAGTATAATTGTTAGTTAGTTTGCGTGACTCATAAGATTGTTCGTCTCCTTCAATCCCCCCCCCCCCGCTCCGCTCCGCTCGCTCACCTTTCGCAAGGACCTCACAAAGGGCAACCCTTCCATGCCGATTCCCTCCGCAAAGAGTTTTAGGGACTCTAAGCCTCGCTCGTCCGTCATGCTACCCAAAGCATTTCCAATGCTTTCCTTCTTCAGGCCCGATGTGGTCAGGAAGAAGCGCGCGGTTTGCTCGGGAGTTCGGCAGTAGCCGTTCTCCCTGAGCATCTCAAGACCGCGCTTGTGTGAAAGATTGAACGTCCGAATTATTCTGTCCCGCACCGAGTCCGCTTGGGAGGATATTGATGCTCTTCGAAGCCGGCGCTGTTTGCTAGTTGATGGAATGACGTCAGTTTCGTCATTGGGGTGAACAAAACCCTTGAGACGGATTTTGTTTCGCTGGACTATTTGGGAATCCGTAGTGTCGGTGGGTGTGGAGTTCTGTGCAAGCTCATCTTTAATACATAGTAGTCTTGCTCTTACAGCTGCAAGATTGTCTTCGCAGTCTCTAATTGCGCTGTCCATGGGGGGTTAAAAAGTGTATAATGTTCCAACTGTGAAAATCCAAAATCGCAAATATGTAGGAAGGAAAATAAAATAAAATTTAACGGCACGTGCATCACAACACGTGCATCCATGTTCTTCGTCGCAACTAGACTAGTCACCCCCCTTTGCGGCCAATCAAGAAAATTCATTACTCCACTCCCTCTGCAGCATCTTCAGTCACAATCACAAATACTTCTTTAAACAACAAAGACCATAGACACTATGAGTAAGAACTATCCTGGTATGTTCAAGACCAGTCTTGGTCGAAAGTATTGATATATGTGACTCCTCCGTTTGTCGAAGGCAAACGCACTAAACTACCAGGCTTAACAGGAGCTCTGGTTCTCCGCGCCTAGCGGTGGTAGACACCCTATGTTGTCTTTACTTTGACATGACGTCATTTATTTGCAGATCCAAGCTTCACTTGGGAGGACTAGTTGGGTGTGCTCCAGTTGTTTGAGGGATTGTGGAAGATGAAGCTAAAATGCAGATGGAGACAACGAAGTTCGTGGACAAAGTTTGGAGCCAGTCATAACGAGACACGAAGACCGTTGAGCTGTGTAGAATATATCTGAAATTATGAAGAAGGTGAACGAAGATCTATATGAGGGTGTGTTATTTTGTGTATTCTGTAGAATGAAAGGGAGTGCTGTTATATGTTATAGTTCAATAAATTTTTGCTTTGGTCTTGGTTGTGGATTTAAAAGTGCCAGTCTTGGCAGCAAGATTCTCGTTCCACGCGTTGACCATCAACTTCAAAGGCACAAAGATCCAAACCAAGTTGGCGCCAACGGCAAAAAGAAAGAACAACCCGTGGTACTCCAATGTCGAACCGCTCGGAACGCTCGTAAACCTCTCTATGCAACCCTCCAAACCGAAGGGACTCAAGTTCTTGCACCCGGTCACAAATTCGGGGAACACAAACATGATCGTTCCCAACAGCTGAATAAAACCCGTCAACAGCACCATCTCCTGCCTCCAGGATTTCTTCTTCATGCAAGCAAAGTAAGTGACGAAGCACATTGGCGCCATGACGAAAAGTTCTAATGTCACGACGAGGTAGGCAGCAGCCCAAGCATCCTCAGATGCACCGGTCTTCCTGTCCTCGTTGAATCTATTGTCCAGCTGCCTGTAAGATGCGTCCATGAGAGGTATGGCATGGTAACCGCCTGTCAAACCATCCATGGCAACATGGATTATAGCTCCATTGAGCAAAAACCAGTTGGCCGTTTTCGTCGACCTTCCGCTGCCAAGGGTGAACAACTGGGCCAAAACGTAGAAAGCGAACGCGGCGATTATGGCCTTGTTGTTCAAGTATGCAAGCCCTTGCTCGGGAGTTGGGATCATGAAAGTTAGAGTTTTAGTCGTTGCATCTCCATTCGCGAAGAGAGGAATCAATAGCGTTGGGACCAGAAAGATGAACGAAGGGTCGAAGAGAAGCATTTTGAATTGAGTGTTTTGATCTGCTCCTATCCTTCAAAGATGATATGCAAATTGACCTTGGACCACACAATTATTTGCAGATTATCTATCTCATGCCAAATCTATCTGCTGCACAACTGGCCTTGGCGGTGCTTTTCACCACCACAGCTTTCATCACTCTGTGTGGCTTTCTCACATCTCTCTCCGAACCAAACAAATTAAAATCAACTCCATTTCAGCTTGCTCGCAAGTCCCTCTCCAACAAAATAGCCGCACCGCTTGATCATCACAATGCCCAATCAATATATCTCCTCCTAATATACCTGAGCGAGCTCGGTTTAGTGCTTTTTTATGTGTACACAATGGAGAATCACCCTCCTCATCACCATGGAGAGAAATCATACGACCGTGATGTATTCTTTCTCCTCACCGGGATGCTATTTGTCGGTGCTGCATTCACAATCAAACCGAATGGTGGCCTTGTTGCGAAAAAAATGATTTCCTCCTCCTCTCCTTCAGCTTCAGCTTCTCCCCCCCTCACACACCACAACCTACAACCTGCTGATTCAACCGTCCTCAACCGGTACCAAACCGAAGAATGGAAAGGTGAGTGTTTAATCTCATGTTTTGAGGTGTGGAAATTACTTTTTCCGCTCCACTCGGCTTGACAAAACTGACATTATTCCATTCGCTCAACCCCGGCACAGGCTGGATGCAATTCATGTTCCTCTATTATCACTACTATCACGCGGAAGAAACGTACAATGCGATCCGCATCATGATTACTTGCTACGTTTGGATGACCGGTTTCGGCAATTTCTCCTTCTTCTATATGAAATCCGACTACTCTGCAGTGCGTGTGATTCAGATGCTTTGGCGCCTCAACTTTCTCGTCACGTTTTTGGCCCTAACATGCAACAATACCTACATTCTGTACTACATTTGCCCCCTCCACACCTTCTTCTTTTTGATGGTGTACTGCGTTATGCGCACCTTCTCGAGTCTCAACCACTCCAAATACAAGCTCCGCGTGAAGCTCCTGGCCGTGGCGTTTGCAATCTTCCTCGTTTGGGATTGCGACACGCCCCTTTTTTCGACCTTCCACTTCTTCCTCAAGCAAACTCCGACAATCGGTGCGACTGGAGGCCAGCTCTGGGAGTGGTATTTTAGAACGACGCTGGACCACTGGAGCACATTCCTGGGCATGATTTTTGCTGCCAACTACCCCATTACCGCACTGTGGATGAAAAAGTGCGAGGAGCTGCCCTTCAAGCAGCAGTGGGCATTGAAAGGAGGTAAGATATCTGAGTGAGTGAGAGAGTGAGTGAGTGAGTGAGCGTTACATCATACTGACAATAGCACAGTCTCGGGAATTCTCATCTTCGCACTATTCTACTTCTGGGTAACCCAGATTTTCCTCCAACCCAAACTCGCCTACAACCTCACCAACGCCTACTATGGCTTCATCCCTCTCGTCTCCTACATTTACTTCCGTAACATCACCCCCACCCTCCGTTCCTACTCCCTCGACTTGCTCCACCAAATTGGCAAGACGACCCTAGAAACTTACCTCCTCCAGCACCACATTTGGCTCACCTCCAACGCCAAATCCCTCCTCGTTTTCTTCCCCGGCTGGCCGAAGTGCAACATGCTCTGCGTGACAGTCGTCTACTTTCTAGTTTCGCGCAAGGCGTATTCCCTCACAATGAGTCTTCGCGGAATGCTACTGCCGTCCGATTTGAAAGTTTGTTTGCGGAATCTGGGGGTAATGTTCTCGATCGGTTTCGCCCTTTTTCTGTTAGGTGAGTGAGGCGATGAATCTCGCGAAATGGCTACACCCACCACCCACCCACATCCACTACTAAACTAACCCACAAATTCGTTTGGGCTTCGCTCGGTGCAGCAAATCTGATGCTGCTGGCTGGTATCGGGGGACTTTACGGGATTTCTTTCGTCGGCTTTTCCTTGGGCGTTGCTGTCAACTACAAACTCTTCCCGGAGGTGAGCGAGCGAGCCTTTTGGGAGACGAGAATACTCGCCATGAAGTGCGCGAAATTGCTACAGACATAATATAATGGCTACATCCACTACTAAGCTAACCCACCCAATTCGTTTGGCTCACTTCACTCGTCGCTTCGCTCGGCGCAGGTTGCCAAAATTTCCAATTCCAAATCTGCTGGGGCCATCCTCATCCTATCCACGATATGCTACCATTTATACACATCCCAAGCGGCAACCGCTATCCTGCCCCTTCCCTCGTCCTGCCAGCCGTACGTTGCCTCCGGCGCATGGTTCCCCATCGACAGTTGTGCCGAGGCAATCCGAGCGGAGGCCCACTTTTCTCAGAACATTGACAGCTTCGCCGTTTGTTCCGGCTCCTCGAGCTGGGGGTGGCACTCCCAGCCCTCCTCGTCCCACTGCCGGTTCGCTCGGCGGACCTCAAAGGAGCTCTCCAGAACTCTTCACAACCACAACATCGTCTTCGTCGGAGACTCGATTACTCGCAATGTGTTCTACAGCTTGTCGAGAACGCTCGGAGACTCCTCGACTGTCGAGGAGAAGCACAGCGACATTGAAAGAACTTTCAAAACCACAAAGATTAGCTTCCGGTGGGCCCCATTGGTTGCCGATGCGCTGACGGTGGTTGGAGAGCTGGACGGTGACACGACAAGTTTGGTTGTGGTTGGAAACGGGCTGTGGGACTGTCTGGCGGACACAGGCTCCGACTCCGACTCCAGCGGTGTGGCGGGATTCGAGGAGAGCACCAAGAAGCTCAGTCAGATGCTTACCTCACTCAAAGACGCGCAAACGGTCGTTTTGGCGCCGACGACCATTAACGACGCGAGGCTGCAGAGCGAAGAGAAGAAGCTATACATGACCGAGGAGAAGGTGGAAAAGTACAGAAATGTGATTCTGACAAATTTGAGGGGAGATCTGGTGCTTGACACTGCCGAGGTTACCAAGGACCGAGCAACCGACAGTGTCGACGGCGTGCACTACCCCGACGGCGTGTACGACGTGGTTGGGCAGATTATCGCCAACAGCTTCGACTGGTTGCTAGAGCGGCAGGCGGTGATTTACGAACCTGGCTACGAGGCAGCAAATCAACCGGGGAAAATGGCTAACGTCAAGCTGGGCTTGATGATGCTGCTAGTATGCGCGATTGGCTTGTTTACCTTCGACAGCTACTTCGGCTTCGTTTGGTTGACGAGCTTTTTTTTCGGGAAACGTTTGGGTTTGTCGCCGAGCGATTTGTGGGAAGAAGCTTTTCGCGATCTCCACAAGAAGATTGGAGTTGGGGGGGAGAGAGAGAAGGAGATTGAGATGAAGGAATTGGACGAAGATGAGTTGAACTCACTGATTGAGAATGAGGAGGGGAATAGACAGAAGGGAATTGACATCGACAGCATTTTGGAAGATTTGGAAGGAGGAGGAGAAGGAGGAGGAGAAGGAGGAGGAGAAGGAGAGGGAAAGGGAGCAAAAATAAAATTTTAATATTCTTTAACAAACCACCTTGACCATTTTCAGGTTGAGAAAGTAGGCCACCATCGCAATGAAAGCCAGGATGAAGTTCAGAGCAGCTCCCCCGGCTTTCCGAACGTCATCATTCCATGGATTTTCAACACCGTCCGAAACTTCTCCTCTGCCAAGTGGCACGTCGCCTACAATTGCTAACGACGCCCACCCGATCAACGAACCCACAAAACCACTGACTCCAAGCGCGAACAACATCAAACTCGTCACGAATCCGAAGTTGAACTAGATTTGGGGTTAGCTACGCGGGTTCGCCGCTTCCACGCACTCTCAATCACTTACTCACTCACTCACCATGTTCCACCTGTCTAGGACGTTCACGCTAATAGAAATCTTGAACGCCGCTAGACCAAGTCCGATGAAAGATTGCAGGACCACCCAAATCCAAAACACGGCTTGGCTGTTGCCCCCGAACAGCACCAAAAGGCCGCTGATTATGAAAATGGGAACTTGGATCAAGGTTGCCAATCTGGACACATTGACTGCCGTGAAGGTCGGCGAAATCACGAGCCCTGTGACCAACCTACCCACCGCGTAGACGAAAAGGTAGATGAACGAAAATGCGTTCGCCTCTGTCGTCGTGGCGCCGAAGATCGCGGAGGAAAAAACCGAAAGGTTGAACTTCAGTGCGAAGCCAGGGAGGAGAGCCAAGAAGACCAAAATATAGCCAGCCAGATTCCAGCAGAAATCCGAACAACCCGCTGCCAATAGCCGCAAGGTCTCAAGAAACCTTGTACCAACGAACGGCTACAAGTTTGAAACGATCATAGGTGAACCAACCCCAACCCCCAAAAATATTAACGAGAGCCAAATCCCTGCTATGCTGTTTTTCTCCACCGAAAGCCCCGCGAGCGCTACGCCACGTACACGTTAAACCCATAAATCAGGGAGGCCGGGGACATTGAGCTGATAACCCAAAGAGGGCAAAGATTCGTCAGTCATTTGTCACGTGATTCTTTGGAGAGTGTCGGGTTGACGATGTCTGGGAGAGAGAGCATTGTAATTACGTAAAGTCACAGATCACCAGATGTTATGATATAATGATACATTATTTGTGATTGCCATTAATAAGGTTGACATCTGATATGTACTGCTGATTAGGAATGTGCCTATAGCACTTATTGGAACATGTCTGCTCAACAGCAAATAGATGAAAACCCTCCACCCCCGACGAACATCAACAAACACAATGCTGAGATCATTAAAAGGCTGCGACCCTTCCAGCTCGCCGCCTACAATCAGGCGACAACTTCTCCAATCAATGGGCGTCTCCTCCTAGCTGACGAGATGGGCTTGGGCAAGACGATCACCTCCCTGGCCATTATGTCCCACTACTATGGCGAGTGGCCCCTGCTGATCATCTGTCCTGCTTCTCTTCGCTTTACTTGGGCTTCGGAAGTGGAGAAGTTCTTCCCTCTCCTCAACCCCTCATCCCTCTACTGTGTGCAAGGGCTGACGGACACTAAATTTCTCCACAACAGTTCCCTTAAGGTTCTAATTCTTACTTACTCGCTCCTCCGCAACGACAGTGTCGTGTGCGCCAAAATCAAGGAGCTCGAAACCCCCTTCAAGGCGATCATTTGCGATGAATCTCACAATTTGAAGGAGAAAACTTCGCAGCGTTGCACGCACATCACCCCGATTCTGAAATCTGCCACGCGGTTAATGATGTTGTCCGGAACGCCGGCCTTGGCTCGCCCCGTTGAGCTGTGGTTTCAGGTGTATTCCCTCAACGCTTCCCTATTCGGGAAGTACACGCCGTTCACCAAGGAGTTCTGCAACGCGCACCAGGGGCGTTTTGGATGGGACGTAAAAGGCTGCAGCAACTCAAGCGCCCTCAACAAGAAGCTCAACACGATTATGATCCGGCGGTTAAAGGCCGACGTGCTCAAGGACCTTCCGGAGAAACAGCGTTCGGTGATTTCCGTAACACTAGGCAAGAAGAAGCTGAAGGACTGCAAGGCGGGAATCTCGCAACTGAACGGGACAAGGAAGTCTTTGGAGGAACTGTGCGGGGCAGAGGCGGCTGAGGCAAACTTTGATGCGCGGCGGTTCTTAATGGAAGCGTACAAGAACACCGGATGTGCGAAAGCGAATTCTTGCGCGGACGTACTGGAGGTGAGCGAGCGAAGCAAGCGAGCTTTGAGGAAGACGAGAGCCACTACTAAACTGACGTTATTCCAACTCAATTACATTCATTTTGCTCACTCGCCTCCCCCCTGCTCCATTAAAAATGCACCTCGCTTCGCTCGGTGCAGGACTGGCTCAACGGTTCGACTGGGAAGTGTTTAATCTTCGCTCACCACTTGGAAGTACTCGACGTTTTGGAAAATCGCGTTAGCAAGATGTTCAAAGGGAAGGGGCACATAAGGATAGATGGAAAGGTCAACCCTCGGGAGCGCCACGATCGTGTGACGCTCTTCCAAACCAACCCCGCAATCCGCGTCGCCGTCCTGTCCGTCACCGCGGCAGGCACCGGCTTGACGCTAACTGCCGCGAGCACAGTGTTCTTCGCCGAGCTGCATTGGACCCCAGGCGTGCTAGCGCAAGCAGAGGACCGTGTTCATAGAATTGGGCAGAGAAATGCCGTCAACATTCACTATTTAATCTGCAAGGATAGTGAAGTTTCAATCGACAATTCTCTCTGGGGGATGATCTCCAAGAAGGTTGGCAACGTGGGAGGGATTGTCGACGGCAACGAAAAGGCGAGATTCAGCGCGAAAAATAGCAGTGAGGAGACTGGGTTGGTTAGTTTCTTCTCTTCGGCAGGTGGGGGGGGGGGGGGGGGGGGGGGGGGGGTTTGGGTTTTAATTGAATAAA
>Ga0302114_10001821_pt1 | contig 13877 bp, 17 predicted proteins | sample AG5_Surface_MG_FD_203107 | JGI IMG/M metagenome (GOLD analysis project Ga0302114, IMG submission 203107) | Marine microbial communities from Western Arctic Ocean, Canada - AG5_Surface | ecosystem: Environmental > Aquatic > Marine > Oceanic | place: Canada: Western Arctic Ocean | collected...
TGTGGTCGAATGCGGCGGAGTTTAGGAGGGAGAGGAGGGGGGGGGCAAGGCGGGATTCTAGGGCGAGGAGGCTTTTTTGGAGGGATTGAATTTCAGCAAGAATTTCGTCGCCATCTTCATCTTCATCTTCATCTGCATTTTCATCCTCTCTTTCGCTTGGGCGAAACTTGACGAATGATCTGCGGATCGTCAGGTTGTGGCTGTGATCGATTTTCTTCGTAGGCACTGCAACCACTGCACCGTTCCAGTTGCTGTTGCTGTTGCTGTTGATGTTGCTGTTGCTGTTGCTGTTGATGTTGCTGTTGCTGGGGAGGTCGTCAACCGCAAACAGAACATCTGAATCCTTTTCCTTTTCGCCAACTTCCTCTTTCTCTTCGCCCCACCCCTCGCTTTCAGCATCCCAAACTGCCTTGCCAACTTTGGTGATTTCCCCGGTCGTTTTACATGTTTCAACCCTGATTCGGAAAGTGGGAGCCCCCTGTGGGTTTGGGTTCTTTTTCTGGGTCATGATGAGGATGGGGGGGGAATGGGAATGGTGGCCGTTGCTGTAGCCGTTACTGTCGCTGTTGTCAGGGTTAGGGTTGTCAAGGCTCGCTATAACCCGAACGAAGCTGATGTCCTTATTCTTTTTCTTATTCTTGTCCTTGTCCTTGTCCTTGTCCTTGTCCTTGTGATTTTCAATTTTGTTATTCCCTTGTTGATTGTGACTCCCTCTCCTCGCCAACAGTGCGTAACGAGCACTAACCCCCTTCAATTCACAGCCCATCGCAATCACATCGGAATTGCAAGCGGCGTCGGTGACCCTGAACCGGAAAAACCGCTTGAACCATCCTTGGGAGTTTTTCGGTGCGTCGACGAACGCAATCGGAACCAAGGAGGCAAGGGCAATGTCGTGGAATAGGGAAACGAGAGTTGAGCCAAGGAGGAGGTTTTGGGAAGTTTTGGAGACGTTGAGAGATGTGATGATTGCTGCTCGGGTATGTTGTGGCGGGAGAGGCGTGAATATTTGTGTTGGTGGGGGAGGGGGGGAAGGAGGAAGGGCGAGGGAGGGGTGGGGGGGTTTGACGGGGCTGGCAGCCGGAGATTTTCCCTTGCCCATTCCAGTTTGATAGCTGTGGTCGTTTATTGTTGTTGGTTCGTCGTCGTTGTGACTATTGCTGTAATCGAAATCATTATCGTTATTTTTGCTCTTGTTAGGAACCAAAATCCTCCCCTCGTCGTACAAACTGGGCATATTCGGGTAGTCCTTCTCATGCTTGTGGACTCGCTGGTGCCCACCAAGGGCAGACGCCTTGGACAAAATCTTTCCGCACCAACCACACTTGTATGAGGTCAGCCCCGTTACGGGGTCGACGATTTGTTCCGCAACCTCAGTTAGGGTGAGTTTGGGTTGGGAATTATTATTTTCTTGGGAGATCCTTTGGCTCTGGCTCTGGCTGTGGCTGTGGCTCTGGTGGTTTGAGAGCTCGTCAGCAGAGCCTTCGATGTCGGAGTTTTCGTTGCTGCGCTCGGACACGTCGGTGATACCCACCGGGGAGTACTTTGCAAAAAAGAACTGGACGTAGCCGACAATTTTTGTAGAGTCGACGTCAACTGCAACAATGAACTGCTTCACGTGCGACTTCAGGTCGTCTTTAATCACCTCGATGCTGCCCCCCAGCCTCTCGTCTTCGAACGAGTGCAGCTCATTTGCGTCGGTTTCTATACCCACCCGAAACATTATGGATTTTAGCGGAGGAGACTGTTCATGGGCGAGCGCAATGACCGTTGAGGAGAGTTTGGAGGAGGGGAGTTTTTGGGCGTAGGGAGTTATTGTTGTTGGGCCGTCGATATTTGGGTTGTTGTTGTTGTTGTTGTTGTTGTTGTTGTTGTTGTTGTTGTTGTTGTTGTTGTTGTTGTTGCCCCTGTATGACGCGAGCCTTGACGAAATAGGCCCGAGCAGCAGTTCAAAATTTCCATTTCCATTTCCGTTGTCAAACACGCTCGCATACGGCAGGTTCCCGCCCAGCGGTTTCTGTGGGGCTTCGACAAGGTGGTTGTTGGAGGGAGAGGGCTCGAAGGCCGGAATCTCGGTTGTTTGCGCGGCATTAGTCTGGACGAAACCGAGGAGGGTGGAAAGGTAGGTTAGGTCGGATCTTTTTCTCGTCGAGGGAAGATAAACGTCCAGGAGGTTTTGAATGTCCGATGCCGAGGGCTCTGGGATGATTTCGGCGGATTGAATCCTCTTCTTCTCCTTATCGCTGGTGGGGATGGGAATTTCAAGCAGCGGATTAGGCTGCGCTTCCCCCGCGAGCAATTCGATCCGCTGCGAATGAAATTGAGGACGTTAGTTTTAGGAAAGTTTGGTTGTTTGTAGCCATTGCGCTCACTCACCTCCTCGGTCATAAAGTTCTCCGCTTCGAAATTTACAAGAATAGGAATAGGAAGAGGAGGGGTGACCTCTTCCTCTTCCTCTTCCTCCATCTCCTTCTCCTTCTCCTTCTCCTTCTGCTTCTTTGGGGCTTCATATGCCTCAAAATACTGTTCGATATTTCTCAAGGAGCTCGAAAGGTTGGTAAGCGATGTGGAGACTGACGGCGGCAGGGAACTGGGGAAAATAGACACTATTAGCGTTGTTATTGCTTGTAAGAAGGAGGACTGAAAGGACTCGAACCCGGAGGGGAACTGCTGCTTGTAGAAATCTTGGGGGGAGACAGAAGTGGGGGATCGAAGAGTATTTAGGAGTGTTGCATATGGCTTAAGGTAGGTCATGTCCGGGGAAGTTTGGGATTCAGTGTTGATGCAGTTCAGGAGGTTGGTGAAATTTACGAGGGAGGCAGCACAGAGCTGTGGTAGCATTGACATGTCTTGAACGATCGGGAATGAGGGTTCAGGAAATAGGCACGAAAGTTAGTCGAGTGGCTTGTGAGAAGTGAGAATTATGGAGCGTGCGTGCTATACGTTGCAGCCACGCCACGCCACAATTGTAATTTTTATTTTTATTTTTTTTATATTTTTGTCGCACTTTTTTGTTGAGTTGATTTGTGATCTACGCTACGTTCCCAACCACCACCATAACGTGGGTACCATATACGTACACCGCAAAGAAAATTTGAGTCACCGAGAACGATAATGGAAAGCAAAGCAGAATCCAAGTTTTGCGAGGAGAACGAGGTCAAATTTGAGGCCTCTGAATCTAAAAGCAACAAAAGCATCATCACCGCAATTCCCACATTCACTCTCCACACAATAGACATCTCACCTGAAACTGGGGCAATTACTGATGGAATTGAGTTAGAAATGGAGTTCTCCTTGTCATGCCCTGTGTCCGATGCGTTTTGGGAGATTAAGTATGTAGTCGACTCAATGTCTCGGCGGCAAATCATTATCCTTGGCGAGACTGATAAAACAAATTACCCCCAAGGGGAGTCGTCAATGCTTTTCTCAGTCCAGCAAATAGACGTGAGCAATGTCAAGCAGGGCACTCTTGCAAACGCCGGCTTGCTGTCGGCCACACTGATCATGGCATCGACACAAACTGAGGTAATAACAATAAACGCTGTGGTTCAGGTAACGGAAGAAGAGGGAGAGTTTAATCGAGTAATTTACAACCCTTTAGAATAGATTGAACAGTTACTCTCAAAACAAAACAATTCATCTCAATTCATACAAATGCTTATATCAATCTACCTGCGCATGCATATCACTCATCTCCCCCCCCCCCCCTCTCACCCCTCAACAGCACCCACCGTCTCCTCTCTTCTTGCTTCCACTGCTCTCGTCGTCAATGACGACCAATTTCTGCTTTCCAGGCTTCCCCAATCCGGCCACTCCTTCGCCAAGCTTCGCCTTTTTCCGCTCCACCATGTTCTTTGCCAAATTCTGGAAGGTCTCGCTGAGCCCCATGTTCTGCTTCGCGCTGGTGTAGAAGTGGGTTGCGTTAACGCTGCTAGCGTACTCGAAAACTTCCTTCTCATCCACTGTGCGGTTTCGCTCTAGATCCGCCTTGTTCCCAGCTATGTTAATTGAAATATCGTTCCCAACAATTTTTCGCAGCTCCTTGACCCACTTCTTAACCTTGGTGAAAGACTCCGCGTCCGTTATATCGTACACAAGCAGAGCGCCATCCGCATCTCTGTAGTAGATCGGTCCGAGAGCATGAAACCTCTCCTGTCCAGCAGTATCCCAAACAGAAAGGTTGATAGAAGTGCTTCCAACGACTAGCTTCTTCTCCAGGAAGGAGGCTTGCAGGGTTGACTGCTGCTTGTCTTTGAACTCGCCCATAATATACCTTTGAAGAATTGATGTCTTGCCCACCCGGCCCTCTCCAAGGAGAACAACTTTGAGTCTCATAATAATATAAGTATTCGGGAAGGGGGGGGGGGGCAGGGATGTGATGGGGGGAAGAAAGTTTGGATGGGATTCTATTCTTGAATTGTTTTTTAATTTATTTTTTTCTTCCAGGGCAGCACACGAATTATATACACATGAGCTCAATAGAACTCAAGAAGTATTCGAAGCTCACTCCAGACGACGAGGATGAGGGAAATATAGATTTGGATATTGATTTGTACCAGGAGGATGACGACTCAGCTATTCTTGGCGGATTTGATTTCTCCTTAGCAGAAGCTGAGCTTATGAGTACTTTGGAGAACCACAAGAAACGTCTACGGGGAAGGCGGAAAAAATGCATCTGTAGCTTTGTCGGTGCCGGTGTTCTTCTTGCTACCTTATTTCTTCATCTCTCAAGAGGTCAGCTCCCCCCTCGTCTTTATCTGACTTGCGATTCTGACTTCATGCCTTGCTATTGGGAGTTTGTTAATGAACGAAATTCAAAATCCCCACTCCAATCTTGCATAAATAAAATGCGCAACGACAGCAACCTCGACGAAAACACAAACAGCTTCTACAGCAAAAACCCGAATACCCACCTCGCACCGCCCATTCAACCCATTTGCAATCTCGAGTGTGCTCTCAAGAAAGCATTGGAGAGCAAAAATCGGCGGCAAATTTGCGATACGCTGGATTATTTTCTTGGCCACGTTGGGATGAATGGAATTTTCCAAGTCGTCGTGGAAAAAGAACTCATATTCAGAATGGACATTGGCCACATTTTGGGACAGTGGTTCATCCAAAACGCGAACACGCACACCGATTTGAAAGAAATCGAGGACGCCTATAAAATGCCCACTGCGACAGCCACCGCAATGAATGATTGTTCGCTGGGTGAAGAAATTTACTCATTCGTGCACTCCTCCTCTTGGAGCTCAGCGGTTTCGCTCGACACCGCCGACAAAAGCCAAATTTGGGATCACGTCTTTCAATTCGTTGAGTCCTATGCTGGAAAAATCCCAATAGATGTGTTTTCCCACGCCCTCCACGGAATGGGCCACGGCGCGTTGTTCATTGCGGGTGAGCGAGCGAAGCGAGCAAAACCTTGTGGAAGACGAGCATGCTCGCGATGGATCTCGCGAAATGGCCGCAGACGGCTACATCCACTACTGAGCTAACCCGCCCCAATTCGTTTGGCGCGCTTCGTTTCTCTCTTGTTCTTCATCAAAAAAAATAATGCGCCCAATCTCGCTTTCGCTCGGCGCAGCTTCACAATCTGACGATGCCATTCACGAAATAATTCAAGGAGACGTATGCACCGACGCGGGAGATTATGACATGAGGTGAGCGACACTCGAAAACACACCCAACATAAACTAAAAACTAACCCAATCAATTCGTTTGGGCAGCATTGAGTTCACGGAAAGTCAGTTAGAAACAGCTTTAGACATTTGCTCGGGTGGAACAACGGAGATGAACTACATGTGCGCTAGTGGATTGTTCATGACTTATTGGACAGCGAAACAAATGAAGACTGGCTACTTCAACAAGCAGGATTTTGATTTTAGCTATGTTAGCACCTGCCACCAATTCCCATACCCCGCAGCGTGCTACCGATGGACGTTTAGGTACGCGACGGACGAGCAGATTGAAGAGACGTGGAAAAAAGACCCTTGCAACAGTGCAGAAGGGGGGGAGTTTTTGAGCGAGGTGCAACGACGAGGTTGCATTTGGGGCTTGGCAACAAACATTTACACAGTTTACGATAAATCGTATTTCGAGCAGCAGAGGCTCGAAGGAGTGGCGGATGCGGAAATCTTCAGCTTGGTCTCGTATTGCGACGTCTACACGAAGAGTGGCAGGGAAAGTTGGAAGAAGGACTGGCTGGTTTGCATTGCGGCGAGCATGGAGGCGATTGCATTTGACGGAGTGCCGAACGAGATGCTGCCGAGGCGCCACTGTTCGCAGATCTACAAGCATTATAAAAGTGACAGAGAGCTTGGGAAAATTGTGGCGAAGGAGGGGGAGAAAATGTGCGTTGATGTGGCTCTAACCCACTACAACCAAGAATGGGATTGGCGAGCTTACAAAAATCGAATTGCGGAAATTACGGGAAATAACAAGTGCGCAGTGGATGGTTCGTTGTGCTTGCATGGGTGGCGAGTAGATGTTTTGGAATAAGATATTATTATGTTTGACACGCAAAGCTTCCACTTTTCACTCTAGTTAGTCCCGCTTCACTATGCATTATTTTAGGCAAACGCAAGAAGTCCAAATCCAACCGCAGCAGCAGCAGCCAGCATTCCGAGACCACCCAGCCTTGCCGCCGCACCACCATCGCCAGTTCCAAAAAAGATGCTTATGTAGGTGCAGTCATCGGCCAAGGAGGCCCAAACCCCCCCAGCACACACCTCCTCAACTCCGGTTTCCTCATCGAACACGTTCCTCATGAATCTACGAGTATAGTAATGCTGGACCCCACCAGACACAATTTCCGTCATGTCCTCCAAGAACGAATCAGGGTTGGCCATTCGGCTCTCGAAAAAGTCGTTTCCACCATTCTTGGAGGTGTCGTAGACCCTCTTGCTCTTCACCGATGTGAATTCACCGAGCGTGGCATTTTTGGCATCGAAGACGGCGTCCCAGCTGGTTCCATCAGCGTAGATGAATATTTCAGCTGCTGATCCCCACGTGGCGAATTCAGCGTCTTTCATGTACTTCCCGCCGGCGACGATCTCATCCGTGCACAGCAAATCCGCCCCGACCATAATCGTGGCGAAGTCGTGGTAGTTGCCGCAGACCGGAATGGCCCACCCACCACACTCGTTGCCAGGTTCGTTGATGCTTACGCTCCAGTCACACGCCCAAACATAGTAGTTGCTCCACAAAACTTTTTGCCTTGAAATCTCCTCCCTCAGGTTTACGGCAGCAAAGGCGACTGCATTGGACTCAACACAGTCCATGCGGAGTTCAACACCGCCCAAAAAGAGTTTATCAGCGGTGAATTCCTTGTTGTAGAAGAGCGAGTAGAACCCAACAGCGCCACCCTGTCCCTTGAGAGTGTTCTCGAGCTGTTCAATAGTCTTCACGGCAACACCGTTTCCCCACTGAATGGACGAGATGAGATGAGATGAAGGGGATGATATGGGATGAGATGGAAATGAGTGGGTTAGGCAGTCGAGATGAGTGGCGCCCGCTAGCTCACTCACGCACCTCGGGATCTGGACTCGAGGAGTAGAAATCTCCAGTGAAAGAAATGTCGACAGGACCAACGGCAGGGGTAGTTGCACTCAGGTTGGGATCTCCCCAGCCCGTGCCAACAAAAGGGTTTGAGGCGGACTCAGGAGTGCTTGATGCTGGAAGACGTTCGCGCAGGCAGCCGGAGGACACGTACGAGGGGTCGCCGGCGTAGGCCAGGATGTTATCACCCTCGTTTATCATCTCAATGTAGGGGATGGTCGTGGTGGAGGTCACCATGGTGGAGGTGACCGGGACACTCACGGAAATGGCGGAGGCGAGGTCAGGAGTGATGTCCACCCAGCCAGAGTTCGCGACGAGTTCATCGACAGCAGTGGCAACCTCAGAATCGGTGGGGGGGGTCGTGCCACACTGGGTTAGGACAAAGAAGTTCTTAGATGTGTTGTCATCAGGGCTGCGCCGAGCGAAGTGAGATTGTGCGCATTTTTCGAGCGAGCCAAACGAATTGAATAATTGTTAGTGAAGTAGAGGCTCGTATTTTCATCTTCATCAAGGCTCGCTCGCTTCGCTCGCTCACTTTCTCGTCCACACAATCTTAGAATTGCCCTTTGCTAGGTAAAACACAGTCCAGGCATCAGCAGAGAAATCTTTGGCATCCAATTTGACTGGAAAGAAGTCAGCAATGTTTTGTGCTTCATCGTTGTCCGGAACACAGGGAGTTGAGGAACTGGAAGTGTAAGGGAGGCTACTAGAAGCAGCCGCGACTGTGGGGAGCGAAAAAAGAAGAGAGGACTTCATTGTGCCTATGCCACTATGCTCTTTTTTCACTTTTAAAATCATGAAAACGAGAAAACCCCCGCGAATTATTTGAAACTAATTTGATACTCATGGGTGACACCAAACAGAATGACTCTGATTCCGATAACGATGATCAGATTCTATCAATCTCTTCAAATCCCAACCCCTCCCCCTCCAAAACAACTTCCCCAAGCTACAACAAGAATCTAAGTTTAAACACATCACTTGCCAATGACATTGCCGAGGAGAAAGAAGACACATTGGAGGCTGACCTCGAGCGACATGCCAAATCCGAAGTTTTAATTATATTTGAGCTGCCGGATGGCTCCCAGTGCGAGGAAAAGTTCATGCTTGGCCATACCGTGGAAGTTCTGAAAGCCTTCCTGTCCTCCGAAGTTGACCTCGACTTTGCGACCTCGAAGCTCTTCATCGACAATTCCAAGCTGCTCCTCGATCCGATGCAGCTCTCAGACTACATCAAGGATAATTCGGCGGACGTCTACATCAGAGTTGAGGGGGATATGGAGGAGACATCGCACAAGTAGAACAATTAAACTAAAACAACCGGCTTAACCTCTTGTTAATTTTCCTGAAGACCCTTTTCATGCTCCCGTCCTCCTCCCAGCTCATCTCCCTGTATGTTTCAACCAGCATGATGCACCTACCAAGCTGAAATGCCGCCGCCTCCTCAATGTCCTTCAAGATTTGGTCCAAATCCAACCCGCCACTTCCCCTCTGCACCCTCTCCGCCTCATTGCAGACTGCTTTGGCTTTCGTTGCAGCCTCGTTCATGATCGTAAGAGACCGGTCGAAGCATTCTATGACCTTTGTTTTTTGCTCCTGCGCCGAGCGAAGCGAGGCGTATTTTTAGTGAAGCACGAGCGAGCCAGGCGAGCCAAAAGAATTGAGTGGGAAAGTTTAGTAGTGGATGTGGCATCGCTCGAGTCTTCCTCAAGTCTCGCTCGCTTCGCTCGCTCACCTTTTTGGCAAAATCTTCCTTCCCTTCTTTTAGCTCGCTGTAGAGCAACGCCCTCTCCCCCCCCAAGCTCTCTACGCTCTTCACGCTCAAGGTTGCAACCTCTTCGATGAGACCTCCTACAATTTGTTTTTGTTTTTGCTTTTGCCCCCCCCCCAAGCCGAATATCTCCAACCTCCTCGAGGCGCACTTTTCAATCGCCTTGACCATTTCGTCTGCCCTGGTTGTGCTCGCTACAAAGCTCTGCAGCACGAACCTCAAGTCGGCGCAGCTGAGCGTGTCCTTTTCTGCCTCTACTTCGACAATATTCGCGAGTTTCTGGAGCTGCTTGTCTGTTGCTCTGAGCAGATTGTGGTTGTGGTCGTTGTCGCTGCCGCTGTTGTTGTCGTTGTTGTTGTTGTTGTTGTTGTTGTTGTTGTCGCTGTCGTGGTTGGTGCTATTGCCACTGATGCTTATGTCATTTTCAACGTCCTTGGCAATCTTATCCATCTTTTCAACCTTCTCCTTTTCCATCTCCTTTTCCAACTCCTTCTCGCGGATGCTGCTGTTCAAGTGGCTGCGGATGCTAGTAAGGACCCAAACGCACCTCCTTAGATCCTGACTCTCCATCACCTCCCCCCCCTCCCCCATCTTCCTCCCCAGCTCCTCGACCATCCGCACGACCAGCGCCCTCTCCCTCTCCCCCCTACAGTTCAAGTAACCCATCATCAGCATTCCCCAGCCAAAGTTACTCACGTCGTGAATTTTTAGCTGCGACGAGCGAAGCGAGATTGTGCGCATTTTTAATGAAGCACGAGCGAACCAAGCGAGCCAAACGAATTTGAGTGGGTTAGTTTTGTAGTGGATGTAGACGTCTTTAGGCATTTCGCGGGATTCATCGCGAGTATGCTCGTCTTCCTCAAGGCTCGCTCGCTTCGCTCGCTCACCTTGCCAAACTCGAATTCTTTGATGCTGATCCCAGGCTCGAACCCACCCTTTTCGACTTTGCGATCTACCCTTACACCGAACGTACCACCCGAAAAAAATACCTCGCAAATTTCAGTGGGGGTGAGGACGTCTGTCAGAGCAACCCTTCGCTCCCTCCCCGTCTCGTCCAATAGGATTCGCTGCTGCTGCTCGGAGTTGAGGAGAGAGACGACGAGGGAGGCTAAGCGGCGGCCAACGAGGCTGCACTCGGCAGAGGAGGAGGAGACGCCGGTTGTTGAACCGGAGGAGGTCGTTTGGGCCAGGGAGGAGAGAACCATAATTGTAGGCTTTATTGCTATTGATTTTGTTGTGGTAGTTGCTGCGAACATTTTGGTTCAGGTGAGCGAGCGAGCCGCGAGTTGAATGGAATAATGTTAGTTTCATGTTGAATGGAATAATGTTAGTTCAGTAGTGGATGTAGCCATTATGTCTGTAGCCATTTCGCGGGATTCATCGCTAAAAATCTTACGCTGAGGGATCGAGCAAAAAAAGGCCAAAAAAAGGCGAATCCTGAATCGACCGTAACTCCAACGTATGGAGGTTTTAGACGCTCAGAATTGGACACGGTGGCGGGATTGGCCAGGCGCATCTTTTTTGTGCAAAGGGGTTGTTCAGGGACGGTCCATATCAATGTCATGTGCACGTCAATGTGAAAACTCGAAAAAACTAAAAAAAGGCGAATCACTGAATCGGCCGTAACTCAAACGTATGGAGGTTTCATACGCTCACAATTGGAGAAAGTGGCTAGTTCGGCCAGGCGCCTCTTTTTGTGCGAGGGTGGTTTTTAGGGACGGCCCAGGGCAGAGGCATGGCATGTTCACGTCAATGTAAAAAAGTTGAAAAAGGCCGCTTACGCACTCACTCACTCACTCACTCACTCACTCTCTCTCTTACTCACTCACTAATCCACTCACTCACTCACCTGTGCTACTGATGTTGGCGTTGGTTGTGAGCTTAGTTGCCGCAAGCAAGACGAGGTCCTTCCCGGAGCGGAGGAGAGGGAAGGACTTGCACAGGCTGGCAAAGCTGTGGCAGGCCAGGGAGAGGAGCGTCGGGTTCATCGAGTGGTGTCGAGACTCGATCGACGCGTAGAGCTTCCCTAGGGAGGTAATTGTGAGGGTGGAGGAGGAGCATTTGTTATTATTACTAACATTGCTATTGTTGGATGTGATTTTTTGGTAGGCCCACACGATCCGAGCGAGATCGTCGGGAGTGTAGCAAGTGGTGCTGGCTGAGATCTGAGAAGCGGAAACTTCGACAGCTTTGGCCGCAAGGCTGGCGTTAGGTTCACTATTAAGAATCGCTAGACTCCACAACAGCTGGCTCAAGTCGGCAGGGTGGAAATGCATTTCCCCCATTTGCATCATTTTCAGCGCCGCGTCTCCTATGTTCCTCAAGATTCGGTCCTCCCTCTCGCCCCCTTTTTTCTCCACATGGTTTCGCATCTGCTTGAATCGCCTCCTAGCTATGGACCAGGCCAAGTTCGTCAAATCCGCCCCCGACATAGAGCCGAACGCATTATCAATCGGCAAAGAGTCTATTTGAAGCATCGTTAGGTGGAGGAGGTGGGGGGAGGGGACCGACATTGTAGTTAGCGCCCACAGAGTTGCTGATAAGTCTTTTGGGGTGAAGGTGTAGTTTTGAACTGGGGATGGTATAAGTGTTGGGGACGGGATTGGTGATGGGGATATTTCTGTTCCGATTTCGTTTTCGTTAGCAATTATACTCGCCGCATCGGCAACGACGCTACCATCGCTCAACGTCTCGTTATTCGCCACATCCGCACCCACTTCGTCGACTTCGATTGAATTATTTACATTTTCTGCAACATCCACAATCTCCACAACCTCCTTATCGACAATCTCCAGTATCCTCCTCGTTACCTCCTCAACAAACTTCCTCCCAACGCTATCGACACGTTCTTCCTCCTGGCCCTGCCCGTGCACCGCAGCCGCCCAGACGACGTTGATGAGCTCACTGGGTCTTAGCTCATCTAGAAGCAAGTAATCGGTTGCGTTCTCGCACGGAAGGAGGAGAATCCTCTTGCATTGCTGCACCGAGCGAAGAAGGTGCGAAGTAAATTGAGTGGGCTAGTTAGTTAGTAGTGGCTCGTATGCTCGTCTTCATCAGCCGAGCGCAGCGGAAAGACGAGCGCAGCCGAGAAGGGGGGTTTCGGGGGTCTCCCCAGACACAATTCTAAGTAAATCCACACCTCAAACACTTCGCTTCGCTCGCTCACCTCCACCAAGTCTACGCTCTGAACTCCCCACGTTGCGTAAACGCACCCAAACGAGTGCAAACAGCTCGCAATTTCCGTCGGTTTAATTACAGATTGGGAGGAGGATGGAGAAACTGAATCAGAATTATGCACCAAGCACATTGCGTGGTCCCTCAGCTTCGTAAACAACTTAACGTAGCTCAACCCGGCAAGCTTCGAGTTTGTCATTTGCGTGGAGTTCGTGCTGGTGCTGTTGGGGGAGGGAATCGTGCTGGTGTCCGTAGTGTCAATCCCGCTGAAGAGGGCTGTTACGCCCCAAGCCGTTTGAACGACGGCGGAGAGGGGGAGAAAACGATCGGGTGGGGATGGGGGCATCTGGTCGAAGTCTATCGAATCAACAATTTTAGGGTCAGTTCGTGATTTTGGGGGTGTTCGGGTTCGATCAATCACAGCAGATACCACCCCTTTCTCCCAATCCTTCTTCTTCTTAAGCTGACAGACAACTGCCTCTACTAACATTTCATAGCGCCGGTCGTTGACAATCGCAGAGGCTGTGGAAGAGGGGGGGTCAGGGGAATCGGGTTTACCAAAACTATGGGAACGACGACCAACAAGTGAAAGGAGGGAAGCCGCGGTAGTGGCATCTGGAAGCGTGGAATGTCGGATTGTTAGAAAGATGTCAGGGGTGGACCGAAGGGAGTCCAAACGGGAGGATAGAGATAGGAGGGTGGGGACAGAGGGGACTGGATTTGGTATTGGTGTTGGGGTTGTTGAAAAGGCTGTCTTCAAAAGGGCTAGTAAGATAATTCTATAGAGGTGTTCCATGGTTTTTAATATGGATATGTCAATGTCTGGCAGCAGGTGGTGCAGTGCAGTCGTGTTGTGTTGCGTCACGTAAAATTCAAAGAAAATCAAAATTTATTTTCATCTTCTTTCAGCACTTCATCGAGTCCCTCGTGACCGCCCTGTAGAACTTACTCGTGGGGGTAAAACGGTGACCCTGACATCCCTGCAGGTCACGACATGAGTGCCGTTTCATTGATGTTCACCCCAAACCCAGAGATTAATTACTCTGTGATTAGCTCGATGTATGGTGTATGCGCCGTGCTTTGTTTGTTCTTCTACACGCTTGAGTTTCACCTCGTGCCTAAGGACAACGAGAACTTTGAGGCCATTAAAGGCATTTACATCATTTTTGTTCCATTTTTCCCTGCGATTATTTGGTCGCTTTTCATGTGGAGGGCCTCTCGAATAGGTGTGGGTGAAGGTGTAGAAGACAAGGAGAAACGTGAATGACATCCGAATTTGACCCAACTAACTTAGAAATATTTAAATGTTCTAATCCCTCACTCCCTTCTTCTTTTTCTTCTTCTTCTTTGCTTCAACACCAATCTCAACATTATCCTCAAT